>Ga0126381_100000075_pt1 | contig 112226 bp, 90 predicted proteins | sample PanSoiMetPlot_28_FD_96465 | JGI IMG/M metagenome (GOLD analysis project Ga0126381, IMG submission 96465) | Tropical forest soil microbial communities from Panama - MetaG Plot_28 | ecosystem: Environmental > Terrestrial > Soil > Tropical forest > Bulk soil | place: Panama | collected 2016-02-17 | reverse complement strand
GCGGATCAGGCTGGAGTGCCGAAGCCATCCTTGGCAACGGCGCTTCTGCGGTACCGGTGCGGTTGATTTCACCCCCCAGGCTTTCACTTCCCTGAGTCAGCATGTTCTTTTCTCGCGACTAAGCTATCAGGAACTTGCGGCAATCGCCGTGTCGGAGCCGCTTTCCTCCTCACCGCCAAAAAACCGATTGCGGGCGTCCGCAGCCAGCGGTACGTCAGGCCCGGAGAACAAGGTATCGGGTAGGCGCGTTGGATCCTGCGCAAAGAGAGGTAAGGCCCGGGCGCGCCGTGCCTCAGCCTCGGGGCCAAGTCGCTGAAAGACATCATAGAACCACCCGCTGACCTTGCTGACCATGCCGTAGTGGTCGTCGTAGCGCGCCGCATAGGAGTTCCCGGCTGCGTTCCAATCGTCATTGGCACGCAGTTCGTCAGAAAGGACTCTCGCATCGCGAAAAGACAGCGACAATCCCTGTCCCCACGACGGGTCGTTCGATGCTGTTGATCTTCCTGCGCGGTAGCATCGCGGAATTGTATCGATGGCGAAAAACCTGCGAAAGCTAAAGAGAATGTCTCCACTATCGGGGATAGTTGAAAAGTATGGCGTACTGTCTTTGCATGGCCGACGTCGCGTATGAGGTCCGCAGAAAAAAGCGCCCAGCTCATTCGGCTCTGGCAGCGTTTGCCTTTGAAGCAACGCAATGAGCGTGGGATTCTGACGTTCTACCGATGGCTTGAGCAACATCGACCTGAACTACTGGATCGCAATGGTGGCGATCCATATCGGAGCTTAAGGTCACTGCTGGTAAACATTCCTTTTTGAACCATTCCCGCTTTCGCCGTTGCCATCGGGAAACATAGATCAAGATCGAGGGCCGGAAGCGATCGCCGTGTAGAGGACACTTTAGCCTCGCGGCTATTTCTACCTCGGCGGCCCAGTGAAAACAGGGCCGTGCATTTTCAGGAAAGCAGATGCACTCAGGAGGATAGCTATCTTTGGATCTGGAGAATGATTCGATCCGATCGACTCTCTTCAACAAATGCATGGTCCGCATTTCCGACGACTCTCCGAATTCTGGTCAATCACCCGAGTTCTGGATTGTTTTCACACGGGCTCCAACATTGACACCGCTTGTCTGGAGCAAAAGCCGATCTGGCCGATTCCATTATTCATCGAACGCAATCACATCGCCTGAAATGTAAGCGGACGAGCGGGAATGTAATAAATATTTTCGCCGATCGTGAAACAGACGCTTAGTCCTTGAGCAACCGCCAAGTCCTCATAGAACCCCGGAAACGACTCGTCATCAAACCATCCCACAGTGCTTACAAATCCATCCAACCACAGGCCGGAAAACCTCATTCTCAGCTCAATGACTTGAACAAATGCTTCCTCGAGCTCAAGTTCAGCGGCGATTCTCGAAACATCCGGACCCACGCTCGCTGCTGTCAGCAGGATTGAGGCGATGGCATAGGCCCCCTCCCAGCCTCCTTGATATCGGTCCTCGTCCAAAGCACGTCGGATCACAGCTAATTTGTCGCAATTGCTCATTTTGAATCCTCGTCTTTAAGGGAGTTGTGGCCGGATTCCGACATGGGTTCTTGTCTCATGCCAGATTGGTCGCTATGGGAAACCTGGTTGCGCGGAGGTTGCGGATCTTGCAGAGGTTTGCCGTCTTCTGCAGAGCTATCTTGTTGAATTTCTTTAGATTCAGTGCGCAGCGCGCAACTCATAATCCGTAGGTCGTTGCTTCGAGTCCAACCGCCGCCACCAAGTCAAGTCAGCCCAACGCGAAGCCTCGCCAACCGAAGAGAACGCGAGTCGCCGACGCCATTACCCGCCTGCCAACTTCTTCCTCGCCACCGGTCGCGCGAAGGCATTCGTGGGACCGTGCCCGTTATTTGCCATCACTTTTTCGTAATATTCTTTCGCGTGCGCTGCGTCACCCACCTTCTCGTATGATTGCGCGAGTAGCACCAGGATGAACGGGTCTTCCTGGTTCGCCTTCCCCAGTTCAGTGATCGCCGTCTTGTAATCGCCGCCATAGAACGCGACATATCCTGTGAGATAAGGGAAGAACACTGCCTGGTCCGGGTTGTTCGCCTTTTCGAGCGCCTCTTTTGCCGCCGCAACCTGTTTCTGGGCTTCGTCACGCTGTCCACGACGCGCGGCAATGCGGGCCTGGGCGTTCGCCCAGCGGAATGCCCACAGGTTCTTGTCCTCAGCTTTCATGTCTGTCTTGCGCATGGCTGTGTCGTAGCCAGTCTTGTACCAGTTCACTGCACCGTCGATATCACCCGACTCAAGCATGATGCGCGCCAGTTCGTTCGCCACTCCGGCAGCCGCCTCGTAATCCGATTTCGCAAGCTGTGCGTCAAATACCTGCTTCTCATATTTCTCCGCCTCGCCAGAATTACTCTCGAAAGCATAGGAAAACGCCATCACTCGCAATGCGCGGTTTTTCTGGTCTGCCGGAGCCAATTCGATTGCTTTCTTGAGGTGCTCGCGCGCAGCCGCATAGTCACCCTTCAAGTCAAGCGCTATCCCCGACTCCAAATGTGCCTCGGATGAATTCGGCGATATCTCCAGCGCCTTCCCGTACAGCTTGAGAGCTTCGTCCTGCTTGCCTTCGCTGTTGAGCTTTTGGCCTTGTTTCACGAGCGCCTGCGCGTCTGCGGATAGTACGGCCTGTGCCATTGCCGAGTGCCCCACGCAAATTACACCCACTAGAACCATGGCCAACACAATCGAAACATCACGATGAGGGAATTTCATGCACGCGATTATAGCCCTGAACTCATACCCAGAAATCGGGCATGGGGAACCCAGGGTTAAACCTCCGCATTCCAGCACTTCGGGGACTAAACACTAAGTGTCTGGCTTTTTTCCGCAAAATTTTTTTGGTTTTCTGCAACGAACGAAGGGATCCCGACACTATATGGACAAGTGGAAGACATCGCTGAAAGGCGAGTCACCCACAGTTTAGGATTCCTGCTTGGATAAACCCCCGGTGGGATCCAATTAAGTGCCGGAGCCGACGGGGAAGCGACTCCGGCACTTCTTTTAAGTTCTTCCCAGCGGGTGTTAACGATCCACCTTTTTCTCTCAGGAGTTTTGTACTTCCCAGTGCGCCCGGCCCGGTCCATCCCGCCCAGCGTTCGCACCCGCAGCTCTCACTCCTTTCTGAAGCGCCCACCTCAACCTGCAGTCGTGGAAAACGGGCCCGGGCGCGAGTCGGCGGTGCTACACTGTCTGCCACTTCAAAGACCCCAGGGCAAGTACTTGGAATTCCAGTCCTTTGACGAGTCTTATCTACGGCGATTGCGGGCCCGCGATCCGCGCACCGAGCAGCACTTCGTCTCCTATTTCAGCACGCTCATTCAGATCAAGCTGCGCTACAAGCTGCCCACCCGCGAGTCTATCGAAGACGTTCGACAAGAAACCTTCGCCCGTTTCTTCATCGCACTGCGAGACAACAAAATTCTCCAGCCCGAGCGGCTCGGATCCTATGTGAACTCGATGTGCAATAACGTATTGAGGGAACAGTATCGCAGCGGCACGCGCGACACTTCGCTCGATGACGACAGCGATAACGACTTCCCTGCGGGCGGCCCCGATATGGTCGACACGATCTCGGCCCGTCAAACGGAGGAAAAGGTGCGCCAGGTGCTCGATCAACTCCCGGAACAGGATCGTCGCCTGTTGCGCGAAGTTTTTCTCGAAGAACGCGACAAGGACCAGGTCTGCCGTGACTTTGGTGTCGATCGCGAATACTTGCGCGTTCTGCTGCATCGTGCGCGTCAGGCTTTCAAGTCGTTGTACCTGAAGGACTGTGGCAACGGGCCGCCGCAGTTCGCTTCCGCCTGAGCGCGCTGAAACGAAGTAACGGTACAGCGCACTATTGTTAAGAGGGGGCATTACGTCCATGGACCACGATGCGGTGGTTCGCCAGAAAATGACCGAACGATATCTGCTGAATGAGCTTGATTCCGATGCCCGGGATCGGTTCGAAGAACACTACTTCGACTGCCCCGAATGCGCGCAGGATGTGCGCATGGGAGCACTTTTCGTCGAACAGACTAAGTCCGTGCTGGCGGAGCAGCGCGAGGTAGCGATGGCGCCCGCCGCTCCGCAGCCTGCCATCCCCCGTTCCAGTGGGCTCTCTGCTCTCTTTCGTCCCGCCGTTGCGATACCTGTCTTTGCGCTGCTCCTCGCGATCGTCGCATATCAGAACCTGGTGACCTACCCGCAGCTCCACCAGGCGGCCAATCATCCGCAAGTTCTGCCATGGACAGCCGTGAACGTCGGGACATACGGCGCGAACACTCCTACGATCACCACATCGCGCGGAAAAGGTTTTCTGCTCTTCGTACGGATCCCGCCTGAAGCGGGGTTCTCGTCATACTCGGCCGAGTTGGTTAATCCAGCGGGAAAAGTGGAGTGGTCGCTAACCATTGCTGTAATCGCTAGTCAAGATCAATACCCAGTCGCTGTGCCGGGAGCAGACCGCACTTCGGGCACGTACATTCTGGTCGTACGCGGCACCACCACCACCGGGCAACAGAAAGACCTGGGCCGAACCTCCTTCGATTTGCAAATTCAGAATTGAGATCACATTAGCGGAGCGAATACCATGGCCACCATGACAGAAACACCGGAAACTATGTCGACAGAAATCAAGTACGAGCACATGTACCATGCCGAAGCACACGTTCTCTCGGGAGAGCTCGAACGGCCCATCGAACAAAAAATCGAGAAGCATGCTCCCGTCGCGCTGAAAGACCTGAGGGGGGCCCATCTCACCCGCTCCACCCAAGACATCAGTATTGAAGGTCTGATTTCGTACAAACGCGGTCACACCCGCGTCTCCGGTAGCCGCAGTCGGAAGCACCAAGGTTGGGTTACTCTCTCAACTTCGATCCTTGAAGGCCTGAATGTTTTCGAGATCGTAACGGCCGATCGCGTGGTCGCTCAACTTTCGACTGACCATCTCCCAGACAATCGGTATGTTCCCCGCGTAACTTTTCTGGGCACGCAATTCAACGGAATTCGGCTTAGTGGCTTTCCTATCAATTTGGAAATCGACTTGGGAATTTGCGGTGACAAGCCGGCCGGCGATCGTCCCTACCTGGAGGAGTCGAGCTTCCTCCGGCGCATCCGCGAGCAGGCGGAAACCTTGTCGGGAACCATCGCCAAAGCTAAGGACCTTCCCGTTGGCATCAAGGACCAGTACGATAAGAGGCTCGCGACGATCAATGAACTGATCAGCCACAGCCTCAATGGCAATGGCAAGGCCTCTGTCACATGCTCACTGGTCAAAAGCATCGACATCCGGAACGCTCCCATTCCCGGGCTCCGGACCGTAGGAAACCTGCTCTTGATACCGGAATTTGGAACGGTCGCACTCGGAGAGCTGGAGGTCGGCATCGAGCCGATGACGGGATTTACGAGGCCGAGCAACTACTTCACCCTGAGAATGGTCGACATTGTGCTGGGCTGCGTGGGACACGGCACGGTGCAGGGCGGTGGTGGAAGCGTCAATGGTGGTACCAGACCATAGTTTCAGCAGCTTCTCTGTGGTGTCTTGTTTGCGGGCTGTCGTGCCATCGAGCCGATAGCCCGCAGGTCTCTTATGAGCGCGCATTGCGCACATTCCAGCGCGGCGATCTGATTCACAGCCAGCAGGCCGCCGCCGAAGGTTATCGGCGATTTTCAGGATCTGCCCCGCAATGGGGATGGAAGTTCCGGATTCTCGAAGCGGAATCCCTTCTCTGGCAGGGCAAATACGCCGATGCGCTGAAGCTCCTGGATTCCTCTAGCCCTCCTTCATCGCCGGAAGATGCTATTAACGCAATTACTCTTCGAGCCATCGCGCACGCTCGCCAGCTCGACCTCGCCGCCAACCGAGAGATGGCCGAACTCGACAGACTCTGCTCCGGCAACACTTCCTCCGCTTGCGGAAAAGCCTTTCAAGGGCGTGGGCTGATTGCTCTCGGCCAGAACCGCTATTCGGACGCTCGGCTTGAATTTGAACGTAGCCTGGTTCTCGCGCGCTCCAACCACGACCGGTTTCTTGAATCGACGACGCTTCTGAACCTCGGCGCAGTCGCACTGAAACAGGAGCATTTCGATGAGGCCATCGATTACTCGAGTTCCACCCTGCAGATTGCCAACGAACTGGAAGCGTCAGATGTTGCTCTGGTCGCTTCCGGCAATGAAGGCTGGGCTTACTACAAGCTCGGAGACCGCGAAAAAGCGCAGAAGCCGCTGGCCGACGCCGAACAACTGGCAGCCCGCCTCGGTGACACATTCAGCCAAGACAACAATCTCACCAATCTTGGCTACCTCTACATGGATTCTGGGGATTTCCCGAAGGCCCGGGCGTCATTCGAACGCGCGCTTGGTCTCGCGCAGAGCGAAAACGACAAGGAACACATCCTCTACGTCCAGCGGGTGCTGGCCCGGCTCGCGCTGATCAGTGGCGACGTCGATAAAGCAGCGGAAGCCGCGCAGAATGCCCTCGAAATTGCCCGGCAAGGTGGCAATCATGTCGACGAACTGTATCCACTGCTTGTCCAGGGACAGATCGCATCTCGCCGGGGAGACACAACCGACGCGCAGGCGAAGCTCGAGGCGGTGGAGAGAGACAAGGATTGCCCGATCTTTTTGAGGTGGGAAGCGCAACACTCCCTGGCCCGGCTCTACGAACAGCAAGATCGAACGGCTGCTGCTGGCCGTGAATATCGCACCGCTCTCGCCACATTCGAAGCCGCCCGCTCCGACGTGCGGCATCAGGACTTTCAGCTTTCCTTCCTCACTAACGGGTGGCGCATCTACGATGACTACATCCACTTCCTTGTCGCGCGGGGCAGGACCAACGACGCGCTTCGCTGGGCAGACCATAGCCGGGCGCGAACCTTGGCCGAAGGCTTGGGACTTCTCGCCCGAAACGCAGCTGTCGAACCGTCTTCCCTGAACGCGCAATCAATCGCGAGACTTTCCAATGGAACCATTCTGTTCTATTGGCTTGGCGAGAAGCAGTCCTATCTGTGGGCCATTTCCGGGCAAAAAACCGCACTGTTCGCCCTGCCGGCCGCGACAGAAATCGACGCCGCTGTACGACGCTACAACCAGGCGATCACAGGCCTAGGTGATGTACTCGATTCCGCGAACAGCGACGGCCGGTCGCTCTACCTGACGCTGGTCGCTCCAGTCAATGCGTTCCTTCCCAAAGATGGCAGGGTATTTATCATTCCCGACGGCAGTCTGAACAACCTGAACTTCGATACCTTGCTGGTGCCGGAACCGAAACTTCATTACTGGATCGAAGATGCCACGGTGGCCAGCGCGAGTTCCCTGCGCGTGCTGGCTGCGGCGCACTCTTCGAATCAGCCGAACAAAAGAAAACTGCTTCTCCTGGGCGACAGCATTCCTCCCAACCCGCAGTATCCCGCGCTCCCCAAAGCATCGGTTCAGATGGAGGGCGTTGCCCGCCATTTTGCCCCATCCGAGCAGCAGGTCTTTCAACGGGAGAAGGCGACACCCGCGGCTTACCTGAAGAGCGAGCCGGGCGACTTCTCTCATATCCATTTCGTCGCGCACGGCATTGCCAGCCGCCTGACGCCGCTTGACTCCGCGATCGTCCTCTCAAAAAGCAGCGCCCAGGACGACTCTTTCAAGCTTTACGCCCGCGACATTATCCAGTACCCCTTGCACGCAAAATTGGTAACCATATCCGCCTGTTACGGCGCCGGCGACCGCGCCTACTCAGGCGAGGGCCTCGTCGGCCTGTCATGGGCATTCCTGCGGGCAGGCGCTCGCAACGTCGTCGCGGCTTTGTGGGAAGCGACCGACGCATCGACCGAACAACTGATGAACACCTTCTACGACGAACTCGACAAAGGTGAGACGCCTGACACGGCGTTGCGCGCTGCCAAACTATCGTTGCTTCGTGGGAATTTTCGCAATCCGTTTTACTGGGCGCCCTTTCAGCTATATCGTGGCGGCAACTGAGACAAGGCGTTCATCCAGCAGCTTACTTCAGTTAAAATCGGCAGTCGCTCGTGAGAGTGGTTTTCTTGCAGTTCCAAGTTATTCGAATTTCCTATGCTTTTACAGTCATTGCGCGAAGAGGTCCTGGACGCAAATCTGGAACTGGTCCGGCGCGGACTCGTGCTCTACACGTTCGGCAATGCGAGCGGCATCTCGCGGAAAGACGACCTTATCGTCATCAAGCCAAGCGGCGTACCTTACGAAACCCTCCGTCCGGAGCACATGGTGATCACTAGGCTCGACGGCCAGATCGTCGAAGGAGACCTGAAGCCGTCCTCCGACCTAGACACGCATCTCGAGATTTACCGCCATTTCCCAAACGTCGGCGGCGTTGCGCACACACACTCCGAGTTTGCTACGGCCTGGGCCCAGGCTCGCCAGCCGATTCCCTGCTTCGGCACCACGCACGCCGACTACTTTCATGGAGAGGTGCCCGTCACGCCTGATCTGACTCCAGAAGAGGTTGCGGACGATTATGAAAAGAACACCGGTGCCGCGATCTGCCGCTATTTCTCGAGTCACAATCCGGATGCAGTGCCGGCGGTCCTCGTGGCTGGGCATGGTCCATTTTGCTGGGGAGCGACCGCCTCTGCAGCCGCCCATAATGCTGTAATTCTCGAGTCGATTGCCCGAACGGCGTACTACACGCTCACTATTTCCGCTGACGCTCAGCAGCTGCCGATAGCACTCCGCGACAAGCATTTTTTTAGGAAGCACGGCGTAAACGCTTACTATGGCCAGGAAAAAGCCAAATGACCCTTGCACTCGCTCTGATTGCCGCTCCGTCCCTGGTTCACCTGTCGACGGTGGACCTCGCCATCATCGTCTTCTATTTCGCACTGGTGCTGGCGATCGGCCTCTACCTTAAGGGGCAAGCCAATACCGGCGAAGACTTCTTCATGGCCGGACGAGAGATGACTGCATGGGTCGCGGGATTGGCGTTCCTCTCAGCCAACCTAGGGTCGCTCGAACTGATGGGCTGGGCGGGCAACGCTTACAAGTACGGCATTCTGGCAGCGCATTGGTATTGGGTGGGTGCCATTCCCGCCATGCTTTTCCTCGCGCTCGTGATGATGCCGTTCTACCACATCTGCAAGACCCACTCCGTGCCGGGCTATCTCAAGCTGCGCTTTGGACCGGGCAGCCAGGCCCTTTCTTCTATTTCCTTCGCCTTCATGACCGTTCTGATGAGCGGCATCAACATGTACGCCATGGCGGTGGTGATGCGGGTCGTTCTCGGATGGGACATTCACTTCAGTATCTGGGTATCGTCGATTACGGTCGCGGTATATGTTGCGCTCGGAGGGCTGCGCTCAGCGATCTTCAATGAGGTTCTGCAGTTCTTCCTCATCTGGGCAGGAGCTCTGCTCATCCCGATTCTGGGATTGATCGAGGCCGGAGGTTGGAGCGGCCTGCAGGCGAAAATCCTTCAGAACCTCACCGCGCAGAATGTCGCAAACCCGGGGGCCTATACGCATCTGTGGTCGACTCTGGGCGACTTCAGCAAGAACCCGATGGGTATCAATTGGGTGGGCATCGTTTTTGGCTTGGGCGCGGTGATCTCCATGGGCTACTGGACCACCGACTTCCTGGTCGTACAACGTGTCCTTTCGGCGAAAGATCTACGCTCCGCCAAGCTGGCTCCCATTATCGGAGCGGCGTTCAAGATGGCTGTGCCGTTCATCGTGATCCTTCCTGGCCTGCTCGGACTCGCTCTCCTGCGCGATCCCCACACTGGGACTTTACTTCGTCTCGTGCCCGGCGATCTTGCGTGGTCCGATACCGGACGCGCCCAGGGCCTGCACAGCTTCGATGAAGTTCTCCCGCTGATGCTGGCGCGCTACTGCGGGCCGGGCCTGCTCGGACTCGGCATTACAGCCCTGATCGCAGGATTCATGTCGGGCATGGCTGGTAACGTGAGCGCCTTTGCCACCGTCTGGACTTATGACATCTACGGAGCCTTGATCAACAAAAATGCCTCCGACGAACTGAAGGTCAAGATGGGCCGCTGGTGCACCCTTATAGGCGTAGCCGTCAGCATCGGCACGGCATACCTGGTCATGCAGGCGCAGAGCATCATGGACTACGTGCAGGCGCTCTTCAGCTTCTTCATCGCGCCTCTATTTGGCACGGTCCTCCTCGGCATGCTCTGGAAGCGCGCGACGCCAGCGGGCGGTTTCTGGGGCCTGTTTGCCGGAACACTTTCGTCGATCGGTATGTACGCGTGGGCCAAGGCGGACCCGAGCGCTGTCGAATACGTGGCCCTGTCTCCGCACGCGCAGGATCAGGCGCAGAACATGTTTCGCGCGCTGTGGTGTTGGCTGATCTGCGTGGGGGTGACGTTTGTGGTCAGCATGCTGTCCAAGCCCAAACCGGACGCCGAATTGACAGGCCTCGTGTACGGGTTGACGCCCATTCCGCCCGAGCCGCCTGTTTCCATTTTTCTTCGTCCCGGCTTCTGGGGCGTGCTGGTAGCGATTGCATTCTTCATTCTGCAAATCATTTTCTGGTAGGAGAGCGCGATGAAGGTTGGTGGATCTCTTTCGATTTGGTTGTTCATTGGCATTTCTCTGCTGGTCAACGGAGCACTCATCCTTGCATCCGGCATCTACGAACTCATTCATCCTCCCGCGTTTCCGGTTGTGCTGTATGAGCTTCACGCCAGCATCTGGTGGGGCGCGCTGTTGTTTGCGGCAGGCGCCTTTTACTGTGTGCGATTCTCTCCCGGCCGCATGAAAGCCGGCCAATAGCGCGAGGAGCTTATGTCAACCAAGAAAATGACGTTCGGGCTGATCGTGGGGAACCGCGGCTTCTTTCCTGATCATCTGGCAAAGACGGGCCGAGAGGAAATGATGCAGACGCTCGCCAAGGCGGGCATCGATGGCATCGTGCTTTCGCCCGAGCAGAGCAAATATGGCGCAGTCGAGACGCACGAAGAGGCCAAGCGCTGCGCCGCGCTCTTTCAGGAGCATCGCCACAAGATCGACGGCGTCATCGTTTCGCTTCCAAATTTTGGAGACGAGCGGGCCGTCGCCGACACGCTGCGACTCGCCCGGCTTGATGTTCCAATCCTGGTGCAGGCCACGCCCGACACTCCTTCGAAGATGACCATTGCCTCGCGACGCGACAGCTTCTGCGGAAAGATGTCGGCCTGCAACAATCTACGCCAGTATGGAATTCCTTATTCGTTGACGCGGCTGCATACGGTCGATCCAACCTCGGCCGAATTTGAAAGGGATCTCGCGTGGTTTGCGGCGGTCTGCCGCATCGTGAACGGCCTTCGCGATCTGCGGGTCGGCAGCATCGGCGCCCGTCCTGCGGCCTTCAACACGGTCCGCTACAGCGAGAAACTGCTCGAAGCAAATGGCATATCGATCGAAACCATCGACCTGTCGGAAATCTTCGGGCGAATCGGACGTCTGAAGGACACCGAGTCCGCTGTCGATAGCAAGCTGGCCGAGATTCGCAAATATGTCCCCACCGGCGGCGTGCCTGAGCCCGCCTTGATCAAGATGGCCAAGCTGGGCGCAGTAATCGATGGCTGGATGAAATCGGCCGATGTGAAAGTTAGCGCCGTGCAGTGCTGGACCTCGATGGAAGAGTTCCTCGGTGTTGTGCCCTGCACCATCATGAGCATGATGAGCGATAATCTGATTCCTAGTGCCTGCGAAGTCGACGTCTGCGGCACGCTTAGCATGCACGCCCTGCGCTTGGCCTCGGAGACTCCCAGCGCTCTGCTCGACTGGAACAATAACTATGGCGACGACCCGAATAAGGCCGTCTGCTTCCACTGCAGTAATCTTCCGAAGCACTTCTTCCAGGATGTTCGGATGGATTTTCAGGAAATCATCGCCGGCACGGTAGGCAAGGAGAATACATTCGGAACCTGCGTGGGCCGCGTAAAGCCGGGCGCCATGAGCTTCGCGCGCTTCTCGACCGACGATACCGCGGGAGTCATGCGCGGATATGTCGGCGAAGGTGCCTTCACCAACGATCCGCTGAATACTTTCGGCGGCGCGGGCGTCGTCGAAATACCACACTTGCAGAACCTATTGCACTACATCTGCGAGAACGGCTTCGAGCATCATGTCGCAGCAAACTTTTCGACCGTCGCGGCTGCGACGCACGAGGCGGCTTCGCGCTATCTGGGCTGGCAAATGTACTGGCATCGGAACTAAAAAGGGCGGAATGGCGATCGTAGCCGGCGTCGATTTCGGCACTCTGAGCGTGCGCGTTTCCCTGGTGGACAGCGAACGCGGCCTGATTGCTTCTGCCGTGGCGGAATATCCGCTGCAACGCAAGCGCGAGGATCCCGACTACGCGACGCAGTCGCATGAAGATCACATGCGCGCGCTTGCGGAGGCCACGAAGCAGGCTGTTAAGCAAGCCGGCACCCCGGGCGACCGTGTGGAAGCCATCGCGCTCGACACAACCGGTTCAAGCGTAATTCCGGTCGGCAACGGTCTGAAGCCGCTCGACGACTACTACCTCTGGTGCGACCATCGCGCAAAAGAGGAAGCTGCCGCAATCACAGCGCTCGCGCACCAGGAAAAGCTGGAAGCGATCCAATGGTGCGGCGGAGTCTATTCCTCCGAATGGGGCTTCGCCAAGTTGCTGTACTGGCTCCGGCACAATCCCGGCAAACGCAGCCAGTTTGTCTCGGCATTCGAACACTGCGATATGGTTGCGGCCACGCTCTGCGGCATCATGGACGCTTCTCAGGTCAAGCGGAGCGTCTGCGCGATGGGGCACAAGTGGCTGTGGAATCCGGCGCTCGGCGGACTGCCTCCCGAGAACTTTCTGGTCAAGGTCGACCCGCTGCTGGCCGGAGTGCGATCGAAACTGGACGGCCACTACGCAACCTCCGATCAAGTGGCGGGCATGCTCAGCCCGCATTGGGCCGACAAACTCGGCCTGCGTGCTGGTATTCCCATTCCCGTCGGCGCATTTGACGCGCATTGGGACGCGATCGGCGCGGGCGCCAGAGAGGGCGACGTCGTTAACGTGGTCGGCACGTCAACCTGCATCATCGCCTACGTCAAGAAGGCGGAATTGATCCCGGGCGTGTGCGGTGTTGTGCAGGGCAGCGTTCACCCACAGTACACCGGAGTCGAAGCTGGACTCTCAGCGACTGGAGACATCTTCAGCGCCATCGCTCGCCGCGCAAACACCACGGTTGCCGTCCTGAGCCGAGGTCTCGAAAATTACCGCGCAGGGCAGACCGGCCTGTTGCGGATGACCTGGGACAATGGCGACCGCACCGTGCTGGTCAATCCGAATCTCGGCGGAATTACCATCGGCTGGAATCTTCAGCACACGGCCCAGGACGAACTTTTCGCCGCCATCGAAGGCACGGCATTCCACACGCGCGTAATCCTCGATCGCATGAGCGAGTACGGCGCACCGACTGTGCGCGTGATCAACGGCGGAGGTATTCCCCAGAACAACCCGGTGCTCAACCAGGTATATGCGAACGTTCTCGGACGCCCGGTGCTCGTGCCCAGCAGCAAAGTCACCGGAATCGGCTCAGCCATCTTCGCATTTCTCGCGGCCAGAACGTTTCGCACGATTGAGGAAGCTCAACAGCACATCTGCCCGTCACACACGGTTTTCAATCCCAACGTCGCCGAGCAGAAAATCTATGACGAACTCTTTCTGCTCTACCGGAGTGTCTATTTTGGTTTCGGAGAAGGAACGGGAGAGTTCGGAGCAGTTTTGCCCAGATTGATCCAGATTGCGCGCACCGAACATGGTGTATTGAGCGCGAACTGAACAGACAAAAGCTGGAACTTCGCGATTATGAAACGATTGCTCGGTTTGCTATCGGCTTTCTTTGCGCTGTTCGTTGTTTCTCCGGTCCAGTGCCAGACGAAGCCCTCCTTCGCTGCCGACAAAATGCAGAACGTTCTCTACGGCGCGGCCTTCTATCCAGAGTACATGCCATATGAACGGCTTGAGCAGGATGTTCAACTCATGCAACAGGCCGGGATCAGCGTGGTCCGCATGGGCGAGTCGAGTTGGGGCTTGTGGGAGCCGCAGGACGGTAAATTCGAGTACGCATGGATGGATCGTGTCGTCGAGCGCATGCAGAAGGCTGGCATCAAAGTGATTCTCGGCACGCCGACCTACTCCATTCCTGCATGGATGTACAAAAAGCACCCTGAGATTGCCATCACCCGGTTCGGGGGACAGACGGTCACGTTCGGATACCGTCAGAACACGGACTTGATGAATCCCACCTATCGCTTTTACTGCGAACGAATCATTCGCAAGCTACTTGACCACTATAAGAACAACCCAACCGTTATCGGATGGCAAATCGACAATGAAACGTCATCGGGCGGAGCGGCGAATCATGATGTCCAGGCCGGCTTTGTCGGCTACCTGCAGAACAAATTCGGAAGCGTCGATCAACTCAACAAGGTCTGGGGTCTCAACTACTGGGGCCAGCGACTGAATGATTGGACAGAAATTCCTCCCGAAGAAGGCATCCTCAACCCCGGATGGAAGCTGGAATGGCAACGTTACCAGGAATGGATAACAACTGATTTTCTCGCCTGGCAGGCTGCCATTGTTAGCGAATACAAGCGCCCAGACCAATTCACCACCCACGATCTAGCCGGCCCGCCGCGTTCGGAGGTGAATGAACGCGATATCGCGCGATCGACCGACATCATGGCGGTGAACCCATATCACCCCACCCAAGACCAGTTCGATGGGCAGGGCTCGTCCATGCAGGGCGACTACACACGCTCGCTGAAGAAGTCGAACTATCTGGTCACCGAGACGAACGCCCAAGCCATTGGTTGGGATTCGAAGCGGCAATTCCCGCCCTACGATGGTCAACTCCGGCTCGACGTCTACACACATCTTTCCACGGGCGCAAACATGGTCGAGTACTGGCACTGGCATTCCATTCACTATGGGCAGGAGACTTACTGGAGGGGAGTACTCTCGCATGACCTGGAACCGAATCGCGCCTACGCGGAGGTGAGCAAGACAGCCCGCGAGTTACAGCGGATAGGACCGGAGATCGTCGATTTCAAACGCAACAACCAGGTCGCCATCCTCTACAGCAACGATTCGCACCACGGAATTGAGTTCATGAAGTTCAGCGACACCGTGAATTACCGGACCATTTTGAACCAGATGTATGACTCGCTGTACCGTCAAAATGTTGCCGTTGATTTTGTTTTTCCGGACAGCACGGACTTCGCAGACTACAAAGTGATCGTGGTCCCTCCACTCTATATCGCCAGTGATGAGCTGCTGAAAAGGCTGGTGGAGTACGTTCGCGGTGGTGGACACATTGTGATGGCGTTCAAGAGCGGTTTCGCCAACGAATACGACACCGTACGTTGGACTATGGCGCCCGGACCGCTCCGCCAAGCTGCCGGCTTTCGCTATCAGGAATTCTCGGATCTTGCCAAACCGCTTGCGCTGAAGGATGACCCATTCAAAGTAGGCGCCGAAGGCAACACCGTCTCCGCCTGGGCCGACATGCTGGTTTTGGAGAGTGCTCAGCCCTTGGCGTTTTATGAACACCCGTTTTTCGGCAAGTATCCCGCGATCACACAAAACCACTTCGGCAAAGGAACCTTCACTTACGAAGGCACCGTTCTTTCAGACGCTCTGCAGAGGAAAGTTCTGCTCAGCATTCTGCAAGCCGCCGGACTCACTGGTCCTGACCAGGAACTGCCTGCCTCCGTGAGGGTCAAGCACGGCATCAATCGAGACGGCAAGACAATCCACTACTACCTCAATTACTCCAGCGATCCGCAATCTTTCAAATATCCGTACAAAGCCGGAAAAGAACTGCTGATGGAGACCGCTGTTTCCGCAGCGCAATCCGTCACCCTCAAACCATGGGATCTCGTCATCATTGAAGAAGGTAGGTGAACTCATCGCTATGAACTCGACCAGAACTCGCCGTTTGTGCATTGTCGTCCTTCTTTCCATCGTCCTCCATTTTTCAAACTCGGCGTTTGCTCAAGAACCTTCTTCCGACATCGACAAGCGCGTCGATGCCATCCTCAGCAAAATGACGCTTGAGGAGAAGATCACCTACATCGGCGGTATTAACGATTTCTTTATCCGCCCGATGCCGCGCGTAGGAATTCCAGAATTCAAAATGTCAGACGGCCCGATGGGCGTTCACGACTATGGACCGACGACCGCCTATCCCGCGGGAATTGCGCTGGCGGCGACCTGGGACACCGAACTTGCACGCTGTGTTGGCGCGATGATGGGCGATGACGCTCGCGCCCGCGGCGTTCATTTCATTCTCGGCCCCGGAGTGAACATCTATCGCGCACCGATGTGCGGACGGAATTTCGAATACTTCGGCGAAGATCCGTTCCTCGCCTCGCGCATGGCCGTCTCGATCGTCGGAGGCATTCAGAGCCGCCACGTGATCGCCACGATCAAGCACTTCATGGGCAATAACCAGGAGTTCGACCGCAACAACATGAGCTCCGACATGGATGAGCGCACCATGCGCGAAATCTATCTGCCCACCTTCGAAGCGGCCGTGAAAGAAGGGAGGGTTGCCGCTGTCATGGATTCCTACAACCTGGTCAACGGAATTCATATGACGCAGCATGACTACCTCAACAACCAAATTCTCAAAAAAGAATGGGGCTTCAGCGGAATTCTCATGTCCGACTGGGACGCCACCTATGACGGCGTGGCGGCTGCGAATGCCGGGCTCGATCTCGAGATGCCTAGCGGCCGCTTTATGAAGACCGAGACTCTCGTTCCCGCGGTGAAAGATGGCAGAGTCACTGAAGCAACGATCGACGAAAAGGTTCGCAGAATCCTGCGCACGGCAATGGAATTCGGCTTCTTCGATCATCCTCAAACCGACTTCATGATTCCGTCCTATAGTCAGCCCGGCCGCGAACTAGTGCGCCAGGAAGCCCGCGAAAGCATGGTGTTGCTGAAGAACTCCGGCGGCCTGCTGCCATTCGATTCCGCCAAGATGAAGACGATCGCGGTCGTCGGTCCGAATGCTTTCCCGGCCGTTCCTGGCGGCGGCGGCAGCTCGCAAACGCAACCCTTTAATGCAGTCAGCTTTATGGAGGGCCTTAGCAATTATTACGGGACAAAAATGAACATACTCTATGCTGTCGATACTCCGCCCGTCGCGGAGATCTTCCAGCGCGGAGGTTACGTCGTCTCCCCAGGCGGCGAGGCAGGCCTCAAGGGCGAATATTTCAACAACGAAGAGCTCAATGGCCCTCCCGCCTTGAGCCGCACCGATTCGCTTGTTGCCTTCAGCTGGGGGTCTGGCAGTTATGTCTCCGGCGGACCCGTCGATCACTTCTCCGCCCGCTGGACCGGCTACTACATCCCCAAGACAACCGACGATTACAGGTTCTACACCTCCTCCGACGACGGCGTGCGCCTCTACATCGACGATGAACGTGTCATCAACGATTGGCAGAGACATGGCGACACCCTGAATACTTACGTGCGTCATCTCGAAGCTGGACGTCCTTATAAAATCCGGCTGGAGTACTTCGAAGCGACCGGCGGCGCCTCGGTCAGCTTCGGTATCGCCGCCGCAACAGAATTTGTCGGCCGAGAGACGAAAGCACTTGCTGCTAAAACCGACGTCGCGATTGTGTGTGTCGGTTTCGATCCGAACGCCGAAGGTGAAGGATTTGACCGGACGTTCCACCTTCCGGCTGGGCAAGACGAACTCATTCGCCAGATCGCCAGCGTAAACAAGAACACGATCGTCGTGATCACCTCCGGCGGCAGCGTCGATATGACTGGATGGATCGAGCGCGTCGCTGGCGTGATTGAAGCCTGGTATCCAGGACAAGAAGGAGGCGCTGCACTCGCTCAAATCGTCTCTGGCGAATACAGCCCCTCCGGTAAATTACCTGCATCGTTCGAGCGCCAATGGGAAGACAATGCGACTTATCACAGCTACTATCCGAAGACCGGCGAGAAAAAGATCGAATATTCTGAAGGTGTTTTCCTCGGTTACCGCCACTTCGACAAGGCCACCGTCAAGCCTCTCTTTCCTTTCGGCTTCGGCTTGTCCTATACCACCTTCGCTTACAGCAATTTGAAAGTCTCACCCGCAAATGGAAATCTTGCTCAGCCAATCACCGTATCGTTCGATGTGAAGAATACCGGCCAACGGCCGGGTGCCGAAGTCGCCGAGGTCTATGTCGGAGACTCTCATGCCAGCGTGCCCCGGCCTGTCAAAGAACTGAAAGGATTCGCGCGGGTTGACCTCAAGCCCGGCGAGTCGAAGACGGTGTCTGTTAGTCTCGATCGCCGCGCTTTTTCCTTCTATGACGTGAAGAAGAAGGACTGGAGCGCGGAACCCGGACAGTTCGGCATTCTCGTCGGCAGCGCATCCGACAAAATCGAACTCAAAGGCGATTTCACACTACAGCCATGAACTCAGAATCTATTTGCGGTTTCACGTCGAAGGGCTGGCCGTTCCTGGCACAGCTCTTTGCTCTTCTCCTCTTCTGCTCTGTTTTTGCGCTCGCCGACCCCTCCCTTCCTCATCTTTTCAGCGACCACATGGTGTTGCAGCAAGGAAGCGAGATTCACGTCTGGGGCACCGCGGATCCGAAAGAAGAGATCATAGTGACCCTCGCCGGGAGCAGCGGTTCCGTTGCTGCGGATTCCGCCGGCCGTTGGAGTGTTCGTCTTCACGCGCTGCCAGCCGGCGGCCCTTTTGTTCTGAAAATCTCTGGCAAGAAGACGATTGTTTTCAAGGACGTCATGATCGGCGAGGTCTGGATCGCCTCCGGGCAGTCGAACATGACTTTCTCTCTCGCAGATTCCGCGAGTGCGGAGCAGGAACTTCCCAAGGCCAGCTATCCCAACATTCGGCTCTTGACCGTTCCCCGACGAGAGTCTCTTGAGCCGCAGTCTGATACTTTTCCAGCTTCGTGGCAGGTCTGCGCACCAGAGACGGCGAAGGAGTTCTCTGCGGTCGCCTACTATTTCGGCCGCGACCTCTATCGCAAGTTGAATGTTCCCATCGGCATCATCGAAAGCGGCTGGCCCGGCAGTGCGATCGAAGAATGGACGACTCCCGAGGAGGCGCAGCGCGATCCGCGCATCAGCCCAGCCCTGGAACGTTGGAACAACATGCAGGAAGGTCCGTTGACCGTCGCACGCCAAACCTTCGACCTGGAGCTCGACGATTTTGAACTCATTCCGGCTCCCAACGGCGTTTTGAAACCGCTAACGGTAGCCAGCTTCGACGATGGCATCGCTCACACCGCGATGGGTGGCGATTTCTCCTACAGCTGGCGCGACGGCCCTGAAACCACGTTTGAGGTAGTTTCTCCCGGGCGCAGTGGAAGTGGATTCGCCATTCATTTGGTTGGCGCGATCGATGCCGCCGATGGCTCGCGGCTGACCGTGCATTATCGCGATGGAGCCGCACCAGTGGACTTGAGCGCCTATTCCGCATTTCGGTTCTGGGTTCGCGGCAATGGTGCTTATCGCTTACGCTCGCTTCAGCCGAGCATCACCGATTGGGACGATTACTCGTCTCCCACTCTGCAAGCCGGTGCGCAGTGGACCGAGGTCACCATCCCGTTCCGCGATCTCAAGCAGGACGGGTGGGGAGTGGTCAAAGGCTTCACTCCTGCCGCGCTGACTGGTTTCTCCATCGAAGCTATGCCCGCTAGTGGGTCCCCGCGCCATTTCGCTAGTGGCCTGTATAACGGCATGATGGCGCCGTTGATGCCATATCCATTTCGCGGCGCGATCTGGTATCAGGGCGAAAGCAACAGTGGGAGAGGTCCTGAATATCACATCTTGCTGGCTGCGATGATCCAAGGTTGGCGTTCTGCTTCCAGCCAGTCCGATATGCAGTTCGGCATCGTTCAATTGCCGAACCACGGCGCAATTCCTGATCAGCCCGTCGAATCGGGATGGGCCGAAACGCGCGAGTCGGAGATGAAGGTGTCGCAAGAGGTGCCTGGCGTTGGACTCGCCGTCACCATTGATGTGGGCGATCCCAAGGATCTGCATCCACATCGCAAAGCCGAAGTTGGACAGCGTCTCGCCCTTTGGGCGCTCGGCGACACCTACAAACAGCCGATTGTTTATTCGGGACCGATCTACAAGTCAATGGGGGTGGAACAGAGCAAGATCAGAATCAATTTCAACAACATCGCCAGTGGCCTCGAAGCTAAAGGTGGCGAGTTGCGCGGATTCGCTGTCGCCGGTACGGACCACAAGTTCTATTGGGCTTCTGCGGTCATCGAGGGCGACTCCGTCGTAGTTTCGAGCCCCGAAGTCAAAAATCCGGTGGCGGTTCGCTACGCCTGGGGAGACAGTCCGGATTGCAATCTCTTCAATCGCGACGGACTCCCGGCGTCGCCGTTTCGGACAGATACTTGGCCAACACCTGCCTGGAAACAATCCGACTGACAGCCCGCATTTTCACGCCGCTTTCTGCACCGTTTCGCGAATGAAGGCGGCGAACTGGCGAACGTCGTCTTCGGTCGTGTCGAAGGCGCACATCCAGCGGACCACCGAGTCCTCGTCGATCCAGTCATAGAAGAAGTATCGTTCCTTGATCTTCGGGTTAGCTTCCTTCGGAATCTGCACGAACACTCCATTCGCTTCCACCGGGAAGTGGACCTTTGTCCGAGGAATTTTCCCAATCTCTCCTTCTAGCAACTTTGCCATACGGTTGGCGTGCTCCGCGCTTCGGCGCCACAGATCGTTCGTCAGCAAGGCCTCCATCTGTACGCTCATATAGCGCATCTTGGAGGCGAGCTGCATCCCCTGCTTGCGGACGTACAGAAATTCCTTGGCAAGTTCCGGGCGAAAGAACACCACCGCTTCCACTCCGATCACGCCATTTTTCGTTCCGCCGAACGACAAAACGTCCACTCCCAGATCGCGCGTGGCCTGTCTCAGGGTTAGCCCCTGCCATACGGCGGCATTGGCAATGCGTGCTCCGTCCATGTGTAGAAACATGTCTCGCTCGTGCGCAAATTGAGCCAGCGACTTGACTTCATCCTGGCGATACGTAGTTCCCATCTCGGTGCACTGCGTTATCGAGATCACCTTCGGTTGGACGTGGTGCTGGTCCCCTATGCCGTGATACGCGTGCTCAACGGCTTCAACTGTCAACTTCCCTGCGGCCGCATGCAAGGGAATCAGCTTGCATCCCGTGAACCGCTCTGGCGCGCCACACTCATCCGTATAAATGTGCGATTTCTCTGCACACAAAACTGCATGATGTTGCCGAGTCAGCGCCTGCAGGCTGAGAACATTGGCGGCAGTGCCGTTAAACACAAAAAAAACTTCCACGTCGGCTCCGAAATGCTCACGAAATACCTTCACCGCCGATTCCGTGTAAACATCGTCGCCATAGCCCACCACGTGCCCCTGGTTTACGCGTCCCAGTGCTTGGAGAACTTCGGGATGCACTCCGGCGTTGTTGTCGCTGGCAAAGCCGCGGCTTGTTTTCATATCAGGACAATCTAGCAGAATTGCGTTTTTCTTCGTCGTGAAGCACTTACCCGATGCAGGAGAATGAACTACTATGGTTGGCTGCTCGTTGCCCGGCGGCATGGCTTCTTGTGGCGCTTGCGGCCGCTTCCGATTCGCCGCATGATCTTGAAAAGACGTAGTTGACTGAGAGACGACTCATGTCTTCTTTCCGACCGTCATACCCATTTTTTTCGCTATCGGCGATCCTCACCGCACTCGCACTCGTCGCGGGTTGCGGTGGCGGTAAGGCAACTACAGCCGGCCCCCCCCAAGCTATGCCGGTGAAGGTGCGAACCGCGAAGCCCGAAAAAGTCGAAGTATCCACCGAATATGTCTCCACCCTGAAGTCGCGCGACACCGCCGTGATCATGCCGCAGGTGGAAGGAATCATCACCCAGATCTTTGTCCACTCCGGAAACCACGTGGCGGCCGGCGATCCCATCATGCAGATCGATCCCGCAAAACAGCAAGCGACGGTAAAGAGCCAGGAAGATGCGCATGCCGCCCAGCTCGCTCAGGTGAAATGGGCCCAGCAGAATTATCAGCGCGTAAGTGGGCTGGCTGCGGCAGGAGTCGTTAGCAAGCAGGATCTCGATCAGGCTCGCGCCACTCTTGATGCCGCTGAAGCGCAGTTGCGCGCGCTCGAGGCGCAGGTCAACGAACAGCAAGTTCAATTGCACTATTACCGCGTGGTCGCTCCTCGCGCCGGAATTGTTGGGGATATCCCCGTGCGCGTTGGCGACCGCGTGCAGACCACAAGCACGCTCACCACCGTTGATCGGCCTGGAAGTCTGGAAGCTTATATCTACGTGCCCATTGAGCAATCCTCGCGGCTCAAAATGAATATTCCCGTCGAGATTGTCGATTCGTCGGAAAAAGTACTGGCGCGAAGCCGCATTACATTTATCTCGCCGCAGGTGGACAACACTACGCAGACGATTCTGGTGAAGGCTCAGATCCCGAATGACAACGATGCCCTTCGGAATGCCCAGTTCATTCGGGCGCGAGTCATTTGGGCCAGCGAGTCCCGGCCGACTGTCCCGGTGGTCGCGGTCTCTCGCATCGGTGGACAATACTTCGCTTTCATTGCCGACCCCGATCAAAAGGGCGGATATGTCGTTCATCAGAAACCACTGCAGCTCGGGCAGATCGTCGGCAACGACTACGTCGTGCTCGACGGCATCCAGACGGGAGATAAGGTCATCATTTCGGGCACTCAATTCCTGGTCGACGGCGTTCCAGTGATTCCACAGGAAGCAACGAGCAGCTAGTCGTTCGTCTTCAGTTGCTAGCTCTTTTGCGCTTTGCCCTTTTCTGCAATCGACTCTAGCAACTGGAAACCAGCAACTAGAAACTGCCTTTTATGGTTGATTTCTTCATACATCGTCCGGTGTTCTCTACCGTCTGCGCCCTCATGATCATCCTCGCCGGCGCAGTCTGCATTCCCACTCTGCCCATCGCTCAATTCCCAACTCTTGCCCCGCCGCAGGTCAGCGTAACCAGCTTTTATACTGGCGCCAGCGCGCAAACTGTCGAGTCCGCAGTGACCACGCCCCTCGAGCAGCAGATTAACGGCGCCGAGGGAATGAAGTACGTCACCTCTTCATCCGCCAATGACGGCACCAGTTCGATCACTGCAACTTTTGACCTGACCCGCGACCCCGATCTCGCGTCCGTCGACATTCAGAACCGAGTGAATACCGCTCAGGGACGCCTGCCGAACGCCGTAAAGCAGATCGGTGTCACAGTGGCGAAGAGTTCCCAGAACTTCGTTTTTGGTGCGGCCGTGTATTCGCCCGAGGGCAAGTACACAACGCTCTTCATGAGCAACTATCTCGACGTCTATGTGCGCGACACCCTCAAGCGCGTCCCCGGTGTTGCCGAAGTTTTCATCTTTGGCGAGCGGCGTTTCTCGATGCGTTTATGGCTTGACCCCGACCGGATGGCGAGCCGCAGTCTCACAGCCACGGACGTGGTAAGTGCGCTGCAGGAACAAAACGTCGAAGTCGCAGCTGGACAGGTCGGCTCGCAACCGGCGCTTCCCGGACAGGAGTATCAGATCAGCGTCCGCGCGATTGGACGTCTTTCCGAAACCTCACAATTCGACAACATCATCCTCAAAAGCAATCCCGACGGCACTCTGGTGCGGTTGCGCGATGTCGGGCGTTCTGAACTGGGCGCGGAGGATTACGGCTCCTACCTCGATTACAACGGCCACGAAGCGGTTGGATTGGGCATCACGCAGCTTTCCACCGCAAACGCGCTCGACGTCGATCGCCGCTGCATAGCAGAACTGCAACGCCTCTCCAAGCGCTTCCCGCCCGGCATGAAGTATGAACTCGCCTTCGACACGACCGATGCCGTTGGGGAGTCGATCCGTGACGTCATCTCGACCTTGGGTGAGGCCATCTTTCTCGTCATTCTTGTGATCTTTGTGTTTCTCGAGGACTGGCGCTCGACGATCATTCCCGCCGTAACCATTCCAGTCTCGCTGGTCGGAACGTTCGCATTTGTGAAGCTGCTCGGATTTTCCGTAAACACGCTGACTCTGTTCGGAGTCACGCTCGCCACCGGACTCGTAGTCGACGATGCCATCGTCGTCATTGAGAACATTGAACGCCACCTGCAGGAAGGCGAGCCTGACCCCACCAAAGCTGCCTCCGACGCGATGAAAGAAGTAACTGGCGCGGTGATCGCAACCTCACTTGTGCTGGTTGCCGTTTTCTTGCCGGTCGCATTTTTTCCCGGAACCACTGGAATTCTGTTTCGCCAATTTGCGCTCACCATTGCATTCTCGATCGCAATCTCCGCTTTCAATGCGTTGACCCTGACGCCTGCTCTGTCGGCCTTGTTACTGGGCCGGGTCCACGGCGAGAACAATTGGTTCTTCAAGCGCGTCGACCGCTTCCTAGCCGCGCTCACAAACGCCTATGTGCATGCTCTTCGTGCGTTCCTTCGCTTCGAAATTCCGGCACTGATTCTGTTTGCGGTGGGCCTTGGCCTTTCCTACCTCGTGTTTCAGCGCGTGCCCAAGGGATTCGTTCCCAACGAAGACCAGGGATATCTGATCGTGATTGTGCAGTCTCCTTCGGGCGCATCACTCGACTACACCCGCAAGATTAATGAGCAGGTCGTAGCCATCACCAAGAAGTTTCCGGAGATCTTCGGGACCTTCGCGGTTTCGGGCTTCAGCTTCAGCGGGAATGCGCCGAACCGGGCCCTGGTATTCCTCACCCTTCAGCCCTATGAAAAGCGCAAGGGGAGTGAGCATACTGCTGCTGAGGTCGTAAAACGCCTGCGCGGCCCTATGTTCGGAATTTCCGGCGCGCTCGTCATCCCCGTAGAACCTCCGGCTGTGCAGGGTCTCGGCCAATTCGGCGGATTTCAATTCGAAATTCAGGATCAGGGTAGTCACACGCTTCAGGATCTCGACAAAGTTACACAGGACATGATCCGCCAAGGCACGGCAGGAAAGAGGTTGACCGGCTTGTTCAGCACGTACACGGCCGGGGATCCCCAATTCGTCGTGACGATTGACCGCGAAAAGGCTAAGAGTCTTCACGTCCCTCTCAGCCAGATCACCGACACGCTCTCCGTTTACATGGGTTCGGCTTACGTCAATGATTTCGACTTCAACAACCGTTCCTATCGCGTTTACGTGCAGGCCGACAAGCAATTTCGTGCTAAACCGGAGGACATCAACCAGTACTACGTTCGCTCCGACTCCGGAGCCATGGTCCCGCTTGAGAACCTGCTCGCCATGAGCGAAACCGCCGCCCCACAGGTCATCAGCCACTACAATCTCTTTCGCTCGACCGAAATCACTGGTAGCCCCGCGCCCGGCTTCAGTTCCGGCCAGGCGATCGACACCATGCAGGAACTGGCCGCCAAAATTCTTCCCCAGGGATACACCTACGAATGGTCGGGAATTTCGCTAGAAGAACTGCAGTCTGGAACCACCACCCTCATCCTCTTCGGACTCGGCGTGATCGTCGTATACCTCACGTTGTCGGCCCAATACGAAAGTTTCGTCTTGCCTTTCATCATTCTCCTGGCCGTTCCCATGGCCCTGCTGGGCGCGCTCTCTGCGCAATGGATTCGAGGCCTCGAGAATGACGTCTACTGCCAGGTCGGACTAGTCATGCTCGTCGGCCTCGCCTCCAAGAACGCAATTCTGATCGTCGAATTCGCCGAGCAACTGCGAGAGCGCGGCATGACAATCGTCGATTCCGCCGTCGAAGCCGCTCGCATCCGCCTACGCCCCATCCTGATGACCTCATTCGCCTTCATTCTCGGCGTCGTTCCGCTGGTGACGGCAAGCGGCGCCGGAGAAAATGGACGTCACTCCGTCGGCACAACCGTATTCGGCGGCATGATCATGAGCACGATCCTCAATCTCTTTTTCATCCCCGTGCTCTATCTACTGATCGAAGGTTTCCGTGAGCGTAGACGTTCAAAGAAAAGCGCGTAGAAGACCCTGGGAGGATCCCGCATTTCCTCTTGCGATCGCGACCGATGTAGAATGAGGTCCGTTCTTAGTCGACGTGCGTACGCATTGCCGACGCGGGACGTGGGGCTCCCTCCGGTTCGCAACAGGACATTCGTTGGCTCAATCTACTAACGCAAAGCGCGCTGCGTCGCTGAATCGCAGCAAGCAACTCTGTAACAGTTTCTGGCGTCTTGAAGTACGTGAATTAAAGGCACCGCTGTTTTCAACTCACGCGAGGTAACGAAATATGAGCAAGTCTGGGTGGAATGCTGTTCTTGTTTTGACGCTGCTTGCATCGACTATATCTCTGGCCAGGCCTATTCAGAACCAGGGCGCCATGAGCCAGAAAGGCATCGACCGCATCGTCAAAGAAGTGCGACATGAACTTGTGATGCTGCCGTACTACGGAGTTTTCGACAACCTGGCCTATAAAGTTGATCCCGACGGCACCGTGACGCTCCTCGGACAGGTCGCCCGTCCCGTGCTGAAGTCCGACGCCGAAAATGCAGTGAAGCGGATAGAAGGAGTCGAGAAGGTTGTCAACAATATCGAGGTGCTGCCCACCTCGCCCAACGACGATCGCATCCGTCGGGCCGTCTATCGCGCAATTTACGGGAATGACGTTCTCAGCCAGTACCAGTTGCGCGCCGTTCCGCCCATTCACATCATCGTGAAGAACGGTAACGTGACGCTCGAAGGCGCGGTCGCTCGCCAGATGGATAAGCAGATCGCCGGCATGCAGGCCAACGGCGTCTCCGGAGTGTTCTCGGTCACCAACAATCTGGTAGTCGACGAAGAGACCTCAAAGAAAGAAGAGAAAAAGTAGGCACCGCAGCGTGGCAGGACGGACGGCCATTCCTGGCCGTCTTTTTCTTGTCCGCACTTCACATCAACAACCCCGACGCGGGTCTTAGCACCCTTGTGACAGCACCCTTGTGACAGTTGCCATCGACGGCAAAATACACTACCCTGACTCCCACCTTAAATTTCATTTTGCTGCGGCTGCAGTGGTTGGGGTGTCCCTCAACGGAGTCCGCGCACGGGGAAAGAAGATGGTCCCTCTTGTTCTTGGTGTCATCGCTCAACTGTGTCTCGCACAGGGCATGATTGGACTTCTATGGCCTGAGAAACTTAAAGATTGTACGGTTCTGTGGTTCCCATTCTTCCCCACCCATCGAACAATCCGCAGCATTGGAGTCCTTTCTCTGTGCGCAGCAGTGGCTCTCTTCGGTCTGCTCTTGATGCAGCCTCAGCTTAGCTAGTTAAGACGCGCTCTGCTTCCCCTCCAGCCTCGCCGCGGTTTTCAGTTCTTGATCTCCTGATCTGCGAGAATAGTGCCATCGATTCCCGCTTGCCTATCGACGCCGCCGCTATCGGATCCGCTGCCGCCCTACTCCGTTCGGGACGCCTGGTCGCTTTTCCGACGGAGACCGTTTATGGCTTGGGCGCGAATGCGCTGGATGCCGCCGCCGTCGCCAGGATCTACGCTGTGAAAGGACGCCCCGCCACAAGTCCTCTCATCGTTCACGTTTCGTCGATCGATATGGCAAAGTCACTGGTGGAAACATGGCCTGAATCCGCAGAGCGCCTGACGCAAGAATTCTGGCCGGGGCCGCTCACGATCGTCCTCGAGAAAAAGCCTCTCATCCCACCGATCGTGACCGCCGGGCTATCAACCGTGGGCCTGCGCATGCCGGATCATCCCATCGCGCTCGCGCTGATAAAAGCCGCTGGCATCCCGCTTGCCGCTCCGAGCGCCAACCGCTTCACACAGCTTTCCCCGACCACCGCGGCCCATGTCCGGGACGGCCTTGGGTCAGGCGCGCAAATGATTCTCGATGGCGGCCCGTGCACAGTCGGTATCGAATCCACAGTTGTTTCCCTCGCTGCAGCTAAACCCGTACTCCTTCGTCCGGGTGGCATCTCGCGCATAGAAATCGAGAGCATGATCGGCCCCGTCGGCGCTGCTTCTGATAGCGCTGAAGGAGCGCATGCTTCACCCGGCATGCACCCACGCCACTACAGCCCGCTCGCGAAACTCATTTTGGTTGTAAATGGCGAATTGCCCAGTCAAGGAAAAGGCATCTATCTGTGGAGGGAGAATCCGCCCTCACGCCCCGAGGTCGATACGATCCGAATGCCCGCGTCCGCCGCGGACTATGCCGCTTCACTATACGACGCGCTTCACCGCGCGGATACGCATGGCCGCGACTGGATCGCAGTCGAATTGCCGCCATCTACATCCGATTGGGAAGCTGTCCGTGACCGGTTGCGCCGTGCCGCATTCCGCTGAACCCGCAGTCGCTCCGACAAGTTTCCTGCCTCAAGCCGCCCTGACTCGAACCGTGTGTGGAACGGCCCTCAACTGTTGCAGCAGTCGTTCATCGCATTCGCAGTTGATGTCATAGATTGCATATCCCAAGCTCCCGCGCGTGTCGAGCACCTGCCGCTCGATGTTGATCCCCTGGTCCGCCAGAATGTCGTTGATCGCTCGCAGAATGCCCGGGACATTGTGGTGAATATGCATGAGCCGATGCGAACCGAGTTCGTACTCCAGATGACAATGTGGAAGGTTCACGCTCAACAGCGAATTGCCGGTCGCAACGTAGTCCACCATGCGAGCAGAAACAAAGTTGCCGATATTTTCCTGCGCTTCCTCCGTGCTGCCGCCGATATGCGGCGTCAAAATCACGTTCGGCAGTCCCTGCAGGGGACTTGAAAACAAGCCTCCAATTTCCGGTTCCTGCGGAAAAACATCGATAGCGGCGCCTGCCACTTTTCCGCTCTTCAGATGTTTGGCCAGGCGCTCATGGTCTACCACAAACCCTCGGCTGAGGTTCACCAGGCATGCGCCTTTTTTCATCTGCTGGAATTCTTCTTCGCCGAAAAGATTCTGATTCTGCGGCTTGCCATCGACGTGCAGTGTGATCACATCGGACGTTTGCAGTAGTTCCTTGAAGCTCACCGGCCGCGCATTTCCCCGCGCCAGCACGTGCGCAATATCGTGGAAGACGACCCGCATACCCATCGCTTCCGCAAGGTCGGAAATTTGCGAGCCGATTTTCCCGTAGCCCACGATTCCCAACGTCAGGCCGCGCACCTCGTGCGAACCTGCTGACGACTTGTTCCAGACGCCTCCATGAAGCTGCGTGCTGCACTCGAACGTTCGCCGCATTAACAGAATGATCTCGCCCATCGCTAACTCCGCTACCGAGCGGCTGTTCGAGTGCGGATCATTGAACACGGCAATCCCCCGGTCGCTGGCTGCGTTTCGATCGATCTTGTCTACCCCGATGCAGAATGCTCCGACCGCAACCAGATCTGGGGACGCTTCCAGCACCGCCGACGACACCCGGCTCTTCGAACGCACACCCAGGACTGACACGCCGCGCATTCGCTCAACCAGTGCCTTCTCTTCCAGGGCACCCTTCAGCGCCTCAACTTCGTATCCCGCCTCCTGAAACTGCGACACGGCGACACCGCTGATATTCTCCAGCAACAGGACCTTCAAGAAACCTCCCCAACTACTGTCGAAAATAGTCGAAAATTGCTAGACAGGAATTATAACGGCGCACTTCGGCGGGAAAACGCGGAGAGGACCTCCAGTGCGCCAGGATGTCGTTGCTTGTACTGAGGGCTGATGGCTGAAAGCTGACGGCTTATTTAAATTCCAGCACTTCCTTCTCTTTCGCTTTGCTCATGTCTTCCATCTTCTTGATTTCGTCATCCGTCAGTTTCTGAATCTCGTCCAGCGCCCGCTTCTCGTCATCCTCGGTGATCTTCTTGTCCTTCATCGTCTTCTTGATGGCATCGTTGCCGTCCCGGCGTACGTTGCGGATCGCCGTGCGATGCTCCTCGAGAATCCGGTGCAGATGTTTCACCATCTCTTTGCGGCGCTCTTCCGTGAGCGGCGGCACGGGCACGCGCACGATCTTGCCGTCATTCATCGGATTCAATCCAAGGTCGGCTGTGCGGATCGCCTTCTCGATCGCTCCGAGAGAAGATGGATCAAACGGCTGGATTGTGATCAACTGCGGCTCCGGCGCGTGCACCTGCGCGATCTGGTTCAGTGGCATCTGCGATCCGTAATAGTCCACACTGACCGTGTCCAGCATGTGAACGTTCGCGCGCCCGGTACGAGTTGCAGACATCTCGCGGCGGAAATCTTCAACTGCTTTGTCCATCCGTGTCTTCAATTGTGCAAAGGTATCTTTTAGCGCAGGATGCGCCATATCGGTTAGCTCCGAAAAGAACAAGAATCAAAACGGTAGATTATAAACCAGCGGTGAGTAGCGAGTAGGTGGTTGCTAGTCAGGAGTCAGCCGTACTGACGAACAGCTACCGGTTACTGACTGTTTTTTTCATGCGCTGACCAGCGAACCGATCTTCTCGCCGAGAACGACTTTTCGGATATTTCCCCGCTGGTTCAGATTGAAAATGATGATTGGAAGGTTGTTGTCCTTGCAAAGCGAGATCGCAGTAGAGTCCATCACCTTCAGTCCCTGCTTCAGCACGTCCATGTAGGTGATTTGAGAAAACTTTTTCGCTTCCTTTACCAGCATCGGATCCGCGTCGTAGATGCCGTCCACCTTGGTCGCTTTCAGGATCGCGTCGGCCTTGATCTCCATGGCCCGGAGCGAAGCAGCGGTATCGGTCGAAAAATATGGATTGCCGGTTCCCCCGGCGAAAATCACCACGCGTCCTTTTTCGAGATGCCGGATCGCGCGTCGCCGGATGAATGGCTCAGCTACCTGGTTCATCTCGATCGCTGACTGCACACGGGTGAATACGTTTTGTTTCTCCAACGCATCCTGGAGTGCCAGGGCATTGATCACCGTAGCGAGCATCCCCATGTGATCGGCCGACACGCGATCCATCTCTTTTGCCTGTTCGGCAACGCCACGGAAGAAATTGCCCCCTCCCACGACGATGGCAACCTGAACGCCAAGGCTGTGGACGTCCGCAAGCTCGGCGGCGATTTCATGGATCCGTGCAGTATCGACGCCGAAACCTTGCCTGGCCGCAAGGGCTTCGCCGGAGAGTTTTAGGAGGATGCGTTTGAAGATCGGCGCAGACATGAGATTCAAGTTTGTAAAGTTTCGGGGTTACAAGGTTTCAAGGTAAACCTGTTGCTCTGGTTTTGCCACCCGAATCCTTGAAACGTTTGAAGCCTGCAATAAAAAAGGGCGCCGAAGCGCCCCTGAATTATTTCCCAGCCGGTGTGGCGGCCTCGCCACCCTCGCCCTCGCCGGCGGCAGCGCTGACAGACGCCACCGTTGCCGTTGCCTCTCCCACCTTGAAGCGGGCGAAGCGCCGGACCGCAATGTTCTCACCGAGCTTGCCGATCTTGGCGGCAATCAACTGCGAGATGCTGATGGTTTGGTCCTTGATGAAGGGCTGCTCGAGCAGGCACACTTCCTCATAGAACTTCTCCATCTTGCCTGCGACAATCTTCTCGGCGATGTGCGCTGGCTTGCCGCTCTTAATCGCCTGGTCGAGGTAAATCTCCTTTTCGCGATCGAAGTCGGCCTTGGTCACATCCTCTTTGCGTACGTACTTCGGATCGCTGGCAGCGATGTGCATGGCAATATCGTGCACCAGTTCTTTGAAATCCTCCGTGCGCGCGACGAAATCGCTTTCACAGTTGACCTCTACCAGCACCCCGATCTTGCCGCCGGCGTGAATGTAGCTCGCAACCGAGCCTTCGCTCGTCACGCGGGTTGCTTTTTTGGCCGCAACCGACACGCCTTTCTTGCGCAGCAAAACGACCGCTTCTTCCAGGTTTCCCTTGGCTTCCGTCAGGGCCTGTTTGCAGTCCATCATGGGCGCCCCGGTTTTTTCGCGGAGCTCTTTTACTTGTGTAGCAGAAATATTCATTGTCGCAGTGCTCATAATTCCGTTTCCAGTTTCTGGTTTCTTCTTCTCGCAAAATCTGGTCCCAGAAACCCTGAACCTCGCAACCAGAAACTGCTCTACAAAACTCGACCCGCGCCAGACCAGCCGCGGGTCAGATTCCTTCTCGGGCTTTCTCAGTCTGTGCTTGCTAGAAGCTAGTAGCTCGTAGCCCTAATACCGTCTCGTCTCCGCTTGCAGTTCGTCGGCATCTTCGGCCGCCGCTGCCGGACGCTTTCTCGTGCCCGCGCCCAATACATCTTCCATCCGGATATCTTCTCCGCTGGCGTCGATCGTGCCTTCCGCCGGAGCTTCCTCCGTAGTGGCTTCAGCCGGAACTTCCGCTCCCGCCATCTCCTGCAGGTCGGCCATTTGCTTGTCGCCCATCATGTGGACGCCCTCGGCAATCGACTCAGCGATCTTCGACGTGAACAGCCGGATCGCACGCAACGCGTCGTCATTTCCGGGAATCACGTAATCCACTTCGCTGGGATCACAGTTCGTGTCAACCACCGCCACCACGGGAATGCCCAGCTTGCGCGCTTCACGCACTGCGATCTGCTCTTTGTTCGAGTCGATCACGAAAATCGCATCCGGCAACCGCGACATGTTCTTGATGCCGGCGAGGTTTGCCTGAAGGTGCTTGCGCTCGCGTTCCAGTTTGATGACTTCTTTTTTCGGCAGTAGCTCATACCGGCCATCCGTGGCCATATCGTCGAGCTCTTTCAGCCGCTTCACCGATTTCTGCACGGTGACCCAATTCGTCAGCAGGCCGCCCAGCCAGCGCTGGTTCACATAGAACATGGAACACCGCTGCGCTTCTTCGGCGATCGCGTCCTGCGCTTGGCGCTTGGTGCCCACGAAGAGGATGACTCGCCCTTCGGCCGCCAGCTCTTGCACAAACTTCGACGCTTCTTTGAACATCTTCAGCGTCTTTTGCAGATCGATAATATAGATTCCGTTGCGCTCTCCGAAGATGAACTCCTTCATCTTGGGATTCCAGCGCTTCGTCTGATGCCCGAAGTGAACACCCGCTTCGAGCAACTCCTTCATGGTGATGTTAGCCAATCAACCTCCTCAGTTGGTCTGCATCCGGAGCCTCGTCTCTAAGTTTCCAGTTCCCGCTTCTAACAAGTCGCATCAACCGCCACGCTTCTGCTAGAAACTAGCAACTAGAACCTGCTCCAGATTGCCATTCCCTTCCACCCCATCTCAGGGGAGGTGGGGGGATGAATTGAACTCCAAAATCAGCTGCCGGCCATCAGCCGTCAGCCAAAGCCTGTAAACCTGTCGATAGTTTCTGGTTGCTCGTTTCTGGTCCATGCACGCCACGTACCCGAGAAACCAGAAACGAGGAAACGAAACTAGCGCTTGCTGAACTGGAACCGTTTGCGAGCGCCCTTCTGTCCGTACTTCTTGCGCTCTTTTGCACGCGGATCGCGCGTGACCATTCCTTCTGCCTTCAGTTTTTTGCGCAGCTCGGCGTTGAACTCCATCAGCGCGCGGGCAATTCCCAGTCGGACTGCGTCAGCCTGTCCCGCGACTCCACCGCCCGACACGTTCGCCAGCACATTGAAAGTCGCCGCCGTCTCCGTAAGAGCGAGCGGACTCTTCGCACTCGAGCGCTGCGAAGGAGTCACGAAATACTCTTCGAACGCTTTGCCGTTTACCTTGAAGTCGCCGCTGCCCGGACGAAGGAAGACGCGCGCCACCGCCGACTTGCGGCGGCCTGTTCCGTAGTATTGAACTGAATCAGCCATTAGCTCTTTAGCTGTTAGCTCTTAGCGTATCTCGCTAATCGCCAACTTTGTGCCTTTCTCAAATTCTTGAACGCAAAACCATCAATAGATCGAAAATGTCGCTTCAGCCAAAAGCTCTACCCGTGGCTTTCCTGCGCGGTCAGCATCAACGGTTTCTGCGCTGCATGCGGGTGCTTGTCACCCTGGTAGACCTTTAGCTTGGTGAACATCTGCTTTCCCAATTTCGTTTTGGGAAGCATGCGCGAAACTGCCTGTTCGATTACCAGCTCGGGCTTGCGCGTCATGCGCTTCTTCAGCGCTTCCGACCGCAACCCGCCCGGATAGCCGGTGTAGCGGTGATAGACCTTCTGATCCGTTTTCATTCCGGTGATCTTCACCTTTTCGGCATTAATCACGACCACGTGGTCGCCGGTATCAAGAAACGGAGTGTACTTGGGGCTCTCTTTGCCCGACAAAATGCGGGCCACGCGCGAAGCGAGCCGCCCCAGCGGCTGCTCGGCAGCATCCACGACGAACCACTTGCGCGCAATTTCCCCCTGTTTAGGGAAATAGGTTGACATCAGAAATCTCCCAGAAATAAAGAACGCAATGAAGACCGCTGAGTGCCCATTCATTCCACGCAGAAGGCGCGAGGGCGTTCAGGCGGGCAACCGCAGAACTTCCAAAGGTGATTAGGATAGCGTACCGCGTTCCCGATTGTCAACGAAGACGTTCAGGGTGAATAGCTTAGTGGAGATTACCACTAGCGGTTGACAAGGCTCATTGCGTGATCAGATCGGACCAGCCGTCTTTCATTGCCAAACTGACGGTTGCCTCGGTGACTGTGGACTTATTTCCCGCCCACCGCCTTCAGGCACTTTCCGTACAGCTCAAGAAGGTGGTCGGCATAGTCCTCGGGCTTCGACGCCGAGGCGCCACCCTGGAAACCGACACCGCCACTGGCGCCGCTCGTCTTCCCGTATCCTGTCGTCATCGCCACAAACTTCATCAGATCGAGCGCAATGTCCTCATTCCGCCGCGCGCCCAACGGCACCCCTGTCACATCCATGTCACCCAACTCCTATCATTTCGATCTCGAAGTAGGCACAATAGCGCCTCGCGCGATGATAGCAGAGCTACGATTGGCTTCCTGCCGTCTCCGCGTGTTCGCGCCGGATGTATTCATCTACGAAGACCGCGATCAACGCCGCCGATGGCACGGCTACCAGTCCACCGAGCAACCCAGCCAACTCTCCACCAATTAACAGCGCTACCACCACCGCCACGGCAGGGAGATCGACCGTCGCTTTCATGATTCTCGGTGTCAGGAATCCATTCTCGAGTTGCTGGTAGGCGGCGTAGAAGATGAGGACCCCGACAAGCTTCATCCATGAATCAAACGCGGCGGCCAAAGATGCCAGGATCGCCGATGTCAACGGCCCGACTACCGGCACAATGTTCGCCAGGCCAGCAAAGACTCCGAGCGCTGACGCGTACCGTATCCCGAGAATATTGAACACTATTGTGCTCAGGACTCCCAGCGTCAGCATGAGCAGGAGTTGCCCCAGCATCCATCGGCGGATCCGGTCGCGCGCGCGGACGAGCACCGGACCCAATCCGCTCGCGGTTGATCGCGGCAGAAGACTGAGGAACCAGTTCACCGCTCTGCGTCCGTCAATCACGAAGTAGATCGTCAGAATCAGCCAGGTGAAGAACCCCAGCAGTTTGCCCGCAAGTCCGGTGACCAGGCGCGGAACTGCTGCCGCTACACCGGTCAATTGTTGCTGCACTTCCCCAGGATTGATCCGGTTGAGTACAGGCACCCGGCGCACCCGGTCGAGCATCTCCGGTACGCGACGCGGCAGATCCAAAGTGAATTGCTGAGCGTCCCCGATGATCGGTGGCACAACCAGGCCAACAAAGCTGCCCACGACGGCGAGCACGGCAAAAAGCAGAACAAGGACGGCGATCCCCTTTCCCGGATGCCACCGCCCAATGGAAATTCTTTGGATAAGCCGGACCGCTGGCGTGAGCACGATTGCAAACAGAATGCTCACGTAGATGAGCAGCAGTGCATGACGAAGATAGTACGCAACGGCAAGCGTGAGGATGAGCACCACTGCGAAGACGATGTCTGATCGCCGGTTCGTACTCATGGAGTGTGTCGCTAAAGCGCGGCCGTCGCGGTGTGCGAGACTACGCTTTCGCCTTTTTCACTTCTTCGATCAGTGGTGGCACGATATCGAACAGATTCCCCACGACTGCGACATCGGCGATTTCAAAGATCGGCGCTTCAGAGTCCTTGTTGATTGCCACGATGCTGCGCGCGCCCTTCATGCCGACAATGTGTTGAATCGCTCCGGAAATTCCGAGCGCCAAGTAAAGCTTCGGAGCTACCGTTTGCCCGGACGATCCGATCTGACGGTCCATCGGCAACCATCCGTTGTCGCAAATCGGGCGCGACGCCGCGATCTCGCCACCAAGGGCATCCGCCAACTGCTTCGCGAGCTCGATATTTTTCTGCTCTTTGATCCCGCGGCCTACCGACACGATGATCTCCGCCTGCGTCAGGTCCACCGCTTGCTTCGCCTCTTTGAAGATCTCTTGCGGCTTGTTACGAATCTCGGCGTCGGCGATTTCAACCTTCACATTTTCAATGGGCGCCGCGGCGCTTCCCGATTCGGCCTTGTCTCCGCGGAACGCGCCGTTCTGAAAAGTCACAAAGCACGGACCCGATCCTGCGAAGCTGACGTCAGCGACGAACTTGCCCTGGAACATCTGCCTGGTAAATGTCAGTTTCCCGCCCTCGTACTTGTATCCGATGGCGTCGCTGATGGCCGTCGTTTCCATCGCAGTAGCTAACTTCGGAACGAAGTCGCGCACCTGGTAGGTATGCGGCATCAGCACGACCTTCGCCGGATGCTTCGCAAGAAAAGCCTTCAGCGCTTTTACGAATGCGTCGGGGGTGTACGGTTCGAGTTTAGGCGATTCAACCGCATACACCTTCGCGACTTTTTTGACCGCGACTTCGCTCGCGATTGGACCAACGTTCGCACCGACAACGGCTGCTTCGAGAGTCGAGCTTGTGTTCGCAGCGATAGCCTGGCCCGCTGCAATCGTCTCCCACGATACGCGGTTCAACTTGCCTTCGCGCTGTTCCACAACTACGAGAATGGTATCTGCCATAAGTAATCGTCAGTAATCGTCAGTCTCAGTTAACGAGGCGAGCAATTACAGATTGCTCTCCTTACGCATCCGCCAGCCGCGTCCCATCAGTAGCGCGCCGATGGCGGCGAGCAAAACGACAGTCATTTCGAAAATTCGTTGGTGGCCCAACCGGACGCCTGCAGGCATGTAGAACAATACCAGCAGTCCAGCTACCCACAGAGCGAGCCCGATAAACATCAGGCTTCCGCCTCTCTCCTGTTTCTCCTCTGCATCCACCATGTCAGCCTCCTCTTTTCGGCTGACCTGATTGTCGGGTGGACGCCCGAGGGTTGCAGTGACCTAGCTCACCCTTTGTGCGATCCAGCCGCCTCCGAACATCACCAGTCCGATGCCGCCCTGGATTAGCACCCATAAAGTCCAGAACTTCGATCCATCGAGCGCTCCCTGGTACAGCAAGGACATAGGCAGCAGGTTCATCAACAGCAAGATCTCGCCCGAAACCATCGACCCACGGGCCCAACGTTTACGATCTGACTGAAAATCCTGAGCATATTCAAGCATCTGAGCGTTTTCCATAGCGCTCTTTGGATGCCTGTTTTGGGAGCCTAGGGTACCTCAACATCAGTTGCTGGTTTCTTGTTGCTTGTTTCTGGGCCACTTAACAGCAGTCGGCCGCCGCTAGAGATTGGACTACGTTTTGTGCTCCAAGGCTGGCGACGAATGTTGCTCTACTGGCAACCAGAAGCCAGCAATTAGAAACTGCTCTTCAGATCACTCGCACTTCGTTCTTCAACTTCTCGACCAGTTTCTTGGCTACTTCTGCCGGAGGTCCTTCCAGGAACTCCGTATTTTTCGCCTTCTGTGGAACGTAGAGTTTTTCGATCTTCTGCAGATTACTCCCGATCGCCGATCCGATCTCCGCCATCGTCACCTTCCGCATCGGCTTGTTCTTCGCCTGCTTGATGCCGATCAAGGTCGCATAGCGGAGCTTATTGATCCCTGATTGAATAGTCAGCACGGCAGGCAGTGCCATGTGGACGAACTGAAAAAATCCCGCTTCCAGTTCGCGCTTCACGCGAATGCCACCGTCTGTTTTTTCGATTTGCATGATGATCGTAGCGTGCGGCCAGCCAAGAATCTCTGCCATGATTACGCCTGTCTGTGCGTAACCGTAGTCATCAGACTGGAGACCCGTGAAGATCAGATCGAACTTTTCGTCTTTGATCGCGGCTGCGATCGCTCGCGCGGTGTTGAACGCATCCAGGCCGACAAACTTTTCGTCCTCCAGATGAATCGCACGATCGGCGCCTTTGGCCAGCGCCTCGCGCAACACCTGCGACGCCCGTGCAGGACCGGCAGTGACCACTACGACCTCTCCGCCGTGCTTCTCCTTTTGACGCAGCGCTTCTTCGAGCGCATACGCATCGGGCTCGTTGACCTCGTACGACACATCCTCGCGAATCCATGTCCCCGCTTCATTCAATTTCAACGGAGCATCCTTCTGCGGAACCTGCTTCATGCATACCAGGATCTTCACGAAACACTCCTGCTCGGCCGTATTCCATCAGCGCAGAGCAAACAGGAAAGTATAAACGTTCGCGGGTGTGGAAGCGGTCGTGATGACCAACACGCCTAATCCAGGAACGCCACGCTCTGCACGCCGGTAATCTCGAAGCGTTTGCGGCAGCGGATGTTCTTGCAGACCATCATGTCATCGCGGCGCAGCATGTAGGATTGCGCCTTCGCAAATTTCGCACGATCGCGTTCGTCGGCTCGCGGTGGCAAGCTGCGCTTTTTCGTACGTACTATCCACTGGATTTCGTACTCCGCCGATTGGTGGCAATGCGGACAATTCAAATTCGCCAGCTTCTTGTCTGGCCGTTCGTCAAAGAAATCTCGCTCATCCATAGGGGAAACCTGGGCCTCAGGCGCATGGCTGATCGGGCTCACTTCACTCTGTCATCCACGCCAACGATGCCCGTTCGTGATTATTGCACCTTTGGATCATCCAGTGCGAAGATGCGTCAGCCTAAAGCAATTTTGCGGCCGGGAATCAGAAGCGACAGCCGAAAGTGACGGCCCATCGCCCAGAAGCTAGAGCCTGCTTTTCATATGCCGAGGAAGAAAAAGAAGAAGACATTTTCCGCTGCCAAAGCCGTTCGCGAAGTCGCCCGCGAGCGCGTGGGCAACCCAAAACCTTCTCGTCCTGTACCAGAGAAAAAGACGAAACCCGAAAAATATAAGCCCACGCTTGGAAAGCTACTGGCAGACGAGTAACTGCTTCCGGACACTTCAATACACAGCCAGATCCCTCGCGAATGCTAAATTACCCCGATACTCTTTCTTAACCTGCTCCTCAAGATCCTCTTGCGGCAATCTCTCCAGGACCTGGTGATACACCACCAGCAGTTTCGGATGTGCCTTGCGCGCGATGTCTCCTAGCTCCGCCGGAGATGTGTGAAATGTGGCGAAGTATTTCTTCCAGTGCTCTTCCTGTAACTCGTCTCCGTGCGGATTGAACACCTCGTGAAGTAACACATCGCAACCATTGCACGCCTTCACCACTTCATCCGTGGGCGCAGTGTCGCCCGAAATGACGATCCTTCGGTCTTTGCTTTCGAATCGGTATCCGAATGCCTGCTTCCAGATCCCATGCTTCACCGGAAATGCGGTCACGGTCACGTTGGCGTCTCGATAAACAACCCCCGGCGTGATCTCGTGCACATTCACTTTGTATCCAGACGCATTCGCTTGTTCCAGGCCTTCGCGGCGAACCTTCACATCATCGCGCCATGCTTTCTCGATATGCGATGTCATGTCTCTTAAGCCGCGCGGTCCGTAAGCCTCCAGCGGCCGATCACGGCCCAGCACCCATGGAGAAAAAATCAGGTCCGGGTACCCGAGTGTGTGGTCGGAGTGCAGATGCGTAATGAAGACGATGTTCAGTTCTTTCGCTTTCAGCGAAGAATACCCTTCCTTCTCCACTGCGGCTGCCCTTCGAACTATCCCCGGTCCGCAATCGACTAGGTAGGCTCTTCCGTTGACGATTATGGCCACGGCCGGGCCTGATCGCTCGGGATCCGCAGCGGGCGTGCCTGTGCCGAGGATGACGACTTTGGTACTCGACTCGCCAGTCGGCGAAGTTTGCGCGCCGGGGTCACGGCCAGATGAACCGTAAACGGCGGAGAAAAGAAAGAAAGCTACGAGGAAAAACATCGTCTGTATTCGACCCATGTTATCTGTCTTCCGTGCCATTTCATGAAACCAGTATTGTTGCGCATGCTTCAGGGGCCAGATCACCCGTCGGAGGCTCAGTTCGGCCTCGCTTCGCAATTACAGATTCGTGTCACATGCTTTTGCAAATCTTTACAAGGACTTTACATGTTCTTGCGCACCCCAACTGCAACTTCAACTCGCGATCGGGCATCTCTCAATGTGAGGAATAGTGTGTGGGGGTTGCTTATGTTGAAGTGAATGGGTTCCGAGGGAGGGACCGACTTATAAAGTTGTTCCTGCGGGTATGCGGTCGGAAGTCATTCTGTAGTGATCCAAAATATTCCTGAATTTTTTCGCGGCACGGTTGGCAGTCCTTAGCAGTTTGCGAGAGGAACGGGGAGCGTGCAACGCGGTCTTGCGACCGCGCGGGTGTGCCGAGACTATGGGAGTTTATTCGTGAGATCGTCTCTTGCAACACCTGGAATCGAATCCCAGCTTGGGTCACCAGCGAGTCTGCCAATCCGTGTCTTGCTGGCTGATCCTGACGCAGTGAGTTCAAGATTAATCAGTACAGTTCTTGAGCAGGAACCCGATGTCACCCTCGCACGCATCGACGAGAGCGAGCTTGTCTCGTCGATTCAAGAGTACGGTCCTGATCTGGTCATCGTCGATGCTCACGCATCTTCTATTCGCAGGGCGGAGAGTTGGGAAGACCTTGGTGTCGAGTCTCCGGCTGCGACGATTCTCACCACTTATGATTCAGGCTCGTCAACTTCCTTCGTTTCTTCGGCAACTGACTTGCTCATCAAGCCATTTGACGGTGAACGCTTGGAAGCCGCGCTGGACCTAGCCAAATCGAGAATTGTTCGCAAGCGGATTGAGCACGAATCGGTCCGATTGCCCTTGCATGAACCTGTTCCCGCTCAGTATCTGCAAAGATTGGCAGTCGAAGCGGGCGACAAGATCGTGCTGGTGCGGGCGTCAGAGATCGAGTGGATTCAGTCTTCGGGAAACTACGTTCAGATCCACACCGCCAACACCGCCCATCTTTTGCGCGAAAGTTTGAAGAACCTCCAATCGCAGCTTGATCCTCGCTGTTTCTTGCGCGTACATCGAAACGCGATTGTCAATCTCGATCACGTCGAAGAGTTTCATCTGCCGCCGGCGGGTAACATGTTTGTGAAACTTCGAAGCGGCGTCAGCTTGCCATTGCGGAAGAGTAGCCGTGCGTTGCTGCGCAAGATGCTGATCAGAATGTCTTAGTAACTGTCGACCCGTCGTCGTCCCCCAAAACTTCGCTACAGTCGATCCTCCTTCCAATCTACCGTCGTGTCCTGATGCAACGCCTGTCGCGCACTTGCGCAGTTTCTGCAATCCATAGATCGTGCACCCACCACCTTCCAAATTTCGTAAGTAAGGAACCTCTACGTCCTGGATGTAGCGTTCATCTCGCAACATAGGCAATTCATCCCCACGCGAATTGGCATGGAATCTGCCTTGTCTGCAGATGGGTCTCTCCCATCAACTGAAGACAAGAGGAGAATTGGTCGTGAACGTCAGTGCGAAACCATCGATAAAGAACCTACAAGCAGGGACGGGTTGGCTGCAGCGCATACTGGCCTCCGTCACGCTCCTTACTTTCATTCTTGCCGCCGCATCCGTTGTCAGTGCTCAGTCAACGATCTCGGGCGACATTGTTGGAATAGTCACCGACCCAACGGGTGCCGTGATATCCGGCGCGAAAGTAACCGCGAAGAGCCAGGAAACTGGCGAGACTTTCAATCAGACTACCAACAGCCGTGGCGTCTACCGGTTTTCGCTGTTGCGTCCGGGTAATTACACCGTTTCCATCGACGCCACAGGTTTCCAAAAAGTCGAAGCATCGACAATTGTGTCGGTAGGACAGGCTGCGACCGTTAATTTGGCGTTGAGCCTCAGCAGCGCTACTTCCACTGTCGAGGTAACGTCGGAGATTCCATTGATTCAAACTGAGAATGCCGACCTCTCCACGAACTTCAACCAGAAGCAGATCTCGCTTGTCCCGAACCCGGGAAACGATCTTACCTATCTGGCACAGGCCGCGCCTGGAGTGGTGCAGAACACACAGGGTGGAAATGGAAACTTCTCTGCTAACGGTCTACCCGCGACATCGAATCTGTTCACGGTCAATGGACAGAACGAGAACGACCCGTTCCTCAACCTGAACAACTCCGGCGCAACGAATCTTCTGCTCGGAAACAATGATGTCTCTGAAGCTACTGTCGTCACCAACGGCTACTCGGGACAATACGGCACATTGGGCGGCGCCAACGTCAACTACGTGACCAAGTCAGGCACCAACAGCTTTCACGGAAACGCGCTCTATTGGTGGAACGGCGACGTCATGAACGCTAACAGCTTCTTCAACAATCAGAGCGGAGCTCCGCGTCCATTCGTGAATGCTAACCAGTGGGCTGCATCGATCGGCGGTCCGATTCGCAAAGACAAGACGTTCTTCTTTGTTGACACAGAAGGTCTGCGCTTCGTACTGCCGACCAGCCAGAATGTGGTGGTTCCAAGCCCGCAATTCCAAGCAGCGACGCTCGCCAATCTCGGAAGCGTCAGTCCGGCCTCGGTTCCCTTCTATCAGCAGATTTTCAATCTCTATAACAACGCGCCAGGAGCAAATCGAGCTGCCGACATTTTGCCGCCGGGCACCGGCTCGGGAGATGGTTGCGGCAGCTTTACCGGCTTAGGCCCGACCACTCCATGCGCGCTCTCCTTCAATTCCAATGCCGGCCAGCTCAGCACAGAATGGTTGCTCACCGGCCGCGTCGATCAAGTCATCGGATCGAATGACCGGTTGTTTGCGCACTTCCGCACCGACCATGGATTCCAGGCGACGCTGACCGATGCCATTTCGCCTCTCTTCAACCTGGGCAGCAATCAGCCTCAGTACGAAGGACAGTTGCAGGAAGCGCACACATTCGGTACGAACGCGGTGAACCAGTTCATCGCATCGGGCCAGTGGTATTCCGCCCTTTTCAATGTCCCGGATTTGCAGGCCGCTCTCCAGGCGATGCCGTTCCGCTTGGCGTTTTCAGGCGGCTTCTCTTCCGTGGGGCGTTTGCTCAGTTCGGTTCCCCAGGGACGCAACGTCACGCAATACCAGTTCGTGGATGACTTTTCGATCACGAAGAGCGCGCATTCAATCAAGGTAGGCGTCAACTTCCGGCGGAACGATCTCTCGGATTACGATCCGGGAATCGGTTCGGTTGGCGCGAGTGAGGGAACAACGCTGGCCAACTTCTTCGATGGAATTGGCGGAACGTATTTCCAAAGTTTCCCCACCAAAGATCGTCAACCGATCGCTCTCTACGACCTCGGCTTTTATGCTCAGGATGAATGGAGTGTAAAGAGCAATCTGAAACTCACCTTCTCGCTTCGCGGAGAGCACTTCTCCAATCCGGTGTGCCAGACGGATTGCTTCGCGCGCTTTTCAAGCGACTTCCTGAACATCAACCACGACATCAACCAGCCCTATAACCAGGCCATCGTTTTCGGGCAACATCAGGTTATGCCAAACTACACGACCGTGGAGTGGCTACCGCGCTTCGGCTTTACATGGTCGCCCTTCGGTTCCACGAACACGGTGATCCGCGGAGGATTCGGGCTGTTCGCCGATTCATTCCCAGCCGTCGTTGCCGATTCTCTCTTGAGCAATCCTCCTGTTCAGGCAGGATTCGCCATCTCCGGCGCTGCTCTTTCTCCCGATGCCGCGAACAACATGTCAGCTCTGGCCGCGCAGAATAACGCTGCATTCCAGGCTGGATTTGCCAACGGCGGTACACTCGCGAGCATTCAGGCAGCCGCTCCGTTTTTCACGCCTCCCACCATCAACACTGTGGCGCATCGCATTCAGAACCCGCGTTATCAGAAATGGAACCTGCAAATTGAGCATGCTCTGGGTCAGAGAGATTCCATTTCGTTGGGCTACACAGGAAATCACGGCGTTCACGAAGTCGTTCAGAATCCTAGCTTGAACGCTTTCTGCGACGTTACCTGTCTGACATTACTCAACAATGGAAATCCTCCGGTCGTCAGTCAGTACTCTAGTCTGCCGACAGCGCCTATCGATCCTCGCTTCGCGAACGTCAATGAGTTCCAGTCCGCGGCGGTTTCCAACTACAACGGCTTCACCGCTTCATTCACTCACCGCAGCAACAACCTCGTGGTCCAGGCGAACTACACCTGGAGTCACGCTCTCGATGAAATTTCCAACGGCGGAATCCTACAGTTCGGCCAGAACACTAACTTCACGCCGATTAACGCATTCGATCCATTCAACCTGCGTGGCAGCTACGGAAACTCCGACTACGACGTGCGGCACACCTTCAACCTCAACTACGTCTACACGGTGCCTCACAAGTTCGGACCCGCGGCGCTCACGGGCGGGTGGGTGGTCTCCGGAACACTCTTCACACGGACCGGCGTGCCGTTTACGGTCGTCGATTCGAATGCCTTCTCAACCCTGCAAGGCTTTAACTACGGATTCACGAACATCACTTCGGTCTCGGTGCCGGCTAATGTTATTGCAGCCGGAAACACCGGCTGCACCAGCGATGCCGCGAATCCCAACGCCCCTTGCCTGAACATCGCCAACTTTGCTCCGGCGACTAACGGCTTCGGCAATCAGCGCCGCAACCAGTTCACCGGACCTGTGTACTTCGACACCGACTTCGCGATCTCCAAGAACTTCAAGATTCCTCATTGGGAGCGCGGACAAATCGGAGTGGGGGCCCAGTTCTTCAATATCTTTAACCATCCCAACTTCGATCAGCCGGTGGCCGATATCGCTTCGCCGCAATTCGGAACCATCATCGCTCCTGTGAGCTCGCCGACCAGCATCTTCGGCTCGTTCCTGGGCGCCGATGCTTCACCGCGCCTCATCCAGTTGCACGCAACGCTGACCTTTTAGATTCAATCAGCGTCTTCCAATTGGCGGCCCTCTACGGGCCGCCTTTTTTGTGCCTCTCACGCACAACTTGAATTTACGGGCAGGGTTTATACACGACAGCCCTCCGGCATTGGCCGCTCGTAACTTGTTCGGACCACATGGCCCGCGCTTTCATTGGCTATGGACATCAATCTGTCGCGAATCAAGTGCCTCCCGGTTTTTGCCGTCGTCGTTGCAGTCCTGGGGATCTCACCTGCTTTTGGTCAAGCATCGGTGACCCGAGCTGAACGCGAACTCTTCGCCTCCATCAATCAGGCCCGGATCGCGCAGGGCTTGCCGGCGCTTCGCTGGGACGATGCCCTTGCGAGCGCTGCCCGCCGCCACGCTGAACTTATGGCTCAGAACGGATCGGCGCAACATAACTTCGTTGGCGAGGCCAACCTCGCCTCGCGTGTGAAGCAGGCTGGTGCGCGCTTCACATGGCTTTCGGAAAACGTCGCACAGGCGCCCACCGCCTCGCTGGTTCATACTCAATTCATGAAAAGCCCGAACCACCGCGCCAACATTCTCGACAACGACATGGATTCCATTGGTATTGGCATCGTCGAGCGCAACGGCCAGCTTTTCACTGTCGAAGATTTCTCCAAAGCGCGATGAAAGCACTTCCCCTTACCCTAATCACCGCTCTCCGCTAGAGATCGGGCTCTTCGGAAATTCCTGATTTGTCAGGAAGATAGCGATCTTGTCGGCTCGCCCAGCGTCCGCACGCTGTTTACCCTGACAGTATCGGCCTTGAACGCAAGCCTCTATTTTTTCGAATGGGAAGAACTGCAACGCGAAGATTCCTGGCGTTACGGCGAGCCCGATGTATGCCGTCCCGCAGGTTGTGCTGTCCCGGTTGATTACTTTCGACGTCGCTAATGTGCTCCCGGTCAGCCATCACTAGACAGGTAGAAGGCTCATGATAAATCCCCGATTTCTCCTTCTGACTCTCGCTCTCCTTATCTCTGTGCCCCTTTATGCTCGTGAGAAAACCGACGTCATGGTAATGACAAACGGCGATCGCCTGACATGCGAGGTCAAGGGATTGGACGCCGGTGTGCTCTACGTCGCCTTCGACTACATCGATGGCACGGCATCCGTGAATTGGACAAAAGTAGCCAGCTTGGAAAGCAATCAGCTGTTTGTCGTCAAAACCGAAAGTGGAGCCGTTTACACAGGCACGCTCAGAACCCCGAAGGCGGCGGAAGACAGACCGGTGAAAATCGAAATCCTGGCTGCAGAAAAAGAGGACGCTCTGAACCAGTCAGAAGTTGTTCAAATGATCGCCACGTCAGACAGGTTCTTCGAACGATTCAATGGCGAGGTCGGTCTCGGCGTGATCTATTCGAAAGGCAATCAATCGACGCAGTACAGCTTGAACTCGCAGACAGCCTACGTTCGGGAACGTTGGAACGCGCTGGCGGGGTTCAACTCAAATCTGTCCTCTAGCTCCGGGACCAGCGCTTCAACCCGCAACTCTCTCAACTTGGGGGGGAATCATCTGTTGCCGTGGAACAACTGGTTCTATGCCGGCCTCGCGGCGTTCCTGCAAAGCTCTGAACAGGGAATCAGGCTGCAAAGCACTGTGGGAGGTGGTATCGGACGGTTCTTCAAAAACACAAACCGAACTAACATTTCACTCGTGTTCGGACCCGCCTGGCAGAGTACCGACTACAGGCACTCCAACGCTGAGGTGCACAATCAGAACCTTGTGACAGCTCTTTTCTATCTGGATGCGAAGTTTTTTACCTTCAGTAAGACAAACTTGGATGTAACCGCCGCCCTATTGCCGGCACTTTCGGATCCGGGGCGCGTCCGCTTCAATACCAATGCGTCCTATTACATCAAGATCGTGAGCAATCTGAAGTGGAACGTGTCTTTCTATGGGAACTGGGACAACCGGCCGCCGCCGGGTTTTGCCGGTAGTGACTATGGAACAAGCTCGGGACTCAGCTGGACATTCGGACTGAAGTAATGCGCTGTGGATGACGTTGCGATTTAGCACCGCGGCAGCTTAAGGAAAATCGCTTCGTGGAGTAACGCGGCTGTCCCGTCGATGCGGACTCAAATTGTCGAGAAGTCATGGCGGAGGGAGAGGGATTCGAACCCCCGGTACGGTTTCCCGTACATCGGTTTTCAAGACCGACTGTTTCAACCGCTCACACATCCCTCCGCGGCTGATGCCAGTTTAGCAGGACATTTCCCGCCCTTATAATAGATGCAGTCGCATGATTACTGTCGTTCAGCTTGGCCAGATTGACTATTCCACCGGTCTCCGTCTCCAGCAAAAGCTCGTCGAATTGCGCAAAGCCGGTCAGATCGGCGACGTGCTCCTGCTCCTCGAGCACACGCCCGTTATTACGCTCGGGCGCAATGCCGATGCTTCTAACATTCTGCTTACTCGCGACGAACTTACCCGGCGCGGCGTCGAGGTTTTCGAGTGCGATCGCGGCGGCGATGTCACCTTCCACGGCCCCGGACAAATCGTTGGTTATCCCATTTTCGATTTACGCGGCTTCCCCTCGCCCAGCGAACGCCGCAAAGCCCTCGGCGCAATCGACTACGTACGAAGCCTTGAAGAAGCCCTGATCCGCACGTGCGCCGATTTCGCGATCCCCACCAGTCGCGTGCCTGGTCTGACCGGCGTGTGGACCGAATTGCAGCCAGAAGCAAAAATCGCAGCCATCGGCGTGCACATCTCGCGTTCCGTCACCTCCCACGGTTTTGCGCTCAATGTGAATGCCGACCTCAGTTATTTCGATCTGATTGTCCCGTGCGGGATTTCGGGCAAGCCTGTCACCTCGATGCAACGCGAATTGAAGCGCGAAATGGACCTGAACTCGGTGGCCGAGTCGATCTCTCGCAATTTCGGCTTCGTTTTCGCTAGCCAGATGTTGTGGGTCGACACTCTCGACGCCCTGCTTGGACATCCCGTGGGCGTGCCCCTAAAGACGCCAGAAGAACTGCGCAGGCTCCACGAACAGCAAGATCTCTTCCTTGCCTGATTTTGCATTTCGTCGACTCGCGAATTAGTGTTGAATAGTCCGGCGGGCGTTGACACTCCGAATCATGGCAAAGAAGAAGACTCCCACTTCCTCCAAACGCAGTGCTCCGCGCGAGCGAAAAAATCACGCCTCCAAGGCGCAGAATACGACGCCCGGTTATCCGGCCGCCGCGAATAGTCCGGCCTCCACTACCCGCACCTACACCATCGCCGATTACCGCCTCGAAAAACCTAACTTCACGCTTCGCCAGGTACGCGATGGAGACTCCGTCCGCTATGAGGTGGTGAGCGGCGATCTTTCAAAGCCCGCTCCGCCGATTCGCGATTCGAAATATCTATCCCGGCAACAGACGATCGAAATCTATCGCTGGATGCTCCTCAACCGTCGCATGGAAACCGCGCTCGAGAACCTCTACAAGCAGGGCAAGGTGGTTGGGGGCGTTTACTTCGGCCTCGGCCAGGAGGGCTGCTCTTGCGCTTCCGCATACGCTCTCAGGCCCGACGACTGGCTCGGCCCGCTGATCCGCAATCAGGGATCATTGCTCGTCCGCGGATTCTCCCCCAGCGACATCATGATGCAGTACATGGCAAAGGCCGGCTCGCCCACACGTGGCCGCGACGCCTCCTCTCACTTTGGCGATCATCAGCGGCGCAACGTGGTAGCGCCGATTTCGACGCTGGGCGACCTGATTCCTGTTTTGTCTGGGGTCGCGCTGGGCGCGCGCCTCCAGGGCAAGAACATCGCGGTCATGACCTACATCGGCGATGGCGGCCAGTCCACCGGAGTCACGTATGAGGGCTTGAACTTCGCCGCCGTGCAGAATCTCGGGCTCGTACTGATCGTCGAAAACAATCTCTGGGGATACTCCACTCCCGCGGATATGCAATTCCGCGTGAAGGATCTTGCCGAGCGCTCCATCGCCTACGGAATTCCAGGAGTAATCGTCGATGGCACCGATGCCTGCCAGGTCTATGACGCCTGCCACGAAGCTTGCGAGCGCGCCCGCCGTGGCGGAGGCCCTACGTTCATCGAAGCCAAGATGATGCGCATGAAAGGCCACGCCATCCACGACGCCGCTGAGTACGTTCCGAAACCTCTGTATGAGTACTGGCGCAAGCGCGACCCGATTGCACGCTTGGAAAATTATCTTGTGCACACAAGAAAATGGCTGACGGCTGAAGAGAACGCAAATCTGATCGCTGATGTAGAACAACAGTTGGAAGTCGATCGCGAATTCGCCGTAAACTCTCCCATGCCGCTGCCCGAAACCGCAGCCGGCGGGGCATACTGCGAACCGGGCTGCCACGACGTCAAGCCGAGGTATGGCGTGCCCAAGTTTCGAAATTCGAAATCAGCAGGATTGAAGAAATCCGAGGCGGCTGTGCACCTGAAATAATGGCCGATTGGTAATCTAGTCCGCGCGATTCGAAATCAGAAAGCACCTGCCTATGAAAACACTGCACTTCATCGCCATTTTGCTCGCGACGTCGTTCTTATCGTCTGCTCAAACTGCCACCTTCCAGTACATCCGCATTGGCAACCAGCAGGATGTCTCTCCCACGACGGCTCCTGGCTATGCCCTGCTCGGAGGTGGATCCGATCTCGATGAAGCTTTCCAGTGGCTCTGCACAAAAAGTGGCGGTGGCGACTTCCTCGTCCTGCGTGCCGCTGGCGACGACGCTTACAACCCCTACATCAACGATCTGTGCAAGCCGAGCTCGGTCGCCACGCTCATCATCCCGGACCGCGATGCCGCTGCCGATCCCAAGGTCACCGACATCATCAATCACGCTGAAGCCATCTTCATTGCGGGCGGCGACCAGGCCCGCTACATCAATTTCTGGATGAGCACGCCCGTTCAGGCGGCGATCAATGCGCGCATCGCGGCTGGAGTGCCAGTCGGAGGTACCAGCGCCGGTCTCGCCGTCCTTGGACAGTACATCTATTCCGCGCAAGGAGACGCACCCGACGACGAAGGACTCAAGTCCAGCGAGACCCTCGTCGATCCTTATATGCCTCGCGTCACGATACGTCGCGATTTCCTAAATATCGACGTGCTCCGAAACATCCTGACCGACAGCCACTTTGCCAAGCGTGACCGCATGGGCCGCAGCCTGACTTTCCTTGCTCGCATCATGAAAGACGGATGGTCGCCGGCGCCGCGCGAGATTGCAATCGACGAGAAGAGCGGTGTGCTGATCGAACGCGACGGCAAATCACGCGTGATCGGCACCGGTAAGGGCGCCTATTTCATCTCCACTCACCAGGGGCCTGAGGTCTGCCGCGGTCGCACTCCCCTGACACTACGCGACATTGCCGTCTATCGCGCCCCGGCAGGCGCCGAGTTCAATGTGAAGGACTGGAAAGGCAAGCGTGGGACGTCCTACGGTCTGTCTGTAGTGGAAGGGAAAGTACAGAGCACGCAGGCGGGCGGCGAAATCTACTGAGGCCGAAACAAATTCATTTTGCTGCGCGGATCGGAGTCTCGCTCCGACTGCCGCAACGAGCTCCTCTTGCAGTCGATTCAGAGCCACTTTATCGAGCGAACACTTCGATTTATTCTTGACGCCCGCAGCGCGGTCTGACAAACTTCGATGCTTCCGGAACATGGCGTGCTCCCATGTCCTCTGAGTCTGTTCCAACTCGGTGTCCGCACTGGTTCTCGCCTCTGATCGAGGCCGGGGAACTCGCCGCCGGACTGTGATTGGATTCCTGTATTCCGCTGATGGAATCCGGTGCGCCGCGTTCTTGAAGCATCATCCCCCAACTGATAGCTCCACGGAGGGTCCTATGCTGGTGATTCAAAATTATGCAGCTTCCCGATTGTTGGCGGGGTTGACTGTCGCTTTTTTGCTGTGCCTTGGCATGCCGAGTGCATCGGGTCAGACTCAAGGGCGCATTACGGGGCGGGTATCCGACTCAACTGGCGCTGTCATCGTGGGCGCGAAGGTCACGTTCGAGAACCAGGGGAAGGGCGTCCGGCGCGTTCTTGAAACGAACAGCTCCGGTGACTACGTCGCACCCGGCCTTGAGGCCGGTGTGTATTCGATAACCGTTGAGGCTCCCAATTTTCGGAAAACGGTCCGCGACAACGTGCAGATTGAAGTCGCTACCGACCTCAAGATCGACTTCTCGCTAAGTGCTGGCGCCACGAGCGAAGTAGTCGACGTTAAAGGTGAGGCGCCGTTGGTGGACGCAACGACGACCACGCTGCAGGGCGTGCTGTCTAATAAGGCGGTCAACGAGTTGCCGCTGCAGGGGCGGGATTTTCAGAACCTGCTGGCTCTGCATCCGGGAGTGCAGAGAGATCCGGGCGGCGGTTTCCATTCGGTGACCTCGAACGGGCTGCGTCCGGATGACAACAACTTCGTCATCGACGGAGCCACTGACAACGACGCCTACTGGGGCGAAACGGTAGTGAACGATGCCGGCATTTCGGGAACCCCGGCCAGCACCCTGCCGCTCGATGCCATTCAGGAATTCAACACACAAGAGCAGCCGCAGGCCGATTTCGGAGAAAAACCCGGAGTGGTGGTGAACATCGGCATCAAGTCCGGCACGGATCAGATTCACGGCTCGGCATACTACTTTCACCGCAACGCCGCCGTTGACGCTCGCAACTACTTTAATCCGAGCCCGCAACCGGTGGCCGATTTGCTGTTGCACCAGTTTGGTGGTTCGATCGGCGGTCCGATCCTGAAGCAGAAATGGTTCTACTTCGCAAACTATGAAGGCGTGCGGTCGAAGGTGGGCAATCCTTACAACGCGTTCACACCCGTAACGGGGCATCTACCGGCGGGTTTCGACTTTGACGACCCGACTAGGATGAGTATTGCCGACGCGCTCACGGACCTTGGGTGCGACACCAATCCGTCGAATTGCAATCCGCTCAGCCTCAGTCTGTTGCAGTATTTTCCGAACAATCCTGGGTTCACGGCCGATGCTAACGATCCGACCATTATCAACTTCAACTTTAACAACCTTAATCGCGCCGACAATCTGGTCTTCAAGAGCGACTATCACCTCAGCGACCATCACGTTCTCACAGGCAGATTCATTTATGCGGACACGACCGAGGTCGAGGAGGACGCAGTCCCCCTCAGAAAGGAATGGCTCTCTACCGCCTCGCCCATTACGCAAGTATTTGGGCTGGATTGGGTGTGGACGCCGAATTCGCGGTGGATCAACACGGCGCGCTTCAGTTACAACCGCTTCGACGAAAACATCACGTCGGTGGACTCGAATGTCAATCCTACGCAATATGGCCTGAAGACGGGAGTCACGGATCCGAGATTGTTCGGATTCCCCAGAATCAACGCGAGTACATCTTATTTCGACTACCTGGGTGGAAATTCCAGCTGGCCGACGGCCACTTCACCCAGCCACACCGAAAACTACTCGGACACGGTCGCTTACACACTAGGAAAACATGCCCTGCGCTTTGGCGGCGAGTTCACCCATGGCGGCGTGGACTACTATCGGGCTGGATACGGACGCGGACGGATCGACTTTCACTACTTAGAGGACTTTCTTCAGGGCAACGTGCGGGCATGGCGCCTGCTGTTTGGGGACCCGACGCGGGACATAACGCAGAATTCGTTCGGGCTATTCGTGCAGGACGACTTCCGTGTAACACGCCGGCTGACGCTGAATCTCGGCTTGCGTTACGACGTGACACGACCAATTAAGGATTCACACAATCGCCTGGCGAACTATGTTCCCTCACAGGGATTTGTGCAAGTCGGCTATGGCATTAGCGAACCATACCAGACGAACTGGAAAAACTTTTCGCCGCGCGTAGGTTTTGCGTGGGATGTCTTCGGGACTGGGAACACGGTGGTGCGTTCCGGATTCGGAATGATCTATGTCCGGCCCTCGATTCGCACGTTTGCTTTCAACGGAGGCGGGCTGAACTTAAATCCGAGTGCGCTGATTCCGGGCGGAAAAGGAACGATGAATACTTTCCTCGTTAGTCCCGGCAACAATAACTTGACGGACTTGATTGACTGGAGCCCGGACCCGGCCAACTCCATTTTCCCGATCGGGGATCCGACGCTAGCGTCTTGTGACCCGTCGGTTGCCCTTCCCTGCAATTTCTTTGGAGTCGATCAGCATCTCAAAACGCCTTACGTGCTGAACTGGAACGTGAACGTGCAGCAGCAAATCATGCGGAATACGATGCTGCAGATCGCGTATGTGGCGAACCGTGGCCGACAGCTCTACAGCACGATTGATTTGAACCAGCCGAATCAGGCCCTTTCCGCGCAGTGCGTTGCGGCTCAGGGCGGCTACTTTGATGCGGACATTGCCGGGTGTGAAACAGCCGCACGCCCGCTCACTAATTGCACAGTCGGCTCTGGGGTTCCCTGTTATCCCTACATCGCCTACCTCGATTTCCTGGGTAACAAGTCAACATCCGCCTACGATAGCCTGCAGGCCACGCTGACACACCGCTATGCAAACGGACTTTACCTCCTCGCGGGCTACACCTGGGGCCATGCGATCGATGTCGCGGGAACGACGAACAACAATGCCGCCAGTTTCATTCCCCAGGATAGCCTGAATTATCGAGCGGAAAAGGGGAACGGAGACTTTGACGTCCGTCATCGTTTCACCCTGTCTGCTACCTACGACCTGCCAGCGCGCAAATCGTGGGGACAAATGTTGGAGGGCTGGCAGGTTACCAGCATCGTGCAATGGCAAACGGGTTATCCGATTCTGCTCTATGACGACTTTAATGATCTTTCATTGACGGGAGAAGGCACAAACGCCAGCAACGAGCGGTGGAATATCAAGGGCAACCCCTCGAATCTGAAATGGTCGGCCAAGGGGGCAATTCCGTTTCTTGATGCGAGTGACCCGATTTGTCAGTCGGTGGCGACTACGCCAGAGCTCCAGTATTCGCTGACTGAGATTACCGGCGGATGTTTTGCGCAAAACGGAACGGTGATCTATCCGATGGCGCTGGGGACATTCGGCAATATGGGACGAAATATTTTTCGAGGGCCGGGTTTTGTGAACTGGGATGCATCGATCAGCAAAGTCTGGCGGCTCACAGAGAGCATCAAGCTGCAGCTCCGCGGCGAGATGTTTAATGTAGCCAACCATGCGAATTTTGCGAATGGTTCCGTTGGCAGTGATCTTACATCCCCTGACAGTCTCGGCCGTGCCGATGCGACACCCGATGTGCAGGTGGCCAACCCGGTCGTCGGCTCCGGCGGCTCCCGCCATATTCAGATAGGCGCCAAGATCATTTGGTAGATTCGTTCATTTCTTTCCTCCACAGCCTCACGAGGCAATGTCTCGTGGGGCTGTTCCTTTTTGTGAGAACTGATATCTGGGAACTGATGGCTGACACCTGATAGCCGAAAGCGCCTCTTTTGTTAGAATTCCAACAGGCATGTCTGCTTCGTCCCAACTTGTCCAGATCGCGCTCGGACCGCCTCCGCGCGTTCCCAAGCCGGACTGGCTCAAGGCCAAAGCTCCGGTCGGTGACAACTTTCACAATCTCAAGAAGCTTGCTCGCGGCCTCGGACTGCACACGGTCTGCGAGTCCGCCCAGTGCCCTAACATCGGCGAGTGCTGGAACCATCGCACGGCCACATTCATGCTCCTCGGTGACATCTGCACACGCCGCTGCGGATTTTGCGCCGTCCCCAAGGGCCGCCCTCAGCCGATCGATTGGGACGAGCCTCGCCGTGTCGCGGAAGCTGTCGCTACGCTCGGTCTTAAGCATGCCGTTGTCACCAGCGTGAATCGCGACGACGATAACGTTGGGGGCGCTCGCGTCTTCGCCGAAACCATCCGCGAAATTCGCGCTCTTGTTCCTGATTGCCGCATCGAGGTCCTGATTCCCGACTTTCAGGGACTCGAAGAGCCGCTGCGCATTGTGCTGGAAGCCAAGCCGGACGTTCTGAATCACAACACTGAAACCGTGCCGCGCCTCTACCGCGCGGTCCGTTCCGGTGCCCGCTACGAGCGCACCCTCGACCTGCTCTCGAGTACGAAGAAATGGGACCCCAAGACGGTCACCAAGAGCGGCGTCATGGTTGGCATTGGCGAGTCGGTTGACGAACTGGTCGAGGTCTTCCGCGATCTCGGTGGGCGCGGCGTCGACATTCTCACCGTCGGACAATACTTGCGTCCTTCCAAAGACCATCTGCCGATGACGCGTTTCTACACCCCCGCCGAGTTCGTTTATCTCAAAGAGGAAGCGCTCAAGTTCGGATTCAAGCACGTCGAGTCAGGCCCGCTGGTTCGTTCCAGTTATCACGCGCACGAGCAGGCGGATGTTGCGGCACAATAACCGGCCCATCTACGCCGCTGTCCAGCAGTTTTCTTTTTTCCTATTGGATAATTTGGCATTTCTGCCGCCGTTTCTGTGTTTTTCGCCCCATCACCTCCAGTCGGAGGCACGATGAATAACCTCGAATTCACGGCTCTGGTTGGCGCCTGTTCACTGACGGCGGGCTTCCTTGGTGCCCTCACCGGGCTCGGCGGCGGTGTAGTTCTGGTGCCGCTGCTGACGGTTCTGTTTCATGTGGATATTCGCTACGCCATCGGCGCGTCGCTCGTCTCCGTGATCGCCACATCCTCCGGAGCCGCCGCCGCATACGTCCGCGAAGGATTCACCAACATCCGCATCGGCATGTTCCTCGAGATCGCAACGACTTTCGGTGCATTGTTGGGAGCCTTTATCGCGTTGATGGTCCCCACGCCTGCCATCGCCATAGTCTTCGGAGCAATGCTGCTCTACTCGGCATATCTCTCTGGCCGACCCCAGCCTGTGGTTCCGGTAGACGATCACCCCGATCCGCTGGCCACGCGCTTGCGCATGAACGGAACGTATCCTTCGCTCGATGGCCCAAGAAGCTACTACGTTCACAGCGTGCCCACCGGCTTCAGCCTGATGTTTGGCGCGGGCGCTCTCTCAGGCCTGCTCGGTATCGGCTCAGGAGCCGTGAAAGTTCTGGCTATGGACCAGGCAATGAAGATCCCATTCAAGGTCTCGACGACCACCAGCAACCTGATGATCGGCGTCACGGCGGCCGCCAGCGCCGGCGTCTATCTCCGACGCGGATACGTTGATCCAGCGCTCGCCATGCCCGTTACCCTTGGCGTTCTTGCGGGATCGCTGGTTGGAACACAAGTTCTGGTGAAGACTCGCACTCGCTGGTTGCGCCTGATTTTCAGCGCGGTGATCGTAGTGCTTGGAGTTGAAATGCTCTACAAGGGGATCTCTGGGCGCATTTAGGGACTAGCTGAAAATGACGCGGGCAGACTGGACAGATCGGCGGGTTGAAACCATTGTCGGCACTCTTCTGCGTGCCGGCGTGATCCTGTCGGCGCTCGTCGTGCTAGCCGGTGGAATCGTTTTCCTATCCCGCCATTCCTTCGAGCCAGCAAACTATCGGGTATTTCAGGGGGAACCGTCGGAACTGCGGCACTTCCGCGGCATTCTTCGCGGAGTCGCTGCTCTGCGTGGCCGCGCGATTATTCAGCTCGGATTGCTTCTGCTGATCGCGACTCCAATTGCGCGCGTGGCTTTCTCGATGTTCGGCTTCGCCGAGGAACGCGATCGCCTCTACGTGGCCGTAACTGGGATCGTGTTAGCCGTCCTTCTCTACAGCTTCCTGGCATAAAAAGATTGCTGGTTCCCGGATTGCTCGCTCGCATTCTCGCTACAGCCTGGACACTGAGCAACTAGGAACCAGCAACTTGTTTCTCGCCTACCACACCCTGCAGGCGTTCTGATTCACCATCGGGGCGTCGGCTTTGCAGTGGTACGCTTCGCGGAACTCCGGCATGTTCGACACCGTGCCGTTCACGCGGTTTTTGCCGGGCGAGTGCGGATCGATCGCGACCAGCATCCGCGCGATCGCATCCGTCCGGCTCTGGCACCAGACGTTTGCCCAGCCCAGGAAAAATCTCTGTTTCGCAGTCAGGCCGTCGATTGGCGCCGGCTCTTTTCCCGCCAGCGCGCTCAGCAGTGCCATGTACGCGATCCGCATTCCGCCATTGTCGGCCGTGTTCTCACCTAGCGTGAGTTTGCCATTGAGCTTCAGGTCGTCCACCGCAACGAAGCTGCCGTATTGATTCTTGACGCAGTCGGTGCGCTGTTCGAACTCCTTCTTGTCCTCCGCCGTCCACCAATCACGGTAATTTCCTGCGGCATCGAACTGGCTGCCTTCATCGTCAAAGCCGTGCGTCAGTTCGTGCCCGATCACGGCTCCAATGCCGCCGAAGTTCATCGCATCGTCAGCCTGGTTGTCGTAAAACGGGGGCTGCAGGATGCCCGCCGGGAAAGTGATGTTGTTCTGATTGGGGTTGTAGCTCGCGTTTACCGTCATCGGCGGATACGGCCAGTCCCGCTTGTCCAGAGGCTTGCCGATCTTGTTCAGCCGCCGCTGCAGATCGTGCTGATTCGAGCGCTGCGAATTTCCGAAGGCATCCCCGCGCACGATGTTCAGAGTCGAGTAGTCACGCCATTTGTCGGGGTAGCCGATCCGGTTGGTGATCGCCGCCAGCTTCACCAGAGCCTGCTTTTTGGTCTCGTCGCCCATCCACGGCAATGACTTGATGTCATCGCCTAGCGCTTTCTCAAGCTTCTGCACCATGTCCAAGGTGCGCGCTTTTCCTTCCGCTCCGAATGTCTGTTGAACGTAGATTTGACCGATCGCCTCTCCCAAATCGCCGCTTGCAAAGCTCACGCAACGCTTCCAGCGCGGCCGCAGCTCTTTGGTGCCTTGCATTGTTTTTCCGAAAAACTCAAAGTTCTCGTTCACGAAGGCCGATGGCAGCATCTGCGCGTTGTCATGCACTACGTGCCAGCGAAGATAGGTTTTCCAGTCATCGAGCGAAACGCTTGCTACGACGCTTTGCATCTGCTTGATGAAGTCAGGCTCGACGACGTTTAGCGACTCAAATTTCGGTGCGCCGACGCCTTCGAAATAGGTGGTCCAGCTAAAGTCCGGGCTTAGAGCCGCCAGTTCCTGATTGGAAAGCTTGTGGTAGATCTTGGCCGGATCGCGGCGGCTCGTCGGATCGAGAGCGCCCTTCGCCAACCCCGTCTCGACTTCCATCACGACTTTGGCTTCGGCTGCTGCTTTATCCGGCGCATCGCCCAACAGCTCGAACATCTTCTGAACGTGGGCTAGGTACTTCTGCCGGAGTTCCACCGACTTTGCGTCGTCTTTGAAGTAGTAGTCGCGATCGGGAAGCCCAAGTCCGCCCTGATCCAATTCCGCTATCATCTGGCTGGCATTTTTGAAGTCGGAACCCGAGCTGAAGCCAAACATCACATCGACGCCTTCGCGGTGCAGCCGGGTGACCTCCTGGGGCAGATTGTCCTTCGATTTCAGCGCGGCAATGGACTCAAAATCCGCGTCCAGCGGCTTGGTTCCGGCTTTTTCGATAGCGGCCTCATCCATGCACGAGGCGTAGTAATCGCCGATCTTCTGCTCGATCACGCTGCGTCCCGGCTTCTCCTGCGACGCTTTCTCCAGGATGCCCTGCACAATGTATTCGCCGCGCTCTTGCAATTCGTTGAAGCGACCCCATGAGGCGCGGTCGGACGGAATCGGATTCTGCGCCTGCCACTTGCTGCAGGCGTAGGCGTAGAAGTCTGTGCACGGATCGATGCTCTTATCTAGCATGTCCGCCGAAAATCGCACATCGGCCGGTTTCTTTGCCGTTTCAGGTTTGCTTTGGGCCCAGAGGGGAATAACAAGCGCACAGACAGCGATGAACTTCCACAGGGATCGCATGAGTTTCCTCGAAATCGAGATTATCCATCAGATCAACAGGCATGATACGAGGACCGGCGGGAGGCAGTTCCCGAACGCACCAAGCCATTGTATTGGACGTGCCGGCAGCTCAACAGTCAACAACCGTTATCCCACCAATACCGCACCGCCATTCACGTTGAAGATTTCGCCGGTGATGAAGCCCGCATGCGGTGTGCAAAGAAACAAGATTGGCCCGGCGATTTCCTCCGGCGTGCCCACGCGTCCCAGCGGGATGGTCGCGAAAACCTTGTCCCGGGTCGGGGGATCGTTCAATGCCGGCGCCGACATGTCCGTCGCCACCCAGCCTGGCGCCACGCAATTGATGTAAATGCCATCGCGTGCCAGTTCGGTGGAAAGCCCTTTCACCATGCTGATCACCGCTCCCTTGGTCGCGGCATAGTCGCAATGGAAGGCTTCTCCTCGCTGCCCGGCCGTCGAACTCACCAGCACAATATGGCCGGCAGGCTCACCTCCCTGCCTCTTCATTTGACCGACAGAGTGCTTGATCAGCGAGAACACGCTATCCAGGTTGATTGCCACCGTTTTGTGCCATTGCTCATCCGTCATGCGATCCACCGGAGCGTCGTTCGGAGGCCATATTCCATGATTGGCAACCAGCACATCGAGCTTTCCAAAACGGGTCACGGCCGCATTGACCAGCGCTTGGGCCGTTCTGGTACCTTCCAGATCCGATTGCACTGGGTGGCAGCGGTCTGACCCGCATTCCCTCACCAACTCGTCGGCTTGCGCCTTTGCTGTCTGGTAGTTAAACACCACTTTCGCGCCCGCCTGAATGAACAGACGCACCGCGGCGGCTCCGATCCCGCGAGAGCCGCCAGTAATAAGTGCCACTTTGGAGTTCAAGGACAGGTTCATAGGAAGTAGACAGTATCCAACAAGAGCGCCTGTGCCGCCTAGCCAGGCCGCCCTTCCCGTGAACTCGTCTCCTGCTAAACTCGTACCTACACACGGGGCAGTGTCGATGTATCGCCCCAGGCATTCCCCAACCGCCCAGACATGAACATCTCCGAGGCCATCAAAATCGCGCTTCAGTCGCTATGGGCCAACAAGCTTCGATCCATACTGACCCTGCTCGGAGTCGTGATCGGCGTGGCCGCCGTGATCGCCGTGGTCACCTTTGTGAACGGTATCAACGGCTATGTCGCTGAGAAAATCTTTAATCTCGGAGCCGACGTATTCATCATGTTCAAAGTCTCTCCCGCGGTCACCAATGTTGATCACTTCATCGAAGGCCAGAAACGAAAAGACCTTACGATGGATGACTATCGCGCGGTCCGTGCAGGGTGCAAGCTCTGCCTGTATGTCGGAGCCTATGCGCGAAACAACAGCGGGCATGTGAAGTATGGAGAAGAGTCGCTTAGTGACACCATCGTCCAAGGTATGACGCCCGCAGTCGCCATCACGCAAGACGCAGACATCGACTCCGGGCGCATGATCAACGACTCCGACGTCGAGAACAACTCTCCAGTCGTCGTGGTCGGCACCGATATCATCGACAACCTGCTCCCGGGTATCGACCCGATTGGCAAGGAGATTCGCATCGACGGCTGGATCTACCGCATTATCGGCGTCGGAAAAAAGAAAGGCAGTACCCTCGGGCAAAGCCTCGACAACTACGCGTTCATCCCCATGTCTTCCTGGATGAAGCAATACGGAAGTCACAATTCCAACATGAGGATCTCCGCCAAGGCGGCGGGAACCGGTCCTGTGCTGAACGCCGCCATGGACGAAGCGCGTGTCATCCTGCGCGCCCGACGCCACGATTCTCCCAGTGGCGCCGACTCCTTCGACATGGAGAACAACAGCAGCCTGCTGAGCATCTGGTCAAACCTCACCGGCACCTTCTTCATCGCCATGATCGGCATCGCGGCTATTTCCATGGTGGTGGGCGGAATCGTGATCATGAACATCATGCTGGTTTCGGTCACCGAACGCACTCGCGAAGTGGGGATCCGCAAAGCGATGGGTGCGCGGCGGGCCGATGTGCTGCTTCAGTTCCTGATCGAATCCGTAATTCTCGCGCTGGTCGGCGGGCTGATCGGTGTAGGTCTCGGAATCAGCGTCGCTAAGGGCGTTACTCTCGCTGTCGGAATGCCGTCAGTTATCAAGCTGTGGGCCGTCGTCGCCGGACTGATCGTCGCCACAAGCGTGGGTGTTTTCTTTGGCGTCTATCCGGCGCGCCGAGCGGCTTTGCTCGATCCAATCAACGCGTTGCGGTTTGAAACCTAGTCCCATGGTGAGCAGAAGCACATTCGGAGAAATCATAGCGATGGCGCTGGCCACCATACGCGGCAACAAGCTGCGCTCCGGGCTTACCGTCCTTGGAATCGTGATTGGCGTCGCCGTTGTCATCGGTATTTCATCGATTGTCCGCGGGCTAAATGACAACGTCAGCAGCATGATCAGCAGTATGGGCTCCAACATTATCTTCGCTTTTCACATGCCCATCACCTTCGGACGCCCCACCGAAGAGTTGCGTACCCGAAAAGAACTGACATACCAAGATGCCGAAGCCATGCGAGATCTGCCCCATGTCAAGGCTGTTACGGCGGGCGTGAAGTACTTCGAGCCGCAATTTGGCACCGGGACCTTTGTCGTCAAATATGGCGATCGCAAGGCAAAGCAGACGATCCTCGAAGGGGACACTGCCGCGGTTAAAGACGTATTCGATATGAATATGAAGGCCGGACGCTGGTTTAGCGAGATCGACGATGAGCGCCGCGCACCGGTGATCATTCTCGGCGCCGATACCGCCGAAGAACTGTTCGGCAGCGACGACCCGTTAGGCAAGGAAATCAATATCGAGGGGCAGCTTTTCGAAGTGATCGGCGAGGTCGAGAAAATAAAGAGCGCGTTCGGCGGAGGCAAGAATCCCGAGGACAACAAGATTTATTTCCCTCTCTCCACGTTGCGCAAGTTGCACCCGGAACTCAAACAGCACTTCATTAGCGTCAAAGCGACATCTCACGCAGACATGCCGAAAGCACAGGACGAAATACGCGAGCTGCTGCGTCGCCGTCGGCGCGTCCCTCCCAACAAGCCCGACAACTTTGCAATCTTCACCCAGGACTCGCTCTCTGACGTTTGGAACCAGATTACAAGCGCAATATTCATCTTCATGTTTGCGGTTTCCAGTGTTGCGCTGATCGTGGGTGGGGTCGGCGTGATGAACATCATGCTGGTGTCGGTCACCGAGCGAACTCGCGAGATTGGCGTTCGGAAGGCCATTGGCGCCCGGAAGAGCGATGTGCTCCTCCAATTCACCCTCGAGGCGATCACGCTCACGGCCATCGGCGGCATACTGGGCGTCCTGCTCGGAGGACTGGTCACCTATGCGATCCGGGCAATCTGGGATTCTCTTCCGGCAACCATGTCCGTGTTTTGGGCGAGCTTCGGTTTTATCGCCGCGGCCTTGGAAGGGCTTTTGTTCGGCATCTATCCCGCTTGGAAAGCCGCTAACTTGGACCCCATCGAATCCCTTCGCTACGAGTAGCATAGGGAATTACTCGACATGTCGCTGAACGCCAAAGCCCTGTTGGAGGCTGTGACTGCCATTGGCTCGCTGTCGTGCTTGGCCTTCTATGGACTCTCAATGTGCGGCGTCGCAAGTTTCCTGAAAGAACGCAAGCGGCTGCATCAGCAACCTCGGTCGCCTCATACGCCGGGCATCAGTATTCTCAAGCCGCTGAAAGGAATTGATCCCGCAATGTGGGACGGCTTTCGCAGCCACTGTGAGCAGCACTATCCGGAATACGAATTGATTTTCGGAGTCAGCGATCCGGCCGATCCCGCAATCGCATTCGTGAAGCGCTTGCAGCAGGAATATCCGCACCGCAACATTCAACTCGTCGTCGCCGATCAACTGCTCGGAGCGAACACAAAGGTCAGCACGCTCGCGCAGATGCTGCCCTCAGCCCGGTACGAAATTCTCTTCGTCAACGATAGCGACATACGCGTCGATCCCGACTACTTACCGCGCATCGTAGCACCGCTGGCAGATTCCTCCACCGGCCTCGTCACATGCCTCTATCGCGGCATCGCAGCTCGCAGCCTTGGATCGCGGCTGGAAGCTCTTGGCATCAGCACAGATTTTGCCCCTGGCGTGCTGAGTGCGAGATTTATCGAGCGCACTCTGCGCTTTGGACTCGGCTCGACACTCGCCTTCCGCCGTAATGATCTCGCCGCCATCGGCGGATTCGAAGCGCTCGCCGACTACCTGGCCGACGATTACGAACTCGGCCGTCGCATTGCCAGCCTCGGCAGGCTGGTCGAACTCAGCGACGTGGTCGTCGAAACTTTCCTGCCGGAATATTCGTTTGGCGGATTTCTCGCGCACCAGTTGCGCTGGTCCCGCACCATTCGCGATGCGCGTCGTTGGGGATACGTCGGCCTTCTCTTCACCTTCGGCCTTCCGTGGGCGATCGCAATGCTTCTGGCCGCGGGCGGAGCCGCCTGGGCCTGGCTACTATTTGCCCTGGTCCTCGCGGCGCGGCTGACGGTTGCGCTCCTGACCTCGCTCGCAGTGTTGCACGACCGCCGGATACTCCGCGATCTCTTCCTCTTGCCCTTGCGCGATTTGCTCGCGCCTATCGTTTGGGCGATAAGCTTTGCGGGAAATCAGATCTCCTGGCGCGGAGAACGGTTTTCTTTGAAGAGCGGCCGCCTCGAGCGCATCCCCCCAAACGGCGACCAAAACCTAGTACGGTGAGTTCGTGAATGGTTGGTTTGTGTAGATCGTCTTGCCTCCCCGCGTGGCGAGTACGTACGTTGTCAGGCCTCGCAACTCTCGCGGATCTTCTTTGTCGCTCCATACGAATACGCGCTGTGGCCCGCCCCATAAGGCATCGAACGACTCCTGCGTCTCAAAGACATGCGGAGCATCCGGAAATTGCGATCCATACCACAGGTTGCCGCTGGGCACATGCAGAACGCGAAGCTGGTGTCCCAAATAGAAATTCAACGTGGAAGCGCTCTCATACTCATCCGCAATCACGATCACGTCGCCGGGACGATATTGTTTCTCGATCGCCATCGCCAGGTCCTTCGACGAAATGATCGGATTGAAAATCGCGAATGCAAGGTGCACGCAACCGAGCACCACAATCATCATCGCTGCCATCGCGGCATTCCCGGCACCCGCCCGCCCGCGACGCCTCAGACCCCAGTTCGCAACAGTCCCAAAGAAGAACGCCAGCGAGAAACCGAAGAGCGGCACTCGAAACGCACCCATCGCCTGCGGTGTGAGATCCAGAAAATGCCCAAACGAAAGCGCGTACTCCCCGGGATTCTTCTTAAGCAACTGAGAAAGGTCCGTGCCCGGCGGTGGCACTTTCGAGAAGAAAAACAGGCCAAGTCCGACTCCGGCAATCAACACGCCCAGTATCAGCAGCACCGCGGATGAAATCCGTCCCGCGCGCCGCTCCGCGCTTTCCGGAGCCGACATCCTCTCGCGTGCCAGCCAACCGCCAATCAGCAACGCCATCCCCGGAATCGAAGGGATGGTGTAGTACTCCTGACGCGTTGAGAAGCTGAAGAACCCCACAATCACCAGGCTCCACAAAATGAACAGCAGATTTGCGCGCTGCCGTCGCGACATGTGCGACCGCCATTCGCGCCAACGCCGCGGAACTTCCATCAGTCCCTGCGGCACAAAGACGCTCCACGGCACCAGCCAGACAATCAGCAACGCCCAGAAAATGAAAAGTGGAACCGTGTCGTAGTCGCGTGGCACGCGCTTGTTCAGGAACCGCAGGATGTGCTCATTGACAAAGTAGAACCACAGGAAGCCGCGCAACGGTCCCTGCGCTGGATTGCGAATCGCCGCCAGAACGTGCCACGGAGCGGCAATCGCCAGAAACACAAGAATGCTCGAAACCAGGCGCAGCCGAAGCACATGTTTCAGATTTCCCGTGAACAACAGGTAAGCCCCGATCGCCCCAATCGGAAATACTAGCCCAATCAGGCCTTTGGTCAGGACGTTCAATGCGCAGACCGCCGCCAGCCCCCAGCAAGTCGCCCGCGATGGCGGAGACTCTTCCAGCGACTTCAAAAACAGCCAAAACGTCAGTGTCAGCCACAACCCGACCATGACGTCGGGAATTAGAAAGCGCGTAAAGAGATATGGCCCAATCGCTGTGACCAGCACCAGCCCCGAATCGAATCCTCCTTCGCCTCCGGATGCCCATCGGCCCAGCCCGTAGGTCGCCAGAATCATTGCCAGCACGCCGAGCATGAGCGGAAATCGCGTGCTCCACTCGCTGATCCCGAACAGCTTGTAACTTGTCGCCACACACCAGTACATGAGCGGAGCTTTTTCGAGGTAACGGATGCCGTTCGCGTGCAGCGTGACCCAATCGTGATGCTGCAGCATCTCCTTGGCGGCTTCCGCGTGCACAGTGTCGGCGTCATCGAGCAGGGCGGGCCAGGAAAGTCCCACAACGTAGACGACAAACCACAATGAGATGAGAATGAGAAAGGCGACGCGCCAGTCCGAAAGCCTACTCTCCGGACGTCTCAAGGTTTCGGTTTGCGGCTGCTCAGCCTCGGCCACTACGGGTTTCATCGACCAAACTATTTATTATACGAGATCATTTCGGGCGAGAGTGGCGACTAAGCGCCGCGCTTGCCCTTATCAGTCCGCCGCTGCAGAAGGTCTTGCCGCTTTCTTCGCGATCTCCCCGTAAATCTCCAGAATTCGCGACACTGAGGCCATCCACGAAAATCGCTGCGCCTGTTCGTAACCTCGTTGCTTCATCCGAACTCGCAGCGAAGCATCGAGCAGCGCCTTCTGCAGCGCGCGCTGGATTTCAAACACGTTTTCCGGATTGACCATGATCGCCGCATTCCCGCTCACCTCCGGCAGGCTGGACGTATTCGAGGTTACAACCGGAGTACCGTGTGCCATAGCTTCGAGTGGAGGCAATCCAAAGCCTTCGTATAGCGACGGGAAAACAAACACTTTGGCGACATCGTAAAAAATGCGCAGCACTTCGATCGGCACGAATCCAAGAAAGCGCACATCATTTTGCACGCCGCTGCGAATCACCGTGCGTCGCAGATCGGGATGGCTCGAGAGGTCGTCTCCGATAATGATCAGCTTCAGATCGGTGAACTGTTGTTCCTTCTCCAACTCCGTCTTCAGTGCCGAAAATGCCTCAATGATGCGCACCACGTTCTTGTGCGGACGGATGGCGCCCGCGTACAGGATGAACGGATAGTTCACCTGGTACCGCTCCGCAATCAGTTGACGGTCCGCCTCTGTCGCGTGACCGTGTAGGAATCGTTCGTCGATCGCGTTGTACAGAACCTCGATCCGGTCGCGCGGAATTTCGAATATCTGCTCTAGTTCGCTCTTTGTGAATTGGGAAACCGCCAGTACTCGATCAGCATTCCGTAATGCACGCTTTGTCAGCTGGGTGTGCAGGCTGCGCCGGACAATTGAACCATTCCTCGCCCCATACATGTGTTCGAGCAGGTCGTGGACTGTCACAATGTACCTGCACGAGAGCCCGCGCGGAATCCAGAAAAGGTGCGGAACGTGCACCACATCGCATTGCGCGCGCCGGACGATGCCTCGGAATTCGAGACTTCCCTTTATCGTGTCTTCATTGTCGGGCAGCGGTACGCATTGGAAATTCTCTGGCAGCGCGCCACACTCGGCAACCTTGGCGGGCAATCCGATCAGAAAATACTGGTTCTCGTGATCCAGTCGCGCCAGCGTCCGCACCACGTTGCGGATGTAGGTGCCAATACCGAATTCCGTCATGCGACGGATGTCGATGGCAACTCTCACGAGACCGATTTAACCACAGCAGGCACAGAGGGACACAGCGATTTCAATTCTCCGGGATTGCAGCGCCCCGCGCTTCAGGATGTTCCTCACACCCGACACCCGAGACCTGACACCCGTTTTACTGAAGAACTGAGAACCGAGAGCACTCACCGATGTTTCAGCCTCAGAGTCTCCCAGCTTCCGTCGGATGCCCAACCGCCATCGACTGACAGAGTATGCCCGTTAACGAATGCGCTCTGCGAAGGATCGGATAGAAACGCCACTGCCTGCGCAATATCGTCCGGCGTGGCAAATCGTCCCATGGATATGCGGTTAGTGATGTCGCTGTCCGAGTAGAGTCCAGCATCCTGCGCCGAATCGTCCATCGGCGTCTTCACCCATCCCGGACACACTGCGTTGCACCGGACGCCGCGCCCACCCCATTCTGCCGCCAGGGTTCTCGTCAGGCCAATCAATCCGTGTTTCGACGCGTTGTAGGCGGCGCGATCCGCCACCCCCAGCAGGCCTGCCACCGACGCGATGTTAATGATGCTGCCAGCGCCCTGCTTCAGCATGACTCTTCCGAAAGTACGGCAGCACAGAAACGGCCCAAACAAGTTGACATCGATCACGCGACGCCATTCTTCAGCGGTGATCTCCTCCGCCGGATGAATCGAACTGATCCCGGCATTGTTGACCAGAACATCGACGCGGCCGAATCTCTTCATGACCTCGCTAGCCATTCGCTCGACTGCCGCCTCGTCGGCGACGCTGCCCAGCACATCGATCGCTTCCGCGCCGAGCGCACCCACCGATGCCGATGTTTCCGTCGGACTGCGCAGGTCATTCAAGGCGAGCGAAAAGCCGCGCTCGGCAAGCACTTCGGCAGTGCGCCGTCCAATGCCTTGGGCAGCGCCGGTTACAAGAGCAACTTTCATGGAAGGAATTTAAACACAGGAGGAACACAATGGTCCGCGAATCGGCCGCCCGCAGGTCCGAACGTAGAAACGCTGCCGCAGCGTTTTCCTATGCCCTGACTTCTGCCTGCGCCTTGGCCCGACGCTCCGCATACAACGGAAACTCTTCTGCCAGTTCCATTACCTGCTTACGAACCTTCGTCAGCATCGCCGCGTCACTGCGATTGTTCAGCGCCTCTGCAATCCAGTGCGCGATCTGTCGCATCTCCGGCTCTTTCATGCCGCGCGTAGTAACCGCGGGCGAACCGATGCGGATGCCGCTCGGTTTCATGGGAGGATTCGTATCGAACGGAATCGCATTCTTGTTCACCGTGATCCCAGCTTCGCCCAGTGCCTTCTCCGCCTCGCTGCCCAGCATGCCCTTCGAAAACACATCGACGAGCATCAGGTGCGTGTCGGTTCCGCCCGAGATGATGCGGAATCCCTCCGCGGCGAGCGATTGCGCCATGACCTTCGCGTTGCTCACCACTTGCTTTGCGTAGTCGCGGAAGCTGGGCTGCATCGCCTCCAGGAAGCAGATTGCCTTCGCCGCCATGATGTGGACCAGCGGCCCGCCCTGCATTCCAGGAAAGACTGTCTTATCGATGGGCGCGGCGAACTCTTGCCGGCTCAGGATCATTCCCGATCGCGGCCCGCGCAGCGTCTTGTGGGTCGTCGAAGTTACGATCTGCGCGTGCGGCACGGGCGACGGATGTGCCCCGCCCGCCACCAGTCCCGAGAAGTGCGCCATGTCGACCAGGTACAACGCGCCCGCCTTGTCAGCAATCTTCCTCATGCGCGCAAAATCGATGATCCTCGGGTACGCGCTCCCGCCGCCAATGATCAGCTTCGGCTGCTCTCGCTGGGCGATTTTTTCCAGTTCGTCGTAGTCGATCGTCTCGGTATCTTTAGTGACGCCGTAGGGAACAACTTTGTAAGTCTTGCCGGAAAAATTCAGGTGATGCCCGTGAGTGAGGTGTCCGCCATGCGCCAGGTTAAGTCCAAGAATCGTATCGCCCGGCTGCAGCACTGCTGCATAGGCCGCCTGATTGGCCTGCGAGCCCGAGTGCGGCTGCACGTTGGCATGCTCCGCGCCAAAGAGCTTCTTCGCGCGCTCGCGCGCCAGTTCCTCCACCACGTCCGTGAACTCGCATCCGCCGTAATACCGCTTCCCGGGATATCCCTCCGCGTATTTGTTCGTGAACACTGAACCGGCTGCTTCGAGTACAGCCTCGCTGACGAAGTTCTCGGAAGCAATCAGTTCGAGACCCTCGTGCTGGCGCCGGGTTTCGTTATCGATGGCCGCCGCAACCTGCGGATCGACCTCATACAGAGGACGAGACATAGACGAATTTTTCATGATTGGATACCGGCAATATTGTACGCGTAGCGCTGCAGGAGGTCACCGGCCATGCTTACGACCGACGACTGACAAGCGAAGACTGCGATTTAAGCGAACGACTATCGACCATTAACTGGCGCCTGTCTACTCCCACGCCGTTCGCATAAAGCTCGCCAGCTGCCAGCCGTCCATGTACTTGAAGGGCGACTCGCCGATCGTGTAGTGGCCGCACGGCAGCACCACGGCCTTGTGCGGCAAGTTGTGCCGCTCGAACTCCCGCACTACCTGCTCCGACCACTCCGGCAGGAACGTCATATCGTACTTCGCGTAAACGATCAGGGAATTCCGCGGCCAGCGCGAGAACTTCTCGAAATACACCATCGGACTGATTCCCAGCCACACGCGCCGCAGGTCATCGAGTTCGATCGATCCGCGGAGGCCGTTGCGGATATGGCTGGTCGATTGTCCGTGCCAGACCACATCCGCAAAGTAGGTCGATGCGTGATTGAATGCCGCCACGCGAATCCGCGGATCGTGCGCCGTCGCGATGAACGCGTGGCAGGATCCCAAGCTCGTCCCCACGATCCCAAGGCGGTTGTACCCTTGCGACTCGAGCCAATCCAGGCAACAGCGCACATCGATCACGCCCTGCCTCACGGAATCGAGCGTGCGGCCGATATTGGCCGAGACCGCATAATCAGCGCGCTGAATCTCCGCCGGCTTCCGGATGTCGTGGTAGGGCATGCTCAGACGCAGAACCGCGATTCCCAACCAGTTCAACACGCCGCACAGGCTGTTGTAATTCAACGCGTCTGAATTCCAGTGCGGCAACAAAACGACTGCTCGACGTCCTCGCACCGGGAACCAGCGCGCATTCACCAGGTTGTTTTCCGGAAATGGCGTCGCCACCGGCGAGGTGAAGCGAAGAAACTCGGAATAAGTACCGCGCACTTTCTTTTCCAGGTGGGGCTCCGGCACTCCGCGGGTGCTGAACACTTGCACCTCGCGCCGTTCCAGCCGGAAATCGTTGGGCGTGCGGTAGGAATAGAATTCGTCGCTGCTATCGACAATCCGCTGATTGAAATGTATGAGGTGCTCGAGCAACTCCTGCGAACTTCGGCCCGTGCACGCGCCATTCTGGCACGGCCACTTCTCCGTCCACTCCAGACCCCAGTCGAGCGAACGCACCACGCGATTGTTGTCCACCTTCGCGAGGCGGGTCTCCCAGTCATTCATCCAGCGCGCATAACGGGACGGCATCAATATAGGAATACAACAGACGTATGGAATTGTGCGAGGCGGTAACACTCAGGGATCAGCAATTAGCATTCAGCACTTGGCATTTAGCAACAGACGGTGATTCGTCAAAAGATCCGGATACCTAAGACTCGTCCGAAATTCGAAGGTTTAGCTTTTCGCTAACTGCCAGTTGCCAAATGCCAACTGCTGCTACACATACATCCTCGGTACCCTTTGCGATATCCCGCACAAAATTTCGTAGAGCACGGTATCGCACAGTCGGGCAAGTTCGAGCGCATCGATCTTCTTGTCGCCCGTCTCGCCGATCAGGATTACCTCGTCACCCGTCTCAACGCCGGTGATCTTTCCCACGTCCACCGTCGTCAGGTCCATCGAGATCCGCCCCACCACCGGCGCATACTCGCCCCGCACAATGACGCGCGCGCGATTGGAGAGCAGCCGCGGATACCCGTCGGCGTATCCCACCGGCAACACCGCGATTCGGCTGCGCTCTTTCGTGATGTACGTTCCCATGTAGCCGACCGCTTCTCCGGCAGCGACGTCTTTTACCGACAGTACTCGCGTCTTCCACGCCAACACTGGCCGCACCGGCAGCCTCGGCACGTCCGCTTCGTGATTGTCGATCATGGCGGGCAGCGAATATCCGTACAGCGCAATTCCCGGACGCACCATGTTCTTCCACGTTGTTGGCCGCGCGCTCATCGCTGCCGAATTTGCCATGTGTACCAGCGGCGGACGAATCCCATAGGTCGCCAAAAAGGCCAGTCCTTCTTCAAATCGCTTCATCTGCCGCAGCGCGCTCTCGGAATCGAGCACCTCAGCCGACGCCAAATGTGTACCCAAGCCCTCTACCTCCAGATGGCGACTCGCCCGTAGCAACTCGCACAACCGCGCCATGGTATCCGGTGTCGCGCCCAACCGGCTCATCCCCGTATCGATTTTCAAATGCACCGGTAGGGAGGTAGCCTGCGCTCGCGCCGCCCGCTCCAGCAGTTCGATATGCCATGGCTCCCAGACCGTCGGTGTCAGCTGATTCGCGACGATCGCGTCTTCGTCGCCTTTCCACATTCCGGTCATCAACAGGATGCGCGCCTCAATTCCGACTCCTCGCAGCGCCACACCCTCCACCGTATCTGTCACGCCGAGCCAGGGCGTCCCCTCGGCCTCAAGCGCGCGAGCACATTCCACCGCACCGTGGCCGTAGCCGTCCGCCTTGACCACCGAACACACCTCAACTTTTTCGCCAACGTGTTTTTGAATCACGCGCAGGTTTTCGCGCAGCGTCCCGAGTGACACTTCCGCCCACGTGCGATTGTCGAGAAGAAGCGAGCGGCGGTCGAGCAGATGCGACCGGTCGAGGTGCGGCGCGTTCACGTTGCCGATTATAGCGATCGCATGAACGCGCCGCCGTACTCGTCTAGCTTCCCCCGAGGACAAAATTCACCGTGATTTCTGTCTCAATCTCGATGGGTTCGTTATTCAAGAAATACGGACGGTACCGCCACTGCCGCACCGCCTCGATCGCCGCCTTCACCAGCATCGGGTGGCCGCTCTCAACCGCAAGATTCTCTATTGTCCCGTTCTTGCTGATGACGGCGCGCAGAAGGACAGCGCCCTGAATACGCGCCTGAATGGCAATCGGCGGATATACCGGCTGCACTTTGTGCACCAGGTTTCCCTCCGCCCAAGTCGATCTCTTGAATATCCGAGTGACCGGCGTTGGCGGCGGGGAAGGCGCGACGCTAACTGCATTGCCGATGGAATCCATGACTCCGGGCCCGCGCCTTCCCGTACCGCCAGCAACTCCAATTTGATCGATGTCGGGCGCGGCTGGTGCTTCCCGCTCATTCAGAATGGCAATCTGGTCTGGAATTCGTGGCGGTTCGATAACTCGGTCGCCCGCCAAATTGCTATTGGATGGATGTGACGGATGTTGGGCCGGTGGAACTGGCGCAGGCGGTGGGGGTGGCGGTGCCATCATCGCAGAGAACCACTGCAATCTCGGCGGCCCTTGCACGGTGAACAGCGGCACAAGCAGGAGGAGGCTTACCGCCATTGCCTGAGAGGTGAACGATACAAACGTGGACCAACCCCGACGAGTAGACCGGTCCCAGGTGGTCTCCAGTGTGCTGAACATGTTGTCCTCCGGACGGGATCCCCGGCGGGCTTGCTTCTGCGCCCGCTACCCCTAAAGACACCGGTCTCCGCGATTTGCTCCTGACCGCAGTAACCATCCGGGACAAACAAAAAGGCCGCGCCTTCGCGCGGCCTTCGTGGAACTTCACCGATCGAGTCGGTGTCAATAAATCGCTACTGCTTCGGCGGTGTTGTCGTCGCAGGCTTGGCGGCCGGGATTGCCGGCTTGGTAGCTGGCGCCGCCGGACGAGTCGTCGCACCCGGCTTTGCGCCCGCCGCGCCCGCAGGCGGAGCAGCCACGCCAGACTGTACGTTGTACGCTTCCACCACCGGCTGCGTGATGTCGACGGCCTGTCCGTACCACACCACGGGGCCCTGCGGCCATGGCTGCGACGTGTCGATGATCACGCCGAATCCATTGTCCCCCGAATACTTCACGATCACCGGGGCCATCTTCGCCAGGATGCGTTGCGCAATCTCGCCTTGCTGAGACTGGAACTCTTCTCGCGTGTCCTGCATCGAGCGCTCCAGCGCTTTCTGCTTCCCGGCAATCTGTTTCTCCAGGTTCGCCTTGGCGTCGTCGTTCATCTTGTCGCCCTGGGTTGTCAGCTGCTTTTTCAGGCCTTCGATCTCGTCGTTCTGGCTCTTTAGTTCGGTCTGCTTCGGCTCGAACTTCTTCTGCAGCGCATCAAAGTCGCGCCGCCCCTCATTCGAGGCAAAAATCGCTCCCTCTATATTGATCGTGCCGACTTTCGTGCCGGTGGCAGTCGCTGCCGGGGTTGCCGAAGGGGCATTCGGGGTGGGTGCAGCGTTATTGGCAGCCGTTTGGGTTTGGGCCACAGCAGACAAGCTGAGGCTGAACAGCATGGCCAGAGAAATTCGCGCAAACTTGCTCATCATCGGGATTCCTTGAACTCCTTCGGGTTGTTGCCGGATAGTATCGATGCTCCAGGCTCGCTGGGCTCTACGATCAGATCGTAACCGGGCCTTCAGACCTACAGCGAATGCGCAGGACGCCTCCGCTACCCAGTTCTTCACGCCGAACCGCAAGCGTGGTGATCACCACACGAAATCGCATGTATAGGTGTGGATGCTTCAAATTATACGGAGTTCGAAGGAATAGCGTCAATTACCAACTAAGGCTTCGAGAGGTCCGAAGATCGACACTCCAGCTGCGAGCTTCGAGCTAAGATCCTCTAGAAGAACGGCTCTGGGTCAGATTCGGAGGACTTGTCTCCCTAGAGGTCCCAATCCGCGTTGGTCTCAAGTCTGAGCCTTCAGAAACCGGGGGGCGCAAAACCGGTTTGGCTTGCGCGCAGCGCGTAGCTAGCGGCTCGAAGCTCGTTCAATATCTGAACCGAAACTTCACCTGCACACTCACTTCCCTCGGATTCGCAAAGTGTGTCCCGCCGAATGTATTGCTGTTATCGAGCAGATAGTGATTGTTCCCGAGGTTGAGTCCCGTCACGCGTACCGTCCAGTTCTCCCCAAAGCTCCGTGTCAAAGACATGTCATACGTTGTGTGTGCGGGCAGGTGTGCCGGGCCGTCTCCGTCGACGAATCCGGAGCCGTAATTCACGTGAAAGCTGCTGCTGAGCCGCCATGGCAGGTCCGCCTGGAGACCTGTGCTCAGCGTGTCGCGCTGATCGTGGTCCAGAAAGCATAGCGCTTCCTCGCACGATTCGTCCGTGATGAGCCCTCCGGTGATGCCTCCATTCCACTCCGCGTATTGATGTGAGTACGCCAGCCGCCATGAGAAGCTTTTGGCCAAACGAGGAGAAGACGCACTCACCTCCCATCCGCGGATGCGAGCGTGCTCCAGGGTTAACGGAAAGAAAATGTTCGAATTTCCCAGTGCATCGTGATCGAAGAAGTTTCGTGCCCCGGTTCGGAAGTTCGAAATGTCGAACGTCCACCCCTTAACCGGGATCGCCAGCCCGAACTCGCGCTGTTCGTCGCGCTCGCCGTGGAGCGGCAAAAAGCTGCAATCGGCCGCCGTGCACTGGTCGATCAATGGACCGGTAATCGTCAGCAGCGGCGGGGGTTGGTAATAACGGCCATAGAACGCCCGCGCCACCCATCCCAGCTTAGGAATACGAATCGCAGCTCCAACTCTCGGATCGGCCGAATTCTCGCTCACGGACGATCCGAAGTGAGTCATCCGCACTCCGCCGTTCAGCGTCAGCCAGCTTGTTGCCCGGTACTGATCCTCCAGGAAAACGCTTTCGATATTCCCCCACACCTTCAGCCGTTCGGCCAGCGGCGGCTCGCCCCCTTCGCTCGTTACCAGGCCGAAGAACTGGTTGTCGTGCGCTCCCCATACCTGCATTCCCGCCGTGAAGCTGTGAGCGCCGCGTTTCACTGCGACAGAAGCGACGCCTCCAAAATAGTTCGACCCGCGGTCGGTGTTCGGCACAACCACATCCGGACTCGGCTCTCCCTGAAAGTCCCCGATGTAATGCGCTCGGTTGAAGTGATAAAACGGCGACACCGTCGTCGTGATCCCGTCGCTCAACGTGTGGATCCACGAAAAGTTCGCAAACGTATCGCGCTCCTGTTCCACGTCGTGGTTGAATGCCGTGTCCCCGTTTGGATCGATTGGCACCTGGTAATGATCGCCGCGCGCCGAGGCCACCAGCCGCAACTGGTCGGTTGCGCTTTTGTTGAAGATGATCGACCCGAATGCTCCCAGCCCGGCCGCCTGCTCGTGCTCAACCTGTTGAACCGGCGTCTCCAAACCTAGATCCGTGCGGTATCCCGAGAAGCTCCCGTAGTAAGCCATGCGCTCGCTGTGGTCGCCGAAGCTAATCTGGTTATCGGTGTTGTTGAAACTGCCGTAACTCGTGACCAGTTCCGCCTGCCTGTTTCTTTCGAAACCCGAGCGTGTCACGACATTGAAAGTGCCATAGGTGCGGTCACCATATTCTGCGCCCAACCCGCCCCGCTGCACCTCCAGGTAGTCGATATCTTTCGGATCGAATTGCGGCCCTACGTTCGAAGCGATGTTCGTGTTGGGAACCGGCACGCCGTCCAACAGCCAGGACACCTGGTGCCCGCCCCGAATGTGCAGCTGATCATGGACGACATATGCGCTTGGCACATTGTTCGTGATCATTGCCACCGAATTCGCCTGATCTGCACCCGGGGTCGACGCGATATCGTTCCGGCTGACGAGTGAGGTCGTGTTCGACGCGGTTGGATTCACGGTCATCGGCGCATCCGTCACCTCCACCGATTCCGCCGCTGCGCTCACTTGTAGCGAAAAGTGCACCCGGACCTCACTCCCGGATCCAACGACAACCCGCTGCTCCTCCTGCCGGAATCCAGGTGATTCAATCGTCACCCGATACTCGCCGAGTGGAATTTCTCTGAACGTAAATTCGCCGTCGTCCTGGCTGCTCACCGTTCTCTCGAAATCGGAATTCGCTGCTCGCAGCGTAACGCTCGCTCCGCTAACCGGACGATGCTGCGGATCATGAATCAGCCCGCGAATCGATCCAAAGATGGTGGCACCCACGGGAATACTCGCCGCCAGCAACACGAGCACAGCGATTAGTCCCGGCGAAAGCCAGGCCTCCCGGAGGGCTCGATAACTCTTCTCCATGTTCTTCCCCAATCTGAAAGGCGGACGCGCGCAGACAACGCGGATCCGCACACAGGCGATAGCCGAGATACGGCATCACGTACTCTCGGCACTTGGCTGAAGAACTAAACGGGGAAAGGAGGCGCTCGCGCGGAGTCCTGGTTGGTGAAATCCGCGATGGGTGAGGTGTCAGCGCTTGAGGCGGTCGTACGTTCGACCGCGAATCGCAAGATGGTCAGGCGGGCCGATGCCGGCCGCGCCCATTCGGACGTCTTCATGCCGCGGCAGCAGTCGTGGTTCGGACAGCAGCTGTCGACAGCTGCAATCGAGGTTTCCGAAGCCGAAGAAGCTTCGGATCCCATGGAGGCTTCAGAATCCATCGCCATCATGCCGTGGCATGGCATGACCGGCTTTGCCATCTGCCGCTTGCAGTGTTCGCCCATCGTTCCGAACGAATGCGCCAGCGCCACCGTCCCGAAGGCCGGGACGAGCATCACCAACAGCAGAAATCTGGCAGTCCAGCGGTACATTTGTGTTTAGAAAGATGTGCGCGGGCGAACTGCCCGGAGCACCCCACGTCCTATGTTCGACAGCATACCAGCAGGCACGGCCCGGGACCAGCTATCCCTCAAAATTGCCGAGGTCAAGGTCAGATTGCAGAGGTACTACCACTGGCCACGAACCACCGCCTACTGGGTTTACCATCTTCCGGTGCACGCCTTGGCCGAACGGTTGCTCGCAACAATCCGCAACGGTGACCTGCTCAAACCGGGAGACCGCGTCGCCGTTGCCGTCTCGGGCGGCGCCGATTCCGTCGCGCTCCTGCTTCTTCTGCTCGAACTGCGCGAGGAACTCGGTATCGTCCTCACCGTTGCCCACATCAATCACAAACTGCGGGGAAACGAGTCCGACGCTGACGAGCGTTTCGTCGCCGATCTCGCCAAGACCCATGCCGTCGACCTGTACTCAACCTTGGCACCACTCACGCCGGGCGCTTCCGGCATCGAGGCTGCGGCTCGAGAACTTCGATATGAGTTCTTCCGGCGTATCGCCCGCGAGCACCGCATCGCAAAGGTCGCCACTGCCCACACGCTCGATGATCAGGCCGAAACTGTGCTGCTTCGCATCATGCGCGGCACCGGTGTCCGTGGTCTGTCCGGCATTCACCCGCGCTTGACGCTTTCGGATAGCGAAAAACACGGTCTCGCCGAGGTCGTTCGCCCTTTGCTCAGCTTCCGCCGCGACGAGCTTCGCAAATTCCTCAACCTTGGTAATCGGATTTGGCGGGAAGATTCTTCCAACCTTGACCCAGGATTTTTACGCAATCGTGTTCGCCACGAAGTTTTGCCCTTCCTGTCGACCATTTCCCGGTCAGTTGCCGAAAATTTGTCCGATCTCGCCGAGATTGCGCGTGTTGAAGAAGAACACTGGCAAATCGCACACCCGGAGGTGCGCTCACCCGGCGCAACCATCGATCTCAATCTTCTTTCGTCTCTGCCCTTGGCAAGCCGCCGCCGGTTCCTTCTGAAGTGGCTGGCAGATCAGGCCCCGCAGTCCGGCGTATCGCTGCATCTGACGAAAGAAATTCTCGAACTCACTCAATCCGAGCCGGGCCGTGTCCTGGAGTTGTCCTCCGGATATCGCATTCTTCGCACGCGGCAGAATCTCTCGATCGAATGCCCCACGTCGTCGCTGCCGAACGATAGCTATCAATACTCGCTGCCGATTCCGGGTACCGTTACCATCGCCGAACTGAAGCTCCAGATTGAAGCTGTGCTTGTCGATCCGACAGCTGTTTCAGAATCGGAACAGGATTCGCTTCTCGATCTGGCGCGGGCGCCCTCAACAGTGACAGTTCGAAACTGGCGTCCCGGCGATCGCTTCTGGCCCGCTCACACGAAGGAACCGAAAAAAGTGAAGGACCTGCTCAACGACCGCCATATCACCGGCCCGGAGAAAAAACTTTGGCCCGTTCTTTCTGCCGGCGACGACCTCCTCTGGGTGCGCACCTTCCCAGTCCCCGCAGCCTTGCGTCCTGCCCCCGATGCCGTGCAGGCTGTTCTCGTCCGGCCCACGCCTCTCTAGATTGCGCGATCGGCACTGCCGAAGCTCGAGGATCGCAGCCCGTAGCTTTCACTTGAACGCAATGCTCTCAACCTGATGGCTGACTGCTGAGTGCTGAATGCTACTCCTCTGATGTACTATTTCCGGTTCCGGAGAACGCCACCTCCATGACTGCTTCGCCGAACCAGGCCTTGCGCCAGGTTATCGCCGCCGACCAGATTCAGAAACGTGTTCGCGAACTCGGACGCCAGATTTCCGACGATTATCGCGGTCAAACCCTCGTCGCCCTCGGCATCCTCGAAAACAGCTTCATGTTCATGAGCGACCTCGTCCGCGCACTCGATGTTCCGGTCGTGTGCACGTTCATCAAGCCGCGCTATAAACAGACCACCCAGGGGGAAGCGGCACTGCTTGAGATCTTCTTCAGCCATGAGCTCGCGATCCAGTCCAAGCACGTTTTGCTGGTGGAGGGACTGGTTCACTCGGGCGTGACTACGGAATTCCTGATGAGCGACCTCCGGGCCCGTGGCGCTGCCTCCGTCAAACTCGCTACGCTCCTCGACCGCCAGTCCGCGCGAAGGGTCCAACTCCAGCCCGACTACTTTGGATTCCTGGTCGACGAGGCTTTCCTTTGCGGGTACGGATTGGGCAGCCCTGAACAGACTGGGCGTAATTTGCCCTACCTTGCCGCCTCAAATTGATCCGTTTTTGATCCGTTGCCGATTCTCGCCGACCGGTCGGCTTAGTCCTGGATACCCGTAGCGTGGCCTGTCATCGCGGCTCGTAACTGGTTTTGTTGGTCGGCTCGTAGTTCACACCTCGTCGCTGCTTTTCAGTGACTTCTGTCACCTCCGTGTACCCGATTTGAGTCAAAAAGGACTAGAATGGGGACCGCAGGTTTTCCCATCGAATTTGGGCCTCCGGCATCTAATAGCGGTAGTGCACTAGGCGCCTTATTCCCAGTCAAGGGTAAGACGCTGCATTTGGAGGAGTTCTAGGGTGAATTCGACAGCCAAGACGGTGCTTTTCTGGGCGGTGATTGTGGTCTCGGCCATCCTGCTGTGGCAGGTCGTCCGCACCAGCGGCAACGGTCAGAAAGACAAAGAAATCAATTTCTCGCAGTTGATGTCGGATGTGGACCAAGGCAATGTCCGCGAGGTCACCATCAGCGGCATGGAAGTTCGTGGCAAGTATAAGAACGACAATTCCAACTTCCACACCACCATTCCGGCCAACTATCCCGACATGTACAAGGCGTTCCGCGAGAAGGGCGTCAGCATCAACGTAAAGGACATTACGAACGGCAGCTGGCCGCTGCAGATTCTTGGCACCTGGGCCCCCCTCATCCTGCTTGGCGCTCTCTGGTTCTTCATGATCCGGCAGATGCAGACCGGCGGCAACAAGGCACTCTCCTTCGGGAAGAGTCGCGCCCGTCTGCTCTCCATGCAGCAAAAGAAGGTGACTTTCAAAGACGTCGCCGGTGTAGATGAGGCCAAGGAAGAGCTCCGCGAGATTATTGAGTTCCTTCGCGAAGCGCAGAAGTTCCAGAAGCTTGGCGGACGCATTCCGAAAGGCGTCCTGCTCGTCGGGCCTCCGGGAACCGGCAAGACCCTGCTTGCCCGCGCTGTCGCCGGTGAAGCGAACGTCCCGTTCTTTTCGATCTCCGGTTCCGATTTCGTCGAGATGTTCGTCGGCGTCGGCGCAAGCCGCGTCCGCGACCTCTTCGAGCAGGGAAAGAAGAACGCTCCCTGCATCATCTTCATCGACGAAATCGATGCTGTCGGACGCCATCGCGGCGCAGGCCTCGGTGGAGGTCACGATGAGCGCGAACAGACCCTGAACCAGTTGTTGGTTGAAATGGATGGTTTCGAGTCGAACGAAGGCGTCATCCTGATGGCTGCCACCAACCGGCCCGATGTGCTCGATCCGGCGCTGCTCCGCCCCGGACGCTTCGACCGCCGTGTGGTTGTCAACCGTCCCGATGTTCGTGGACGCGAAGAAATCCTGCGCGTGCACACCCGGAAGATTCCTCTTGCCGACGACGTCGATCTTTCGGTCCTTGCCCGCGGCACACCGGGCTTCTCTGGTGCGGACCTTGCGAACATGGTGAATGAGGCTGCCCTGGCGGCCGCGCGCCAGAATCGCAAGGCCGTGTTGATGTACGACTTCGAACTCGCCAAGGACAAAGTCCTGATGGGCGTGGAGCGCAAGTCGCTCCTGCTCTCCGACGAAGAGAAGAAGAACACTGCCTATCATGAGGCCGGACACGCGCTCGTGGCCGCCAAACTACCGCACTCCGATCCGGTGCACAAGGTCACGATCATTCCGCGTGGCATGGCTCTCGGCCTGACCATGCAGCTTCCGGTCGACGATCGTCACAACTACTACAAGAACTATCTCGACACGCAGATCGCTATCCTGATGGGCGGCCGCATCGCCGAAGAGCTGTTCCTTAACCAGATGTCGACGGGCGCCGGCAACGACATCGAACGCGCCACCGAACTCGCCCGTAAAATGGTTTGCGAGTGGGGTATGAGCGAACTTGGACCGCTCACCTTCGGCAAGAAGGAAGAGCAGATCTTCCTGGGCCGCGAGATTGCCCAGCATCGCGACTACTCGGAAGCCACCGCCATCCAGATCGATGAGGAAGTGCGCAAGATGGTCAGCGCCGGATACACAACGGCCAAGAGCATCCTGACTGACAATCGCGATACGCTGGTCAGGATTGCGAAAGCGCTCATCGAACGCGAGGTGCTCGATGCCTCCGAGATCAAGATGCTGGTCGACGGGCAAGACCTGCCGCCGGTGAAACCGCTGCCCTCGAAGAGCAGCGACGACGGCGTCCAGCAGGTGCTCAAGCCTGAACCGGGCCGCACTCCAGCCAAAGGTGGCGAGCGCCCCGCAACCGCGTAAGAGCGGTTTTCAGCCTACGACCGTAATTCACGGAGAGGCGGCCAACTCGGCCGCCTCTCCTTTTTGTGTGACGCGGAGGCTTGTGTGGAGCGGACATTCCTGTCCGCGCTAAGTTGCCCCAACTGCCTCAACGGCTCTCAATTGCCAATTCCCGCTTGCCAATTCACAATGTTTCCATGATCCTCGGCACCGGCGTTGATATCGCCGAAGTCCACCGCATCCGCGAATCGGTCGAGCGCTTCGGAGACCGCTTCCTTCATCGCGTCTTCACCGAAGGTGAAATTCAATATTGCAGCGGCAAAGCCAATCGCTTCGAGAGCTACGCCGCGCGCTTTGCCGCCAAGGAAGCAGGCATGAAGGCTCTGGGCACCGGATGGAACCACGGTGTCCGCTGGCGCGATATCGAGGTCGTGCGCCGCAAAGGGCACCGCCCGACCATCCAATTCCACGGCGTCGCCGCTCAAATCGCGGAGAAGATCGGCACGCGCAACATCGCGCTGTCCATCACGCACACTTCCGAGCAAGCTCTCGCCCACGTGATCCTTGAAGGCTGATCACTGCCACGGACCGCCGGCACTGAGCTGACCACTGCCGTTCTGCTATCCTGACCAGCCGACTCATGGGAACAAAAAGTCTTTCTTCTACCACGCCCGTTCCAGACAAACTCCTGCTCGTTTCCATCGCGCTCACCAGCTTTTCTGCGCTGCTGCTCGAACTCGCTCTCACGCGCCTGTTTTCCGTCGTGCTGTTCTATCACTTTGCATTTTTGGCGATCTCGGTTGCGCTGCTCGGCCTCGGCGCGGGCGGAGTCTTCGCTCATCTCTGGAAGCAGTGGCTAATGCGTTTTGATACTCGCCGTCTGGCGGCCAGCCTCGCCACTTGGAACATCGTAGCGATTCTCCTCGCCCTGGAAGTCGTCCTGCACGTACCTGTCTCGTTGGAGCTCTCGCGCTGGAACTTCCTCCGTCTCACTGCCCTATACCTTGCCTCTGCGATTCCGTTCTTCTGCACTGGGCTCATCTTCTCCGTCGTGTTTGCGCGAGAATCGCATCATGTGACGCGTCTTTACGGCGCCGATCTGCTTGGCGGCGCGCTCGCCTGTCTCGCCGTCGTGCCGCTGCTCAATTGGATCGGCGGCCCGAACGCCATTTTGTTCGCTGCCTTCGTCTCTGCCATGGCGGCCATCGCCTGGCGTCGCTCTCCCGAATCTATCCGCCGTGGGTCGCGCATGCCTGAGGTGGCCGCGCTCGCCCTTCTGGCCCTCATCATCGCCAATCACTCCGGACGTTTTGTTGATGTGCTTTACGCCAAGGGTGTCCTTCGCGATCATAGCTGGGTCGAATTTGCCAAGTGGAATGCGATCTCACGGATCGAGGTCGATCGCCAGAATCAGGCAAAAGCAGTGGTCATCGACGCCGACGCCTCTACCTACATCATGAACGCTGATCCCGGACACTTCGAAGGTACAGACTGGGAGAAAAATCTCATGTCCGCGCCTCCAGCACTGGCTAATATCCTGCGGCCACATGGCGAATACGCGATCATCGGTCCCGGCGGAGGCGTCGACGTGCTGCGCGCGCTTGCCAACGGCAGCCCGAAAGTCACTGGCATCGAGATCAATCCCATCATTGCCAACACGGTGATGCGCGGCCGCTACGCCGATTATTCCCGCCACCTCTATGAGCGCCCGGAGGTCGAAATCCACGTCACGGATGGTCGCTCATTCATCCGGAACTCCCCGGCAAGCTACGACGTGATCCAGATGACGCTGGTCGACACCTGGGCTTCCACGGCCGCCGGTGCCTTCGCCCTCAGCGAAAACAGCCTATACACCGTGGACGCCTTCCGCGAATATTTTCAGCACTTGAAACCGGATGGAATGATCGCCATCACACGCTGGGAATTCCATCAGCCGCGTGAAGCACTGCGCGTCGTCTCGGTCGCAATGGAAGCCCTTCACCAGCTCGGACTCGCCAATCCAGCACGGCATTTTATCGTCGTTTCGGAAGGAGAACTAGACGCCGACGGCATTCCTGTCGTCGTGCTTGCCAAGAAAACGCCTTTCACGAGCGAAGAAGAAGCGGCGGCCATCGGACACCTCGAGCGATACGACGAACTCGAGCCCTTATACCTGCCATCCGCCCCTGGCGACAATCCGTTCTCGAAGCTGATTGCGCGCAACGACCCGTGGGGCTTCGCGAATACCTATGCCTACAATGTCGCGCCCGTCAGCGACAATGCGCCCTTCTTCTTCTTTACGCTCAAGCCGCGGCAGATCCTCGGGGAAGAAAGCCTGCAGCAGGGCATCGACTGGAAGGTCAATCTCGGAGTCGTCGTGCTTGGCGCCGTCCTGCTCATCTCGCTCGTCGCCGTAATTGGCTTTCTGATTCTTCCGATGCTCTTCGCCAGCCGTCGTGCTACATCGATCCGCAGTTGGATCTCGCTCTTTTACTTTGTCGCCGTCGGACTTGGCTTCATCCTGGTGGAGATCGCCTTCATCCAGCGATTCGTACTCTTCCTGGGACATCCCACGTATGCTGTGACCGTGGTCATCTTTCTCCTGCTGCTTTCGAGCGGCGCCGGTAGCCTGATCTCGCGGCGTTGCCTGCCCCACCCCGCACGCGTGTGGCTGCCGCTGCTACTGCTGGTGATTGCCATCGGCATCTATGTCGCCATCCTTCCCGCGGTCTTGAATGCTCTGGTCGGCATCGCTTTTGCTCTCAAGCTCGCGGTGAGCGCCTTGCTCCTTGTTCCGTTGGGGCTCGCCATGGGTATGCCATTTCCAACCGGTCTCCGCTCTCTGAGAGATGCCGCTGCTCCTGATCCTTCCGGGACCGCTATCGAGTGGGCTTGGGCTATGAATGCCGCGTCCAGCGTCCTCGGATCAGTCCTCGCCATGGTGATCGCGATCAACTGGGGGCTGAACGTAACTTTGGCATGCGGAGCGGTCGCCTATTTAGCCGCGATTTTGCTGGCGCGAACGCTGCTTCCCGTTCACGCCTCACAAACCTGAAAGTTTGAACCCTTTTGCTATCATGTGTTGTCGTTTTTGCGACCACCGTGCCTAGCCAAAAACAACTCAAATGGTCCCAACTTCGCGTCGGGCTGACGGTCGTATTCGCCAGCATCACGCTCGCGGTCCTCATTTTCCTTATGAGCGGGACCGGCTTTCTCACCCGGAAGATCGTGTTGAAGTCCTATTTCGACAATTCCGGCGGGCTCCGCGTCGGCGCTCCGGTGCGCCTCGAAGGTGTGGACATTGGCAACGTCACCGCTATTCGACTCGTTCCAGGACATCCGACGACCCCAGTCGAAATCACGATGAAAGTCAGCACCAAGTACTCGTTCAACCTGCGCAAAGACTCCGTCACATCGCTGGCCACTGCCGGAGTGCTGGGTGAGGTCTACATCGACATCGAGAGTACTTTCGCCAAGGGACCCGAAGCGGTCGATGGCGACACACTGGCAACCCGAGACACCCCGCAGATTCAAGACGTGGTCCGCGCCAGTCAGAGTACGTTGCAAAACATGGACGCCTTGCTCAAGCGTCTGGATCGCATCGTGGCATTCGTTGAAAGTGGCCAGGGCTCCATCGGTAAGGTGATCTACGATCCCGGCCTCTACGACCGCCTGAACGCCACGGTTGGTGAGTTCAAGGGACTGGTTGACGAGATCCAGAGCGGCAAAGGTTCCATCGGCCCGCTTCTCACCAGCGATGAGGCCTATAAGAAAGTCATGGCAGCCGTTGACAAGGTCAACGCCATGATCGACGAGCTTCAGCAGGGAAAGGGCACTGCGGGGAAGTTTCTCAAAGACCCCACTCTGTATGACAATGCCAACAAGACCATCGCGAACGTGAAGCAGCTGACCGACGACATCAACGCCGGCAAGGGCACCTTCGGTAAGCTGACACACGATGAAGAATTAGCCGCCAAGCTGCAGGCCATTATGAACAACCTGGCGGAGCTGACGACTCGGCTCGAAAAGGGCGAGGGCACTGCGGGTATGTTGTTCAAGGACCCAGCCCTGTACAACAACAGCAACCAGATGCTGGTAGAGACGCGAGAGCTTGTAAAGTCGATTCGCGAGAACCCGAAGAAGTACCTGACTTTCCACGTCAAAGTTTTTTGACGCGAGGTTTGTACTGCGGGATTGGAATTGTGTCCAGCTCAGCTTTACGTTCGCTTTCTTAGGGTTCTCGAAGTACTTTGATATCAATCTCTGGCGCGCGGTCCGGCGCCGCCGCTCTTCTACAGACAGCGAAAATCCGGCGCCGCGCTTCTAACCTAGGGAACCATGTTGAGATTGCTGTTCATGCTGATTGCCTCCGGGTTGGCCCTCGGCCAGCAGGAGGTGGCCCCACCACCCCCAAGCGCCGCGCCTACGCCGAAAGCTTCAGTCAACCTGAATGATTCTGACAACGCCCGCAAAGCGCGCGCCGTTCTTGACCAGACGATCCAGACGCTCGGCGGCCAGGCTTACCTGACCTACACAAACAAAAGTGAAGGCGGACGCTACTACCCGCTCTATCACGGGCACACCAACAGCCTCGGCATTCCTTACAACTACTATGTTCAGTATCCCGACAAAGATCGCTTTGAAGTCATTCACATGCGTAACATCTTCCTGCTCTACGGGCAGGTAGGTAACGTTCCCGTGAAGGACAAGTCGGATATTGTCGTGATTCACAACGGTGCAAAGGGATACGAGGTCACATACAAAGGCACAGCCGCCGAAGAGCCCGAGGCCTTGGCCAATCACTTGCGCCGCCGCGATCATTCGCTGGAATGGATTACCCGAAAGTGGATCAATGACCCCACCGTAGCGCTTTTTTACGATGGTATCGCGGTCGTCGACTCAAAAGCCGCCGACCAGGTCACATTGCTGAATGGTCAGAATGATTCGGTCACCCTATACATTGACCAGAACACCCATCTTCCGTTAAAGACCAGCTACACTTGGCGCGACCCGAAGGACAAGCAGAAGGATACTGAGGAAGAGGTCTACGACAACTACAAGCTCGTGCAGGGGATCATGACTCCCCACTCCATTACGCGCTACTTTAATGGAGAAACTTCCCAGCAGCGCTTCATCAATGTCGCCAAGTACAACCTGCCGCTGCCCGACACTATGTTTGACGGCAGCGTCAGCTACAACCCATACGAGCCCATGAAGAAGCACTGACAAATAGGTAGAAACTCCTGAAAACGCCGGCGAAGAACCAATCCTGACACGCCTTTCATCCGCCTTTAACCTGAACAACTTAGGCGAAACACGTTACGTCAGTACCGCCCAGTGTGTCCGTTTTGCCACAGCCGGATTTTCAATTCCCGCGCTAAACTCAGTTCAGCAAAAGACTTAATCAATCTGTTCTTGACGCACGAGCAAACAATTCGTGCCGCCGTTAGTTGCAGTGGTATGGGCCTCCACAGCGGAGCGACGGTACATTTGAACGTCCTGCCCGCCCCCGCCGGCACCGGAATCGTCTTTCGGCGCACTGATCTCGACGGCTTCCAGATCGAAGCCAGCGGCCGTAACGTAGCCCGCGTCTCCTACGCCACCAGCTTGATGAAGAAAGGCGTGCTCATCTCCACCACCGAGCACCTCTTATCGGCGTTCATTGGTGCTGGCATCGACAACGCGATCGTCGAACTCGACAACCTCGAGCTTCCTATCCTCGACGGCAGCGCGCGGCCATTCATGGAAATGATTCAGAAGGCTGGAATCCGTCGGCAGCGCAAAGCGCGCACCTATCTTCGAATCGTGCGCGAAATCGAACTGCGCGAAGGCGACAAGTTCATTGCCGTCTACCCGGCGAATACCTACACCGTCTCCTACTCGATTAACTTCCCTCACCCGCTCATCGGCCGCCAGACTTACTGCGTGCAACTTACCAATGGCAGCTATCAACGCCAAATTGCTCCTGCGCGCACTTTTGGCTTCCTGCATGAAGCCGAGGCCATGCGCCAGCAAGGTCTCATCCGCGGAGCCTCAACAGAGAATGCTATCGTCCTCGACAAGAACGACGTTCTCAATCCGCCCCTGCGTTTCCGCGACGAATTCGTGCGGCACAAGGTCCTGGATCTCATCGGCGATCTGGCGCTGATTGGTAAGCAGATCCTCGGATCAGTGGTCGCCGATCGAGCCGGTCACGCCATGCACACCGCTCTCGTCTCGCGGATTTTGCGCGACAAATCCTATTGGGAAGAAACTACCGTGGATGAGCTTCCTTCCGAGCCGACGTACGTATCGGAACTTCGCCCCAACGCCTGAGCGATGAATCCCCTGTCATCCTGAGGAAAGCCTAAGCGACAGCGACCGAAGGACCTATGCATTTCCACGCTGAATCGCGGTCCCTCTTCAATCGGCAGGTTGTGGCATCGACAGATCGTAGTCCGCCAGTCGTTGGCGCTGCAAGCGCTGTAGCTCCAACTCGGCCTCCGCTCGAACCCACGCGGCGTAGTCGCTCACACTCTTTCGGTGTTCTGCTCCGAGCGCGGCCACCCGCACTTTCAAGTACGGGCGGTCTTCTTCCAGCCGGCGCAAAAGCCTTTCCGTGCGTGCGATTCTTTCGTCAATGCTGATCATAGCGGCCTCTGGAAAGCGTCTCGCAGAGCCGTTTCTTGCCGCAAGTTGCAATCTGGATTCGGGGACAGCGGGATAGGAGCAGTCGCCCCTTTTAGAATTCGGCGAATGCCTGTAGAGATTGAGGCATATCGCTTCGCAGCCGCTCGGTCAACCATTTCTCGAGCTGATACTGGGAGCTTTGCGGCACCTCCAGGAACCGGATTCCCGCATGCCCCGTTTCATCAGCCCACATGATCTGCCCCGAGAGCTCGAGTGACGTTGCGCTGTTCGGCAGCGCGAACTGCAGTGTGGCCGATGACCCCTTGGGAAGCTTGCCGGTAAATCTGACCGCCATGCCGCCTTCGCTGAGATTGGTCGTCGAAGCAACGATCTCAGGTGACCCGCTAATGCTGATACGGACCTGTGTCTCAACCGGATGCCGGAAATAACGCCGTCGTTCGCGCACCATGAAGCTCAGCGCGGCATTGAAGCAGCGCATCGCATTCAGTGGCGTGAGCGGCTTCTGGAGCACGAAATTTGCGCCTATCTGGAACGCTTCCTGTGTCGTGGTTTTTCCATTCAGAACTGCAAATGCCACCGACGAAGCATTGCTCCGCGCCTTGCGAAGATCTTGGATTAGCTTGGCGCCCCCCGGCAGGTCGTCGCAGTCAACGATCACTGCATCGAACTTGCGTTTGCTGAGCGTCGCATTCCCGGTTTCCGAGCTCGAACACACTTCCACCGCGACCGACATACTTTCCAGGGTCGGGCGCAACACCCCGAGCAGGGCTGCGTCGCGGCTGATCAATATCGACTCAAGGGTCATCGCTAGATGGTAGCGTGCCCTCAAGCCGGTGAGAAAGTGACCAAGGTACGGTGTCAGAAGCTGGGACAGATGAGCTCTTATGCCTTGATTTCAAAGGCGAAATTTCCGACCCCTCAAGGGTCCTTGCGCTCCGGGGGTAAACGCCTCGAAACTAATGGCCGTGCCTGAACTTGTCTATTTGTCCCTGGGTTCGAACATTGGGGACCGCGCCACCCATTTGCGGGCGGCCATCCAGCGCCTCGCCAATGCCGGCACTGTCCAGGTTTTCTCCACCTTCTACGAAACCGAACCGGTCGATGTCCAGGACCAACCCTGGTTCATGAACTGCGTCGTCGCGCTGGAAACACAAAGGTCTCCCCGCGAACTTCTCGACTTTATTCTCGCTGTAGAAATTGACATGGGCCGCTGGCGCACGCTCGACAAGGGTCCTCGCATCATCGACATCGACATTCTGCTTTTCGGCAACCGCGTGGTCGATGACCCCGGCCTGCGCATCCCGCACCCGGCCATGCAGAATCGCCGTTTTGTGTTAGAGCCCCTCGCCGACATCGCTCCAGACGTTCATCATCCGCTACTAAAAAAAAGCGCCGGCCAATTGCTCGCCGAATTGCCGCCTGGTCAAGCGATCCTGAAGTCGAAACTGACACCCGATACCTGACACCAGAGACCAGGCGTTACGGAACAATAATCCGGCTTCCAGTTTCCGCCGGGCTCGCGATCGCCGACTCCTTTTGAGGGAACTGCGCGAACAGGAAATCCTCGAACGCGCGCGATTTGGGCCGCCCTGACGTGCGCGAGAAAGCCATCCGCAAAATGAATACCAGCGCCTTTAAGACGTCGGAATCACGGAGCCGGCTGTAGCCCAGGTGCTTCTGTTCGGCCTCGCGATACTCCTTGACCATCGTCTCGATCTCGGCTGCTACCGCCTGGTGTGCGATGTTGGTCGAGGGTTGTTCGTATATCAAACTCGAGTTGACCAGGGTCTGATAGCTCTTCGTGACCGAACTCATCGCCGCGATTAGGTCGGCGTCGAATAGCGACCGGTTCGCTCGCGCGCTTTTCGCTAGCGCAAAGCTCAGCCCCAGGATCAGGTGCTCGTGTTCGTACATGAACTGTTCGCTGACTTCAACGTCCGGGAAGAGCGCCTCGCGATCTACTTCGCTGGTATCACTCGGCCTCTCGTGTTCTCGCGCTTGCTGCAGATACGGACAGTCGCTGGGGCAGTCGAGCGTCACTTCCCGCTGCTCGCCGCAACACTGGGCGCAAATTCGCCCGTGCACCGCTGGACAAAAACGCTTCTCTTTCCGGACCTCACAAATGCTGCACGTCAAATGTCTTTTCCTCGGAATCATTATTTCATAGCGTTCCCTCGCATCCTTTTTCCAACGTCTTTCTCTGCGCTCTTGGCGTCTCTGCGGTAGATTCTGGTTTTTGCAGCTTATTTTCATAACGTTCCCTCACATCCTTCTCTAACATCTTTCTCTACGCTCTCTGCGTCTCTGCGGTAGATTCTGGTTTTTGCACCGATCCTGATGCAATAAGCCGCGCTAATCCTCCGCATAACGCGTTTTTATTTGGCGCGCTCCTGCTCCACGCGATAGCCTATTTTGTTATTCCCCTAGCCATTGCACCTGACAATCGGGGCGCCGCCCTAACTGAAGGAGAGGCATGTCAACTGAACTGCGGGATTTTCTGGCGATACCGTACGACGAACTGGAAGAAATGAATCTGAAGGCGAAGAAGCAGCGCCTCGACCGTGTTTCGATTCAGAAGATCCAGGAAGAGCGGCTCAAGTATCTCACCGACGAGAAGCGCATCAAGGCCGTCACCGTGTTGTTCAGCGACCTCGAAGGCCGGCTTCACATGCTCGACTACGACAAGAAGTTCTTGTTGAAGAGTTATGACAACCTGACCTTCGACGGGTCCTCCATTCGCGGTTTTACGGCGCAGCGCGAGAGCGATCTGCGTCTCGGTATCGATTGGAGCGCCTTCTACTGGGGACCCGCCGACGTCTTCGGCCCCGGAAAAGTGCTTGTCTTTGGCGAAGTCATCGACAAGGGAGGCGAACCTTACTCCGCTGACATGCGTGGCGTCCTCAAGACCTTCGCTGCAGGTCACTACAAAAAGAACGGCTACACATTAAACGCGGCGAACGAAATCGAGGGCTTCCTGTTCAAAGGCCCTGATGCCGAGCGGATCTATCACGAGACCGGAAAGTTCGAGTATGTCAATACAGGCGGTTACTATCACTCGCTGCCCGGCGACCCACTGCGCACGTTCATCGACACCACCGCTGAAGTACAGCGGTCCATGGGCTTCCAGAACGAGAAGGATCACCCTGAGGTCGCGCCCTCGCAGTTTGAAATTAACTACAGCTATGCCGAGGTGGTCGCTGCCGCGGATCACATCCAGCTCTACAAGCTCATCTGCCGCCAGGTCGCGCGCAACATGGGACTCACCGCCAGCTTCCTGCCGAAGCCCGTGGTTGGCGTGAACGGCAGCGGAATGCACACCAACGTATCCGTGAGCAAGAACGGCAAGAACCTGTTCTGGGATCCGAAGGGCGATGAGAAGCTCAGCAAGATGGGATGGGAGTTCACCGACCGCATCCTCACCCATGGCAATGACATTTGCCTGCTGCTGAACTCAAGCGTGAACGCCTATCGCCGTCTCGATCCGCACTTCGAGGCACCGAATCAATTGAAGGCCTCACCCGTGGATCGCGGCTCGATGGTCCGCATTCCAATCGGCAATGAGCGCAGTATGCGCGTTGAAGTTCGCTCTGTCGCACCCGATTCAAACCCTTACCTTGTCATGTTGGCGATTTTCAAGACCGGGCTTGAGGGCTCGACTGCGAAGATCAAGAACCTGCGTCAGGCCGAGAGATACTTACCCGACAACATCTACACGGCCATCGACAACTTCCGCAAGGCCGATTGGACTTCGGAACTGATGGGTGAAGACGTGAAGGGCCGGTTCGCCGACCTCAAGCAGGCCTCAGCCGATCGCTGCGCTCGCCTGCTCGGAACGTTCGTGAAGGCGCCCGAGGTGCAGTACCACCACGACGTCTATAACCAATATCTCTGGAACCTGTTCTAGACCTCATGTGGCGCGGGCATTCTTGCCCGCGAAGACATTTTGCTGCTGTGGCGCGGGCATTCCTGCCCGCGAAGACATTTTTTGCCGGTGTGGCCCGGGCATTGTTGCCCGCGTCGGATTCAGTGCTCACTCAGATCTATTGATCAGTGACCACTACTTCGCCGCCCCATTCGTCAGTTCTTCGTGCACATACCGGCTCATCGCCAGATCGACGATCTCCCCGATCAAACCCGTGTACGACCGCCCGCTCGCTTTTGCTGCCATCGCAAACTCCTGCCGGCTGGCTAGCCACGGATTCGGATTCGCTTCGATCACATATACATCGCCGTTCGGAGCGAGCCGCATGTCGATCCGGCCGTAATCGCGCAGCTTCAGCGCGCGATATGCCGCCAATGCCGTATCCGACAGTCGCTTGGTCGTTTCTTCATCGAGATCTTCCGCGATCGCCGACTTGGTCAGTTTGTATGCCTCGGTATTCTTCTCAAACTTCACATCGTAAGTCGCGATCTTGGGCGTGCCCTCGGGCAGCTTTGAGAGATCGAGTTCCACCAGCGGCAGCACCTGCGTATGTTCGTAGCTGCCGAGAATCCCCGCGTAGATCTCTCGCCCTTCGATGTACTCCTCGATCAGCGCCGGACAATCGAATTCGTCCTGGATGTACTGCATCCGCTCCATCATCTCCTTCACATTCTTGACCACCGCGCCGTCATCAATGCCGATCGACCCGTCTTCGAGCGATGGCTTCACAATCAACGGAAACGAAATGTCGTGCGCGTGCTCGATTCGTCCCCGGTACGACATCGCACAATAGGGAGTCTTGATTCCGTGGAAGGCGAAGATCTTCTTGGCAACCGACTTATCCTGCGCCAGAAAGATTGAGTGCGGACCCGCTCCCGTGTAGCGCAGACCAAGCAGGTCGACATATGCGACGACGTTCATCTCCTTCGTGTCGTCGCCGTCAAACGATTCAGTCAGGTTGAAAATCAGGTCGGCATCGCATCGTGCCAGCGAATGCAACGATTGAGCACGGCCATCGAGCTCGAAGAATGAAGGCTCATGGCCAAGCTTCTGCAATGCTTCAAAAATCTCTTCGCGATCCGTTTTCTCGACCTTCTTGGTTTTCTTCTTCGACTTCTTGCGGGTCTTGCGCGCGGGCAGCGCATCTTCTTCCTTGGCTTCTTTAGCCGCTGCCGCTGCAATCGGATCCTCGTTCCATGCGTCGTACAAAAGCGCGACTTTTAGTTTTCCACCAATCATAGAAAATCGAGCTTCCGGCGTTCGGCGCTAGGACTTAGAGTCCAATGCGACTTAACGGTTCTGCGTTCCAGTCCTCTGATCCCAACGCGAAAGCTTCGAGCCTCCTCCTCTCACTCACATCCCAAGCATGCCGTTCTGCGAAAACCTGGCTCCTGAAATCTGCCTTTCATAGCCCAATGCCTCGTGCCTAAAACCTGCTCCTAAGGCTGTATAAACTTTCCCTTTGTCACATACGTCATCGCCAGTGCCGTGACGTACGCCGTGATCTCCGCCAGATGCTCGTCCTCACGCTTTACATCGGCTCGCAAGTCGAGTTCTTCCGTGCGCTTCTCAATCGCATCCAGCAAGCTCTGGACCAGCGGACGCTGCGCTCCCGTCCAGTGCGCCACCTTGTCCGTCACTGCCTTGCGGTGACGCCGCAGAAACTCTTTCGCTGCCGCCGCTGACTTGCGCCGCTTCGATACTGGAAATAGCTCCCGCAGATCTGTATCCGGCGTCAGTTCCGTGACCGCGACCTCTTCTCGCGCCGATTGATGATAAAAATCGGCCACCGTGATCTCCATGTCATCCACGGTGATATCCGTTTGCCCGCGCTTTCTCAGCGGATCAACCTTGCCCAGCTTGCGCGCCAATCGGTCGAGATAGCGCAGCTTCTCCATCGCCGGCCAGCCCCGATATCGCTTTCGCCAGTTCGACCGTGGCGTCAACCACACCGCAAACGTTTCCGCGAAATCTTCATCCGGATGTTTTTGCGCATACCATCCTGGCAAATGCCGCACATACTCCCGTGAAAACGGAACGGGACGGTAGTTATCGCGGTAGGGGCGCCGAAATGGTCCGAACATCTGCCGCCACTCCGGAACGTTGTGCAGGCGGTACGCGTATGTGAAAGCGTGTCCTGCTTCGTGGCGCAGGTACATCATGATCTCGCGCGCGCCCTCCAGTTCGTTCGTCTCTTTCTCCAATTGCGACAAACCGGCATGCGCAAGATAAAACGGAATTCCGATGATCGGCTCGCCGGAAGGGCACCCCCATTCATCCGTGAGGTAGCATAGCGGCCGGAATTTCGTCAGCCCCTTCGCCTCGAGCTCGCGATACAGCTGCTCCACAAAGCGTTCGACCGGCGATCCGCCTAGTTTCAACCCCAGGTCGCGGATCGGCCGCGTCAGCAACTCGTCGGTCGCAGCTTCTGGTTTTCCGTTATCGTGCACAATCGCTCGCCAGGTTCAATCCACGGCGGCCGCGTCGCGACATATGGAGAGGGAGAGTGCCGCCACAATAAACAGTAATGGAGAGCCCCATTAACTCAGAAGTTACCGCAGTAACGGACTTTTTGTCGATGCCTTTTTCTCCCGAGAACAACAGACAATAATTCTGGACAAAAGAAAAGGCGCGATTTGCTCGCGCCTTTTCTGCTCGGATGGTCCGAGTTTACATGGACGAAGAAGGCTCAATCGATTTCACCTTGATGGTGTTGCTGGCCGAATCAAGCTTGCCCGTCACTTTCACGTCCTTGCCTTCAAAGCTCTTCGCTTGGCTCTGATCATCGAGCTGGTAGTCCGCGCCCGCGGAATGGAGAACATACTTGCCGCCCATCTTCGCGATGCTGCCCGTGAACTGTTGCGCTGAGGTGTCAGATGAGCTCGAGGTGGCCGATGAGTTGGCCGACGGATTCGAAGTGTCTGGTTGCTGGGTCGAGGTGCTCGGCGTCTGGGTCGGTGTGCCGGGCGTCTGTTGCGTGGCGGCTGGATCCTGCTGCGCGGTCGGATCTTGCGCCTGCGGGCTGGTTGAGCTCGGGCTCTGACCGAATGCCACGGCAGTCATCCCCACAGTGAGTGCGCTGGTGAGCAACAAAGCTTTCCAATTCATAACTTTTCTTCTCCCTGACGATATCGTCGTCGCCCATGCATAGGGCAATGAGCATGCCAAATCTTTGCGCACGTGGTTTCAGTATCTTGCGGAATTGTGAGCGCGGCAGGTGCGTGCGATGAAGTACTTCTGTAATTCATAGCGAGGAATTTCTTCGTACAGAAAAAGCTGTAGAGATCAAACAAAATTTCCTGCTGACCTTTTAGCGCCCCGGGCGTAAGTCGTAAGGAAAGCAAGTCCCAATATTTCTGCCCCACTATGTCAGCGTTCGCTGAGCTCTGCCTTGTGATCGCCGTCACTGTAGTTTGAACGACCCAGGGACACAATCAAGTCAAGAACGGCGTTGCGCCCTTTCGCTCGATGACTGGGGAAAGGAGGCTGCTATGCTTGTTGTCGCACCGGTAGCTACTCGCCCGAAATCCATTCTGTTTGCCACCGATTTTTCTCCATCCTGCGAAAAAACACTTCGACATGCATTGGCCATCGCACGCCACTACCGCACGAAGTTCTGCATGGCACATGTCGTCTCCTCAGTGGGCTTCGCAATCGCTGGCCCCGAAGCTGTCGAGGCTGCAACCGAAGCCGCTTCGCGAGATGCCATACGCTGGGAGAATAGTCTCGCTGAGAGAGGCGCATCGCCGGTATCCCACACAAGGCGTTGGTTCTGCGCGGCAGGATTTGGGATGAGTTGGAGAGAGTCATTTCATTAGAAGAGATCGATTTGATCTTTATAGCCCCACACGGTCGCCGCGGTCTCAAGAAAATGATGCTCGGTTCCGTCGCGGAGGAAATCTACCGTCGCGCTCCCTGCCCGGTCATCACCGTTAGACCCTGCGCTGCCGATGTTCCTCCCATGGACGATGCCTTGCGCGGCCCGCTCCTATTCGCGACCGACTTCGGAGAAGCCTCTCGCCACGCCTTTCCATACGCCGTCGCTTTCGCCAACGAATTTCGAGTCCCGCTCATTTTCTTGCACGTTATTCCAGAAGTCCCGTTGCCCGAAGGCCCGCAGTGGCACATGGCTGGAGACATCATGCGCCTTCGCGAGAACGCCCGTGCAGTCACCATCGAGCAACTTCACAGGTTAGCTTTGGAAGGCACCATGACTTGCGCTCGGATTTGTAGAGTCGAGTTTGGATTGCCCAGCGAGCAGTTCGTCAAAACGGCGGACGAAGTCAACGCCGCGGGAATCATCCTTGGAGTGAAACAACCGCGTTACGCGGTCATAGCCTCGCACACGCCGTGGCACACCGCCGCTGAAGTAGTCGGTTCGGCCACGTGTCCTGTGCTGACGTTGAAATATTGAGGAGAAATCCGCCTGCTCCCGAAGACCGATTCGCTCGGGTGAAAATCCTCGCCCCGAACTTCCCCACTAGTGCACGCTGACAGTCGCCGTGGCCTGCGTCCGCCCAAATGGCCCCGTCGCATACAACGTGTAGGTCGTCGTCTGCGAAGGAGTCACTGTAACGCTCGTCCCTCTCACTGCCGCCACTGTCGGCGAAATGATCAGGTAGGAAGCGCCACTCACGTTCCAATTGAGGGCCACTGTTTGTCCTGCTGAGATCGAGTTCGGGGTTGCCGTGAAGCTCGATATCTGCGGCGCACTTCCGCTCGGAAGGTTCGACTGCGTGTACACCGTGCCCATCTGCACAACCTCGAAATCCGACGCCTTCAGGCTCGATAGCTTGTGCAAGTCATCGTTGTTCCAGCGGTCATCCGGAGCGCCGCTTAGGTACATCGAGCTTCCGTTGTCGGCCATGATGATCCCGTACTTCTTCAGAGCCTGCAGAATCACCTGGTTCTGTGGGGAAAATCCCGAGATATTGAAACTCGACTTCAACCGCATCTTCATGCCCATCGGTGCCGCGTTTGGATCGCTCGAGTTCGCTGCCCAATGCGATGCTGGCGGAGTGAATGCTGCCCGGCTGTGTTGCAGCGTGAAGCGGATGGCATGCTTGATCGATCCCGCCGCCACTTCGTCATAGCGCAACAGGCCGGGGACAATCGGCAGCCCAGCCGCGTCGGCTGATGTCCACGTGTATGGTCGCTGTTCGTTCGACAGCATGTCCCAGACCGCGGCGGACCCAGCATTCCATCCTCCGCCGCCCGCCGGCGATCCCTGGTACAGCTCATAGATCCAGCATTGGTTCTGATCGATCACCAGTACGTGTCCATCGCCGCTCGGATTTGGATCACCCTCAATCGGTGCATTCGCTGGAATCGGCATCGGTCCCGGATCGCTCTCATCTCCATACGCCGTGAAATTTATGTTCACCGGCTTCTGCCCCGCGCCCACCACTACATACGGAATTCCCATGATGCTGTTGTCATAGAGACCCGCCCCGAAGTCCGGATGCACGGCCGTAGTCGCGCCAATGTAATTAATGATGGCCGTCGAATTCGGATCGGCGGGCGCTCCGGAAATATCCTGATTCCACAAGCTGTTATTCGGAAACGGCACAAATCCATTCAGGCTCGCGCCAGCTCCGACCGCAATCTGGCTGCACGAATTGTTCCCCGTTCCGCCGCCTCCACCTCCACCTCCGCCACCGTCGCCGCCGCCGTTTCCTCCGCCACCGCCATTCCCGCCACCGCTGTTGCCACTACCGTTGCCGATACTGGTAGCGGTTCCGCAACCCAAGGTCGCAAGCACGCAAGCGATTGCAAACACGGCGAGTAACCGGATTCTCATCAGGCGTCTCCTCCTTCAATGGTCACCGCCGGGAGACTGTTGGGCAAAAGCCAAAGGTGAGGGGATCAGTCGAGAAACGGGACGATGCCGCGCCAATTCGCAAGGTCATGTCCAATGCGGCAACTGGCGAAGATTAGGATGATTTACTGGTGAGTTCTACTTCAGCCCTTCCACCAGATACAAGTCAGCCAGCATCCGGTGATAGCCAAACACGCACGTCTTCGCGTCGGGCGTCATCAGGATGGGCCCGATATTCTCCACGCCCGCTGGGTCGGAAGGCATCAGCTGTTTCCACATCGTGCGTTGGCCGTTGCGAAGATCGAGCCGGTCCACGCGCGCCGGCAACTCTCCGGGCTGGTAGATATAGAGAGATTGCCCATCGGCACTGAACGTGATCGGCTGTTCGCCGGGCTTCAGGCCGCTGATCACCTTCGGCTCGCTCCCGTCCACCGGATAAAGGTATCCCTTCTTGTCCGGCCCGATGCCCGCCACCCACTTCGAGTCTGGCGAGATAACGAACGCCGTGCCATTCACTCCCGGCGGAGAAATTACCGTGCGCTTGTCAGTTGCCAGGTCGTAAATGTACAGCCGCACTCCCTGCCCCGGCTCATTGCCAGTAACCAGCAGCCGCTTGCCCTCTGGAAACCAATGCGCCCATGAGTGATTGATGTTGTCGTTCGCAAGTTCACGCGCTTGCCCCGCTCCGGTGGGTAGTAACTTCAGCCGCGATGGCGACCCCTGTGATTGCGTCACCGCCCACTTTCCATCCGGCGACAATGCCACAGCTCCGCCTTCGCCCAGTAGTACCGCAGGTGATCCGTCGGTCTTGCGGATATAAACCGCGTAGGTGAAGCCGCCCGACTTCGAATAATCCAGCGCACCGCCCCCACCCTCCTCGTCGAACAGAAGCGTTTTGCCATCATCCGACAAATCCGCGGGATACGTGTAATCCAGCCACGACAGTTCGCGCTCCTTGCTGTCGCCCGAAAATCCCATCAGTTCGCGGCGCCAGGTTGCGCGCACCAGCAGCACGCGGCCATCTTTCGCGATATCGAGCAGCATCAGCGCGCCCGGCAGCCGCGCCACAATGCGCTGCTTACCATTTAAATCGACTGCGTACAATGTGCGGTCTGTTCCCGACTTGCTTGCGGTGAACCATACCTCTTTGCCGTCCGGAGACCATGCTGCGCCCTGAATCGTGAACCATTCTTCGGTCAGGCTCTTCTTCTTTCCTGCCGAATCGACCACTGCCAGCGCGCCACTATCGTCCCCCTGTATCGGATGGTCGGCAAATGCGATCAGATCGCCCTTCGGCGAAATTCGCGGATGCCCGATCCACCCACCCGTCTGGTACAGCGTGGTCCCGATCGGATATTCCAATCGATTCATGCCGCCTGCGTCGCGCACCACCAGGAATTTGCTGCCGTCCGGACTCCAGTCCGCCCACTGCACCTGCTCCAGAACTTCTCTCGGCGCGCCGCCAGCGAGCGGAGCCCGTGCCAGCGTTCCCATGCTGACCCACGCGCCGATCGCCTTGCTGTCGAGCAGCACTGCCATCTCGGCGTTTCCAGAAATCGACATTAGTTGCGTCCGGTTCAGTCCCATCGAGCGCGATTCCGGTGCCTCGGGTCTGGCGGTAAACACATCCGTAGGATTTCCCTGCCATGCCGCGCTGTAAAGAATGGTCTGCCCGTCTGGCGCGAATCGCGCCGCGCGAATACTGCCGCGCCGGAAAGTAAGTTGCCGATAAAGCGGAGGAGGAATCGGCGTCGACGAGAACAGTAACTTCCCGCCCAGCAGTCCAACCGCTAACGCGACCAAGGTACAGGCGGCCAGGATCACCGGCCACTTCTTCGATCGCGGACCCGCCGTCACCACCTTTACTTTTCCCGAGGACCCCGACGGCGCAGCCACTTCCGTCACCACCGAGGTCCGCGACGACTCCAATTCCCTCTTCAGCCGCTTCAGATCCGCGCGAAGCTCCGCCGCCGACTGGCACCGCAGCTCGCGGTCCTTCTCCAGGCACTTATTGATGATCTCTTCCAGCTTCCCCGGCAACTGCGGATTGAGTCGCACCGGTGCCGTCGGCGCCCGATTCAGGATCGCTTCCGTAATGACCGCCGAGGTTTCTCCCTGGAACGGCACCCTCCCTGTCGCCATCTCGTAAAGCACCACACCCAGCGAGAACAGATCGGTCCGTCCATCAAGTTCCTTGCCCCGCAGTTGTTCGGGCGACATATAGGCAACCGTTCCCACCGCGGTGCCGGGGCTCGTCAGGTCGAGTTCATCCGCCTGCGTCTGGGAATTTTCGAGATTGGCCCGGCCTGCCCGCGCCACCTTCGCAAGTCCAAAATCCAGAATCTTGGCGTGCCCTCGGTCGGTCACGAAAATATTTGCCGGCTTGATATCGCGATGCACGATGTTCTTCGCATGCGCGCCGTCGAGAGCATCCGCCACTTCAATCCCGATATTCAGCAGCCGGTCCAATTCCATCGGCTTGCCCCGCAGCAGGTGCTTCAGAGTCTGCCCGGTCAGGCACTCCATCACGATAAACAGCCGGCCATCGTGCTCGCCGATCTCGTGAATCGTGCATATGTTGGAATGGTTGAGTGAAGAAGCCGCGCGCGCTTCGCGCCTGAAGCGCTCCAGCGCGTGCGCTTCGTGCGAAATATCCTCGGGAAGGAATTTGAGGGCAACAAAACGTCCGAGCGTGGTGTCTTCGGCCTTGTAAACCACACCCATGCCGCCCCCGCCGAGATGCTCGACGATACGGTAATGAGAAATTGTCTGACCGATCATGATCGGTGGCGCCGATGAAATCTGACCCGGCAACAGTACTCCGGATCGCTGGTTCTTTTGGTCGAGACATCTTAGGTGTGAATGGCTGTCCAGTCAATCGCCCGGCCGGGGGACGTCATCTCGCACAGTGGGCAAGTCGCGCTCTTAGAAATCGCCGCCAAAAACTGGGATAACCGCTCCGTTGACATCTCGCCCCGCATCGCCCGCAAGCCAAACCATTAGCTGCGCGATCGTCGAGGGCTTCACCCATTTCGAGAAATCCGCATTCGGCATGTACTTGCGGTTCATCGGCGTATCGATTGTCCCGGGCAAAATCACGTTCGCGGTCACGCCGGCGCCTTTGTTCTCGAGAGCCACCGTTTTGATCAATGAAACCATGGCAGCCTTCGAGACGCTGTACGCGCCTACATTCGCTCCCGGCTCGACTGCGGCTCGGCTGCCGATTGCAATAATCCGTCCGCTGCCCGACCTCCGCAGCGCTGGAATCGCCGCTCGCACCATCTGAAATACGGAAGTCAGGTTCATCTCCATCATCTGCTCGAACATTGCATCGTCGGTGTCGGCAATCGACTTTCCTCCCGCGAATCCGCCCACCATGTGCGCGAGCACGTCCAGTTTTCCGAACTCGGCCACCACTTGATCGACCAGGCCCTTCGTTCCCTCCCGTGTAGACGCGTCCGCCGCGATCGCCGTGAAGTTCGGACTTTCAAAATCCGCTTGCTGGATCTTTCGCGATGAGCCGATCACCGTCGCTCCTGCGTCAAGAAATGCCTTCGTCACCGACGTTCCCAGTCCGCCATTCGCTCCAGTTACCAGGACAACCTTGCCTTTCATCGAGTCCTCCGACGCGGCCACCACGGCCCTGACAAGGTTACGATACGCGACCGTTCGCAATCTCCGCGAATCCCGGTCAGGCGCCCTGGTCAAGGTGCCTGCCCCAATTCTCCCCTTGCTGCTGAAACTTTCCACTAGCCCACGAATCCCATGAATGGCGTATCCTTGTGCGCGCGAAATCATCTTTATGAAACCGCCGCTTGATCAACGGAAGTTCTCGAAGTTGACTCGCCGCGAACTGCTGAAACTGACGCCGGTCGTGGCGCTGGGCGCCTTCGCAATTCCCAGCGTCCAGAAGCCACTCCTGAAAGCCGGGCTCGGCTTCAGCGATTGGGCATCGGCGCAGCTATTCCGCAACAGCCACCTCGCGCCCACCTTCGCCGATTCCGATCTCACTCCCTTCGCCAAGTTTCCCCTCAACAATTACGACGTGGACGATCCCGGCGTCGATTTCAACAACTGGACCCTCACCGTCTCAGGCGCGGTCCAGAAGCCGGGCGACTACACTCTCGCCCAGATCCAAAGCCTACCCAAGATCACGCAGAACACGCGCCATGTTTGCGTCGAAGGCTGGGACGTCATTGGAAACTTCGGTGGCGTGCGGCTCTCGGATTTGCTTGCGTCGATCGGCGCCGACACGAGTGCCCGCTTTATCACCGTCGAATGTGCGGACGACTACTACGAATCGCTCGATATGGCGACGGCCATGCATCCGCAAACACTGCTCTGCTATGAAATGTATGGACAGCCGCTCACGCGCGAGCACGGCGCTCCACTACGCCTTCAGATCCCTACAAAAATCGGCTACAAGCAGGCCAAATACCTCACTGATCTGAAGGTGACCCACGTTCTCAGCAAGGTCGGCTACTGGGAAGATCAAGGCTACTCGGAGTTCTACGGTCTTTAGACCACACGAGGCGACGATGGCAACGCGTGCGATGGCAATCCAAGATGCAAAGACCGGAGAAGTCAACGCCGTCGTCTATGAGCATCCATTCATCGTCCGCCTGTGTCATTGGGTCAACACGATCGCGCTCTTCGTAATGATCGGAAGCGGCTTGCAGATCTTCCGTGCGTTCCCTAGCTTCGGCGCCAAGATTCCGCAACACGAGCTGATCGATTGGCCGAAGTCCCTTGCGATCGGCGGATGGCTCGGCGGCGCACTGCAATGGCACTTGACCTTCATGTGGATCTACATCGCCACTGGACTGCTCTACCTCTGCTACCAGTTGTTCAGCGGCAATTATCGGCAGGTACTTTTTGTTCCACGTGATGTGCTCGGCGTCTGGCCGATGGTGCGGCACTATTTCTTCTTCGGTCCTAAGCCTCCTGCGCGGGAGGCTTACAACCCGCTGCAGAAGCACGCGTATACGTCGGTGATTGGACTCGGAATTCTCTCCGTGCTTACGGGCCTCGCCATCTGGAAGCCGGTGCAATTTTCCTGGCTGGCATGGCTCATGGGCGGATTCCATTGGGCGCGCCTATGGCACTTCATCGTCATGTGGGCCATTCTCGCCTTTGTCTTTGGACACCTCGTAATGGTCATCCTGCATGGATGGAACAATTTCGTTTCCATGTTTACTGGTTGGAAGAAAGAGCCGGAATATCCGGTGGAATAAAAGCGGCTCGAGTGAGTTCAGGTTTGCGGTGAGGAGAGATGCCGGAAGCGGTGACTTCGCTGGAGGACCCAGCGCAAAAATTCAACGAAGAAATGCTCATCCGGCGCATTCGGGACGGCGAGCATGAATTGTTTTACGAGTTGATCCGGCCTTACGAGCGGCGACTCTACGCGGCAGCTTTCTCGATCCTGCGAAACGAAGCCGATGCCGAAGACGCTGTCCAGGAAGCCGTCCTCAAAGCGTTTCGCCACCTCCGCCAGTTCCGCGCTGAATCCCGATTCAGCACCTGGCTCATCCAGATCACCGTAAACGAGGCGCGTATGCGCAGACGAAGAGACCGCTCGGGCATGATGGAATCGATCGACGACACCCGCGACGATGAAGGCAACTACACGCCGCGCGATTTCGCCGACTGGCGCGAAATACCTTCTGAGTCGCTCGAGCGAAAAGAAATCCGCGAAAAACTCGCGCAAGCCCTGGACTCTCTCGGACAAAAATATCGGGAAGTCTTCGTCCTGCGCGATGTGCAACATCTGAGCATCGACGAAACCGCCAAGTCGCTCGGGATTTCGACCGCCTCGGTCAAGACGCGTCTGCTCCGAGCTCGCCTCATGCTCCGCGACCTGTTGGCGCCCGGCTTGGGCGGCAGTTGGACCAGCAAGTTGTCTTTCGAAAAGGGGGCCAAGCCATGGTAGTCAGTTGCGAACAAGTCTGGCTCGAAATTTCCAACTACGTCGAAGGCGACGTCGATCCCCAGCTCCGCCAGGCCATGGAAGTTCACATTCGCGATTGCAAGCACTGCACCGCCATCCTCGAGGGCACACGGAACGTCGTGCAGTTGTATGGCGATGAGCGCATGATCGATGTCCCCGTTGGCTACAGTCAGCGCCTGCAGCGCCGCCTTGAGGAAAGTATGCCCCGCCCGCGTCGCACCTTCCTCGGATGGATGGTCGCAGCCGCTGCCGCTGTCCTGGTCGCTGGAACGTACGAAGTCGCGCGTTCCGCTGTCTCCGGCCCAACCGAACTACGCTCGCAGCACGCCCAACCTGGAAAAGGAGTGCCGCCTGACTTGTTGGTTATCGTCTCGCCTGGAGGGAAACTGTTTCACTCGAAGGTGGGCTGTCCTTTACTGCACGATAAGGGAAATATACGCACTGTGGCCGCTCGCGATGCCGAGAACGAAGGCTACACGCCCTGCGACCGCTGCATGGGGCAGTATCTCTAGCTACCGACAGCACCCTTTAACGCCAGCGTTTCAAATTCGGCCAAACGGCTGCCCACGACTCAAACTTTTTCCCCTTGCAGATAAAAACATCCACCGGCCTCTCCAGCGCATACGGATTCTGCGCTGACGTTGCCACATATTTCACGCTCTGCCAATAGCGCTCGAGAACTTCTTTCCGGTCATCCATCACCATCATGCAATTCCCCGAATAGTTGTGCGGGCCCCAAAGAAAATACGTCCGATCTCCGCTCATGGCTCCGGGCAACCCGTGCGCCCTCCCGAAGAAGTCGACCGATCCCGCTTGGCCATAATCCTGCGCGAAAATGCCGCAGTCGGCGCGTTCGCTCGCGGGAATGCGGTCCCACGCCGCGATCGCCGCGTCGGCAATCTCCTTGAAGCCAAACTGGTCGGAGTACCACTGCGGCAACGCCGCCGCCGCGTGCGAGTGTTCTGTCACCGGCAGCTTCACCGGCAGATATTTCACGTAAGTAAGGAACCTGTCCGGCGATAAGACGGGCACCACAACCGGCGCGAGATAGATCCCGTTCGCCAGCACGATCACGGCAATCGTTGGCTTCAACCATCCTAGGGATGGACGCGCCTCTAGTGCCCACCCGATCACGACCGCTCCCGCAGCCAGCAGCATCGGATAAACCGGGCCCAGATAGTAAGGCTTGCCGTGCAGCATGAAGAACGCGGCATAGCACACCAGGTAGCAGCAACCCAGCGCCCGATAAGGCCGCAGCCTTTGCATGAACAAAAGTGCAAAAAGACCAATCATCCAGATCGGAGCGCTCCATGGCCCGACGAGCAGCACCTGCTGCAACAAAAATGCTCCCGGTCCAAACACAACATCGCGTCCGTCTGCCCGAATCGCTCTCATCAGCTGCACGAATGGCCAGTCGTAATGAATATTCCAGAGCAGATTCGGCAGAAAGATCAGCAGAGCCGCTGCGCCTCCCAACCAGATCCACCGGTTCAGAAGCACGCGCCGTTGTTCAGTGAGCAGCAGTCCGACCACCATGCCCAGCCCGAATACCAGGATCGAATATTTCTCCAGCAAACCGATTCCCGCAACCACGCCGAACCATACCCAGTACCGCGGATGGTTGCGGTTGACGGCAAGAATGAAGAAATACGCGCAACCCATCCACAAGTTCGGTTCCAGGCAGTTCGTCCCCAGCAATCCTCCATTCGACAGGTACTGCGGAGTCAGTGCCAGTGTGAGTGCGGTCAGGACCATCGCATAACGTCGCGCGCCAAACTCGCGCGCCAAAGCCGCGCCCTGCACAGTCAACAGGGAAGTCGCCAGCGCTGGGATGAACCGCACTGCCCGAAGTGAATCGCCCAGCAGAATCCGGCAATAATGAATTAGAAAGGGAATCAGCGGCGGCTGATCGACATATCCCCACTGCAGGTGGTCGCCGCACGACATGTAGTCGAACTCGTCGCGAAAATATCCGTATCGATTATTGAAGTAGAGATGAAGCAGGAAGGTGACCACCGCAATCGCCCACGCGATGACCATCTCATTCGAAAGCCGCGATTGCCGGTCGCGCTCAGAGGAAGTTAAGACAGCTGCTTCTACCATGGACGGAGAAGATACACGATTTTCTACCCCTCGTCCGTGACCCGCTTCCCAGAATTGTCATCCCGAGGAGCGAAGCGACGAGGGATCTGCAGTTTCCCTCAGTACGATGCGCCTCTGGCGCAGCGCTGCGATCGTAGTCACGTTTTCAGAAAGGCTTTAGCCGCCGAGGTCCCGACGTTCAATTCCCGCCCAGCGCCAGCCTCCACGACCACATCAGAAACGATGTCGCCGTCAAATCAATGGCGGGCTCGGTGGTCGTGAACGACTGCATGTTGTCCTGATAAACTGCTGTCTCCGACGCTCCAAACTTTCCCGGGCCGCCGTTGAATTTTCGGAACGTATCCACGCCATCGCTCGGACACAAGATCATGTCATCCAGCAGGCCCGACGTAATCTCTCCTCCAGGTCCTTCGACCGCTGCGCCCCACAATATGGGCGTTCCTCCCGTGGATCCATCCAGCGCCCCCGCAAGATTCGCCACTTGGTGCTGTATGCAATTCGGAAACGTGCTCCCTTCGCCCACAATGAACGATGATCCCCAGGCATTCGCTCCCATGATGTTCGCCAGCCATCGCTGTGAATACACGTCGAAGCGCTTCTCACCCGTCAGCGCATAGGCTTCACTCGCCATCACCGACAATCCTGCCCCATGCGATGTTGTATCGCCCCAGCTCCACCCGTATCCGAAGCCCCACGGATCTTCACTCGCCAGTTCGATCGCATCCGTCACCTGCCGCAACAATTGGTTTCGAATACTCTTCGCCGAAACCGCAAGCCCCACCGGATCTCCCGCCGATTCCAGTGCCCGAAACAACTCGTAGTGTGCGAGGCCGCTCACATCGTAGAGGTTCAGCGTGTCCGAATTTCCATTTTTGTAAACGTTGCGGACGTATCCTCGAGCAAACTCTGCCGCCGCGCGCAGATAGTCCATCGCATTCGTGTTGCGCAGTCCCGCGGGAAGATTCTTCGCGTCTCCCGCCGATTGCAATGCGAAATAGAGTTCGGTCGCCCCCAACTCCATGTCGTCTTCCCACACCGTCTCCGGATATCCGTCGAAAGGAGAGATCGTGAGCAAGCATTTAGGACATGTTCCCCATTCCGCCGGATCGGGAAGCGACGCGTCCGCAAGCGCAAAAATGTCTTCAGCATCTTTCAGGCACCGATTCGCCAGCGATGGATGCGTCGTCCGCTTCAATTGGTAGCAGAGCGCGAAATCCGCCGCCATCCGCCCCGCCAAATTCGGACTCACGCGCGATCCCGCCGCTCCTGCCACAAACACTGGACGATTACAGATGAAGAAAGACGTGTAGGGATCGCACGGCTGCGCATCGCCCGGCTGCAGATAGTTGTCTGCCGCCTGCGGGAATGTCCAGATGTCGTATTCCGTGATCAAGCAATACGGCGTCTTGTACGTTCCTCCGCATATTCCGGTCGCCGAGCTCGGATCGCCTTCGCCGTAGTAATTCCAATCTTGTGTGTTGTCGACCTGGTAATAGAGCGTTTGCGTCGATTCGTCCCACATCTTGAGCAGCCATTCGATGCCGAATCTCGCTTCGTCCGAAAAGTCGGACGAATCCGGCGCTCCCACCCCGCTCGTTCCCGCATAGGAAATCGAACCCGGCGGTACGGGCGGGTTGCAGAGAGCGTCAGCCCCCATTTGACCCGGAAAGTCGCGTACGCCAATCTCCATCAGCGCCGCCGTGTAGCTCGTTGTCTGGACATATTTTTCGTAGTCGCCGGCGTCCCACCATCCTCCTGACGCATCGATGTTCGGCAGGCCCGCTTTGATCAGCGGCGAGGTCGGCGGCACGTTGTTGATGAAGTCATTGTCATCCAATACCGGCGTTTGGTAGATAGCCGCATTCTTATCCTTCAGGTGCCCGGGTTTGTCTCTCAGCGCATTGCGGACAAAGTCCTTCCCGTCCCGTTGCGTCTGGTAGAAAAACAACGAGTTCACCAGCAGCCCCGGATAAAGGTTCTCCGGACGGTCAACTGCAAAGCGGGGAGACACAGCCTTTGGACTCGCGAGGAAAATCTCGTACACGTCTCCCGCTGGGACTCTGAAATCAATCGGGTACACGCTGTAGGTCACTTTCTTGCTGTGCCCCCACATTCCGAGCAGCGGGCCCACCCGACCCTGGTAGACGATCCCGCCATTCGAGTTACCCACCGAAAAACTCGCGCCGTCTGCCGGCTTCACCGACAGCAGATATGCGCGGTACGGCGCCTTGCCCGCTTCGTAGCCGACCTGGCTCACTCGCACGTACGCGGACTCCCCATGCGCGGCGGCAGCCAGAGCGACTATTACTATGGAAATCAATAAGGGGGAAACAAAGAACGGGCGGAAGGAAAAACGGACAGCGGGCATGGACTTCCTCACTGCGCGGGAGCGCCTGTATTAAATGCGTTTAATACAAGCCAATCATCTTGCCTCGTTCATTTCGGCGTGTCAAGCGGCCCGCAAAATGACCTGCACGTGTGGCGCGGGCGCCCTCGCCCGCGCCTGAAAACCCTGCCAGCTCTTAGTTCTGTTTCATCTCGTCGTGCTTCATATTGTCGTTCTTCATGTTGTCGTTTTTCATTTCATCTTTTTTCTTCGATTTCTTCACCTTCTTCGAGGTCTTCTTGTCGTTCGACATGTCGCCCTTCTTCATGTCGTCTTTCTTCGTTTCATCCTGCTTCATCGTGTCTTGCTTCATGTTGTCGCCAGACTGCGCAAAGGCGGTCACAGACATGGCCAGGAAACACACCGCCATCAGGCGGCCGATTGTTTTCTTCATTAGAATTCTCCAAGCGTCCGGTCGGATTTGATCGCACATGCCGGCCGCGCCCATGGGATTCTCCCGGACCTGCCAAGTTACAAATTCCCGCAGAAAATCTACACACGGGCTCCAGCCCCGATCGCTCTGGCACCAAATATTCCGTAACTTCTGACACGCTCACAGACTCTAACCTGTTTGTGTGGGGCAAAGCCTTTGGAGGTGGCTGATGCTCTGGGGTGTTAAGCGTCTCGTTCCAGCTTTTTTCCTGGCAGTTCTAGCCGCGACCAATGCTAATGCAGCCAAAGACCGGGCAGTAATTACGCCCAAACCCGCTGTCGACACGCCAGTCGCCGCGCAGACAAGCGAGCAGACGGCAGTGATCGCCGGCGGTTGTTTCTGGGGTATTCAGGCTGTCTTTCAACATGTGAAGGGAGTCATCAGCGCGACCTCCGGATATTCTGGAGGCGAAGCCCGCACCGCCCAGTACGAGCGCGTCAGCATGGGCAACACCGGGCACGCAGAGTCGGTGAAGATCGTCTACGATCCCTCCCAGATCACCTACGGTCAGTTACTACAAATTTTCTTCTCGGTCGCTCACGACCCTACCCAACTGAATCGCCAGGGGCCCGATGAAGGCACGCAGTATCGCTCAGCCATCTTCTATAACAATGACGAGCAGAAGCGAGTTGCGGACGCATACATCGCGCAACTCACAGACGCAAAGGTGTATTCACGCAAGATCGTCACTCAGGTTGTTCCATTGAAGGCATTTTATCCGGCTGAGGAGTATCACCAGAACTATGCTGCTCGCCATCCCGACAGCCTGTATATCGTTTACAACGATGCGCCGAAGGTGACGCATCTGCGAGAACAATTTCCCGATTTCTACGCCACAAAATAATTGGCTGGAAGCGGCGGCTCTCACGCCGCCGCGATCTTCCGGATCAGGTCTTCCTGTTCGCTCTTACTTTCTGCGCCAATGGTGAATGCGTCCAGCACGCCCAGCGACAGCGCATAACGCACAGCATCGTTCACGCGCTCGCGCAGGTCCCCTTGTCCCAGGATCTTCATTCCGATCACACCCTTACCAGCCGCCTTCATTTCGCGCAGCACTCCCACCACTTCTTCCGGGGACGCGTCCATATGGGACCCGATCGGATTGACTCGCGCCAGGTCCACTTCCACCCATGGCGACTTGGCGGCAGCTTGCAGCGCTCCCAAGGAATGACACGAGCATCCAACCGCCCGGATTGTGCCTTTCTCCTTTGCCTCGGAAAGCACATCCATCACTCCCCGGAAGCGCGTCGTCCAGTCGCTCTCCGTCAGGCAATGCATCAGGCACACATCGATGTAGTCCGTCCCCAGCTCTCGCCGGAAGCGATCCAGATCCTCGCGCGCCGACTTTGGGTCGCGCGAAAAAGTCTTGGTCAGGATGGTCACTTTATCTCGCGGAATTTGTTTCAACGCCTGGGCCACATGAGGATGGCTTCCATACGCGTCGGCCGCATCGAAGAATCGCAGCCCGTGATCGTAGCCGTTCAGTAGTAGGTCCGATAGGCCCTTCAAGCCGAGCGACGTCTGATTGGAATGATGTCCGAATCCAATCGTGCCTGTTCCCATCGCCAGGCGGCTTGTCTTGATGCCCGTCTTTCCCAATACGATTGTGTCGGATGCGGCTACCTTCGTCGCCAGCGGTGGCGGCGCCGCAAAGGTGTGCGAGAGCAACCGAGGACCAGCAATCTTTGACGCGAGCCATGCGCCGGCCACTCCGGCTGAACCTGCGAGGAGGAACTTTCTGCGGTCCATGCTGCCTCCCGGCCGCCCGGTCGCGGCCAACCCTATTCTGATTGGACGCCTACCCGTCTGGCTTGGTTACTACGAAATATTGGAGGAAACAAGCTGGCGAGCGGGACCGTCCCAATCCGGGCGAGTGGCTGAAAGATCAGCAGCCTGCGCCGCTCGACAGGCCGGTCACACGGGAAGAGAGTCCCCGACCCTCCCCGTGCGACCGATTGTCCGCCGGCTTTCACCGGAACTTGGGAACACAGTCGTGCCACACAACGACCTGTGAGTGTCAGCTGCGAAAAGTGGAACTGATGAGGCGAATGCGCTTCTCAGGGCATTGGCCGGGGAATGGTCCGGTAGCGATTCTTCGTTTGCAAGATGTACGCGTTGAGAGGGGAAACCCGAGCGCTGCCCGTCTCAACCTTCGAGCGGCGAATTATCCCTTCGCTCGTCTGTGAATGTCAAATTGATTTTCTCGATTGGCCTCATGTGCCGCGCTCTGGGCGCGGCGTTTCACCATCACGCCCCCGATCATCATTCACGACAACCCGGGTTTTTCGTATATTTTTACCGCCCTTTGACACGACTTCAACGACATTCCCTGTTATGCTGCTAGCGTTTTTGTCGAAACCAATCTCAACTCTGTCCTCGGGGAAAAAATGACAGGAACTTTTGCTGGATTCCAGTCGCGAGTCGTCGCCTTCCTTTTCGCTCTATGTATGCTGTCGCGCCCGGTGCAAATTTTTGCACAAGACTGGCTCACTCACTCGCACGATGCCCAGCATTCCGCCATTTCAGGTGTCACCTCGCAGCCGTTCACCAAGATTCATTGGCACATGCCCGTCGATCTCGCACCGCCACAGGGCGAAATCTTCATCCACTATGGCTCGCCGTTGGTCACGGCTGCAAATACAGTCATCGTTCCGGTGAAGATCGGCGACAACAAGTTCCATGTCGAAGCGAGGAACGGTGCGACCGGAAAACGTATGTGGACTCAGGCCACAAAGTATTTCGCGCCTTCCGCCACCTTCATGTTAGGACTCGGGCCAACCCTCGCCAACAACCAGCTCTTCGTTCCTGACTTCGGCGGCCGCGTCATCGTGCGCCAGACACCTGACCAACCCAAGGGAACCGTCACCCGTCTCGTTTTCTACGGGAAAAAGAACTACGCCAAGTCTCCAATCACTTATCAGCAGAACGTTCTCATCAACACACCGTTGACCTCCGACGCTGCCGGCAACCTCTACTTCGGATTTCTCGTTCTCGGCACAACGCCGATCGGCCTGCAGAGCGGCCTCGCCCGCATCGCCGCTGACGGCACCGGAACTTGGGTCTCCGCTGCTTCGATCAGCGGAGACAGTGGCGTCACCAACGTCGCCATGAGCTGTGCTCCGGCCGTTTCCAATGACGGCAATACGATCTACGTCGCGACGACGAATGCGAATGCTGGATACGGTTACCTGGTCGCGTTCAACAGCTCGAGCCTCGCTGTGATCAAGAGTGTTCGGCTCAAAGACCCTTCCTCTGGCATGGATGCGATCATCTTCGACGCCAGCAGTGCCGCGCCCACCGTCGGACCTGACGGCGATGTTTACTTCGGCGTCATCGAGAATCCCTTCCCCAATCACAACGACCGCGGATGGCTTCTCCACTTCAACAGCGACCTCTCGCAGAAGAAGATTCCCGGCAGCTTCGGCTGGGACGACACTCCATCCATCGTCCCCGCTACGATGGTGCCCAGTTATCACGGCACCTCGAATTACTTGCTCATGACGAAGTACAACAACTACGCCGGCAGCGGCACCGGCGATGGAAAGAACAAGGTCGCCATTCTCGATCCCAACGCCACCGAGCACGATCCCATACTTCCGAGTGTCTCGGTGATGAACGAGGTGCTCACGATTCTCGGCCCGACGCCCGATCCCAACGGTTTTCCCGGCGCCGTCCGCGAGTGGTGCATCAACACCGCCGCTGTGGATCCCGCGACGAAGTCCGTCATGGTCAACAGCGAAGACGGCAAGCTCTATCGCTGGGATCTTTCCACGAATAAGCTCTCGCAATCCATGACGCTTTCAGGCGGGATTGGCGAAGCCTATACTCCAACCGTGATCGGCGCCGATGGTACCGTCTACGCAGTTAACGACGCCGTTCTCGATGCCATCGGGAAATAGTCTTCTTTTGAGTGACACAGCACTTCAGCACGCTGGTCACGTATCCAGCCGCGCAGGGGCGCAACCGCAACGGGAAGGAACCGGCCACGTATCCAGCCGCGCAGCGGCGCAACCGCAACAGGAAGAAACCGGCCACGTATCCAGCCGCGCAGCGGCGCAAGCGCAACAGGAACAACCGTCCACGTAAATCCAGCCGCGCAGCGGCGCAACAAGAAAGCCCGGCACGTAAGTGCCGGGAACGCACGCCTGAATGGATCGAGTCCCGTC
>Ga0126381_100000074_pt1 | contig 112615 bp, 97 predicted proteins | sample PanSoiMetPlot_28_FD_96465 | JGI IMG/M metagenome (GOLD analysis project Ga0126381, IMG submission 96465) | Tropical forest soil microbial communities from Panama - MetaG Plot_28 | ecosystem: Environmental > Terrestrial > Soil > Tropical forest > Bulk soil | place: Panama | collected 2016-02-17 | reverse complement strand
TGCTCAGATGGAGCGACGAGAGATTCGGACGTACCTTATGTGCCTCGAGCACGCATAGAAGTCTGTCCGCATCGCTCGCAATTCCCTATGGACAGGCACGCCTGTTTTCATAGAAGGATGACAGGGATAAAAACTTCTCGATCTTACCTGTCGAAATCCAAACTGACTCACTACCGCCGGGGACATTGTCTTGACAGCTCTTCCGCGATGCGTATACAGTCCGCCAAAAGGTGACGCACGCATGTCTACCGCCTCAGTTGGAATCTCGAACAGCATTTATTGGCTCGCTCTGACACTCACCCCCGGCCTGGGCCCGACGCGTGGCCGCAAGCTCGTCGAACGCTTCGGCAACGTTCAGGATATCTTTCACGCTTCCCTGACGGAGTTGGAAGCTGAAAACCTGCAGGCGCAATCAGCTCAGCACATCGCGCTGGGCAAGTCGTTGGAACTGGCCCATGATGAGGTTGCCAAAGCGGCAGCCGGCGGAGTTCACGTGCTCTGCCGTGAGGATGCCCTGTGGCCGCAGCGGCTGAGTGAAATTTACGATCCGCCCCTTGTGCTGTACGTTCGCGGGAACGTGGAAGCTCTGTCCCGGCCGGGAGTAGCCGTTGTCGGCACGCGTCATCCAACGCCCTATGGAATCGGCATGGCGGAACGGCTTGCCTGTGATCTGGCTGCGCATGGCCTGGTCATCTTCAGCGGCCTGGCGCGTGGCGTTGATGCTGCCGGACATCGTGGCGCCATCAAAGCCAAGGGCCACACTGTTGCTGTTTTTGGTACAGGGGTGGACGTGGTCTATCCGCGGGAGAACATGCGGATCGCCGACGGCATTCTGGAAGTAGGCGGCGCTTTGGTAAGCGAGTTTCCCATGGAGACGTTTGCCGCGCCGCAGAATTTTCCCATCCGCAACCGCATCATCAGCGGGCTCTCCCTGGGGGTGCTGGTGGTGGAAGCGGGCGAGTACAGCGGCACAAGAATCACCGCGCGTTGCGCCCTGGAGCAGAGCCGGGAAATCTTCGCTGTGCCGGGCAACGTGACCTCGCGGAACTCCTGGGGACCGAACACGCTGATTAAACAGGGGGCCAAGCTAACTGCAACATGGGAAGACGTTTGGGAGGAATTGCCGGCTGATGTAAAGCTCCAGGTTGAATCCGAACGCCAACCGCAAGCATCAGAGGAGAAACCGGCGGCGAGCCTGTTCAGCGCCGAACCAAGTCCGGGAGAGAAGAAGCTGCTCTCCTTATTAAGGCAAGACGAATCCACTCACATCGATGCGATCGTCGAAAAGCTCGAAGGGCAGATGTCGTCTGCAGAGATTTTTACAGCGCTGTTTGAACTCGAAATGAGCGGCAAGATTCGTCAGCTTCCGGGCAAAAATTATGTGAAGCCGTTTTGAAAGAGCGCGACAAGCCAAAGGTCCATGGCCTGACCTGTATTTGTCGTCGCAAGCAGTTCCGTGTTAGCTTCAACTGAAATCAAGGGAAACCAGCAACATTGCCAAAATCACTCGTCATCGTCGAATCGCCAACCAAGGCGAAGACCATCAATAAGTACCTGGGACGGGACTATGAGGTCGAAGCCTCGCTGGGTCACATCAAGGATCTGCCCAAGAGCCAGCTTGGAGTAGATATTGAAGGCGACTTCTCCACGGAATACATCGTGATTCCGGGGAAAGAAAAAGTTGTCGCCAAATTGAAGAAGCTGGCCAAGGCCGCCAGCGCAATTTATCTGGCGCCTGACCCGGACCGCGAAGGCGAAGCCATCGCCGCGCACCTGGAGGAAGAGCTTTCGGAAAACGGCGGCAAGCGGAAAAAGAAAAAGGGTGGAATCCCGGTCCATCGGGTGACCTTTAACGAGATCACCAAGAAAGCGGTGCAGGAAGCGTTTAAGCATCCGCGTGATATTGATCGCAATTTGGTGGACGCGCAGCAGACGCGCCGTGTGCTCGACCGCCTTGTGGGCTACCAGGTCTCACCGCTTTTGTGGGACAAGGTGCGTCGTGGCCTCTCCGCCGGACGCGTACAGACCGTGGCCCTGCGGCTGATCGTGGACCGCGAACGCGAAATCAAGGCGTTCGAGAAGAAAGAATACTGGACGATTGATGCGCATCTGCATCCCGGCAAAGGCTCGGCGTTTGACGCCCACTTCATCGGCCGGGGCAACGAGAAAACTGAGATTCCGAACGAGGAAGAGTCCAAGAAGATCACTGCAGCGCTGGAACAGGCGCAGTGGTCGGTGCGCAACATTGAGAAGAAAGAGCGCCGGCGCAGCGCGGCTCCGCCGTTCACCACCAGCAAGCTGCAGCAGGATGGATCGCGCAAGCTTCGCTTCAGCGTGAAGCGCGTGATGATGATCGCGCAGCGCTTATACGAAGGGATCGAACTCGGCGACGAAGGTTCGGTCGGCCTCATTACTTATATGCGTACCGATTCGGTGCGCGTCTCGAACGATGCCCTGGTCGAAGTACGGCAGTTGATTGAGTCAGCGTACGGCAAAGACTTCCTGCCCGAGCATGCCAACGTCTACAAATCGAAGAAAGAAGCGCAGGAAGCGCACGAGGCCATCCGGCCCTCGTCGGTGGCGCGCCATCCCGACGAGATCAAGAAATACCTGCAGGAAGACGAGTACAAGGTTTACAAGCTGATCTGGCAGAGATTTGTGGCTTCGCAGATGATGCCGGCGGTCTTTGACCAGACCACTGTGGACATTGAAGCCAAGGGCGCCACGGAATCCTTTACGTTCCGAGTGACCGGATCGGTACCGAAGTTTGAGGGCTTCCGCAAGGTTTACGAGGAATCAAAGGATACCAAGGACGAGGAAGACGAGGAGCACAAGCTGCCGGCACTGGAGATCGGACAGCGTCTCACGCTGCGCGAACTCAAACCGGAGCAGCACTTCACCGAGCCGCCGCCCAGATTCAATGAAGCGTCACTGGTGAAGGAATTGGAAGAGCGTGGCATCGGCAGGCCTTCCACCTATTCGACGATCATCTCGACCATTCAGGAGCGCCAGTACGTGCAAAAGATCGGCGGCAAGTTCATCCCCACCGAAACAGGCCTGGTGGTGACAGATCTGCTGGTCAAGAACTTTGAAGACATCTTTGACTTCCAGTACACGGCGCGGCTGGAAGAAGAGCTTGACGAGATCGAAGAGGGCAAAGAGAAGTGGACTGACGCGCTGGGCGAGTTCTACAAAAAGTTTGAGAAAGACCTCCGCTATGCCCAGAAGCACATGGAAAACATCAAGCGGATGGAGAAGCCGACGGAAGAGAAGTGCGAACGTTGCGGCTCTCCGCTGGTGCTCAAGTGGGGCAAGCACGGCTCGTTTTACGCCTGCAGCGCGTATAAGAAGGATGATCCTGAGAGCTGCACCTTCACCAAGGAGAACCCCATCAACCTGCCGGAGTTCGACGCGGCCGAGATGCCCGAGACCTCGCAGGAGGAGTATTGCGAGAATTGCGGGCGGGTGATGGTGCTCAAACGCGGGCGTTTTGGCCAGTTCATGGCCTGCACCGGCTATCCCGATTGCAAGACCACGCGCCGCCTGGACCAGGGCAAGCGCGTGCCCGACGTTCCGCTGGAAGAGGTCTGCCCGAAGTGTGGACGCAACCTGGTGCTGCGCCACGGCCGTTATGGCGAGTTCATCTCCTGCAGCGGCTATCCGGAGTGCAAGTACATCAAACAGAATTTCATCGGCGTGAAGTGCCCACAGTGCGAAGACGGCGAGTTGGTCGAGAAAAAGGCACGGCGCCGGGGCAACACGTTCTATGGCTGCTCGAACTATCCGAACTGCGAGTTTACATCAGCTTACAAGCCGGTAGCCGAGACCTGCCCGCAATGCGGCAGCCCGTACCTGCTGGAGAAGCATTTGAAGTCGGGATCACTGCTGGTGTGCCCGAACAACAACAAGAAAGCAGCCGAAGAAGAAGAGGCGCCGAAACCCAGGGCAAAGAAGCGCGGTAAGAAGGGCGCTGCCGTGGAAGAGGCAAAACCCGCAGCCGCGGTGGTCAAGTGCGACTACTCGCGATCGATCCCCACACCGGAGTGGATGATACAGCAGCAGCAGGCAGCAGCCGAGCAACGAGAAGCCGGTTAAAACAGGAGTAAGACAGACATGGCAAAGGCAAAAGCAGAAGATGCACAGTTGATCCTGCAGCTCTATGATCTCCGCCGGGAGCCGGTGATGCGGGCGGCAAGGAAATACGTTGTGTCGGAACTCTGGCCACAGAACTATGAAGAATTCAAAGCGATCGTCACCGGGTATGGCACCGAGCCGAACGCCTGCTTTCGCCAGGCTCTGACCTACTGGGACATGGTGGCTGCCATGGTGCTGCGTGGCACGGTCAACGAGGATCTGTTCTTCGACACCAACCGCGAGCCGTATTTCCTCTGGGCAAAATTCGGACAGTATGTGGCGCAGGCGCGAAAAGATCAGATCGATCCTGAGTTCCTGTCTTGCCTGGAGAAGCTGATGTCAAAGGCGAAAGCCAAAAAGCGGATCCAGGGCCTGCAACAGAGACTGGCTGCTCGCGCAGCCCAGGCGGCAGCTTCCAAAGCTGCGCAATAGCCGCAGAAAAGGACTATCCTTATCGCATCGGCAAGGCGCGGTTGCTGGCGTTGCACGGGGAGAAGTCGAAATGTTTCAACTCGATCAGTTTGTTTCCGATTGCCGCGCGGCGTTGCGGGAAGACGCCAAACAGCCCGCGGTACGTGAAATTGTAGCGCGCGCGATTTCCAATCCACGCGAGGTGCTGCAGGCACTCGGAGAGCCCCAAAAAGCTGAGATCCAGACGCTCTATCGTTCAGACGATCTCACCATCCTGAACGTGATCTGGGCGCCGTGGATGAACCTGCTGCCGCATAATCATCAGATGTGGGCCGTCATCGGGCTCTATACCGGACGCGAAGATAACATCTTCTGGCGGCGCGTGCCGGGGAAGACCGGCCTGGTGGAAGCGGCGGGGGCTCGCGCGTTGCGCGAGAAAGACGCGGAACCGCTCGGCCGCGACGTGATTCACTCCGTGAGCAATCCCATCCCGCGCCTGACCGGTGCATTGCACATCTATGGCGGCGACTTTTTTGGCGCGCAGCGCAGTGAGTGGGACGCCGAAACGTTGTTGGAACAGCCCGGAAGCGGGGAAAAGATGGCTCGTCGTTTCGACGAAGCAAATGCGCGAATGCAGAGCGCACTCAAAAGCCCCGCTGACCGGCAGTAGGTAAGTTTTTTATTGAAATTCATCGCTACCTCACCCCAGCACGCGCAACAGCAGCGCGCGCCAGGGACCCCGTTACGCGATGAACGTCTGCCTAAAGGCCCGCGATTCGCAAGCGAATCGCTAGACGCTGATACCGGCAGTGGCCCAGTTTTCTCAAACTGACCCACTGCCGCCTGACCGAAGTCGACTCTCAGGAAATATATTCCTTGATGTAGGGATCGGTTACCTTGCCCAGCTCCGGCGCGGTGCCTTCGAAAATCACCTTTCCTTCGCGCAAGATCATGAAGCGCGTATGAATTTCCCGCAGCGGCACACCGTTTGTGGGCCGCATGTGACGGGTCACGGGATCAAAGTAATGGCTGGCCAGGGTGAAGCCGTCCTGCAGGCGATGGCTCACCAGCAGAGCGCTGGTCTTATAGACATCGCGCTGCTTCATGATGAGCTCGATAATCGTGGTGGAGGTAATGGGATCGAGGCCTCCGGTGGGCGAGTCGTAAAGCAGGACCTCAGGATGGGTAATGATAGCGCGCGCAATGCCTACGCGACGCCGCATACCGCCGGAAAGCTCTGATGGAAGCTTTTCGATCGCCTCCTCCAGTTCGACAAAGCTCAGCGATTCCCGCACACGCCTTTCGATTTCCGCCTCGGGCAGATGTTCTTCCATCAGGCGAAAAGCTACGTTGTCGCGGACGTTGAGCGAATCAAAGAGCGCGCTTTCCTGAAAGACTATACCAACCTTGCTGCGCAAATCGAAGAGGTCTTCCTCCGACATCGTGGTGATGTCATGCCCCAGGACGTAGATGTGTCCGGAATCAGGCTTCAGCAATCCCAGACAAAGCTTGAGGATGGTGCTCTTGCCGGAGCCGGCAATGCCCAGCACGATCTTGGTTTCGCCGCGCTTGAGCTCGAAAGAGACGCCCTCCAGGACTTGCAGGTCGTCAAAGCTGATGGAGACATCTTCAAAGATGATTGCCTTGTGGACTGTATCCGGGGCGCCGTCGTCAAATGAGGACATCGAGCTCATCTCAAGGTAATGAACAGCTGAGTCAGCACTGCGTCCGTGGCCAGGATCAGCACAGAGGCCCAGACCACAGCCTGCGTGGTGGAGCGGCCCACGCCCTGCGTGCCTCCTTTGGTAGTCATTCCATAGTAGCAGCCGACGGTGGCGATAATGAAGCCGAAGACCAGCGGTTTGACCAGACCGGTGATTACGTCGTTGTACTTCAGGACTTGATACGCGCTGTTCCAGTATTGATAGGAGTTGAGGCCAAGCATACCGAACGAGATGATCCAGCCGCCGACCAAGCCTACGAGATCGGAGATGATGGTAAGGAAAAACATCATGAAGACCGTGGCGGTCACGCGCGGTGTTACCAGCTTTTTGTAGGGATCGGTGCCGAGAGCGCGCATGGCGTCAATCTGCTCGGTTACCTTCATGGAGCCAAGCTCGCTGGCCATGCCGGACGCGTTGCGTCCTGCCACCATCAGGCTGGTGAGCACCGGGCCCAGTTCGCGCACCATGGAAAATGAAACCAGCTGGCCGGTGAGTGAAAGCGAACCAAACTGTTCCAGGGTCTTGGAGGTGTTCAGGGCCAGCACGATGCCGGTAAACATTCCTGTCAGCATCACGATCGGCAGCGAGCCTACGCCGATGAAGTCGGACTGCTGTACCAGATCCGCCATGTAGAGCGGTTTGCGAAAGAGGTTGCCGACGGCGCGGAGGGAAAGGAACGTATAATCCTGGACCGCCAGGAGAAAGCGCTTCGCGATATCAAGCGGAGAGATGAGTTCCATCCGGGAAAGCTCAAATATAGCAGAGAGGAGCGGGAGGAGGCTTCATTGTTTACCTTCAGGAATCGTCGTTCACGGGGTGGAGCAGGCATTTATGCCTGCGGCAGGCTGCCAAAATGATTCGGCTTTAGCCGCTTTTGTCGTTCCGGAGCGCTGGTAGGTCGAGGAGGGTTCTCAAAACGACGCGGGCGCTTCAGGAAGTCACTAAAGATTCTCTATATCGACCAAGCGCAGCTTCGGCATCTGCAATAGCATTTGCAATCGTTTGATCCTCATCCGGGAACATGCCTTGCATTTGATAGGTTTGATCCAGAATATTCCGCAATGCTGCGGCGAGTTCAGAAGTAATCTCCGACTTCATGCTATATTCCTCGCGGTTCATTCTAACCTAGGTTCTTTGCCTTGATAAGATCGCTTCAATGTGATTTTGAAGTAAGCGCAGGCTACAAAAGCCCAACACAAATCGCTCGCGTGGTCACGGAACATTGGTGTTCCCTTAATCTTTATTGTCCTGGCTGCGACGCAGAATCATTGACTCAGTCGTCTCCAAACACGAAAGCAATCGATTTCCACTGTGGAACCTGCAGACAGTCCTATCAACTTAAGGGTCAAAGACATGAGAATCTTAGACGTGTAACTGACGGGTCGTATAGCGCGATGTTGGCCGCTGTCCAGAGAAATACCGCTCCCAACCTTTTGATCATGAACTACACCCCTGCATGGACTGTCCAACAATTGCTTCTCGTACCCTCTGTGTTTTTTACAGAATCCGTCTTAGAGCGTAGACCTCCCCTCCAACCGACTGCGCGCCGAGCGGGCTGGATAGGTTGTAATTTGCTTTTGCACAACATACCCGAGGAGGGAAAAATTCCGCTGATCCAGCAGGGGAAGATCATTCCTCCAAGTGTGGTTCGCGAAAAATTCCATCAGCAACAGAGTTTGCGGAAAATTGAATGGCACGCGAGAGGGTGGACTCTGGACGTTCTCAAAATCGTTCGCCGTCTCGGAGCGTTGTTTACTTTGAACGACGCCTACCAATATGAATCTGAACTTATGCAATTGCACCCTAATAATCGAAATGTAAGGGCTAAGATTCGTCAACAGCTACAAGTGCTCCGCGATTTGGGTTATCTGGATTTCTTGGGCGACGGTAGGTACAGATTTAAATTGTAAGGGAGTGGTACAGTTCGGGAGAGAACACAAGGTCCCTCCGGCCTACTCGCGCGCTGATGACGGCGCGCGCTCGCTAAACAGCCGTCGGGATGACCAAGCTAGTTGAGACTAATTCCAAACTGCACCCTACCAAGCGTAATTCTTGCTTGCCTTCTTCGCCCTTTGTTTGCTATAATCTATTGTGTATTACTGCCGGGAGCGGCGCCGGCGTCTCGCTCAAAGGCCTGCAACCCGAGAAGCATCCGCCAGTGCGAAGCTGGCCTGTGCCCTCAAATCCACCCACATCTTGAAGTGTGCCTAGAATCGCCGAGATCGCGCGTCATCGCCGTGATCCCACCCCAGAAAGCCAAATGCGGGCTTTCCGGGGGCCCCGGTGATCGCCGGAATCGGAAAACCGCAAAACCAAAATCTGGCACAGGCAAGAGTGCCTGTGCCACAAAAATCAGAAACATGAGCCACCCATTGGGTGGCTTTTTTATTGCGAGAAAGACAATGACCAAAGAAAAAATCCTCCAAGCCATCCGTTCCTGCGCCAAGAAACTCAAACGCAATCCCAGCCTCCGCGATCTTCGCCTGATGGCCGGCATCTCTGAGATGGTTTTGTACAGGCGCTTCGGCAATTTGAGCAAAGCCCTTAAAGCCGCCGGACTGCAGATTTCCGGTTCTGGCTTTGGCCAGCAGGAATCCACGCTGCTGCTCGACTGGGCCACGGTAGCGCGCAAGTTGAGCAAGATTCCCAGCGTGCATGACTATGAAGGCGCAGGCCGCTTCAGCAACTCGCCCTTTTACACGCGCTATCGCTATTGGACGCGCATCCCTGAAGTGTTTTGCCGCTTTGCCCGTGAGAACGGGATCGAAGCACAATGGGCGGATGTGCTGACGATGATCGCCGCCAAGGCAGCGAGAGACGGCAAGGCCGCGGGCCCGCGTCTCCGCCCGCGCGTCCGCAGAGGCCCGATCCTGCAGGGACGCCGCATTTATGGCCCTCCCTTGCTTCTGCCGGAAATGGCGCATGCGCCGACTACCGAATTAGGCGTCATCTTTCTTTTTGGCGCGCTCGCGCGCAAGCTGGGATTCATTCTCCAGCATTTGCAGACTGGCTTCCCTGATGGCGAGGTCATGCGCGAGGTCGCGCGCGGCCAATGGCAGCGCATGCACGTTGAGTTTGAACTGGAAAGCCGTAACTACGCCAAACATCGCCACCCGCGCCGTGGCTGTGAACTGATTGTTTGCTGGGTGGACAATTGGCCTGAATGTCCAGACTCCATTGAGGTGCTTGAACTGGGCAAGGTGGTGAAGGAGGCCCGTTGAGGGCCGATGGCGGTTGGTACCTCAGCGGCTAAAGCCGATCGCCTCTGCAGCTCTACCGCAGGCATAAATGCCTGCTCCACCCCGTGAAGGTGGGCTTTTTGGAAACCTAAACAAGGCCCAGTGGCACCGCAGCCAGGCTACGAATCCCTGGAACCCTTTTTTCTGATCTCGATATTGAGCCGCTTGATTTTCTGATTCAGCGTGGAAAGCGGAATGTGGAAACGTTCAGCCGCCTCCGTCTGGTTCCAGCTGCACTTTTCCAGCATGCTGACGATCAGGCGGCGCTCGCAATCTTCAACGATCTCAAACAATGAGGCATCGGGGCGATGTTCAAACATCTTGCCTCCGTCAGAGCCGCGGCCGACGATGTGGTCCGGAATCAATTCAATACCGACGTCAGGGCCATTACAAAGCACAACGGCGCGCTCGATCACGTTTTCCAGCTCGCGGACGTTGCCCGGCCAGCCGTAATCCATGAGCGGACGCAGCGCCTCGGGCGAGATATGCGTTACCGATTTGCTGTTTTCGCGGGAGAATTTCTCCAGGAAGTGGCCAACCAGCAGCGGAATGTCTTCCGCGCGGCTGCGCAGCGGCGGCAGGTCGACCGTGATGACGTTCAGGCGGTAGAAAAGGTCTTCGCGGAACTTACCTTCGCGCACCAGCGTGTGTAAATCGATATTGGTGGCTGCGATGACACGCACGTCCACCTGCAGTTCATGCACTCCGCCCAGGTGCATGAATTTGCGGTCCTGCATCACGCGCAGGATTTTGGACTGGGTTTCCAGGCTCATGGTGCCAATTTCATCCAGGAAAATCGTGCCGCTGTCGGCGACTTCAAACAGGCCCTTCTTGGAAGAGATGGCGCTGGTGAATGCTCCTTTGACGTGGCCGAACAGTGTGGACTCCAGCAGGTCTGCGGGCATGGAGCCGGTATTCACGGGCACAAAGGGATGGTTCTTGCGCGGCGAGTTGGCGTGAATGGCTTTGGCGATCAGTTCTTTGCCGGTGCCGCTTTCGCCCTGGATCAGGACGGTGGAGCGGCTGGAGGCCACCTGGCCGACCAGATCGAAGATCTTGAGCATGGAATCTGACTTGCCGACGATTTGTTCAAAACTGTAGCGCTGCTTGAGGGCGCGCTTGAGCTGCTCGTTTTCTTCTTCGGCGCGGCGCCGCCCCACGGAGGCGCGCACATCGGCCAGAAGTTTTTCATTGTCCCAGGGTTTCTGGATGAAGTTGGTAGCGCCCTTCTGCATGGCGCGCACGGCATTATCCAGGGTGCCATAAGCAGTAATCATGATGACGGCGAGCTGGGAATCGCGGGCGCGGATTTCGCTCAGGATCTCCAGGCCATTGCGATCAGGCAGAGCGAAATCGAGCAGCACGAGGTCAAAAGTGCGCTCGCTCAGGCGGGCCAGGCCTTCCTCGCCGGTTTCGGTCGATTCAACGCTGTAACCTTCAAACTCCAATAAGGTTTCCAGCGACTCGCGGATCGCAGCCTCATCATCGATGATCAGGATGGAACCGCCATGACTGGCTTCGGTACGGGGGCGGGTTAATACCGCAGCTTCAGACATTGACAGCCTTTCTCAGCGGGAACTCAAGCTGAAATCTTGTTCCACGCCCTGGTTGAGAATCCACGCGGATCTTTCCGGCATGCTCCTGGATGATGCCGTAGGTAACTGACAGCCCGAGGCCCGTGCCGCGTGACTGGCCTTCTCGGGGGCTGGTCTTGGTGGTGAAAAATGGATCATAGATCTTGTTGATGTGCTCCGGAGCAATGCCCGCGCCGCTGTCACTGATGTCCACCTGCACGGCGTCTCCATTGCTGGTGCGAATGCTAAGTATGCCGCCTTTGCCGGCCATAGCATCTTTCGCATTCAGGAAAAGGTTCAGGAAGACCTGTTGCAACTTGCCGGCGTTACCGTGAATCGCCGGCAGGCCTTCATAAAGCTGGGCGTCAACCTTGATACGCGAGGTTTTAAACTGATGCTCCAGCAGCGTCAGCGTTTCCTTGATGATCTTATTGAGATTGATCTCGCTGAACTCGGTAGCGCCGGTGCGCGAGAAGTTCAGCAGGTTGTTCACAATCTCTGAGGCGCGGAAAGTCTGGCGCGTGATCTTGTCCAGCAGCTCGCCGAGCTTGGTATCGCCATTGATCTGTTTGGAGAGCATTTGCGCGTAGCTGGAGATCACGGCCAGCGGCGTGTTCACTTCGTGGGCTACGCCGGCCGCAAGCAGGCCTATGGACGAGAGTTTTTCCGACTGGCTCAACTGCGATTCGAGTTCGATGCGCTCGGTAATGTCGTCGACGATAATCAGCCGTCCGATCACGCTGAACTTCCGGGTCACCAGCGGGGCGATGGCGACATTGGCGATGCGGGTATCGCCGGCGCGCGTCTTCAGCCTGAACTTGTACAGGTTGTGAATGCCGGGGTTCTGGCGCACGCGGTAAAACTCTTCCACGAATGAAACCGGAAAGACCTCGCTCAGACGCTCACCCAGCACCTGCGAACGGGGCATTGCATACATGACCTCCATTTGCGAGTTCCAGGATTCGATCCGGTCTTCCAGATCCACGGCCAGCACGCCGACGCTGATGGATTCAACGATGTTTTCGTTGAAGTCCTTCAGCCTTTCATATTCGTTGGCTTTCTGTTCCAGCGAAGCGTAGAGACGGGCATTCTGGACGGCGATGCCGACATAGCCCGCCAGGGTTTCCAGCAATTCAACGTCTTCGCTCGATAGGAAATCGCCGGACCTCGTTTTGCCCAGCCCCATCACGGCAATGGTGCGGCCCTGTACCGTGCAGGGTATGTAGTAATTCAGATTCAGCTTGGCGATGGTTTCGCGCGCCGCTACGCTCTCCTGCAACGCTTTGCGGGTGTTGTCGAAGAAGATATGGCCGGCGTAGTGCTCCGGTCGCTCCACCACCAGGAAGCTGAGGTCGAGCGCGCCGTTGTAACTGATGCCGAACGATTTCTCCATGACAAATTCATTGGCATCGGCATCGGTCGCCAGAAAGATAGCAATGCGGTCCACCAGCAGCGTGCGCGAGAGCCGGTCAATTACCGAGGTGAGCATGGCGCCCAAGTCCATCTCGGAACTCAATTCCCGGCCAAACTCGATCAGTGTGCGGCGGTAGTCGTAGCGTTTACGGTAAAAGAAGCGGTCAACGCGGACCTGGATCCAGTTCTTGAGCGGTTCAAACACCAGCGCAGTAATCAGGATGATCGCAATCAAGCCGATGGTGCCGATGTTGTACTTGGTGGTGACCGAACCGGCCAGAATGCCGATGCCTACAAAATACGCTCCTACAATCGCCGCCGTTGCCAGGGTATAAGCAACCCCTCGTTTGAAGATGATGTCCACGTCCATCAACCGGTAACGAACGATGGCGTAACCCCACGTTACGGGCAGGAAGACCAGAGAAAGCGCGGAAAGCTTCATGGTCGGCGTTGGCAGAGCGCCGAGCAGATAGGGTATGACGTAAATGAGCGTGTACGGTCCGATCGCCAGCAACGTCCCGCGCGAGATCCACTTCATCTGCTGCTGTTGCAGCGGATTGGCGGCGCGACGGTAGCTGCGCCACAGCACCACGGCGGCGACCAGGAAATAAACCGCCGTGTAGAGCATCTCAATGCGATCGAGGTTCCAACGCAATGATTCAGTGGCCTTAAGCCCCAGGCGCGCGTAGATACGCAGTCCCAGCACCAGGACGCCCGGGAGATAGACCAGGGGCACCACCCAGCCCACAATTCCCGGCCGTTCACGGCGCTCTGGAAAAGTAAGAGCAAAATGCAGGAACAGGGCCGCTTGCAGCACCGCCGCGGTTACGTTGCCCCAGTAGATGATCCAGTCAAACGTATTCAGCTTGCCGGTGTAGTGGAACGAATACAGGACAAATGAAACCAGGCAGAAAACATAGAAATGTGTCGATTTAGGGGCGGTCCAGCGGCGAAACAGCACGTAAAGCCCGATTCCCAGATAGATCATCGCAATCAGCCGCAGCCCGACCTTCATGGAGTTATCCGCCGGCACTGGAATCACCGGCGCTACCTCAACATTCACGCCCTGCCGATTCACCACGTAAGTCGCTTTCGAATAGACACCCACGCGGTAGAGGAGTTTTTCCAACTCCATGGCGTTGTGGACTACGTCACCTTTGGGCTGGGTATTGATCTGGAGAAGGCGATCCCCAATTTTTATCCCGGCTTTTTCTCCAGGTCCATCGGGAGTGAGCCCCTTGGCGTAAAGGCTGTTGGAGTCTTCTTTCCACCAGACGCCATCCGAGGGAGTGGAGTACAGGCTCTCTTTCTGCCAATTGATAATGGCGAAGGCCAGTAGTGTGGCCGTCGCCAGAGCCAACGCAACCGCTGAGAACCTGATTATGGAATCCTTACGCATCCGTTGGTCCCTTAGACTCCCGGCGGCCGACCAGCCGCTGTATGCGGGATAACTGCGTTTAGATTGAAGCAAATCGGATGCCATGGATGATTTTAGGTTACAAGTAATAAGATATTTATTTTCCTATATTTACAAAATTATAGACGGTGGAGTCAGGCAAAGCTATTAATATTGGTATTTTTTATGTGGCTTTTTGTATATAAAAATGACTGACAGAACATTGTCAGGGGAACAAATCGCTTCGCCTAAAAAAATGCCGCTAATGCAGGCAAATAGAAAATATAAGAGGCATTCGTAATAACCTTAAGATTGATTGCCTGTAACGGGAACGATCTGATCTTTGATGCTGGTGCAAGAAGTTATGGAGATTGAGAAATATCAACTAGCTGTCGGAGACCAGGAACTGCACTACCTCCAGGCCGGTTCTGGATCGCCGTTACTTCTGATCCATGGTTTGCTTGGCGGGCACTTTTGCTGGCGGCTGAATATCCAGCGTCTTGCCGAACAGCATCGATTGTTTGCCGTCGATCTTCCCGGCTTCGGTGAGTCGTTGGTACCACGCACTCTGGACTGCAGCATGCAAACACAGGCTTCCCGTTTGCTCTGCTGGATGGAGCGATTGGAGCTTAAATCAGTTGACGTGGTGGCGTCGTCATGGGGCGGAGGAGTGGCGCTGCTTCTGGCAGCACTGACACCCAGAGTGCGATCTCTAACCTTGGTGGCCCCGGTAAATCCATGGTCTAGTTTTGGCCGGAAAAGATTGCGGTTTTTTGACCGCTGGGCGGGAAGAACGCTCCTCCGGCTGGGCTTGCCGTTCACGCGACCGCTACACAGCACTCTGGTCAGCCGCCTCTATGGTGATTCGGGCCGCATTCCTGCCGGAACCGTGGAAGGCTATTCGAAAATGATCATGTGCCCGGGACGCGCCGATAACCTGTTAAACACAGTGCATTGCTGGCAGGGCGACTTGAAGGCCCTGCAAGGCGCAATTGAGCGCGTGAAAGTGCCTGTTTTGCTGCTCTGGGGCACGAAGGACGGCGCCGTCGATATCCGCTCTGCAGATACGCTGATGGAGAAGCTCTGCCAGTGTGAGCGGGCTACCATCGAAGGCGCAGGCCACCTGCCCTTTGAGGAAACGCCGGAGGAATTCAACCGTTTGGTGCTGGATTTTCTGGAACGGGTATCATTGCGACCCCGAAACGATCTAATCCAACATCAGGAGCCCTGATCCTGGGGGCCCAAATCTAAAGGCACTACCCGGATTTTCCCGCCCTGTGCCAAACTAAGCCTGGAGATGCGGGATTACCTCAAATCGGCGCTGGCAAATATTGATCGCGAAGCCTGGCAGCGCTTTTTTCTCGCCGTGGCCGGACTGGCGCTGGCGTTTACGGCGGCTGTCTTTTCCTCGGTTGCGCGCGAGCGCGGTAACGTGCTGGCTACGGCCATCTTCGCCACCGCTGCATTGGCACTGGCCGGTATTGTCGGCTTCATCAGCGTTCCTTTTCTGTTCCGTCGCGTGGCTGCATCTCGCGTCAAAGACGCCCTCGACTACGAGATAACGCGCGAGGGCATGGCGTATCTCGGCGTGCTGCTGGTAATCGGCGTGGCTGCTCTCAATACCGCGAACAACCTGCTCTTCATTGTTCTGGCGGCGATGTTGGCTGCCATCTGGGTTTCAGGAATAGCCTCCGCCATGGTATTGCGGCGGCTGGAACTGGAAGTCATCATTCCCAGGAATGCATTTGCCTTGCGTCCCGTGCAGGTTCGCGTCAACCTGATCAATCCCCGCCTGTGGATGCCGGCCTTTTCCGTGAAGGTTTTTACTCTGCAGGAAAAGAGGAAACGGCGTGAGGGCTGGGAGTGGAAGCGCACAGACTTTGTCTTTCCTAGACGCCGGCAGTGGTTTCGACTGCCGGACTACGTTCTACGCAAGAAGGCTCCGGCGCCAGTGCCGGCCAAGATCCTGACCCGGCCGGTTTATTTCACCTTTGTCGGTCCCAGAAGTTCAGCGGGTGCGGACCTGGAAATCAGCTTCCCGCGCCGCGGACACTACACCCAGGACAGCTTCACCCTGGCGACGCGTTTTCCGTTTTCATTCCTGATCAAGAGCCGCAAGGTTTCTCTCGAGCGAGATCTGCTGGTTTATCCGGCCTTGCTGGAGGCGGACGACTTCCTGGAACTGCTTCCGATGATCACCGGGGAATTCCTCAGCTTTGTGCGCGGCCGGGGAAGCGAGCTTTATCGCATACGCGAACACACTCCGCAGGATCCCGGTCGCTTCGTCGACTGGAAAGCGACAGCCAAGACCGGGTCGCTCAAGGTCCGCGAGTTTACCCGTGAAGACGAACGCCGGCTCCGTCTGGTGTTCGATAACCCGGAGCCGGGACGCGTTTCATCTGAGGCCTACGAACACGCAGTTTCGCTGGCCGCATCACTCGCCTGCCATTTCAATGGTGAAAATGTCGATCTTTCCTTTGCCGGTACGTGCTATGACGGCGGCCTGCACCTGCAAGATTTCCTCCGCTATCTGGCGACCGTGGAACCGGACAGCCGCGATCCGCTTTTCCTTGATGCGCTGCCGGTCTCGCAGGATTTTAACGTGATCTTTACCGCGCGCCCGCGAGGCACACTGCCCAGCGCACTCTGGTTCACCTCTTACGTGATCTACATGTAGCTCTCGCCGATTCTTATTTGCCCTCCGGCTTTTTCTCTTCTTTCTCTTCTCGCCAGGGCTTGGCGGCGTTCACGAATTGCCGCGCCACGTCGGCGGCGCCCAAAGGACCGGAGAACGGTCCCACACCTTTGCCGGCCAACAGCACAAAGGTGGTGTTCTGGTGGCGCAGTTCGAACGGGTAATCCCAGGCGAAGGTATAGCTGACCTTGAGCACCACGTCGGCTACACGCGGATCGTCAACCATACGAATTCCCAGCTTTTGAAATTCCTTGTTTCTGCCGAGAGCAGCCTTCATCTGGTCGCTGCCGAAGTAATGCGCATCATCCGCCTCCACGTACATGGTTCTGAAGTTATGCAGGATGAATTCGCGGTCATGGGATTTCTTGAGTAGCTCTGACTGATCCGGAGCCTCAGGATCGGCGTGCGCCTGGATCAAGCGCAGTTGAGCGTTGCCGGCCCTCTGGGCGGCAACTGCGCGCAGGCGGCGCTCCGCGATCGATTCCTCTTCTGCCCGGTGCGCTCGTTCGTCGGCCGCGCGGGCAATTTCAGCCAGTTCAGCGATGCTGCGGCCGTTGGCAGAAGGAGCATTCGGGATTAGGTTTGTCGACTGGCCGGAGTTCGGGTTAATGAAGCCATCATTCATGGGGTTGTATCCGGCGCTCGTGAAGGGCTGCGCAAGCTGGGGAGCGTGTGGGTAACTGTGTGCCTGAGCCAGAGCGAAGGGCGCAGTGGCGGATAGGATGAAACTCAGAACAGCCGGAAGGGCGACAAGCCGGGAGCGAATCTGCATACGTGGTTCCTCCTTCGGGAGAGCATCGGGCGTTACGCAAATCGGGGCAATGCACCGCAGGTAAATTCGCCGTCAAAGCAGCATCAACTGCAGATCAACTGGTTTGTTCTGAGTGGATTATCCTCTAGGTGGTTCCCGGCTCAGCAAAGAGGGACCCGTTTCATTGTTGGCAAGATTTGCGGTTTTACTGCACGCTCTACAATTTATTGAATCGCTCGTTAACCCTTCGCTACCGTCAAATTCACTGCAAGAAATCCAGCTACTTCGTTCTTAGCTTAGCGACCACCAGTGGGCCGAAGGCCGGAGAGCCCGTGACCAGGTATTGATCGCTTCTCCGACTTCTGTTCGCTCACACCGAACAGCCGTTCCCCACCGGCTGCGCAAAGGTATCCCCCAATTTCGATTTCGAAATGAGAGGCGTTCTCTATGAGAAGGTCAAAACAGTTTTCCATCATATGGTCGTCGAGACCGAGACAGATTTATCTGTTGTTCATTCTCCTGATCGCATCAACCGCACTTGCACAAACCGCCTCGCCGCAACTTACAGCCGACCTGGCGCACTCGCCGGGCTGGGTAGTGATCCCGGTGGATGAATATCAAAACCTTCGCGCTCGCGCTTATCCCACCGAGCGCCTGCCTGAACCACCGCCGGTGGATGCAACGCTGACGCGCGTTGATTATGACCTGCATATTGCGGGCGACCTGGCTACGGGCCACGCCAGCCTGACGGTCGACGTGCTGAAAGACGGCTGGGTACGCGTGCCCATTCCGCCAGGATTGCTGGTGCGCGAGGCACGTCTCGACGGCAAGCTGGTTTCACTTGTCCCTGAAATGCCGGGCAAGAACAACCATCAGCCCGCGGCGGTTCTGGCGCATGCCGGCCGCGCGGTTCTGCAGCTTGATATTGCGCTGCCTGTCAGCGCATCTGCCGGAGAAGAGCGGATTACTTTGCCTTCTACTTCCTCCGGAGTAACCCGCGCCCAGGTGCAGCTACCGCGACTGGGCGTTGAAGTGAAGCTGGCCGGCGGACTTCTGGCGGAGAAAAGCGAGAGCGATGCCGGAAGCAAATGGCTGGCTTACGCTCGCGGCAATGAGCCGCTGACCTTCATATGGCGGCGCAAGATGGAAGATCACCATGTGACCCTGCCGTTGCGCCAGCGCGGGTCGCTTACCCAACTCACCAGCCTGGGCGAAGACTCAACCTCGCTCTACGCCGAAGTGAATCTTGAAATCACCCAGGGCGCAGCCAAAGAGGCCCGCATACAGCTTCCGGAAAGCATCACCGTCAACCAGGTTTCCGGCGCGATGGTTGGGGACTGGGAGGTCAAAGCGGGCGAACTGATTGTGACCTTCCTTGAGCCGGTGGAGCAGTCGGCGCGATTCGTGATTACCGGCGAGAGCAAGACGCCCCGCGATGGTCATATCGAGATTGCGCTTCTGCACCTTCTCAACGTGGAGCACGATAGCGGCGGCGTGGCCGTGGAAGTTCTGGGCGCAGGCGAAATCAAGGACGTTAAATCGCAAGGCCTGGAGAGCACCGAAGCCACCGAACTGGGCGACTACGTAGCCGGCAGACAATCGCCTGCGATGGCGGCGTTCCGTTTTCGTTCGGGCGATGCCCAGACTCGCTCACTCGCTCTCGATGTAGCCCGCTATGCGCAGCAGGCCGTGCTGGTGGCCAACGTGGAAGAGGCGCGATATCGCGTGCTGCTGAGCAAAGAGGGCAAGATGCTGGTGCAGGCGCAGTATGCCATCCGCAATAACCAGAAAAACTTTCTCAAGGTAACTCTGCCCACGGGAGCAGCCATCTGGAGCGCTTCGATGGGCGGCAAGCCTGTGCGTCCCGGCGAGGCGAGCGATGGCAGCCTGCTGTTGCCGCTCGAAAAGAGCCGGGCAGGCGATGAGGCTCCGGTATTTGCGGTCGAGATCTTTTACCTGGTGCGCGAGACCGCGTGGACAGAAAAAGGCAAGGCCGCGCTTGCGCTGCCTGCGCTCGATCTGCCCATCTCCCGCACCGGCGTGCTGCTCTATCATCCGCCGCTGTATAAGTTGGCCGCGGAGCCGGGAGCATTTCGCCTGGAGAGCTTTGAAGCGCCGACGTCAGTAGCGTTTCGCGGTATCGACGCACCAGCCGGCAACCCGGCCGATGCCGAGCACGGCATGAACTCAGGTTCCATAGTTGATGTCGTAACCAAGAGCGGCATACAGTCGGCAACGCAAGTCCTGGTCGACAACTTCAAAACCAAATCTCTGGGCGGACGCAGCGCCAAGGTGCTGCCCATCCGGCCTTCATTCCCGGCATTCGGGCCGAGCCTGTTCTTTGTCTCAGAGCTCACGGCGGAAAACCACGCTCCGACTCTTGAATTCAGCTATCAGCGCGACAAGAAGGATGGTTCAAAATGAAAAAGCTGCTTGCAATTCTCATGATGTTTTCCGTCTTTGCCATGGGTTCGGACAGCGCTCCGCTGCCCCTGCCGGCAACCGGCAATGTCACGCTGACCCTGGCGGAATACAACCGCCTGGTGGAACTGGCGTCAAAACCAAACAAGCAGCGCGAGACGCCGCCGCTGCCCTATGCCATCAAGCGCGCCGATCTCAAGTTGAGCGTGACCAATGACAATGTGCTGGGCACCATTCAGATGGATGGAGAAGTGTTCAGCCGCAACGCAACCAAGGTCCCGCTTACTTCCGGCCTGACCATCCTGAATGCGCGGCAGGAGGGAAAAAGTCTGCCGCTGGAGCAGGAAGGCTCGACCTCGACGGCGATTCTTCCCGGCGCGGCGGAATTCTCCGTGGCGCTCGAGACCGGCCTGCCGCTCGGAATCGAAGCCGGACGCGCATCGTTCATACTGCCGGTCCCGGCTGCGGGAAGCGTGCGGCTCACGCTGGCCATTCCCGGCGACCACAGCATGGTACGCATCAGCCCGGGCCTGATCACATCGCGCACCCGCGAGAAGGGCCAGACCGTTGTGGAGGCCACGCTTGTGCCCGGCCAGCCGGCCAATATCTGGTGGGTTACCGGCGTAGTGCAGGCGCCCGTGGTCAAACACGAAGTGCGATTCCTTTCCGACGTGAAGACTCTGGTCACCGTGAACGATGAAGAGTTGCGCGTTGCCGCACTGGCTGATCTCACCGTGGTCCAGGGTGATCCCACGGAGTTCACCGTCGACTTTCCCGCAGGCTACGAAATTACTGGAGCCTCCGGCGCGACGGTGGAGTCGAGCGAAGTGGAGAACGGAAAGCTGGTGTTGCATCTGAACTCTTCAGCGCCACGCACGCATGAGTTCCTGATCTCCATGGAACGGCCGCTCAACGGCACCAAGGCTGACGCGCCTTTTCTGACCTTCCAGGGCACGCAGCGTGAAACCGGCGAGGTCCTGGTGGAAGGCACCGGAGCCATGGAACTCACGGCCACCGAAGGCGGCGGATTGAAACGCATGGACCTGAAGGAAGTGAATCCGTACCTTCGATCCCTGGCGCGATTCCCGCTGCAGGCGGCATTCCGCTATCATCGCCAGCCGGCCGAGATTCCCACGCTGGCGCTGGAGTGGACGCGATTCCCAGACAGCAACGTTCTGGCCGCCGTCGCGGAGCATGCCGTGGTGACAACGCTGGTCACGGTGGAAGGGCGCACGCTGACCGAAATCAAATTGACGGTCAAAAATCAGGCGCAGCCGTTCCTGAAAGTAGGTTTGCCGCAGGGCGCAACCATCGTGTCGGCTGAGGTTGCCGGCGAGAGAGTGAAGCCGGTGCAGGGACCGGACGGCAACCGCGTGCCGCTGTTGCGGTCAGGTTTCCGTCCCACCGGGCCATACGAGGTTTCATTTGTATACATGGATTCAGGCGCGCCGTTCGCAAAGAAAGGCGGCTCAGAGCTTGTGCTCCCCAGCATGGATGTTCCCATCAGCATCCTGGAGTGGGAAATGTTCCTGCCCGAGCAATACAAGGTGAAAGATTTTGGTGGCGATGCGATCGCGGCCAGCCTCGTGCCCGCGGCGATGGTAGAGAACACCGAGTATCTCATCTCCGAGGAAAAGGTGCTTGACCTGCCGCTTAACGGCCGGAATTTCACACAGCAGGAGCAGCTTAGTCCGGGCGTTTTTAATGGCCCGCTTGCGGCGGGCCAGATTGGCGGAGTAGTGGTCGATCCGTCGGGAGCTGTGATACAGGGCGCTCAGGTCACGGTGACCAATACCGAGACTGGCGCTAGCCAGACGGCAGTGACAGATTCGGGAGGCCACTGGGTTGTTTCCGGACTTTCATCGGGCAGGATAAAGATCGCGGCGCAGAAGCAATACTTCAAGAACTTCGCCACAACCGACACACGCTACGATGCAAGCCGTCCTGCGAAGTACCAGATCAAACTGGAAGTCGGCACGGTGAGTGAAACGGTGGAGGTCAGAGCGAGCACGGTGCAGGTTGAGACTGCCAACTCCCAATTGAGTACAACCATTAACGGTCAGATGTTGAACGACATGGGTCCAGTGGGCAGCGGAGGCGGAAGAGAGCGCGACCACAAAAAGCAAGGTGCCTTTTCCCAGAATGGCGCCTCTTCCAACGTTCTGGATCTGCAGAAGCGTGTATCCGGAGTGCTGCCTGTACGCGTCGATGTGCCGCGGGCGGGGAATTCCTATCGCTTTGCCCGTGCCCTGGTGCTGGACGAAGAGACAAAAGTGACGTTCAACTACAAGAGCGAGGTGAAATCACGATAGGCCGCGACCGCTCGTTCTGAGACTGCAGTTACCTCTTGAACGTGTCATTCCGAGCGAAGCGAGGAATCGGCTCCGCTGCTCAACGGCTCTGACGATTGCGAGCCCGACAGAGGCGGAGCAGATCACTCGCCTTCGCCACGGATGAATTGCAGGGGTTGATTGCAAGCCAGCTTCGGCTCGGGATGACACGCATGTCGATTCGCGGGCGTTCTACTTCAAGTATTTCGGCTGCTCGCTTTTGCTCCACGGATCGTAATCGTGGGCAAAGCGGACGCGGTCGGGAATGGGCGGGTGATCGGCGTACCAGAACACCACGAATTTACTGGGATACGGGTATGACAATGAAAGCTCGCCCAGAACCTGGAAAGCATGCGCAGCCGCTTCCTGCGAGTTGGCGTTGATGCCGTGCGTGACCTCAAGGCCGTAGACGTCAGCATTGTGCTCAAGCTGGCGGCTGAAGCCGTTGCCGATGGGGGCGGCGAGTTCGCTCATGATGGAAAAGATCAGTAAGAGCATCACCAGAGCGGACCAATCGCTCAGCTCGCGCATGCGCCAGCGCTGCTGAAAGCGCGGGAAGGCCCAGTTGGCAATGACGTAAAGCAAGTAAAAGCCAATAAACAAGCCAATTGCAGCCGCTACCATGCCGATCACAATGTGGTTCAGGACGTAATGGCCCATCTCATGGCCGAAGACGAAAAGTGTTTCCGGCGTGGTGGCATTCTTGATCGTGGTATCCCATACGACAACGCGTTTGGACGGGCCAAAGCCGGTGACATAGGCATTGAGCGTGGTGACCTTTTCACTGGCCTTCATCAGGAACATGCGATCGCGCGGGATATCCAGCCCGCCGCGATGTGTCACCTGCTGGATGGCGGTCACCAGTTGCGGATTGTTTTTGTCCAGGGGCTCAAATTTGTTAAAGAGCGGATCGATGACGACGGGTGAAATGAAGATTACGAAAACGACGACTGCGAAGGTGCACATCCAGCTATAGAGCCACCAGCGACGAGGGCTCTTACGAATGAGTGTCGTGATCAGCCAGGCCAGAAAGCTGAAGATGACAAAGCCCACCATCCACCCCTTGCCCACGTCGCCCAGCCACGATCCCCAGCCCTGAACTGACAAGCCGTATTGGCGGCTGATGCTTTGCTGGTAGGCATCGAACGGGAGCTGCAAGACAGTGGTCGTGGCTAAAAATAGTGCGACGAAGATCAGTGCCTGGACGAAGCGGTTCTTGCCCGCAGTTTCAGCAATATCGCGAAACTTGGCCGCAACCCCGAGATAGAGCAGTCCCAGCAAGATCAGAAGACCGTAAATCGTCTCGATGATGCGCAGCTTGCCGCGCAGATCGTACAGCGCCTTGGATTTGGCCAGCTTATCGGGCGGAAGCGTGTACTCGGTGGTTACCGTCTGCGGCGCGCTTGGTGCCGTGGATGTGGCCGGCGCCGCAGTTGACTGGGCGTGCGTCTTCACAGATATCAGGGACAAAGAGAGCACGAGCAACAAAACAGAAGCCGGCAGCTTCATGAGCTTGTCTCCTCGCATAATGATAAGGACGATGGTAAACAGCAGAAGATTAACACCTTTGACGATATACGTCCCACATTTCGGGGCACAGCTGTTTGGTTATAAAATCAAGGAAGAACTCTGCATCTAACAGTCAGGGCTTGTTATGGCGCGGTATATCAAGAGCATTTCCCTTGCAGCGGCAGTGGTCCTCGCATTCCTCTGCATTCATAGCTGGGCGCAGCAAAACCCCAAGCGCCTCATCATGAAAGATGGTTCGTACCAGACGGCTACCCAGTGGGAGGTCAAGGGCGATCGCGTGCGCTACTACAGCGCCGAGCGCTATGACTGGGAAGAGCTGCCCAAGGAGTTGGTGGATTGGGCTGCCACCGACAAATACAACAACGAGCGCGAAGGCACGCGCGACGAAACCATCAAGGAGATCGGCAAGGCTGATGAAGCTGACGAGCGCGAATCTCCCCTGGTAGCGCCCGGTCTGCGTCTGCCCAGTACCGGCGGCGTCTACCTGTTCGACAATTTCAAAAACCAGCCACAGCTGGTGGAGCTGGTCCAGAACGGAAGCGAGCTCAATAAGCATACAGGCCGGAATATCCTGCGTTCCGCCATCAACCCGGTGACGCTCTCTTCCACGCAGACGATCGAGCTCAAGGGGGAACACGCGCGCGTGCAGGCCCACACAGGGCAACCGGCCATCTTCCTCAATATCGATACCGGCGATGAATCACAGCCGGCCTTCACCCAGAGAACGTCAGACAGAGACCAGCAGCCGAATCGCTACGGCATCGTGCGGGTGGAGCAGAAGAAGGATGTTCGCGTCGTCGGCAAGCTCAACGTGGCCATGTACGGCAAGGTCAGCCAGAAGGAAGTATGGATTCCTGTGACCACCTCTCCGCTGGGCGAATGGGTCAAGCTGACGCCGGCCGAGCCGCTGGAGCCGGGCGAGTATGCGGTGGTGGAGCTGCTGGAGAAAAAGCAGATCAATTTCTTTGTCTGGGACTTTGGCGTGGATCCTGCCGCGCCCGCCAACCCGAGCGCATGGACGCCCAAACAGCCGGACAAGAGCAACACGGGAACCAATGAGAGTCCCGTTCTGGAGACGAGGCCGAAGTAATGCCATACGTGGTAAGCGCTCGCTTTCCCGTTTGGGAAGAAGCAGCCAGGAGGGGCGATGATCGACGTCATTCTCAAGCGTTTTGACCATCCGGATGAAACACGTACCTTCGAACTGGGCCGCTTCGAACTGGTCACGCTCGGGGGGATGACTATCGGACGGGCGGTCTACCAACCAGGTTGGCGCTGGTCCACGCATGTGGGTGCGCCTCTAGGCGCAACTCACTGCCATGTGGAACATCTCGGTTTGGTGCTTTCCGGACATGCCACGGCGGCGATGCAGGACGGCACTGTCCACGATCTCACAGCAGGCACGCTCTTCTATATTCCACCCGAACCCCATGACAGCTGGGTTGTAGGCGAAGTGCCTTATGTTTCTTTGCATTTCCTTGGCGCTGCTGCTTACGCAAAAAAATAGCGCGCCGCGGACTAAGCACATCGGACATGCCTTGTCACCAAGCGCACCGGACGATTTCAGAATTTGGATATCTGTTGCAATCCGTGTTCATCCGTGGTGAGGTTTTCTTGCCGTGGCCAGATGATCCGAGAGTCGTACAGATAGCGATCCCTCACCCGTAGCGGGTTCGGGATTTCAGAAAGAAAACTACTTCAGCATCCCCTGCTGCGCGACGGCGATATTGTCGCGGCTGGAGTTTTTCACCATATACATCATTTCGTCAGCCTGGCGGATGATCTCATGCGAGCTCTTGGCGTCTTCAGGATAGGTCGCCAGGCCCATGCTGCAGCGGACATTCAAATTCAGGCCATCTTCGGCGAGAAAAACGGTCTTGCGCATCATGTCCTGAATACGTTTTGCCACCACCAGGGCCGAATGCTTGTCGGTTTGTGGAAGGAGTATGACGAATTCGTCTCCGCCGTAGCGGAAGGCGTAGTCGATCAAGCGGAGCTGAGATTTGATCTTGAAGCCGATCTCCTGCAGCAGCTTGCTACCGACCAGGTGTCCGTAGGTGTCATTCACGTTCTTGAAGTGGTCGAGATCGAGAAAGATTACGCTGAACTCATAGCCGAAGCGTGCGGAGCGATAGACCTCAGCTTCCAGCGTCTTATAAAGATGGCGTGCGTTGTAGAGGCCGGTGCAATCGTCGGTAATGGTGAGCTCTTGAATCTTTTCGACCGCGCGGGCGTTATCGATGGCGATGGCAGCGTAGTCGCAGAGCGCATGCAGGAAGAACATCTCCTGCTCGCCAAAACTCTCCATGGCGCAATTGATGAGCTGGATCACGCCCAGCACCCGGTGCTTGGACTGCAGCGGCACGCAGATGATCGACCGTGTCTTCCACTTGGTCATTTCATCAATGCGCTTGGCAAAGCGGGGGTCGTTATAGACGTCGGGGACGATCAATGACTCGCCGTGCCTGGCCACCCAGCCAGCGATACCCTCGCCCACCTTAAGGCGAACGGTCTTGAGCGTCTCGGCAGCATCCCCTACGGCAATGGCGAAATAGAGCTCGTCCTTCTGTTCATCGACCATCAGGAGCGACCAAGTGTCCGGACGGAAGAATTCGGCCATCTTATCCATGATGGTCTGCAGGATCGAGTCGAGGTTCAGCGAAGAGGTAAGCGCCTTCGCAACATCGTTGAAAATGGCGACTTCCTGCAATTGTCTCTTATTTTTTCGTTCGGGACCAGCTGCCTCGTTCATCTCAGGGGGTGTTCCTCATCGAACAGAAAGCTCCAACTTTTTGCGTATTATCGCTTGATTTAGGCAAATCGGCAACCGGACAATTGACCTGAAACCTGACAGTAATTGCCCTTACGTACCTTGAAACTGGTTGTTAAATCAGCAGTTACGGGGTATTTTGGTTGTGGCTGGAGTTCGGCCTCCTTACTATGGGCCAATTAACTGACTTACCAACCAAAAACAATGGGCTGGCCATGGGCGTATTTGGGGACCGGTTGCGGCGCGAACGGGAGATGCGCGGCATCACTCTGGATGAAATTACCGAATCCACAAAGATTTCCCGCCGTCATCTGGAAGCGCTGGAAGGCGAACATTTTGACCAGCTTCCCGGGGGGGTATTCAACAAAGGTTTTGTTCGGGCTTACGCGCGGTTCCTAGGGATCGATGAGGATCAGGCCGTAGCCGACTACTCGGCGGCAGCCAACGAAACACCGGAGCCGGAAGACAAATTTCCGCTTGAGATCCATGAAGAGCCGAATCGCCAACTGAATCCGCGCCGCTCAAAGCTGCCATTGGCCTTCGCCGTAGCGGCGTTGGCTGGTGTCCTTGTGGGCTACTTTTTTTGGCTTAGATCGAAGCCGCATCGTCCGGAGAGCCCGGCGACAACCCAGGAAATCCCGGTTACGCCCGGGACGGCAGCGACAAAAACTTCAGAAGCACAGCTACAAGAACCTGCGCCCACGCCCGCTTCAATTCAACATACTCCGGCCGCCGGTTTGCCGGTGAAGCCGCCCGTTCAGACGGAGAAGACGCCGTCGGAGAAGACGTTTGTGGTTCTGATCAGGGCGAAGGAAGATGCCTGGGTCTCGATCATTGCTGACGGAAGATCGGTGATGCAGAAGGTTCTTGTCGCAGACAAGAAGAAATCGGTTAAAGCCGGCAAGCAGATCGTGCTCAGAACCGGGAATGCGGGTGGCATCGACGTGAGCTTCAATGGCAAATCGCTGGGCGCCATCGGGAATGAAAACGAGCCGCGTACCCTCACCTTTAATGCAACGGGCCTAGTACAATAACCCCATAGACCATATCTGGCCCAGGCCGATAATATGGTTCTCGGTCCATTTCAGATTGAAAAACACCCCATTCGGCTGCGGTTTCGCCGCGTGTAACGCCAAACCGTTGTTCCCGAACGGATTCGTTCGGTAGCCTACTAGGGAGTTATCCTAAGGGTTTGGTCCCGCTCGGGAAAAGATATTTTCAGGAGGGAAGTCCATTGGCTTCACGAGAAAGCTTTTTGTTTACGTCAGAGTCGGTCACGGAAGGACATCCGGATAAAATTGCCGATCAGATTTCGGATGCGATTCTGGACGCTTGCATTGCCGAAGATCCTTATAGCCGCGTTGCCTGTGAAACGCTGACCGCCACCGGCCTGGTGGTGATCGCCGGCGAAATTACTACCAAGACCTATGTCGACTTCCAGAAAGTCGTGCGCGGCGTGGTCCAATCCATCGGCTATGACAATGCGCTCTACGGCTTTGACTCCAATACCTGTGCCGTGATTTCCAGCATCAATAAGCAATCCGGAGATATCGCTATGGGTGTGGATACGGGCGGCGCGGGCGACCAGGGCATGATGTTCGGCTATGCGACCAACGAAACCGAAAACTACATGCCTACGCCAATCGATCTGGCGCACAAATTGACCCATCGCCTTACTGAAGTCCGCAAGAACGGAATGCTTCCTTACCTCCGGCCCGACGGAAAATCCCAAGTCACGGTTGAATACGGCGCAGACCACAAGCCCAAACGGGTGGATGCCGTGGTGATCTCAACCCAGCATGCCGAGTCCGTCGACAATGAGACGCTGCGCGGGGACATCATGCGGCATGTGATTCAAACCGCCATTCCCTCCCGCCTGCTCGACGCCGACACCAAATATCACATCAATCCCACAGGCCGCTTCGTGATTGGCGGTCCCATGGGCGATACCGGCCTGACGGGACGCAAGATCATCGTGGACACCTATGGCGGCATGGGCCGGCATGGCGGCGGTGCTTTCAGCGGCAAAGATCCGACCAAGGTTGACCGCTCAGCCTGTTACATGTGCCGCTACATCGCCAAAAACATCGTGGCTTCGGGCCTGGCGGACCGCTGCGAAGTGCAGCTGGCGTATGCCATCGGCGTAGCTGAGCCGGTGAGCGTGCTGGTCGATACCTTCGGTACCGGCAAGGTGGGCGAGGAAAAACTGGAACAGCTTGTCCGGGAGAACTTCCAGCTCACGCCGCGCGGGATCATCGACTCCCTGAAGCTTCGCCGTCCTATATATAAGAAGACCGCGGCTTACGGCCACTTCGGCCGCAAGGATCCCGACTTTACCTGGGAAGCCACGGACAAGGCCGCCAAGCTGCGCGAGCAAGCGTCGGGCAAGGCCGAATCCACGGCCGGCGCAACGCGGTAAACGAAAGCCTTAACGTAGAGACGTAGCATCGCTACGTCTCTATAGCGCTGCGGTGCTACGCTATCTGGAACGAAATGTTCGGAGCCGTAGCATGCTACGGCTCTACGTCGAGAGTATGGCCGAGCGCAAACTTAAATCAGGATTCCGGCGCAATGCGCCGAAGCAGGAGAACATGTCAACATCCGTTGTTTCGCAAACTTCGTTTGATATCAAGAGCCTCGATCTGGCCGATCTGGGGAAGCGCCGCATTGAGTGGGCCAACCAGTCCATGCCGGTGTTGCAGAGCATCCGCAAGGATTTCATCAAGAACCAGCCGCTGAAAGGCATGCGCATCTCGGCCTGCCTGCACGTGACCACGGAGACGGCCAACCTGGCCATCACGCTGCGCGATGGCGGTGCTGACGTGGTGCTGTGCGCCTCCAACCCGCTCTCCACGCAGGATGATGTGGCGGCCTCGCTGGTTCGCGACTACAACATCTCCGTCCATGCCATCAAGGGCGAGGACAATGACAGCTATTACAAGCATATTCTCTCGGCGCTCGATCACAAGCCGCACATGACAATGGACGATGGCGCCGATCTGGTTTCCACAGCGCTTACCAAGCGCCAGGACGTTCTGGAAGGAATCATTGCCGGAACCGAAGAGACCACCACGGGCGTCATTCGCCTGCGCGCCATGGCCAAAGACGGCCAGCTGCGGTATCCGATCATCGCCGTGAACGATGCGCTTACCAAGCACATGTTTGACAACCGCTACGGCACCGGCCAGTCCACTATGGACGGCGTGATCCGTTGCACCAATTCATTGGTTGCCGGATCCAAGTTCGTGATCGCCGGCTACGGCTGGTGCGGGCGCGGCCTGGCTTCCCGCGCGCGCGGCATGGGCGCCGATGTAATCGTTACGGAAATCGATCCCACAAAGGCGATTGAAGCGGTGATGGACGGCTATCGCGTGATGGCGATGACGGAAGCCGCGAAGATAGGCGACATCTTCGTGACCGTCACCGGCAACAAGAACGTAATCAGCCGCGAACACTTTGATCTGATGAAGAACGGCGCTGTGGTCGCTAACTCCGGGCACTTCAACGTGGAGATCGACATTCCAGCCCTGGAAAAGATGGCCTCGTCCAAGCGTCAGACCCGCGACTTCGTGGACGAATACGCCATGAAAGACGGCCGCAAGATTTATCTGCTGGGCGAAGGCCGTCTCATCAACCTGGCTGCAGCTGAAGGGCATCCGGCTTCGGTGATGGATATGAGCTTTGCCAACCAGGCGCTTTCGGCCGAGTATCTGGTGAAGAACCACCAGTCGCTGGAGAAGAAGGTTTACCCTGTGCCGGAAGAGCTGGATAAGCGCGTGGCGCGGCTTAAACTGGAATCGATGGGCGTGAAAATCGACAAGCTTACAGCCGAGCAGGAAGAGTATCTGGCGAGCTGGAGCGAAGGCACGTAAACACGCAAATAGCAATTGGCAAATGGCAATTAGCCAAACCAAACCTCGGGAACGGCGACTCGATGAGTCGCCGTTTTTGCTTTGGGCGCCTGTATGGATTGGCGAATGTTTTCAAAAGGATGCAAGAATCTGCTCCTACTTGCGTTCCAAGATACGGCGGAGCAGCACTAATTGTCCCAGGTGGTAGGCGTTATGGTCAGCCACGAGCAGAGCTTCACGCAGCAGGGTTTGGCCGTCGCCGTGAGGAATCTTGCCGTAGAGATCGCTCTTGGGATCGTGAACCAGGTCGCTCATTGCTTTCAGATCATCAAGGACCTGCTTTACGCTTTTGTCCCAAGCTTTGTCATCGGGCGGCGTTTCGGTTTTGGGCCAGTAGCCATCAGGAAATTTCGGAGATTTATGCTTTGCATTCTTGCTGAACTCAAGGATGTCCCATTGCGCAATGCGGATATGCTCCAGCAACTGCCAGGGCGTATGGGGCGAGCCTTCGGGTTTTCGTCCGCGCAGTTCACGGGGAAAGTCCTTGAGTGAGCTCTCAAGATCAACGTGGGCTTCTGCTTTCGTGAGCAAGTCGATTAGATGCTGGCGTAGGGGGTCTGTCTTCATGGCAATTGGTTGGATGACGGCAGCAGGATGCCGGAGGCAAAACTTGTTGGCAACCGTGATTGCCCGCGCCAAAGAGGCACTGACTATCGGGTGTAGCAGGGAATGCGGGCTGATATTTCTGGTCCTGATGTTCGGTTCATTGGTTTGGGCGCAGGAAAAGACTGAGCAAAAGATTCCCAGGTTGCGCACGCAATCGAACGAAGTATTGGTACCCACGCTGGTCAAGGACAGGGACGGCAAACTTATTTTCGGTTTGAAAGCCAGCGACTTCATCATCGAAGACGATGGTGTCGCCCAGCAGATCAGCATGGACGAGGCTGAACCGGAGGAGCCGGTCTCACTGCTGATCGCGATTCAGACCGGGCGCATGGCTCTTTTTGAATTTCAGCGCATGAAAAAGATCAGCAGCCTCCTGGACCAGATCGTCGGCCAGCCCCAGGTAGAGACCGCGATTGTCACCTTTGATAGCGACGTCAACCTGCTCCAGGACTTCACCTTCGAATCCGAGCAGACGGAGACCTACCTGCGAAAGATGATGGCAGGACCGCTGCGGGAGATGGGCGACAGCGGTAACAGCAACGGCGCCGCGATCTATGATGCGGTCCGATATTCGGTGCATCTCCTGCAGCAGCAGCCGGATGACAGCCGGCGTATTCTTTTGCTGATCAGCGAAACCCGCGACCACGGCAGCCATGCCGTGAAGCTGGACGATGCCATCGCCGCGATCGGCGACAGCAATACTGTGATTTACTCTGTGGCCTTTTCACCCACAGCCTCCACCGCGCTGGACACATTGCGCGGCGAGTGGGATGCCCGCACCGATCCGGCGGGACCCAATCTTGATGTCTGGCGCCTGATGAAGATGGCCCGCGAGGCCATGCGCAAGAACGCACCCAGGAGCGTGGCTGCAATGACCGGCGGCGAGTACGACCTGTTCACCTCGGAAAAAACTTTTGAGCGATTTATGAACGAGTTTGCCAACCATCTGCACAGCCGGTATCGGCTGCGCTTCCAGCCGAAAGATCCGCGGCCCGGACTGCACCAGATCCGGGTGAAAGTGAAGCAGCGGAACGATGTGACAATCGTTGCCCGCCGCACTTATTGGGTTACGGCGCCGAAAGCGGCGCCGTGAACTGTTTGCGCCGGATTAAGGCTGCCAGAGCAGCGCCTGAGTCACTGCTCCGTCCGCCGGATGATGGCCGTAGCCATCCACCAGCAGGACGCGGCCATCGCGGAGAAGTGTTGCGGTGGAAAACAGAAAGCCATCGAGTGGCTCGCCATTGATCGGGGTAAATACGTCGTGCGCGGGATCGTAGACTTCGGCGCGCTCGGCGCCACCGGCCAGCAGGATGCGTCCATCGTTCAAGGCGACCACGCCGGAGAGAAGCTTGAATCGCGGATATCTCATCCTCGGTCCGGGCGAGAATTGCCCGGTTTGCGGATCGAAGATCTCAGTACTGAAGTAGGTGATCTGCCGGCCGACCTCATTTGAACCGCCGGCAACCAGGACCTTGCCGTCGGGCAACAGTGCCGCGCCCTGCTTGTAGCGCGCAACCTCCATGCTGCCGGTCTGAGTAAAGCGTCCGGTGTTTGCATCGTAAATCTCGGCCGTGGCTTCGACTGTATGATACGGATATTGACCGCCGCTCAGTCCGCCGGCCACGAGCACTCTTCCGTCTTTCAGCGTGACCGCCGTAAAAGCGCTGCGCCGGCCGTGCATGCTACCTGTTGGCGCAAACAGGCCGGTTGCGGGATCGTAGAGCTCTGCCGTGGTGAGTTGGTCGTCGTCCCCTGATGCGCTACCACCGGCAATGAGAACGTTGCCGTTCCTAAGCAGGACCGCAATGGCATGGGCTCGTGGAGAGCTCATGTTGCCTGTCAGTGAGAAACTGCCGCTATCAGGGTCATAGATCTCCGCCGAAGCCAGGCTCTTGCCTGAGCCGTCCGTACCGCCGGCGATCAGGACCTTGCCGTTGGCCAGGAGCGTCGCCGTGGCCCCACCGCGGCGAGAGTGCAGGCGACCTGTGGAAGTGAATCGCCCACTCGATGGATCATAAAGCTCCGCTGAATCCAGCCAAAAGCCATTACGCGCCATGCCTCCGGCAACCAGAACTTCGCCGTTTCGTAGCAGAGTGGCGGTATGGGAGAATCGCGCCACGGTCGTATTTCCTGTGGGGACCAGTTGGCCCGGCGTGGCCGGCACTCTGGTGGCAACCGCCAGCAGAACGAGCGCGCAAAAGATGGCTAGAGCCGACAATCCAACCTTGGCGCGCAGGTTCATGGAGCCTCCACAAGATCTCAATAAGTATAAGACGTATCGAGAAATCAGGTAGTTAGCCTTATTTTGTATCGGAACTCGGCAGTTTTCCTTACGCCTGAATTTTTTGAAAATCGTTGTTCCGCGCGTGACCGTCTAGGGGTCTTACTCGTCAGCAGGCTTATCCGTCGACTGCTACGGAGGGGTCATGGACCGGGAAGTCGTGGCCCTTCCCAATTTTTTTACCAAATTGGAACCACTTATATATCAGGCAGCTCATATATCAGGCAGCTCGGATTGATCTGCAGCAAACGTTCTAATAAGATTTTTGAGAGTAGGTTTTATAGATTTTTTTTAAGGCTCGAGTTAACAACCATCACTTGGCATTGATCCCTGGAATCCATCCTGATCTTGCCATTCAGCTGTAAGCCCCTTCAGCGGGACCCGGCAGGAGTAAGCTATGTTGAAATTTGGGAGTCGCGGGCATTCCCCCCTGGGAAGGCTTTCTACGTTTTTGCTGGTTATTGCCCTGGTTGGATCGTGGGGCTGCGGTGGCGGTAGTGTATCGGCAATCGGACCTACGCCCACACCCAATCCCTCGCCGAGTCCTGTTCCAACGCCCACGCCTACGCTGCCGGCTGGAACCATCGGCATGAAAGTGCTCGATACCAGTGTTCCGCCCGGAGGCATCTTTCAATGGCAGCTTTCCAATACTGAGCCCAAACCGATCGGGCATGGCAGTACCCGGCCGCAAATACCGCCGGGACCTGTGCGCGGGGTCGCGATCAATGACCCGTCCGGACACGCGGCCGGCATTGCCCTGGTGGCGCCATCGGGCGTCAGCATTCAGCTCACCTCGCCGGATGCGTTGTTGGGAACCAACGTCACCTATCCGGTTGTGACCATGTCGATGCCTTTGAGCAACAGCCTCACGCCCGGAAGCGCATCGACTATCGGCATTGATACTGCCAGCACTAATTTATTCCAGGACGCTACCACCAAGTACACCACGCTGGAGTTTGCTGCTGGGACTCTGACCATTGCTCCGGCGGGAAGTCCTTACATCAGCGACGTGATTCCCGGCGGAGGATTGCTGCCGGACCGCACCACGATCCGCGTCCTGGGCGCCGGATTTAATGCGAATACGCGCGTCTCCATCGAAGGCACAACGATCGTCCCTTCCGATGCGACATTTGTGAACTCGGGCGAAATTGACGTAAAAATCTGCAACGGCACGGTCGCCGATGGGGCTGCTACATGCCCCAACACCGGCGCCACCTTCCAGCTGGATGGCGAACGCGTGCGCGTAAAAGACCAGAACACGAACTTCGTCCTTGAGTATTTCACTTATCTGCGCGCAGACGATGCGCCGGGAACCAGCGGAAACACGATGGTCACGGAAGTTCACCCCATGTTTTCCCGCCAGACATATCTTGCCGCAACCATTCCGCTGGTGAACACGGGGACGCAGTTTACCGGCTTTGCTCTGCAAAACACGTCAGGAACCGATGATGGCATCAAGATAGAGTTGCTGGATGCAAGCAATGCTTCGCTGAACCCGGCGGCCACTTTTTCCTTGGTTCTCCCCGCCGGCCATAAGATTGCACGGGACGTGATTGAGGATTGGTTCAGCGGCAGTGTGCCGGTGGGCGCCGCGAACGTGAAGATGACGGTGACTTCCGGCGGTGTGCCAGTTCAGGCACTAGGGATGCACGGCGATACATCTGCGGGAACGGTCACGCCGGTCATTCCTCAATAATGGCTCGCGGCCACCTGCGTGGCCTTTAACTGCTCGAGCTCGGCCATGGTTTTGTTCCAGCGGTCGCGCTTTTTCTTCATGGCGTTGGGCGCGTTAGGATCCTGGTAAAACGCCAGAATATTCCGGCGCAGGTTAGGCGAGAGCGCGGAGAACTTGTCGTCAGCCAGCTTGTCCAGCAGCTTGGCATAGGTCTCATCAGCCAGGCTGTATTCGCCCGAACGCGTCAGCTTGCCGGTGTCAAAGTCCGCGTTCACCAGGACTAGGTCGTCCTTGTTTCTTAGGACGCGCAGAGCGGATCGATAGCGCTCCACCGTCTCATTCACGCTGTTAAGGTAGGCCGTTTCGGTGTCCGGATAGGGCATTTTGAACGCAATGGCCCTGAACGGACCGACCTTCGGAACAATCTTGAACAGCGCGGCCATGAACCTGGCGCCGAATCCGGGTTTCTGATAATTCTTTCCCCACTCCTTCTCATACTCTGAGCGGCTCAGGTTGTAGAGGAACTTTTTCTTGGCAAAGCTCGGATTTTCCCTGACCATCTCGTCTTTCTTGGTTTCCACGGCGACCTTGGTCATTTCCGGAATGGCGCGGCTCACGGCCCAGCGAAAGCTGCCGATCGAAAGATCAAGGTTGGTGAAAACATCATCAAGCCTGATGCCGTAAGTCTTAATAAAGGCGCGCTGCAGCACCGGCTTGGCGACTTGAAAGCCAATGAAGTCGCGGTAGGAATCTGATGTGTATCGTTGCTTGGCGACCTGCACGACATCAAACCCGAACTCGGTACGAATGTGAGCTTTCTTATCTTCCGCATAAGTCACTGACGAACCGTATTTGGCCTTGAGCTTGGGGAACTCTCGCGCCACGGAAGCATTGACTACCGGGTGGCCTACGGTGTCAGAGACATAGTGTGCCAGTGCCCCCAGCGCAAAAGCGTATTCGTTGACGTCGGTCGATTCATCGAGCAGGGCCTGGACAAAGTCTCCGCTGCGAACGTAGTGCACCATGTCACTGAATGTTTTGTTGCCGAACGGGTAGTAGCCCATATCCTGGATCAGGCACCCGCCGTACGCGTAGGCATGAGCCTGGCGCAGGTCCTCTTCGCTTGCTTGTGGATATCTTGCCTGCAGGAGCGGCTTGATCTGGTCGGCCCAGAGCAGATCGACGACCTCTTCATGGGTCAGAATCGAGTATCCGCTGCAAACCCGGTATGTGCCGCAGATGAAGAGAATCGAAGCTAAGAATCCCACGATGGACTTTGGCATGTTGGCTTATTTTTTTGTAATGACTCGTCTATTCAGAACTGCTGACCCACTCTGATTTAGATGCAGAGCAAGCGGAAGGGTATGTTGAGCAAATTCTTGCTGTTGGGGCATTATCCGAATTTTCATGGTTGAGATAAAGGCCAGATAATGAATGATTTAACGGCAACGCAGTCTGATGTTGCCTTCACGGTTGCTGTTTTTTAGAGCAGCACAATCGTGATTCCCTTATTGCTCTTTCCCAGGTCAACGTCCTGCTTCCACTCCGGATAGCGTTGCAGCAGCGGCCACGCGGCTTCGTCAGAAATGCGCCAGTTTTCGCCCACGATAAAAGCGCGGATACTGCCGGCATCGGCAAGGCAGCGCAGCTCTTTCTGCAGTTCCACGCGTAATGCCCCGCCGGTTCCGCTGGAGCCGTAGCCGTGGATCAGCTTGACAGCCGCGTATCCTTCTCGGCGCGCCAGGTGAAGCTCGTGGTGCATGCGCAGCCGGGCTGCCTCAACTTTGGGCATGCCGTCTTCGAGATTGATGATCTTAATCGGCGCCGGTTTGCGCGACATGCCGTTTAGTGTAGGGGCAAAGCTGCGCTGCAGGAAAATCATTTATCATCAAAGTTTGTTATGAGCATGAAACAGATTGCTGATTGGGCGTTGAATACAGTTACACAGCGAGGCGCGGACTATGCCGATCTTCGCGTCGTGGATCACCGGCAGCGCACACTGGCCACCAAGAACGGCAAAGTCGGCCACGCCGGCAGCGCGGAGACCCTGGGAGCCGGCATACGCGTGCTGGTAAACAATGCCTGGGGCTTTGCGTCCACAGACGATCTCAGCCGCGAATCGGTCGAGAAGTGCGCCGCGCAGGCGTTGGAGATCGCCAAAGCTTCCGCGCGCGTGCAGGAGCAGCCGGTCCGGCTGGCGCCCGAGCCGGCGGTGAAGATCGACTGGGCAACGCCCTACAAAATCGATCCGTTTACCACCTCGGTGGACCAGAACCTTGATCTGCTCACGCGCATTGATGGTGAACTGCTGGCCGTGAAGGGCGTAACGCTGGCGGAAAGCAGCCTGCAGCTCGGCCGCTACGAACAGTGGTTTTACAACACCGATGGCTCAGAGATCCACCAGACCCGTGTGACCACAGGTGCGGGCTTCTCTGCCCTGGTATTTCGGGGCTCGGAGATCATGAAGCGTTCGTATCCAAATTCCTTCGGCGGCCAGCACCAGAACAAGGGATACGAGCTGATCGACGAACTCAAGCTGGTGGAGAATGCGCGCCGCATCGGAGAAGAAGCCGTGGCTCTGCATAAAGCAGAGCGGTGCCCGGAAGGGAAGATGAACCTGGTGCTGGACTCTTCGCAGCTGGGCCTGCAAATCCATGAATCGATCGGGCATCCGATTGAGCTGGACCGTGTGCTGGGCTACGAAGCGAATTTTGCCGGAATGTCGTTCCTCACGCTGGAGAAGTTGCGGACGCTTCGCTATGGCAGCGATATCGTGAACGTTGTAGCCGATGCCACCGAGCAGCATGGTCCCGGGCTGGGGACATTTGCCTACGACGACGAAGGCGTCCAGGCGCAGTGCACGCCGATCATCAGCAATGGGCTCTTTACCGGATACATCTCTTCGCGCGAAACGGCGCATGCGATCGGCGAGAACCGCTCGAATGGAACCATGCGCGCGGAAGGCTGGAACCGGATTCCGCTGGTGCGCATGACCAACATCAGCATTCTTCCCGGAAACAAGCCCCTTACCTTTGACCAGCTCATCGCCGATACCGACGACGGCATCTACATGCAGACGAACCGCTCCTGGTCTATCGATGACAAGCGCTACAACTTCCAGTTCGGCTGCGAAATCGGATGGGAGATCAAAGGCGGCAAGCTGGGCCGCATGTTCAAAAATCCCTCATATTCAGGAATCACTACCGAGTTCTGGAATTCGATGGATGCGATCTGCTCGCGCGATCAGTGGACGCTCTGGGGCACACCCAACTGCGGCAAAGGCCAGCCCATGCAGACCATGGGCACAGGGCATGGTGCGTCGCCGGCGCGGTTTAAGGGAGTGAAGATCGGAACAGCATACAAGGGAAACTGAAAAAAATTGATTTTCACCGCAGAGACGAGAGAGGCGCGGAGAAAGGCAATCTTACCGCAGATAGACGCGGATGAACGCGGATCAGAAATTATTGAAACAATTCCGGTCGAAGAAAATATGCGCGTTGCGAGGTAGGGGTGGGAACATATCGAGCCCCGTAGGGGCGGCATAAAGAATTAGGAGATTTTGGTTCATGCTCGATCCAACCAAAGCCAATGAGATTTTTGAGCGCGTCAAAAAATATTCGTCAAGCCCAGAACTCGAGATCATCTTTTCCTCCACCAGCTTCTCGCTCACCCGATTCGCCAACAACACGATCCACCAAAACGTCTCTGAGGTGAACGAGATTGCGTCCATCCGCGCTGCCTTTGACGGCAAAACCGCACGGGCGACAACCAACCGCTTTGACGACGACAGCCTGAAACGCGCGGTGCAATCGGCGGAATCGATGGCCAAAGCGCAGGAAGCGGACCCGGACCGGTTGCCGATGGCGAACGCAGCCGAGGGTAAGGGAGCTGATGCGCCGAAGCGCTGGTTTGACCAGAGTGCCGCCCTCACACCGGCAGACCGCGCCGAGGGTGTAAAGAAAATTGTCGACGTCGCCACGAAGAACAAGCTGGTAACCGCCGGGATTTTTTCCAGCTCGCAGAACGCTGATGCCATTGTCAATTCCAACGGCCTGAGCGTCTATCACCGGCAGACATCCGCTGAAGTCTCGATCACGATGCTGGCGGACAACTCCTCCGGCTGGCAGAAGGGGAATTCGCCGGATGTAAAAAATGTTGATCCGGTACGGCTGGCCGAAACTGCCGCACAGAAGGCGCGCGATTCACGCGGCCCGCAGGAACTGCCTCCGGGAAAATACACGGTGATCCTGGAGCCCGCGGCGGTGCTCGATCTGATTGGTTTCATGTTCTGGGATTTTGGCGGTTTGGCGATCCTGGACCAGCGCTCATTTCTCAACAACCGAATCGGGACGAAGCTGTTTGGCGAAAACGTAACCATTGTCGACGATGTCGCCCATCCGCTGCAGTCGAATTCGCCATTTGATGGTGAAGGCACGCGCCGCAGCCGCGTCAACCTTATCGAAAAAGGAGTGGTCAAGAACCTGGTGTATGCGCGCGCCACGGCGGAGAAGATGCGCAAGTCAGAGTTCAAAGAGAAGGTAGGGGAAATCCGCTCCACCGGCCACGGCTTTCCTTTGCCCAACGAGATGGGTGAGGCGCCGACCAATATCGTTTTTGTCACACCCGGCGGCGAACAAACCACCGAGCAGATGATCGCCGGCACCGAGCGCGGGATCCTGATCACGCGCTTGTGGTATATCCGCGAAGTTGATCCGTATGAAAAGATCCTCACCGGCATGACCCGTGACGGAACATTCCTGGTGGAAAACGGCAAAGTGAAAAATGGCCTCAGGAATTTCCGTTTCAATCAGAGCCTGATTGAACTGCTGAGCAACGTTGAAGCCATGAGCCAGGCGGTGCGTGCCAGCGGCGAGGAATCGTTTGATATGGTTGTGCCGGCGATGAAAGTTCGCGGCTTCAACTTCACTGAAGTAACCCGATTCTGAGCTGGATTTTCGGCCATCGGCGCAAGCGCATGTCCTTTGGTGCCCTGCGAATACCAAAGTAATCTTGGGTGTTTTTCCGGTGCGGTGTAGCCTCACACAAGAGGTGCAGGAGTGAACGAAGCCAAGATTCCCGTTGCAGGCTCCGGGCCCGCAGACACCAGAAGTTCGGTACGCTTTCCCCTCAGACTTCCTATCACGGTACGCACAGCGGACGCGCATGAACACTTCGCGGAAACCGCCGATATCTCAGCAGGCGGAGTGCTTTTTCATACCAAGAACGCGCTCGACGTGGGCACCGTGATCCGTTTCCGTATCGTATTGCCCGCTTCAGTCTTGGGCACCGACACCGACGTCCAGGTCAATTGCACCGGACGCGTGGTGCGGTCGATCGACGAAAAAGGCAAGAAGGCGGTAGCGGCAGTGATCGACGAATACTGTTTCGAACGCATTTTCGCCAGCATGGCAACCAGCTGTTAACCTCACGCACGGAGAGTCGCTGACGCTAAGCATCGGCGGCATGCCAAAAACTTCATTCCAACCTTATGCGGCCGCAAGGCCGCTTTTTGTTGATACTGGATATTAGGCCGGGATTGCCACACCTCTGACTTGGGCCAGGTGAGCAATTGTGTGCTTGCTGTGCGCGCCTCACTCAGGATAAAAAGCAGCCTGTATAATGAATCTTGTCCCAACCTTGCGCTGGAGAGATGGCCGAGTGGCTGAAGTTGAGCCGATGATCGGGCGTTTGAGTCCGCTGGCGAAATCCCGAGCACAGCGAGGGAGCTTTTGAAAGTCGGAGAGATGGCCGAGTGGCTGAAGGCGCACGCTTGGAAAGCGTGTATACCTTAACGGGTATCGTGGGTTCGAATCCCACTCTCTCCGCCATTCAGCCTTCACATTATCAATTCACTGCTTTTCCGGGCGTTCCAAGGTGTGCCCCTTTCATCCGGAGAAGAGCCGCCATGTCATCCATCTTGTCTTCGAGCAGATTGAGCTTTCCTGCCAATCCCTGGATCTCAGACTCCGCACGTCGATTGACATCGTAATCCAGCTCACCTCTCAGCCGGTCTTTCGTGTCTTGCCGGTTTTGGCTCATCATGATCACCGGCGCCTGGATGGCGGCGAGCATAGAGAGAAACAGGTTCAGCAGGATGAAAGGGTACGGGTCCCACGCCTTTTGTCCCAGACGTACGTTGATCGAGGCGTAGACGATCAAGAAGACAGAGAAGGCGATGATGAAGATCCAGGAGCCGCCGAAGCGAGCGACGGAGTCCGCGAGCCGCTCGCCAAGAGTCGCTTCTTCCTCGATGATCTCATTGGGATTGCGGCTGGCGCGGCCCCTGATGAGCGCCTGTGACGCGTGAAACTGGCGTCCCAGCATGGTGAGAAGGTCCATACCCGCATGCGGCTTGCGCTCGAGAAGCACCTCTATGTCATCACGCGAGATCTCCAGGCACGTGGTCTCTTCCAGCGCAATGGCGGTAGTCTGATGAGGCTTTTGTTGGATCATGGAGGCGAAGCCAAATAACTCACCAGCCCCGGGTTCATCCACCAGGACTTCCTGCTGATCCTCATCAACAGTGGTCACACGGACATGCCCGGACAACATCACGTAGGCCTGGCCGGCGGCTTCACCTATTTTGTAAATGCGTTCGCGGGGATTGAACGTCTTCATTTCAACCTGACTGGAAAGAACCGCTGTTTCATCGTCGTCCAGCAAGGAAAAAAGCGGGACGCTCTTGAGAAGTTCCGGTTTGCAGGCCATAGTGATCTCCTCTCGGATAATCTGATGTGATGAACCCTATTTCAAATGAGCCGAAGAATTGTGATTTGCGCCGCCTGAGCGTCTGGTGGTAGGAAAATCCACAGCAAAGCCGAACTGGCCGCCAATCAGGGGACTTGCCGTGTACTTACCTGCGATAAGACCAAAGGTAAGACTGAAGCCCTCACGAACCGCATACTGCCCTCCGCCCAGGAATTGCAACTGCGTTCTGGCAAGGCCTGAAGTGTCGGCGATCGCGCTGAACACCTCGGCTCCCAAGGTCAGCCGAGGACGAAAGTCGTGCAGCAGAGAGACTCCGGTGCTGTACACGTGACCGCGCGTCGTCTGAACACCTACCACACCTGTGCTCGTATTACCGGCAAATAGAAATCCGATGTTCACATTGAGCCTGGTTTTGTCGGTGAACGGGTCTTGTGCGATGAAGTTGAGCCAGTAGTCGGTAAGGCCCGACCCAAGCTGCCGCCGCTCGTCTCCGGTGGGGAATTCGATGTACAAGCTGGCCGCGAGTGCCGGAACACGTGACCCGGGGGAAGCGCTGTGGAGTTTCCATTTCACGCCGAGATTAGTGTCACCAATACCGGTCACTCCCGGTGTCCCGCTGGCACGGTATATCGAAAGATAGGGCATGTCCAGGTCGAGTTCGAGGTTGTGCGGCAGCCCGTAATTCAATTTGAAATTGGAGGTGTTCTGCCGAAGATTAGGGAACTCCGAAGATTGCAAACCGTCAAACTCGTTGAAGAATTCGAAATGCAGCGTACCCCGGGCGGTGACCTCGGGATCGTCCGTATAGAACGGCAGTTGTGCCTGCACGGGCGTAGCTGCACAGACAGCGCCGACCAGCAGCAGCCCCAGCTTCAGCAGATTCGACATGAAAATCTAATCACTATAGCTGCCGGCTTACAAAAGAATGTGAATACACGGTAAAAAAAGCACCCTGAAAGGATCGAACAAACTACAGGCTTTGTAACTCCGAAGAAGTGCAGCAGTGAGCGAGTTATATATTCACAGCCTCGCTTAGCGATCAGCCGTGCCGTCCGACCACTCACGCACCGGAACCAGGAACGTAGTCAATTGCTCGCGGGTGTCGTGGAAGGCAAGGACAGGAGAGCCGTCCAGGCCCGCTCCCCATTTCGCAGGATCGGTTTGTGAAACGAAAAACATGAGGTGCGGATGCCAGTGTCCGTCACTATCGCTTAAGTAGCCCTGCTTTGACAACATGTAGCACATAGCCCCGGGTTCCATCGGCGGCAATTCCTTCTTGTCGACCGCCGCGGCGATAGCATCGGCCATCTGGGTTTTGGTGCTGCCAGCCAGCACCAGGTCAGTCTTCTTGATCGTGCGTGGAAGGTAGGAGCGCGCGGCTGCGGCGTTCAGGCAGATCGGGCCACGCAGCTTGGGATTCCAAAAGTTCGGATCATCGACCGGAGCCGTCCAGGAGCGTTCTACGATGCAGACAAAACCGTTCTTTCCCTGAACGGCAGTTTCGTAACCGTGGCGTCCAAGCACCAGGACCTCAGCATCGCCGGAGATGGACTTCGGCGCTGCACTCTGCGCCACCGCGATTTCAGAATTCCGATCCTCCATCAGGTATTGGTCAAGAGGAGCCATTTTCGGATAAAGCGCTTTAGCATCCTGGGCTATCGCATGCTGCGCCGTGACCAGCATGACAACCAGTGCGATGGACTTCACCGCGATTGCGCCAACCTTCGTTGCTGGCATGATGTCCCTCCAAACTTGAAGTCCGAGTGAATATATTGATATCAACATACATCAAAAACCCGCCATGCAAGGTAGGTTGATATCAATATTATTTCGATATCGCGACCTCGGAGTGACCAACGGTCCGTTTTCGCTGATGATGTCCCCGAACCGTCCCACGCCACCAGACATGGGGACAGGAGCCTCTCTACTCGGGGTGGATCTCACCACGTTAACAGCTATCTCTGGCAAAAAATCTGCGCGCAATTGCCTGATCAATGCTGCACTACGTATTCGACATGAACATCCGGAGTCGCGACCGCGACTGTGCCGTAGAGCGGTCACCTGGCCTTGAATTTCTCGACCAGTTCTTTGGCGCTCGCATCGGCGACGCCGCTGAGCTGGAACTGAAGGCGCACGGAGTTAAACAATGAAACATCCGGGCGCACCGGCTTGGAGCGGTCCATGAATCCTTGGATCTTTACGGCAACTCCTTGCACCGCAATGCCCGATGACTTGGCCAGCACCTGGACCAGTTCCACTCCGCAAGACGCGACGGCGGAGAGAAACAATTCAGCAGGAGTGACTTCTTCGCCCGGACATCCGTTCTGCTCCGGCCCGTCGATGACGAAGTGATGGTTGCGCACCGTGCACAAGACGCGTCCGAAGGTGCTGGTTGAAGCGGCACGCGCCTCATACTGCCGGATGTCAGGTTGGGCCATAGTCTCACTCCTTATTGCAACAAGTCTAATTCAGTTTGGGTTCGCGAGTGACGGGCCCACGCCCGAGTCTACTCTCGAGCGCAACTGCTACAATCTCGCGCATGACTTGGCGGGCGATTCTGGGCATCGTGCTGGGCGACATCATCTTTGCCGGAGGGTCCGCTTTGCTCTTTTATGCGGCCCGGGTCGATCCGCACGCACCGGCGGCCGTGCGTTTCATGGTGCTCAGTTCCATTGGAGGAATCTTGCTTGCGCTTGCAGGCGGATTTGTCGCGGGATGGATCGGAAGACGCGCGGATCTAATCTGCGGCTTGATTCTGGCGGTGATGATTGCGGGCGGCGCGATCGCATCGATGATCGGCCGGCCAGGAGCCGGGGCAGTGTGGTCACAAAGCGCAGCGTTGGTGCTGATGTCGCCGGCGGCGTTTTTTGGCGATTGGCTGAGGGTGAAGAGAATTGGTAAATGAGTAAATCGGTAATTTGGTAAGTGAGGAGGCGGCAAAAGGTACCCTTTTACGTTTACCCATTTACCAAATTACCCATTTACCAATTTCCGGCCGATCTCTGTTAGACTGCGCTCAATTTCCTTCTGAGGTAACCATCCGGTGCTGCTGGAGCTGCGCGTCGAAAATTATGCCGTGATTGACAGCCTGGCGGTGGAATTTGCGTCCGGGCTGAACCTGCTGACGGGCGAGACCGGAGCCGGCAAGTCCATTTTGATTGATGCGCTCTCGTTATTGCTGGGCGATAAGGCTTCCAGTGAAATGATCCGCCACGGCGCGGATAAGGCCGTGGTGAGCGGCGTTTTTGAGGCCGACGAGAAGCAGCTGTCGCGCGTACTGGAAGAAAACGGAGTTGAAGCTGAAGGCAGCCAGGTTATCGTGAAGCGGGAGATTGCGGCGGGCGGCAAGGGTCGTGTCTTCGTCAACAACCAGCCTGCGACGGTTGCGCTGCTGCGTGCGCTGGCGCCGGCGCTGGCCTCGATCCATGCGCAGAATGAAACCATCCTGGCTTTTGACGAGGCAGCGCGGCTGTCTTTGCTGGATGCATATGCCGGGCACGATTTAAGCGATCTGGCCGAGAAATACGCGGCATGGATTGCCGTGCGTGAGCGGCTGGCGCAACTTGATCGTGACGAGCAGGACCGGCTGCGCATGGCCGATCTGTGGAGCTTCCAGAAAAAAGAGATCGAAGCGGCGCGGTTGCTGCCGGGCGAAGACCAGAAGCTGGAGACGGAAAAGCGCGTCCTGGCCAATGCGGAGAAGCTTTACGGCGCAGCCACGGCGGCGTACCAGTCGCTGTATGAGGATGATTCGTCGGCGCTGACCAATATCTCCGCGGCGCGGAAGCACCTGGAAGAGCTGGCGCGATTTGATACCAAGTTTCTGGAGTCCCTGGCGTCGCTGGAGTCGGCGAAGGCGGCGATTGAAGACGTGAGCGCCACAGCGCGCGAGTATGCCGACGGCATCGATGCGTCGCCGGAGCGATTGGCGGAAGTCGCAGACCGGCTGGCGCTGGTTGACCGGCTCAAACGCAAGTATGGCAGCGGTGTGGACGAAGTAATCGCGTACGGAGAAGAGGTTGCCCGCAAGCTGAACGAACTGGAAAATCGCGAAGACGTAGTGCGCGAATTGAAGAAAGAACTCGCGGGCGCCGCAGCGGCGTATTTAAGTGCGGCGCAGGCAATATCGAAGAAGCGGTACAGCGCGGCGCGGGAGTTGCAGAAGCTGGTAGAGGTGGAGGTCAACCAACTGGCGATGAAGGCGCAGTTCCGCATTGCGGTTGCAGGATCCGATGAGGAGGCCAACTGGACGCCCGCGGGCTTTGACAGTGTTGCCTACATGATTTCGCCCAATCCTGGCGAGCCGCTGAAGCCGGTGGAGCAGATCGCTTCCGGTGGCGAGCTTTCGCGGGTGATGCTGGCCCTGAAAGCGACGATCGAGGCAGGTAAAAAGAGCAAAGCCGCGACGCAGCGCACTCTGGTGTTTGACGAAATCGATACCGGGATTGGGGGGCGCGCCGCGGAAGCGGTGGGCAAGAAACTGAAATCGCTGGCGCGAGCCAACCAGGTGTTGTGCATCACGCACCTTCCGCAGATCGCGTCGTTTGCCGACCATCATTATTTGATCGAAAAACGCGAGGCCGCCGGCCGGACGCGGACGCTGGTGCGCGCGCTAAGCGCCGACGAACGTACGGAAGAGATCGCTCGGATGCTGAGCGGAGCGAAACTGACCGAGACATCAAGACAGCATGCGGAGCAGCTGTTGAAGGCCAACGGGTGAGGCGAATTGCCAAAATTGCCAGGATTGCCAAAAATCGCCGAAATTGAGGCAAGTTTCAGTGGGCCGAATGACGATTCTTCTGCTTCTTCGTCTATATAGTTCAGCCGTCTAGGAGCGTTTCACTACTACCAAGGAAGGGAGCTTCTAAATGCCTTCAGCTTCCGCAGCGTCTACTGCTTCCACCTCTTCCAATGCTTTTCTCGCCATCTTTTGGGGCGGACTGGCGTGCGGCATTCTGGATATTACCCAGGCTTGTATCGCGTGGGGGATTCAGAATAATGTGCCGCCGTACCGAATTTTCCAGTCTGTGGGTTCGGGGCTCTTGGGGCCCAAGTCGTTTCAGGGCGGAGCGACCACGGCGGCGCTGGGTCTCTTCCTGCACTTTCTCATCGCGTTCATCTGGGCGGTGATTTACTTTGTGGCCAGCCGGCGGATCGGATTCATGACGGAAAAGCCGGTGATCGCCGGCTTGCTCTACGGCGAGTTTGTCTGGGTGATGATGAATTGCGTGGTGGTTCCGCTGTCGGCGATCCATCGCTGGCCGCCGAGGACTGATCCGGCTTCAATCATAACCGGACCAATCCTGCATCCGGTGCTGGTGGGGCTGCCGATTGCATTGGCGGTGAAGCGCTGGGCGCCAAGAGTTTAGATCGCCGACAATGCCAAAACTGGCAAAGATCGCCGAGATTTGAGAAAGCGCGAACTCCCCAACATCGTAGGTGCGATTATTGGCTTTCGGCGATTTTTGGCATTCTTGGCAATTCTGGCAATTCCCAAGCCAAGCCGTCAGTCAACAGGCACTGCTGAACCCCTCCCCGTTCACCCCCTGATCCTCCCCTGTTACTGCTAAATATCGATATTTCAAAGGTTTGGGCTAGTCTAAGGCGTTTTAATCGGATAACTTGGGGGCAAGGAAAAGTGTCTAAAAAGGATATAATTCAAGCAGAGCACAATGACACAAGAAGCTAAGACTTTACTGTTGCTGAAGCCGAGGGGTTTTTGCGCCGGGGTGGTTAGGGCGATCGATATAGTCCGCATTGCACTGGATGCCTTTGGGCCGCCCATTTATGTGCGCAAGGAAATCGTGCACAACCGGTATGTGGTCGAGGACCTGAAAGCCAAGGGCGCGATCTTTGTCGACGAGGTTTATGAAGTTCCAGACGGCCAGCGCTTGATTTACAGTGCGCACGGCGTTTCACCCAGCGTTCGGGAAGCCAGCAAGTTGCGCAACCTGCGGGTGATTGACGCTACCTGTCCTCTGGTGACCAAGGTCCACGTTGAGGCAGTGAAGTATGCCAAGGGCGGTTACAGCATTATTCTGATCGGGCACCATGATCACGATGAGGTGATTGGAACGCTGGGCGAAGCGCCCGACGTAACCCAGGTGGTAGGGAGCGCGGACGAGGTCGCGAACCTGGACATTCCCGATCCTAGCCGCGTCGCCTACATCACGCAGACCACCCTCAGCCTTGACGAGACCAAGGACGTAATCGATGCGCTGCGGAAGAAGTTTCCACTCATCGAAGGTCCGCATGCACAAGATATCTGTTATGCCACGCAGAACCGCCAGACAGCGGTGAAGGACGTGGCGCACCAGGCCGACCTGCTGCTGGTGGTCGGCTCAGAGAACAGTTCGAATTCCAACCGCCTGGTGGAGGTCTCAACCAACCTGGGCACACCTTCCTACCTGATCGATACGTCCGGAGACATCAAGCCAGAATGGCTGAGCGGGGTCACGACCGTGGCTCTGACGGCCGGCGCGTCGGCTCCTGAAGTATTGGTGGAACAGGTAGTGGAGTTTCTGAAAGGAAAAGGTTTCAACACGATCCGTGAAGTTGAGGTCATGCCGGAAAACGTGCGCTTCGGCCTTCCGCCGGAAATTGTTGAAGCTATAGCAGCCGCTCCGGCTGCAGCTGCGGAGTAAGACATGAGCAAGATGTTCGACCGGCAGCCTGGGAACCAGGCTCCGGCGCAGATGCTTTTTGGAAAAATCGACGGCATGTTGGACCGCGTCGCCCTGGGCGTTGAGAAGGCGCGGGATTACCTTTTTGCGCAACAGCACAAAGACGGCTACTGGTGCGGTGAACTGGAAGCCGATAGCACCCTGGAATCAGATTACATTGCCATCCACACCTTGCTGGGCACGGGCAACCGCACGCGCATGGAGCAGGCGGTGCCGGAGATTCTCCGGCGCCAGAATGAGGATGGCGGCTGGCCCATCTTTGCCGGCGGACCTTCGAACATCAGCGCTTCAGTAAAAGCGTATTTTGCGTTGAAGCTGATGGGCGAGAAGGCGGATCATCCGGCGCTTGAGCGGGCCCGAACAAAAATTCTGAACATGGGCGGCGCGATCGAATGCAACACCTTTACCAAGATCTATCTCTGCTTTTTCGGCCAGTATGACTGGGAGGCTGTTCCGGCAATTCCGCCCGAAATCGTGCTATTCCCCAACTGGTTCTGGTTCAACTTATATGAGATCTCGTCCTGGTCGCGGGCGATCCTGGTACCGCTGTCAGTGGCGTACGCCAAGAAGCCGTTCAAAAAGATCCCGGTGGAAATGGGGATTGAAGAATTGTTTGTCGGCGGCCGGCATGGCCGGCACCTGCATTTGAAGTACACACCGCAAACCATTAGCTGGCGCAACTTTTTCCTGGTGTTGAATCGCGTGGTGCATTTCTGCGAGCGGTTCCATATCCGTCCGTTGCGCTACCTGGCGCTCAAGAAGGCGGAACGGTGGATGCTGGAGCGCTTCGAGAAGTCAGATGGGCTGGGCGCGATTTATCCCGGTATTCTGAATTCGATCATTGCGCTGCGCTGCCTGGGCTATTCGACGGACGATCCGCAGGTGATTCGCGCGCTGGATGAATTTGAAAAGCTCGGCATCGAAGAACCAGGTATTCCCGATGACTCTGAGCCGACCTTCCGCATGCAGCCCTGCATGTCTCCGGTGTGGGACACCGCCTATGCATTGTTTGCACTGGGCGAAAGCGGCGTGCCGAAGGATGATCCGCGGCTGCTGAAGGCGGCCGACTGGATTTTGAGCAAGGAAGTTCGCAGCAAGGGCGATTGGGCGGTCAAGGTTCCGAACGTGCAGCCCGGCGGCTGGTATTTTGAGTTCAACAACGAGTTTTATCCTGACGTGGATGATTCGGCCATGGTTCTGCTGGGACTGGATAAGGTCGACAACCCTCGAGAGCGTTATCAGCATGAGGTCTGCCAGCGCGCCATCGAGTGGATGTTCGCCATGCAGTGCCGGAACGGCGGCTGGGCGTCATTCGATAAAGACAACACGCGCATGGTCTTCCAGCACATTCCCTTTGCCGATCACAACGCCATGCTCGATCCGCCGACCGTCGACATAACCGGCCGCGTCCTGGAGATGCTGGCCAGCTATGGCGTTACCAAGGACGATAAGCGGGTCCAGAAGGCGATCAAGTTCATTTTGAAAGAGCAGGAGCCGGATGGATCGTGGTTTGGGCGATGGGGTGTGAACTACATTTACGGGACCATGCTCGTGCTGCGCGGATTGTAGGCCATAGGAGTGGATCATCATGAGCCGTATATCCAGCAGGGAGCGGAGTGGCTGCGCATGGTGCAGAACTCTGATGGCGGCTGGGGTGAGACCTGCGGTTCGTATGACGATCCGGCGACCCGCGGCATCGGGCCGAGCACGCCATCCCAAACGGCCTGGGCCGTGATGGGCCTGTTAGCAGCGGGCGATACGCGTAGCGAGTCAATTCAGCGGGGCATCCTCTACCTGCTGGAGCAGCAGGGAGCAGACGGCCACTGGGAGGAGGATCAGTACACGGGCACTGGTTTTCCGCGGGTGTTCTATCTGGCCTATCACCTGTACCGTGATTATTTCCCGCTGATCGCACTGTCAACGTATGCGAAAGAGTTCTCCACGCTGGAACAAGAGGGAAGTGTGGGGTACGCGAGAGGTTGAGGAATCCCCGAGATCGCGCCTGATCGCCGTGATCGCGCGAAACCGGAAGAGCAAAGCTTGCCGCGGATAAAACGCGGATGAATGCGGATCAGAAATGAGCCCAGCGGTTTCCGCACAAATTGCGAAAGCGAAGCTGGTTAAGTAATGAGACGAAGCTAAGAGCCAAAAGCTAATGGCTAAAAGCCGAATTTAGGGAGACCCAATTTGCCGGTACCAATTTCACAGATGTGGACGGTCGCGAGTTACGTGGTGAAGCAGAAGTTCGCCCGGCGTAAACGGTATCCGCTGGTGCTGATGCTGGAGCCGCTATTTCGCTGCAACCTGGCATGCGCGGGCTGCGGCAAGATCCAGTATCCGGCCCACATCCTCAAAAAAGAGCTGACGCCGGAGCAGTGCTTCCGCGCAGTGGACGAGTGCGGCGCGCCGATGGTGTCAATCCCCGGCGGCGAGCCGCTGATGCACCCGCAGATCGGCAAGATCGTGGAAGGCCTGGTGGCGCGGCGGAAGTACATTTATCTGTGTACGAACGCGCTGCTGCTCAAGGAGAAGATCGATCTCTTCAAGCCGAGCAAATATCTGACGTTCTCGGTGCACATGGACGGCCAGCGCGAGCACCATGATTTTTCCGTCTGCCGCGAGGGCGGCTATGACGCCGCGCTGGAGGGTGTGAAAGAGGCGTTGAAGCGCGGTTTCCGCGTAACCACGAACACTACGCTCTTTGATGGCGCCGATCCCAACAGCGTGCGCGAGTTTTTTGACGAGATGATGGAACTGGGCGTTGAGGGCATGATGCTCTCGCCGGGTTATTCCTATGACAAAGCGCCGGACCAGAAACATTTCCTGGGCCGGGCGCGCACGCGCAAGCTGTTTCGCGCCATCCTGGCGAACCGCAAGAAGACCTGGCAGTTCAACCAGTCGCCGCTGTTCCTGGAATTTCTGATGGGCAAGCGGAACTATGCATGTACGCCGTGGGGCATGCCTACCTACAACATTTTTGGCTGGCAGAAGCCGTGCTACCTGCTGCAGGACGGCTACGCCGACACCTTCCAGGAGCTGATGGAATCGACGGCGTGGCAGGAGTATGGAACGGAGTCAGGCAATCCGAAGTGCGCGAATTGCATGGTGCACAGCGGATATGAAGCTTCCGCAGTGAACGAGACATTCAGCTCACTGCGCGGGCTGCTGGCCACGGCGCGAGCCACGCTCTTTACCCGCCACAAGGATGAGCACGCGCTCAAGCTGCTGAACGAGCCGGTACGCCCGGTGCACAGCTACAACCCGCTGGTGCAGATTGAAGAAGCTTCAAGCCAGCTGGAGGAGACCAACGCATGACGGGTCCAGCGGACGCAAAAACCATCAAAAACGCTGATACCCTTGAGGTCGCTCCGGGATTTGCCCATGAGAAGCTGGAAGGCTGGGTGCCGGAGCTGGCGGGCGAAGAAGAGATCCGCCAAGCCTTGGAGAAGGCGTTTGACTATCGCGGCGATATAACCATTACGCGTAAAGACGGTAGCAAGATTGAAGGCTACGTCTTCGATCGGCGGCAGGGCAAAACGCTGGCCGAGTCCGCTGTGCGACTTTTCCCCAAGGATGCGGACAGAAAGATCTCCATTCCCTACTCCGATATTGCCGCGCTTGCCTTTAGCGGGCGCGATACCGCAGCGGGCAAGAGCTTTGAAGCCTGGGTACGCAAGTACTGGGAAAAGAAGGCAGCAGGAGAGAAGAACATAGGGATTCAGGCGGAGGTCCTGGAATAGTTTTTCTGAAATCCCGAGCGCAGCGAGGGAACCCTACGATCTTAGATAACCAAGGCGCTGAAAATCTTAACCGCGGGTCAACGCGGACGTTCGCGGATCAGCCTGATTCAGCAATATTGCCAGAAGGATAGGAGTCCGTTGCTATAGCGATCCCTCGCTGCGCCCGGGACAAAGAAGAATCATGAAGGTTTTCATCACAGGAGCGACCGGATTCGTAGGCAGCCATGTGGCGCGAGCACTGGCGGCGGAAGGCGCTGACCTGCGGTTGCTGGTGCGGCCGACGAGCCGGAAAGACAACATCATCGACCTTCGGGCGGAAACGGTTGAAGGCGATCTGCGCGAGCCGGAGTCGCTCAAGAAAGCCATGGCCGGTTGCGAATTCGTTTTTCACGTGGCGGCGGATTACCGGCTTTGGGTGCGGGACCCGGAGCAGATGTATCGCGCCAACGTGGAGGGCACGCGGGCTATCATCCAGGCGGCGCAGCAGAGCGGAGTGCGGCGCGTGATCTATACCAGCTCGGTCGCGACAATGGGTTTTACTCAAGACGGACACATTGCGACGGAGAATTCGCCGGTCTCCATCCGGGACATGGTGGGGCACTACAAGCGCTCGAAATTCATGGCCGAGGAGATCGCCCTGGATGCTGGTCGCAAGGGCGCCAATGTAGTGGTGGTGAATCCCACGACGCCGATCGGGGAATATGATATCAAGCCCACGCCGACGGGAAGGATCGTGGTGGATTTTCTGAAACGGAAATTTCCTGCCTACGTCGATACCGGCTTGAACCTGGCAGACGTGAAAGAGGTAGCGCGTGGGCACCTGCTGGCGATGGAAAAAGCCCGGCCCGGCGAACGTTACATTCTGGGCGGAGAGAACCTGACGCTGAAGCAAATACTGGACAAGCTCGCGACGCTGACAGGGTTGCCGTCGCCTAAGATGAAGGTCCCGCACACGGTGGCCATGGGATTTGCCGTGTTTGATCAGTTCTTCACCGGAATGGTCATGGGAAAGGAGCCGCGGGCCACGATTGATGCGGTGAAGATGGGCCGCAAAAAGATGTTTGCTTCGTCGGCCAAGGCGGAACGTGAGCTGGGCTACCAGGTCTTACCGGTGGAAGATGCGTTGCGGCGGTCGATCGACTGGTTTCAGGCGCACGGGTATGTCGAGCCGGCGGCCGAGGCGGCAACGGTGAATGCATGAAGCGTACAGTGGTCATTGCGGCCATGGAGCGCGAAGTGCGGCCACTCCTGCGGGGTTGGCAGCGGGTGGCGCTGGATGGTGACGGTCGCAGGCTGGTTGCTTTTGAACGCAGCGAACTAGCGGTAGTCATCAGCGGGATTGGCAGAAATAATGCCGAGAAGGCCGCGCGGGCCGTTGTGGCGGCGTACCAGCCCAGAACCATGATCTCTGCAGGGCTTGCTGGCGCGCTGATTCGAAGCTTGAAGGCCGGCAGCGTGGTTACGCCCAACGTGGTTGTGGATGCAGCGGATGGAAGCGAGTATCGCTGCACGGCGGAGAGTGGCGGCGTGGGCGGCGGTGGAGTTCTGGTTACGGCCGGCGAGATCGCGGGTACAGATGCCAAGGCAAAACTGGTAGAGCAGTTCCACGGATTGGTCGTCGATATGGAAGCGGCCGGAGTGGCCAGAGCGGCACAGGAGACGCAAACGGCTTTTCGTTGCGTGAAAGCGATATCGGACGAGGCTGATTTTGTGATGCCGCCGCTCAAGAAATTCGTGGACACGGCAGGAAGTTTTCAAGCAGGAAGGTTTGCAGCGTGGGCCGCGTTGCGGCCATGGCGCTGGGCGGAAGTGATCGTCCTGGGCAGAAACAGCAGCAAAGCAACCACGGCGCTATGCGAATGGCTGGAGAAGAACCTCGCTGCCGACATGCCGCCCGCTCAAATTGTTACACTGAATAGATCAGGGTTATTGGATGGGAGCGCGCCGGTAACGAATCGCAATAGATGACGACGGTCACCAAATTCGACGCCGGCAAGGCACATCAGGTCCTACCTTCGACCATGCGCGCGGCAGTGTATCGCGGAAAAGATGATGTGCGTCTGGAGACGGTTCCCGTACCCGAGATCGGCCCCGGCGAATTGCTGGTGCGCATCCATACCTGCGGCATCTGCGGGACGGACCTCAAGAAGATTGCCACCGGATCCCACTCGGTGCCGCGAATCTTCGGCCATGAGATGGCCGGCCAGATCGTCGCGATGGGCGCAGGCGTAAAAAGCTTTGCGGTCGGCGACCGCGTGATGGTGTTCCATCACATCCCCTGTGGCGGGTGCTACTACTGCCGCAAGAAGGTTTTTGCTCAATGCCCGGTTTATAAAAAGGTAGGCGCCACGGCAGGTTTTGAGCCCAGCGGCGGCGGCTTTGCCGAGTACATCCGGGTGATGGATTGGATCGTACGCAAGGGCGTGGTCAAGGTTCCCGACCACGTTTCGTACGAACAGGCTTCATTCATCGAGCCCGTAAATACAGGCATCAAAGCGATTGAATTGCTGCGCTTGCAGCCGGATGAGACGGTTTTGGTGATCGGCCAGGGGCCCATCGGTATCATGCTGGCCGCACTGGCCCGGCGCACAGGTGCGACGGTGGTAACTTCCGATTTATATCCCCAACGTCTTAAAATAAGTGAGAGCTTCGGGTTACGGCACAACGTAAACGCCGCTACGGCCGATCCCGGAATTCGGATCAGAGAGCTTACGGACGGGCGCGGCGCGGATGCAGTAATTCTGGCTACGCCCGGTAACAGCCTGATTAAGCCGGCAATGGATATGACGCGTCCCGGCGGGAGAGTCATGCTGTTTGCCCAGACGCAGCGCAGTGAAGTGGGAATTGATCCTTCAGCGGTGTGCCTGGACGAAAAGACGCTGATGGGCTCGTACAGCGCGTCGGTCGATTTGCAGGAAGAAAATGTGCGGCTGGTTTTCAGCGGAGAGATTGATTTTGCCCGGCTGATTTCGCATCGCTTCCCCCTCGATCAGGCGGTGGAGGGATTGCGGTTGGCGGCGCGTCCGGGGCCGGATTCGATGAAGATCGTGGTTCAACCTGGAACGGACTGGGAGAAAATTTGAAAGGACAGATGACAGCCGCGGTCCTCTACGGCAAAGAGGACATCAAGATCGAGAAAGTGCCCATCCCCACGCTGGAGCCCGGCGAGGTGCTGGTGAAGGTAAATGTGGCGCTTACCTGCGGGACCGACCTGAAGGTCTACCAGCGCGGCTATCACGCGCGCATGATTGTACCGCCGGCACTGTTTGGCCACGAGCTTTCCGGCGTGATTGAAGAGGTAGGCCCTGGCGTGCGGGATTTTCGCCGCGGTATGAAGGTGGTGGCGCTGAACTCGGCCCCCTGCGGCGCATGCTTTTATTGTCTGAAACACCAGGAAAATATCTGCGAAGACCTGCTGTTCAATAACGGCGCCTACGCCGAATACATCAAGATCCCGCGTCGCATCGTTGAAACCAATATGCTGGCGCTGCCGGAAGACGTGACTTTTGAGTCTGCCGCGATGACCGAACCGCTGGCCTGCGCTCTGCGTGGCTTGCAGGAGACGGGGGCCGACATTGGCGATACGGTAACGATCATTGGCGCAGGCCCGCTGGGGTTGATGCTGGTGCAGGTCGCCAAGCTGACCGGCTGCAAAGTGATTGCCGTAGTCAAGCGGAGCGAGCAGGTCACGGCAGCCAGGAGATTCGGCGCCGACGAGGTGATACAGATCGGCAGGGCGCGCGACCCCATCGACGCGGTGATCGGCGTAACTGAAGGGCGCGGCTCGGACATCGTAGTGGAAGCCGTGGGCCGCCCGCAGACCTGGCAATGGGCGGTGGAGATGGTGCGTCGTGGCGGCGTTGTGAACTTCTTCGGCGGATGCGCCAGCGGCACCAAAGTTGAACTGGATACGAACCGCTTGCACTATTCGGAAATTACGTTAAAGGCGACGTTCCATCACACGCCACAGACGGTGCGAAAGGCGTTTTCACTGATCGCGGAAAAGAACGTAAAGAGCACCGACTACGTTACCGGCGAAGCACCGCTCAGCAAGTTGAAACAGGTGCTGCAACAAATGCTGGATCGCGGGAGCCAGATCAAGACTGCCATTATTCCCGGCCATTGATCGGCAGGGGCTAAAGCCCCACTCTTTTCGAGACACAAACGGCAGGACCAAAGTCGTGCCCTGATATCTAAAACAAAATTGTGCAAGAGAGTTTTGGCAACCCGTGAAAGCCTTGCCCTGATACAGTTAAAACCAGCATGTCAATGTCGCGCACAAACAGCTCGTCCATGCCTCTGGGATGGAAAGCGCTGCCAGAGTCTTACCGCATCCCGGCGGCCGCGCCGTCGCTCGAAGAGGCGCAGACTTATTGCCGGCAATTGGCCACAACGCACTACGAAAATTTTTCCGTTGCCACCTGGTTCCTGCCGAAACGGTTACGCCAGCACTTTTACAACGTGTATGCCTACTGCCGGATTTCTGACGATCTGGGTGATGAGGTCGGGGACGCGCAGCAGTCACTCGAACTGCTGGACCAGTGGGAAGGGGAGTTGAACGCCTGCTATGCGGGCGGGCCAAAGCATCCGGTATTTGTTGCTTTGCAAGCTACCGTGCAACAGTTCGGGATTCCCAAACATGAGTTTTCCGATCTGCTGGTTGCTTTTCGTCAAGACCAGACAGTTACCCGTTTCGAGACATTTGACGATGTGCTGGGCTACTGCCGCTACTCCGCGAACCCTGTTGGCCATCTGGTGCTCTATTTATGCGGCTATAACGACAGCGAAAGGCAGCAACTCTCCGACTACACCTGCACGGCTCTGCAACTGGCGAATTTCTGGCAGGATGTTTACGTTGATTACGGCAAAGGACGCATCTACCTGCCGCTGGAAGATCTGCGCCGATTCGGCGTAAGCGGAGAAGACATTGCGGAACGCCGCGCCACCCCGCAATTCATCGCGCTGATGAAGTTTGAAGTGGAGCGGGCGAGAGAGTGGTTTGCACGCGGGCTGCCGTTGGTGAAGGCCGTCGACGGCGAACTGGCGATCGATATTGAACTGTTTAGCCGGGGCGGGCAGGAAATCCTGAACGCCATCGAGCGCCAGGGTTTTGATGTGCTGCAATCGCGCCCCGCGATCTCAAAATCGCGCAAACTGATGCTGGTGTTGCGTGCGGCGGCAGGCAAGCTCTTCCAACCCCACCATGCGCAACCGCAGCGCGTGCCGGGGGCACGGTGAACCAACAACTCAGCCATGCCTATGCCGTTTGCCGGGGGATCACGCGTCGCGCGGCCAAGAATTTTTATTACGGCTTTATCGTCCTGCCCTCGGAAAAGCGGAATGCGCTGAGCGCCGTCTACGCGTTCATGCGCCATGCCGACGACATCACCGATGAACCGGGCGATCCGCAGCAGAAGCGCCAGAAGCTGACGGAGTGGCTGGAAGCGGCCAAGGCGGTCTTTGCCGGCAAAGCGACTGACGATCCCGTGCTCATGGCGCTGGGCGATGCGCAAAAAAATTTCAAGATCCCGCCGGAGCTGTTTGAAAAACTGGTGTACGGAACAAGTCTTGACCTGGAGATCCCACCGGCCAGCGCCGAGGCGCCGGCCATCCTGTGCAGTACTTTTGAAGACCTGAAACAGTATTGCTATTACGTGGCCTCCGTGGTTGGGCTGGTATGCATCCGCATTTTCGGCTATGAAGACCGCAAAGCCGAGTTCCTGGCGGAAGATTGCGGGCTCGCTTTCCAACTCACCAACATCATCCGCGACATCAAGGAAGATGCCGGGATGGGCCGCATCTACATTCCGGAAGAGGATCTGGGGCGAACGAGCCTTACGGCCGCAAACTTTTCTTCAGCGGCGCTGCAGGACCCGGCGCAGGTGCAGCAACTGCGTCCGGCTCTGGAGTATGAAGCGGACCGGGCGCGGAAATACTATGAGTCAGCCAAGTGGCTGATGGAGCTGATCGAAGAAGACAGCCGCGCGGCGCTGTGGGTGCTGGTGGAGATCTACAGCCGGCTGCTCAAGAAGATTACCGAGCGCAATTATGATGTGTTGACGGAGCGGGTGAGGCTGACTTTCTGGGAAAAAATGAAGGTGCTCTCGCGCGGATTTCTGCTGCGGATTACGTGAGAAGATCGCCGCGATCAAAGGTGAGCGAAAAAAGCAAAACCTTACCACGGATGAACACGGATCGAACGGATCAGCCAAAATGCCGAACCTGCGAGATTGAAATCCTGAAGTTCATCTAGTGTAAATCAGTGTTTTCTGTGCGATCAGTGGTAGGTTTTTTGTTTTGTGACTTGCGGTACTGAGGCGTGGTGATCGCGATTGAGTCGATGGTCAATACGAACAAACAGCAATCCACGGTTGGCATTGTCGGCGGCGGACTAGCCGGGCTGGCTGCGGGCTGCGCGCTGGCGGATGCGGGATTGCGGGTCACGGTCTTTGAGCGCCGGCCGTATGTCGGCGGACGCGCTTCTTCGTATGAGCATCCGGGAACGGGCGAAGTCGTAGACAACTGCCAGCACGTGCTGCTTGGCTGTTGCACCAACCTGATCGATTTCTACCGCCGGCTGGGCGTGAGCGACAAGATACGGTGGTTTGACGAACTCACATTCATTGAACCGGGCGGACGCGCCAGCCGCATGGCGCCATCATTTCTGCCGGCGCCGATGCACAACATCCCGGCGTTTCTGGGCGCGAAGATGCTGACCGCCGGGGACAAGATGGCTATCGCGAAGGCCATGGCAAAGATCAGCCGCGGACTGCCGGCGGATTCCGGCGAGGACTTTCTCACCTGGCTGAAACGCAGCGGGCAGACGAAACGGGCGATCGAGCGCTTCTGGAAGACCGTGCTGGTGAGCGCATTGAACGAAGACCTGGATCGAGTTTCCGTGCACTATGCGGCGCAGGTTTTTCGCGAGTCGTTCATGAAGTCGGCCGAAGCGGGAAAGATGGGCTTGCCCAGCGTCCCGTTGTCTGATCTATACGGCTTCGCGACGGAGTACATTCGTGCCCGGGGAGGGCAGGTGTTGTTGCGGTCTTCGGTGACGGCGATTGGCCCGAAGCAGAACAGCGTTGGCGTGCTTGGGGGATCGGGAGAGATGCAATTTGACTACGTGGTGCTGGCCGCACCGTTCCAGACGGTCGCAAGCCTGCTGCCGTCAGATGCGGTTGCTGAGCCGCTCAAGCAGCAATTAACACATTTTGAGCCTTCGCCGATTACCGGCATACATCTCTGGTTTGATCGCGAGATCACCCCTCTGCCGCATGCCGTGCTGCTCGACCGTACCATCCAGTGGATGTTTCATAAATCAAAATTTCACGATAAGCGAGACAGTGATCAGCAGGGCAGCTACGTCGAACTGGTGGTGAGTGCGTCAAAGTCACTGGTGCAGAAGTCGCGCGAGGAGGTTCTGGAGCTGGCGACACGGGAACTGGCAGAATTCTTCCCTGAGGTGAAGGATGCAAAGATTGTGAAGGCTGCGGTGATCAAAGAGATCTACGCAACCTACTCGATTGTTCCAGGATTGGATCGATATCGTCCCGCTGCCAAGACGGCATGGCCGCGCATTTTCTTAGCTGGCGACTGGACCGCTACCGGCTGGCCAGCAACGATGGAAGGCGCAGTAAGAAGCGGGTATCTGGCCGCAGAAGCGATCATGGAAGCTGCCGGAAAGCAGCAGAAATTTTTAGTCGGTGATTTGCCTGCACGCGGTCTTATGAAGGTTTTGTAACGGCTCTCTCTCAATCCTCTCGCAATGCTTCAATCGGCTCAACGCTTACCGCTCGCCGGATCGGCAGATAGCTGGCCAACACGACGAGCAGAGCTAGCAACACGCAGGCCCCTGCAACCGTGGGCAGATTGTAAAGACTTATACCGTAGAGCATGCTGGAAAGGGCGCGTCCCACAGAGTAAGTGGCGAGGATGCCGAGCAGACAGCCGGCCAGAGACATACGGAACCCGTAACGCAGAGTCATGGAGGCGATGTGGCTGCGTTGCGCGCCCAAAGCAAAGCGTATGCCGATTTCGCGGACGCGCATGCGCACCAGGTACGCGATAACAGCGTAGAGCCCCAGACCGGCCAAAAAGAGGGAGAGGCCGGCAAAGATTCCCAGCAGAACGACGACAAACCGACGATTGGCAATGGACTCTTCCACGCGCTGCTCCATCGGCTTGGGGTCAAAGAGCGGTTGCCGGGAATCGGCAGAGTGTATTGCGGCTTCCATGCCGGCAAGCAGCGTTTCCGGATGGGAAGTGTTGCCGCGAACCACAACCGACATGCTTTGATCCGGAACCTGGGTAACGGGCAGGTAATAATAGCCTTCGTTGGCCTCGGTATCGAGCGAAGATACTTTGACATGCTTTACCACGCCGACAATAGGACGCCAGGTTTTGCCGTCGGTGCTGATCTGCTCGTTCAAAGCATCTTTCCCTGGCCAATATCGGCGGGCCAGCGTTTCATCCACCATTGCGACCGGCTCTGTATCAGGGCGGTCAGCGTCAGTAAAGGCGCGGCCCTCCACGACGGGAATGCCAAGGGTCTGGAAGTAATCAGAGGAGACAAGGTCGATATGACCATGAGGTCCAGGGTCATTCGGCTGCAATACCAGCCCTTTGATCGCAAATGAAGCCGATCCCTGTCCGCCGGCGAATGGAAGATCGCTGATCAAAGCCGCGGTTTTTACGCCGGGCATGTTTCTGAGATTCTGCAATGCTGCGTCATAGAATGCCACCTGCCGCGCATCGGTGGAGTAGAGTTCTTTGGGCAATGCCAGCGAGGCGGTCATAACCCCTTCAGGTTCGAAGCCGGTGCTCAAGTGCTCCACCGTTTTCAGGCTGCGGAAAAGGAGTCCGGAGCAGACCAGGAGGAACATGGCCACGGTGATTTCAGCGGCGACCAGGGCCGAGCGCATGCGATACATGGCGCGGCCTGATGTGCCGGAACGCCCGCCTTCCCGCAGGGAAAGAATGAAGTGCGCACCCGCCGAATGCAGCGCGGGAGCCAGGCCACAAAGCAACACGCAGACCACAGCGGCAACGCAGCCAAATATCAGTATTTGAAGATTCAAGTGCACCTGGATATTGCGGCTGATCATCTGCGGCGCCAGGTACAAAAGAGAAGGTATGGCCGAAGAGGCGATGAGGACTCCGAAGCCGAGCCCGCAAAGCGCCAGAAAAACGCTTTCAAGCAATGGAGGCGTCATGAGGCGACCGCGGGAAGCGCCAAGCGCAGCCCGGACAGAGTTTTCATGGTGTCGATCACTGGCCCGCGCCAGTTGCAAACCGGCAATGTTGGCGCAGGCGATCATTAAGACCAGAATCACCGAAGCAAGCAGGATGTTGAGCGGCTTGCGCACATCGCCTGCGATATATTCACGAAGCGGCATGGCAAACATGCCCCATCCAGCCCCTTGCGCAAACGCCATTTTGGCAATTACCTGCTGCGAAAGCGAGCTTTCCACGGCGTTCGCCTGGTCGAGAGTTACGCCCGGCTTCAGCCGGGCAACAGCAAACAGGTTTTCATTGAAGCGGAAGTTCTGGTCGTCGTGGTAGTTATTTGGAGGCAGGGCCAGCGGCGACCATAGCTGGGCATCATTGGGCCAGTTGAAGGCAGGCGGCATGACGCCGATCACTTCATAGGCCTGGCCGTTGAGCTGTAACTTGCGGCCGGCAATTCTCTGGTCACCGCCGAATTGTTTTAGCCAGAAACGATAGGAAAGCACCACGCTGTTATGGGCGCCCGGCAGATCATCTTCCGGCCGGAAGCTGCGGCCGAGCAGCGGCTTTACCTGGAATACGTCAAACCATTGCGAGGTCACACGCGCACCCAGAATGCGCTCAGGGCGCGCATTGTCAGCACTGTAATTGAAACTGGAAGGCTGCATGGCGGAGGCTGCGGCGAAGACGTTGCGGCTCTCCAGGGAATCCTCGAAATCAGGTGGAGAAACGCTGATGTTCTGCAGGTCGGCCATGGCGGAGTATTTCGCGCGCAGCGCAACCAGATTTTCGGCGTGAGGAATGCCGGTTGGATTCAGCAGAACGGAGTTCATCACACTGAATACTGCAACGTTCGCTCCAATCCCCAGGGCCAGCGTGATTACGGCCGCAAGAGTAAAGCCGGGTGACTTGAGCAACTGACGTAGTGCGTAGCGAAGTTCCTGCATTCGGCGCGCCCCTTTAGAGAAGTCTCAAGGTAAAAGAGAGTAGTGTGCAAGCAGCATTCCAAATAGAAGATCTTCAGAATCAAGAGCTTGACAAGATTAGGTTATCACTTGACTGTGCGCTTTGACTGAGTACATGTTCGAAACCGAACAGCAAGAACTCTTGCCTTGCTCCATGGCATTACTTCACCAGCAGCAACACACCAATGCAAACCAAACCGGCAGAGATCCAGCGCCGGCGATCGACATTCTCATGCAGGACGAATTTCGCCAGCATAGCAGAGCAGATAAAAGTCAGCGATGCAGAGGCAGGCGCGACCAGGCTGGCGTCACCCCAGGAGAGAGCGGTCAACAGGCAGAAGAAGCTGAAGATCAGGCTCATGAGCCCGAAGAGGAAGAGCTTTTCGCTGACCACACGACCGATCACCGCCAGCAAGCCTTTCCGGGCGCGCAGCTCCTCGAGATCGCCGATGCGTTTCATGGCAGCGGATAGCAGCACGTCGCCCGTGCTGGAAGCCATGACGAGCGTGGCAATCGCAATCCAGAGTTTAAGCGAGCTCATGTTGCTCCTTGGGCGCCGTAAGTGGCGGGCTCTTCTGCCGTTCCGTCAAGGAAGGTCCGCGCGCAACCAGACCGACGCCGCAGGTGATCAGCAGCACGCCGGCCCATCGCCAGGGGCTGACTGCTTCGTGAAGAAAGAAGCGCGAGAGAAATGCGGTGACCACGTAGCCAAACGCCGTTGCCGGCAGGACATAGGTAAGGTCGGCCCAGGACAAGGCGGTCAGGTAAGCGTAAAAAAAGCCGGCAAGGAAGGTGATGCCAAGAATCACCCACGGATCAACAAAGGCGCTGAAAATGTGCGTCCAATTGCTCAGGTGGATCTGGCCGATATCGTCCATGCCGCGCTTGAGCATCACGTCGCCCGCGCCGTTGCAGCAAGCGATTGCCAGATAGATCAGGACTTTTTTGAACTTCACGCAGGGATCCGTTTCCAGTGCAGGCGCATGCAGAATTGAGGGTACAACATCATCGAACGAGCAATCTCCACAGTACGGCTGCGACAAGCGCAGCCAGGCCGACCGCATAGCCGATCATGCGTGCTTTACCAACCCTCTCTTGTTGCTCCATTCGTCGACTCCTGCAAGGCCGCCCGGCTAGTCGCCGGCGACCTCAGCCTGGCGTGGCTCTTCGGGCGAGGCCTGCTTCTGGGCCAGCATCTCCTTGGCTGCTTTGTTGCGCGCCGCGCGCAGTTTCATGAAGGACTTGGCTTCCTTATAGAGACGCCTGCGCTCTTCACCGTTGAACACCGCCTTACGCACGATGCGGAAGACGGCTTTCGGGCGAAAATAGTACTCGTCGTAAAACTTGTGCACCATCTCCAGGACGTGTTCGCGCGGAAGACCGGGATATTCAATCTGCGCTACCTGATGGCCGCCTTCATCGACCATCCGTTCGGTGCCGACGATGAAGCCATTCTTCTTGGCAAAATCGTACATCTCTGTCCCCGGATACGCGTGAGCGATCGAGACCTGGATGGTCTCGACATCCAGCTCTTTGGCAAAATCAATGGTGCGACGGATAGACTCGCGGCTTTCACCCGGAAGGCCGAGGATAAAGTCGCCGTGCACGAGGAGCCCGAGCTTCTTGGTGTCTTTGGTAAACTGGCGCGCGCGTTCCACCGTTGCGCCCTTCTTGATGTTCTTCAGAATTTGCGGATCGCCCGATTCATATCCAACAATCAACAAACGGCAGCCGGCTTCGCGCTGGGCCTTGAGGGTTTCGTAGTCCGTGGTCACACGCGAGGTGCAGGACCACGTGAGATTCAACGGCTTAAGCTTCTGGCAAAGTTCGACGGTGCGCGCCTTTTGGATATTGAAGGTATCGTCGTCAAAGAAATATTCCTTCACGTAAGGCCAGTATTCCCTGGCTTTGGCCATCTCACGCGCAACCGCGTCAGTGGATCGCTTGCGCCACGGATGTCCGCTGAGCGTCTGCGGCCACAGGCAGAAAGTGCATTGCGCCGGGCAGCCGCGCGTGGTGTACAGCGCCACAAACGGGTAGAGCAGGAAGGGCACGTTGTACCGGCGCACATCCATGTCGCGATAGTAAACATCGGTCACATCCGGAAGCGCGTCCAGGTCCTGCACATCAGGCCGGTCAGGATTGTGGACCACTTTGCCACTCGCGTCGCGATAGGAAATTCCGAGGATCTCCGAGAGAGGTTTGCCGTTGGCATATTCCACGGTGGAGTAATCAAACTCGCGGCGGCAGACAAAATCGATGGCCTTGCACTCGTTCAGCGAGCGTTCCGGCAGCGTGGTCACATGCGGGCCCACAAATGCGACCTTCAACTTGGGGTTCGCTTCCTTCATTTTGGTGACCAACTGAATGTCGCCGGGGAAGCCAGGAGTCGAGGTGAAGAGCACCAGGAATTCGTACTGCTTGCCCAGCTCAATGGTCTCTGCCGCGCTTACATGATGCGGTGGAGCGTCGAGCAGGCGCGAGCCCTCGAGCATTCCAGCCGGATATGCCAGCCATACCGGATACCAGTACGACTCGATCTCGCGGGTGGCAGGCCAGCGCGAACTGGCGCCACCGTCAAAGTTCTCAAACGACGGAGGATTCAGGAACAATGTTTTTAAAGGCATATATCCAGGGTCTATAGTAACACCTTTCGTAGAGGCTAACCTCAAGAGAATCCAAGCGGTTACAAGCCGAGGGCCAATGGTCATTAGGTGCATTGGGCGGCATCTTCCTGAGGGCAACTGGACTAGTCCCTGAGCAATGGTTAGATAGGGTTCGGATTCAGGGGCGCGGCTTTCGGCTATCGGACAGGACACCAGAGGCCAGAGCCGCTTTCGCGAGCTACCCAGGGACGAGTGACTGGGCGGAGCGCAATGGAAATTTCCCAGATCGGACGTGTGCTGGTTTATTCTTTTTCGCATGAGCTTTGAATCCATCCGGTTAATCACGTTTGACTGCTACGGAACCTTGATCGACTGGGAAAACGGGCTGCTGGCTGCTCTTCGTCCGCTGTTTTCCCATGATGGCGAAATTGATGACGTGAAGCTTCTGGAAGCATATGGAGAAATCGAGGCAGCGCTGGAAGAAGGGCCTTATCTGCCCTACCGCCAGGTGCTGGCGGAATGTGCGCAGCAGCTGGGAAAACGGCTTGGGGTGGAAGTATCGTCGCAGCAGGGGATTGAGTTCGCTCAATCGCTGACGCAATGGAAACCGTTTGCCGACACTGTGCCTGCGCTGGAGTCGTTGGCAAAAAAGTTCCGCCTGGCGATTATTTCCAACGTAGACGACGACTTGTTTGCCGAGACCAGGAGGCAGCTGCCGGTGGAATTTGCTTTTGTGGTCACAGCGCAGCAGGTTAAGAGCTACAAGCCCGCGAAGCAGAATTTTGAGGAAGCGCTTCGCCTGGGCGAGGTGAACAACAGCCAGCTAATGCATGCCGGCCAGAGCCTGTATCACGACATTGCGCCCACCAACGCGCTGGGCATCAGCAACATCTGGGTGAACCGGCCGTCCGCGCGCCCGGGAGCAGGGGCGGCCAAACCCGGTATTGCCACGCCTACCTATGAGGTCCAAAGCCTCAGTGAATTGGCCGAGCTGATGGGTGGGATAAGCGCCTAAGCAGGTTTCGGCCTGGGGAAGAGCATTGGCTCCAGCAGGACCCGGCGCGTCTCTTCTGAGGTGAGGCATTCATCGGCTGAGTAGAATTCCACGGATCCGGTGGGGGTTTGACGCATGGAAAGCATACCGCCTTCGGGGATGCCGGCGCGATTGTTCAGCGCAGCGAATCTATAACGGACAGTGTGGTTTTCAAAATCGGCGATGACAGCCAGTTCCAGACCCGAACCAGAGTTGTCGACGTGAAATCTGTTCTCGCCCTCGGCAGAGAATGCCGCTCCACTGCGGTGGGCGCTGAACTCCGCCACGTCGGCGCGCAACTCGTCGCCCAGTTTGCGCCAGCGTTCTCGCGCGGCGGAAGCAAAGCGATCTTCTGCGGGTTCGCTCGTGGAGTTTTGTGCTGATTGGCGAAGGTGCTCCTGGATCCATCCCATGTTTAGATCCATCCCCTCGTTTATCGGATGGCGTTGGAGGCGAAGCGGATGGCTGAGCACCTGTATCATTGAGCATGGTTGATTAGCATGTTATTTCTCTCTGAAGTCGAGGATACCTTCACTGTTACGGGTCGTGGTTGCGTTATTATCCCCGCCGTTCCTCGCCCCGACTGCAATTTTCGACTGCGTGCAAAAGATCCGATCCAGCTTCGCACACCTGACGGCAGAGTCATCGATACCTGCATTGCCAGTATTGAGTTGGTCTGCGGTCCAGCGGTCAAGTGTCGCATGGTCTTTTTGCTGCCCCATGGCATTACCAAGACGGACGTGCCGAAGGGAACAGAGATCTGGCTGCCAAACTGATGATGGGAAGCGTGATTTAGCTCCAATAACGAAACATGTGCGCAGTGGCTGCCCAATCCCTATAATAGGCATATAGGTTCCGATCGCGCTCCGGCCTAAGGTATACCCGGCTGAACGCGGCGGCTTCTTGCGAAGGGATCCCGACGTGCGCTGCTGTTGCGCGCGGTGGGCCGAAAAGCAAGGACAAGGGTCCGATGCGGAAACGCGTGGGCCTCCCTCTTCATCCCAGGAATATCCGGGGATCAGGAAGAATTGGAAAGGAACCGGAGCGCGCTGTTTGCGCATTTCCCTCCTTCTTGTCTTGCAGCAAATCTCAACCATGCGGCTACGTGACAAACACGGGCGTTACATCACTGACCTGCGAGTCAGCATCACAGATCGCTGTAATTACAAGTGCGTGTATTGCCGGACCGGCAACGAGGGCGCGCAGTATGCGGAGCTGCCGTTTGCGGATTACCTGCGCATGGTTAGGCTCCTGGTGGAGCTGGGCATCGAGAAGGTACGGCTGACCGGCGGCGAGCCTTTGCTGCGACACGGGTTAGTAGATTTCGTCCGCGATCTGGCGCATCTTCGCACCCTGGACGGCCAGGAGCTTGATCTGGCTATCACGACCAATGGACATCTTCTGGAAGAGATGGTGCAGCCGCTCAAAGAGGCAGGCTTGCGCCGGGCGACCATCAGCATGGATGCTGTGGACGCAGAAAAGTTCGCGCGAATTACGCGCGTGCCCAACGGATACCAGAGCGTGCTGGCGGGCATTCGCGCAGCGAAACGCGCGGGGCTGGAACCGGTGAAAGTGAACTGTGTGCTGCTGCGTGGCTTCAATGAAGACCAGATCGTAGAGTTTGCACGTTTCTCCCGCGACGAGGGAGTTGTCGTTCGTTTTATTGAGTTCATGCCGCTGGAAGAGGACCGCGTGTGGTCGCCGGAGGTGGTGGTGACCATGGACGAAATCCTGGAAAAGCTGAACCAGTTTCGTCCCGTGCGGCAGCTGCCGAACGCTCCCAGCGAGACGGCGCGCCGCTACACCTTTGACGACGGCATCGGTGAGATGGGGATTATCGCGCCGGTATCGCATCCCTTCTGCGGACATTGCTCGCGCGTCCGCCTCACCTCTGACGGCAAGATACGCACCTGCCTGTTTTCTCTGCTGGACCACGACCTCGCCGGGCGCATGTACCGCGGTGCGAGTGACAGTGAATTAACTGATTACGTTCGTTCAGTGGTCGACCAGAAAGAAGCGCGCCATCACATTGGCGAAGCTGGATTTATCAAGCCTTCGCGCAGCATGGTGCACATTGGGGGCTGAGCCCTTTTGCCGGCGGTAACTTGCCAATCCGTAAATAAGGTTAGTAAAATCCGCCCAATTCCCCGGTACAGCGAAGGGCGAGAATCTCCTCCAGCACTATTGAATTCCCCCACTTAGCAGGCTGAAAAAAGGATAATGGGCGAGAAAGGTACAGAAACCAGCTTAGCGTTTCGCACACGGAACCCACATATGGCGCTTGCGGTGGAAGTGGCCGGCAAAAGTGACGTCGGGTGCGTGCGCGCGAACAACGAAGACAATTTTGGCTTCGATTCGCGCTACGGCATCTTTGTGGTTTGCGACGGCATGGGGGGCCAGGCCGCAGGCGAAGTTGCGAGCAAGATGGGCGTGGACATTCTGCTGGACTACTTTCGCAAGGAGACAACTTACCAGTCCAGCCGGCTCTCGATCGGAGCAGCCGCTTCGCCCGGCGCGCGCAGCCTGGCCAGCGCGATTCAATTGGCGAATCGGACAATTTTTCAGGCAGGCCAGCAGCAGAACGGTCACAACGGCATGGGGTCGACCATTGTGGCGGCGCTGGTGCGCGGAAACTCACTGGCCATTGGACATGTGGGCGACAGCCGGATTTACCTCGTCCGCCAGGGCACGATCCAGCAGCTTACCGAGGATCATTCCTGGGTGATGGAGCAAGTGCGGCACGGCTACATTACGCTGGAGCAGGCGCAGAAATCGGAGATGCAGAACATTATCCTGCGCGCCTTGGGATCAGAAGAAGCGGTGGAAGCGGACGTGGAAGATCTGCTGGCGTTTCCGGGTGATCTCCTGTTGATGACCTCTGACGGCCTGACCCGCCACGTAAAAGATGCAGAGATTCTGGAGATCGTGCAACGTGCAATAAGTCTGGAGCGTGCCTGCGCCGAACTGGTGGAGACCGCCAAGGAGCGCGGCGGGGATGACAACATCACCTGCCTGCTGGTGCGGATCCTGGACCGGCCGTGGTACAGCAATATTTTCAACAAGCTATTTCATGGAGGGCCGCAATGGCAAAACTCTATTTGAAGTTTGAACAGTCCGAGCAGGTGCTGAAGGAAGTGGTGCTCACACAGGCCGCCACCACCATCGGCCGCTTGCCGGACAACAACGTGCAAATAGATAACCTTGCAGTCTCTGGCCATCACGCCAAGATCAGTTGGGAGCAGAACCACTACGTTGTGGAAGACCTGGGTTCGCTGAACGGAACCTACGTGAACAATGAGCGTGTCGGCAAAGCCGCATTGAAACACGGCGACCAGGTGAAAATCGGTAAGCATGTGGTTGAGTTCAAGCATGAGGGACCGGTACCCAACTTTGCCGTTGCTGCCAAGACCGGACCGTCAGCTCCCAAGCTGGAAGCAACCATGTTGCTGGATACCAAACAATCCCGAGAGAAGATCGCTGACAAAGGCGCAGTTGCCAACCCTGGCGCCGGACCGCTGGGCATTTCACGGCCGTCATGGATGTCCGATCCGTTTGTCGGGCATAAGGACCGTATCGGCTTGCTGAGCATCCTGGAAGGCCGCACCGATCAGGAAAAATACGTGCTCACCGGCAAGATGACCATGATCGGAAAATCCAACATGGCGTCGATCCGGCTCAAGGGCTTGTTCGCGCCCACAAGCGCGGCGCTGATCAGCAAACGCGACAACAAATATTTTATTGCGCCTTCCGAGAGCAAGACCAAATTGAAGATCAACGGCCAGGATGTGGTGAGCCAGCGCGAACTCGAGCCCGGTGACATTATTGAAGTCGGCAAGGTGAAAGCGGCGTTCAACTTCCAGGATTAGTTGTTTCCCGGGATTCGCAGAAGGGAAGCGACTGCCAGCGTGCAGTTCGATGGCGCGTACCCTCCCCACTTGAGCAACCTGTCTGCTCTGTGTATAAGTAGTCCCACAGCTTTCGGGGTTTCTACCATTACCACCCTCAGCTACGTTTACGTGGGTTTTTATTCGTTGAAAGGCGCAGCCGAAAGCCGTAAAGCTGGCTAATCAAAAGTGCCGTTTCGGAGCAGGATAGGGGCTATGATGTAGGGGCACGCTCCAAGGAGTGCAGATGTATTTTGAGCAGTTCTACCTGGGATGCCTGGCCCATGCTTCCTACATGCTGGGATCAGAAGGCGAGGCGGCGGTTGTCGATCCGCAGCGCGACGTTGATATCTACCTGAAAGCCGCAAAAGAGCGCGGGCTCAAGATCCGCCATATTTTTGAGACCCACCTCCACGCCGATTTTGTTTCCGGACACGTGGAGCTGGCGGCGCGCACGGGCGCCACCATCCACATAGGCGCAAAGGCCGGCGCTACGTTCCCGCACGATGCGCTGCGTGATGGTTCAGAGGTAAAGCTGGGCAAGATTCGCATTACCGCCCTCGAAACCCCCGGTCACACGCCCGAAGGTATGAGCCTGGTGATCACCGATGAAGAAAAGTCGCCCAAACCATGGGCCGTTTTGACCGGAGATACCCTGTTCATCGGCGATGTTGGGCGGCCTGATCTGGCAAAATCACACACTCCGCAGCAGCTTGCGGGGATGATGTACGACAGCCTGCACGGTAAGTTGCTCAAGCTAAACGATGACGTGATGGTTTATCCGGCGCACGGAGCCGGCTCGCTCTGCGGGCGCAGCATGCGCGCGGAGAGATCGTCGACCATCGGTACGGAGCGGCTTACAAACTATGCGCTGCAGATCAAGAGCCGCGACGAGTTCATCCGCCAGTTAACGGAAAACCTTCCCGCACGCCCGGAGTATTTTGAGCAGGATGCGCGGATCAACCGTGAAGGCGCTGGGGCCCTGGGCGAGTTGCCGGAGCTTGCGGCGGTCTCGCCGCAGGAGCTGAACTCGCTGCTGGAGCAGGGTGTGTTTGCTTTGGACGTCCGCCCCAATGCCGACTTCGCTGCCGCGCACGTGCCTGGGTCGGTCAACATTGCGCTTTCAGGACAATTTGCCTCGTGGGCAGGCGCGATTATGGGTTTGAGCGCGACTCCCGTGCTGATCGCAGACACCGCGGAACAATATACCGAGGCACGCATGCGGCTGGCTCGCGTGGGCATTGAAGATCCGCGTGGCTTCCTGAAAGGCGGCGTGGCGGCCTGGGAGCAGGCTGGGTTGCCGGTGGCGCATGTGCCGCAAATGACCGTGGAGCAGTTGCATGATCGTCTGGATGGCAATGGGCTGCAAGTGCTCGACGTGCGCCGCGAACCGGAGTGGCAAGCCGGGCATCTCGCAGATGCCGAGTGGTTTCCGCTGGACCAATTCAAAGTGTCGGCGCCGGAGGTTGATCCGGCCAGGCCGATGGCGGTGCATTGCCAGGGCGGATATCGCAGTATGATTGCCTGCAGCCTGCTGCGCCGCGCCGGCGTGGAGAATGTAATCAGCGTGATCGGCGGCTTCGACGCCTGGCGCAAAGCCGGCCTGCCGGTGGAGACGGCCATCGCTGAGAAAGTTTAGTTGTCTTTCATCCCGGCCTGGCGAAACCTGCCCAGTTTGGGGGCACGGGCATCGGCCGTGGGCCAAACAAGGCGTGCATTTCTCTCCGTGCGCTTACTTGCGGTACACTGGCCCGTCCATTGTTAACAACATGACAATCAGCAATCGGAGAATCCCGATCTGCTCAGCGGACTAGACTTTCATGAAAACTTTTACCCATTTCTTCGCTACGTTCCTTGCGGGTGTTTCTTTTCTTTCCATGGCGAGCCAGGCGCAACAGCCCACGCAAACGCAAAAACCGGGCATCGCCAATCCGACGGTTGTGGTGGATGACAAGCCGGTCACGGCGCTGCCGTACACGCCGAGCCTGGATGTGCCGTCGATGGACAAAGCGGCTGATCCTTGCGTCGATTTCTACCAGTACTCCTGCGGCGGCTGGATGAAGAACAACCCCATCCCCGCCGACCAGGCTGCGTGGAGCGTATATGGCAAGCTGACGGTCGATAACCAGCGCTTCCTCTGGGGCATTCTGGACGATCTGTCAAAGAAGACGACCGGCCGCACGCCGACGCAGCAGAAGATCGGGGACTACTTTGGCGCCTGCATGGACGAAGCCGCGGTGGAGAAGCTGGGGGCTGCGCCGCTGAATCCGGCCCTCACCGAAATCGCAGCCATGAAGAGCAAGAAAGATTTGGCTACGCTGCTCGCGCATGAGCACCTGACCACCATCACTTCCGGTCTGCTGTTCAATTTCGGCTCTGACCAGGATTTTGAGGATTCGTCGCAGATCATTGCTTTTGCCACCGCCGGGGGATTGGGGCTTCCGGACCGCGACTATTACACGAAAACAGACGCCAAGTCAGAGGAGATCCGCCAGAAATATGTGCTGCATGTGCAGAACATGCTGCAACTATTGGGCGACGCACCGGATGCCGCGAAGCGCGAGGCGCAGAAGATCATGGAAATTGAGACCGCGCTGGCCAAGGCTTCGCTCACGCGAGTGGAGCAGCGCGATCCGCATAACCTGTTCCACAAAATGGACCGCAAGCAGCTGCAGGCCCTTACGCCGAGCTTTGATTTTGACACCTATCTCACGGCCGGCGGAATCGGCCAGGTGAATATCTTCAACGTCACCGAGCCGAAGTTCTTTCAGGAGGTTGAACGCCAGCTGCAAAGCAACAGCCTGGATGATTTGAAGACCTATCTTCGTTGGCACCTGGTGAACGCGGAAGCGCCATTTCTCTCCTCTGCGTTCGTGAAGGCAAATTTTGATTTCTACAGCCATACCCTGCGCGGCGTGGAACAACTGCCGCCGCGGTGGAAGAAATGCGTCCGCCTGACCGATGGACAGCTGGGGGAAGCGCTGGGGCAGGAATTTGTGAATCGTGCTTTCAGCCAGCAGACCAAGGCCAGCACGCTCAAGATGACCAAACAGATTGAGCAGGCGATGCAGGAAGACCTCGAGCAGCTTACCTGGATGAGTCCGGAAACCAAGAAACAGGCGCTGGAGAAGCTGCATGCAGTGGTGAACAAGATCGGCTATCCCGACAAATGGCGCGACTACAGCTCAGTGGAGATCGAGCGCGCGGATTTTCTCGGGAACGTGCAGCGGGCCACTCTCTTTGAAGCCAAGCGCCAGCTGGCCAAGATCGGCAAGCCGCTCGATCGCGGCGAGTGGGGCATGACGCCGCCCACGGTGAATGCTTACTACAATCCGCAGATGAACGACATCAACTTTCCTGCCGGCGTGCTGCAGCCGCCGCTCTACGATCCCAAGGAAGATGACGCGCCTAACTACGGCAACACCGGCGGCACCATCGGTCACGAGCTGACGCACGGCTTTGACGATGAAGGCCGCCAGTTTGACGCCAAGGGTAACCTCCGTGACTGGTGGACCAAGGAAGATGGCGCGGCGTTTGAAAAACGCGCGCAGTGCATCGTGGACCAGTATGCGCAGTACACGATCGTGGACGACATCAAGATCAACAGCAAGCTTACTGAAGGCGAAGATGTGGCCGACCTGGGCGGCCTGGTGCTGGCCTGGATGGCCTGGAAGATGCAGACCAAAGACATGCACCTGGACAATCGCGATGGCTTTACGCCGGAGCAGCGTTTCTTTATCGGCTACGCGCAGTGGGCGTGCGAAAACGAGCGTCCGGAAAACTTGCGCGCCAACGCGATTACGAATGAGCATTCCCCGGGCAAGTATCGCGTGAACGGCTTAATGGTGAACATGCCGGAGTTCCAGCAGGCCTTCGGCTGCAAAGCCGGGCAGCCGATGGTGAGCGCTAACCGCTGCCGCGTGTGGTAGCTCAGCCGCAAATCCGTCCCACGCACCGGCAGCTGGAGATCTGCCTGGATTCGGTGGAGTCTGCCGTGAACGCGGAGCGCGGCGGCGCTGACCGTGTCGAGCTCTGCGCCGGCCTGCCTGAAGGCGGCACAACCCCCAGCGCCGGCATGATCGCCGCAGTGCGCAAAAAGATCAATATCGGTTTGCAGGTGATGATTCGTCCGCGAGGCGGCGATTTCTGCTACTCCGCCGACGAGTTCAGCATCATGCAGCGCGATATCCTCATCGCCAAGCAACTCGGCGCCGGCGGCGTGGTCTTCGGCATTCTTGATCTCGAAGGGCGCATTGACAAGGCGCGCATGCAACACATGGTTGAGTTGGCGCGCCCGCTCAAGGTTACTTGCCATCGCGCGTTCGATATGGCGGCCGACCTGCCGCAAGCGGTGGAAGATCTGATCGAGGTGCGCGTCGATCGCGTACTCACCTCCGGCAGCCAACGCTCCGCTATCGACGCCATGCCTACGTTGAAGCAACTGGTGCTGAAAGCCGCCGGGCGCATCCAGGTGATGGCCTGCGGCGAGATCTCCATCAGCAACGTGAAGGCCGTGGTCAATTACACCGGCGTGAGCGAAATACACGCTGGACTGGGCGAGTCTGTGTCCAGCGCGATGCGCTTCAGGAATTCGCGGATTGACATGGGCTCGCTCACCGGCAGCGAGTACCAGCGCACGGTGGTTTCCGAACCTAGCGTGCGTGAACTGCGAGCGGCTTTGGATAGCGTGTAAGGAATCGCCGAGATCGCGCGCGATCGGGTGATCGCCGTGACCGCAAACCCCGGCTTAGAACGTTAGAGCTGCGCAACCCGCGGCCGCCACCATGACAATTGTCACCCGCAAAAAGTGACACTCTCCACTTACCTCGCGTGTAAGCCAACCCCATACTGATCCCATGATCGACGAACGATGGAGGATTGCGATGGGCGAAGGAAGACAAATTGTGGCGTCGCTCGATGGCGTCACCAAGAAATACGCCGAGGTAACGGCGCTGCGTGACGTGAGTTTGAAAGTAGGCGCCGGCGAGTTGCTGGCCCTGCTGGGGCCGAACGGCGCGGGCAAAACGACCTCAGTACGGCTGATGCTGGGGCTGGCCAAGCCGCTGGCCGGCAAGGTCCAGGTGTTTGGCCGCGACCCGCGGATCACCGCGGCGCGCAGACGGATTGGCGCGATGCTGCAAGTGGCCAAAGTGCCCGAGACGCTCAAAGTCAAAGAGCACATCAACCTCTTCCGCAGCTACTATGCGAACCCGCTGTCGCTGCGGACGACTCTGGAAGTCGCCGGGCTGGAAGGCATTGACAACCGGCTGTTTGGCGCGCTCTCCGGCGGGCAGAAACAGCGCGTGCTCTTTGCGCTGGCGATCTGCGGGAATCCCGATCTGCTTTTTCTCGATGAGCCCACGGTCGGCCTGGATATCGCCACGCGACACCTGATCTGGCAGCAGATTCGCAACCTGGTGAAACAGGGCCGGACAGTTGTGCTCACCACGCACTATCTGGAAGAAGTGGATGCGCTGGCCAGCCGCGTGGTGGTGCTGAACCATGGTGGGATTGTGGCGGAAGGGACCTCCGCAGAGATCAAGTCGCGGACGGCGCAAAGAAAAATACGTTGCGTCACCAGGCTGCGCCCAGCCGACGTAGAGTCGATTGCAGAGGTGGCCGGAGTTTCCGCCCAGGAGGGCCGGCTGGAGATCAGGACGATGCAGGTGGAACCGGTCCTGCGCGAGCTGTTCCAGCGTGATCCGGCCCTTACCGGCCTGGAAGTTTCCAATAGCACGCTGGAAGAGGCGTTTCTCAAAATCGTTGAGGCCGGGCCCCAGGAAGCCCAAAAGGAGATGACAGCATGACCAGCCAGAGCGTAATAGCAACAGCAACTCCGATTGCGAATGCATCAAGCGCGAGCGCATTCCACATCTATCGCACCGAAGCGAAGTATGAATTCCTCAAGACCCTGCGCCAGCCGGCATATGTGATTCCGACGCTCACATTTCCGCTGATTTTTTACGCTATGTTCGGCATCGTGTTTGGTGGAAAGCAGGCGATAGGGGCCACCAACGTCGCCACCTATCTGCTGGCCACGTACGCAACTTTCGGTGTGATGGGAGCGTCGCTCTTCGGCTTTGCCGTAGGCGTCGCCATCGAGCGCGGTTTCGGATGGCTGCAGGTAAAGCGCGCCAGCCCCATGCCGCCACTCGCATATCTGGCTGCAAAAGCCGCAATGAGTACCATCTTCAGCGCCATCCTGATGACCGGACTGTACGCGTTGGCAACGGGGTTCGGAGGCGTGCACCTCTCGCCGGCGAGGTTTTTGGGGTTGGCCGGAACGTTGATTGCCGGATCAGTGGTGTTTTGCGCCATGGGCCTGGTCATCGGCTGCTATTCTGCGCCGAACGCGGCTCCGGGCGTGGTGAACGTTGTGTTTCTCCCCATGTCATTCTGCTCCGGGTTGTGGTTGCCAATGCCAATCTTGCCCAAGTTGCTGCAGCATGCGGCCCCGTTCCTGCCGCCGTATCACCTGGCGCAGCTTGCGTTGCAGCAGATTGGTTTTGAAGGAACGGGACCGGCCTGGCAACATGTTGCGGCGCTGGCAGCGTTTACCGTGGTGTTTCTTTTGCTTGCGCGCCGTGGATTCAAGCGCGATGATGTGAACGTGAACGCCTGAGATATCTGTTGATGCGCCTTCTACCCAAGAACAAAGATATCGGCTGGACGCCCTACGCGTGGCTGGTTTACCTGACCAGTGTTCCGCTGAACGCATACCTCGTCGGCGGGAGCTCGCGTACGTATTGGGCGCTCACCATCCTGGGTATGGCAAGTTTTCTGCCGCTGTATTTTTACGGCTATTGGCTGAAGGGGAAGAAGCTGCTGTGGATCGTCGCCGCGATTACGCTTCTGGCAATCATCTCTTCTCCGACGAATCCGGGCGCGTGTGTTTACTTTATCTTTGCAGCGGCATTCGTTGCCCATACAGGTGAAGCCAGGTTTGCTATTCGTGTCCTGCTGGTCCTTCTGTTGTTGATTGGACTGGAAACACTGATATTTCATCTGCCGGTGTATTTCTGGATTCCTGCACTGGTAGTCTCCGCTCTGATCGGCGCCATCAATATTCACTATCGTGAGCGCGATCGCGATAACAAAAAGCTGCTGATGGCGCAGGAAGAGGTGGAGCACCTGGCCAAGGTGGCGGAACGCGAACGCATTGCCCGCGATTTGCACGACGTCCTGGGGCATACGCTTTCGGTGATCGTGTTGAAGTCTGAGCTGGCGGCGAAACTGGCAGAAAGAGATCCGGCACGAGCGGCGGCCGAGATCAGCGACGTGGAGCGAATCTCGCGCGATGCACTGGCACAAGTCAGGAGCACGGTGCGCGGCTACCAGGCGCTCAGCCTGCAAGCGGAGGCGGAGCAGGCGGCAGCCACGCTGAAGGCGGCAGGCATGAAGGTGGAGTGCGACTTTGCTCCTGCCCAATTGCCGCCAACCCATGAAGGCGTGCTGGCCCTGGCGTTGCGTGAAGCCGTCACCAACGTAATCCGGCACTCGCAGGCCAAGTCGTGCGATTTACGACTGCGTCGGGTGGAAGGCGGTTGCGAGCTGATGGTGAAAGATGATGGCTGCGGCAGCGTGTCGCCCGAAGGCACCGGGCTGATGGGTATGCGCTATCGCGTGGAGGCGCTTGGCGGAAGGTTGCAGCGAGACGTCAACGCCGGGACCAGATTGGTAATAACGTTGCCAGTCAGGAGCAGTAACTAGTAATTAGTAATTAGTAGTTAGTAGTTAGTAGTTAGCAAAGACAGGAATTTTATAAGCACCGACAAAAGTGAGCGCCGCAATCTTAAATGCCTCGGCTAATTACTAACTACAAAATACTGCTTTTATGCCCATTCGCGTCGTGATTGCCGAAGATCAGAGCATGGTGCTGGGAGCGCTGGCGGCGCTCCTGGAAATAGAGCATGATATTCGCGTGGTCGGACAGGCGCGCAATGGAAAACAGGCGCTGCAGCTCACGCTCGAACACAAACCTGACCTGCTGCTCACGGATATCGAGATGCCGGAGATGAGCGGCCTGGAAGTGGCAGCGGAGCTCAAGCGCCAGGCTGCGACGGCACGCGTGATCATCCTCACGACGTTTGCCCGGTCCGGATACTTGCGGCGCGCGCTCGATGCCGGCGCATCGGGCTACCTGCTCAAAGACGCTCCGGCGGCGGCATTGGCCGATGCGATCCGCCGGGTGCACTCGGGCGGCCGCGTGATCGACCCTGAACTGGCGACGGAGGCGTGGAGTGAAGCTGATCCGCTGAGCGATCGGGAACGTCAGGTGCTGCGGCAGGCTGCCGATGGCGCCACCAGCGCCGAGATCGCCAACACACTGCATCTTTCGGAAGGTACCGTGCGCAACTATCTCTCTGAAGCCATCAGCAAGCTGGGCGCCAGCAACCGAGTGGAAGCCGCGCGGATCGCACGGATGAAGGGTTGGCTGTAAGGTCAAGCAGGGTTTTTCGATCACCTACCGTTCGTCCCACCTCTTCATACTGCCGGTACTAAGGGTGCTATATAATCTGCCGTATGAAAAGATCTCTTATCCAACGCGTGTTCTCTGTCGTGATGATCTATGTGCTGCTGGCGCCGCAAAGCTGGGCCACCTGCGGAGGCGGCGGTGGTGGCGGCATGGGCGGAATGGGCGGAGGGATGTCCAGCCCCCAGACCTATCAGGTGCCGTGGAAGCTGATCAAGCCGGAAGAGCAGCCAAAGGAAGGTTTGGCGGTTTACTGGTTTCCGATGGACGACAACGAATTGAAGAACTCGAGCCTGCGTGAATCGCGCACCCTGCAACTCTACGCGCAGCAATGCGTGACCATGGGTGTGGTGGATTCAAACAATGCGATCGGGAAGAAATACGTTGCGGACGGCAAGGTGCCTGTAGCAGTGCTGGTGCAGACGTCAGATGGCGCGGTGGTCGGCAAGCTGGAGAACAAGAACGGCAAGCTGGCAGTGGGTGATCTGGAAAAGATCGTCGAAGGCGAGATGAAGAAGCGCGAATCGGCGATCAAGGAAAAGATGGAAGACGCCAAAGCTAAAGCCAAGGCCGGCGACAGCAAGACAGCGATCGCTGAATATCGCGAGGTGGCGGAACAAAAGTGCATGTTCCCGAGCAAAGCCAAGGACGCTGTGAAAGAGCTCAAGAAGCTGGGCGTGAACGACGTGAATGCCGAGGCGATGCCGGACGGCCCGAATTTTGATCCGGTACTGAGCGCGAAGATCCAGAAGACGATGGCGGCCGGTCTGAAAGCGGAAAATGCCGCGAAGTATACCGACGCTCAAAAGCTTTACGCTGCTGCGCATAACCTGGATCCCAATGATCCAACGCCGCTGCGCTACCTGGGCGAGTTGTATCGGCACCACACAGGCGAGTGGGACAAGGCTCGCGATACCTTCAATCAGATTCTCACCATGCCGGCCGATCCGCTCTCGCGCGCGGTGGCGCTGCACGGGCTGGGCAAGATGACGATCCATGAAGGCGACTTCAAAAAAGGTCTCGGACTGATGGAGGCGTCAGTGAAGGAGTATCCTCTGGCCCTGGCATACCGGAACCTGGCGGTGTACTGGAACTCTGAAGGGAACAAGGCCAAGGCTGACGAGTACACCAGGCTGGCGCTGGCGCTGGACCCGCACGATCCTTTCAACCTGATCTTTGCCGCGGCGTTCATGGCGGGCAATGGCCACGGGGATGAAGCATTGAAGATCGCCAAGGAAAACGAAGCGCTGCTGTGCGCGTCCTATAATCTGGCAGCGATCTATGCGCAGATCGGGCAGAAAGACAAAGCACTGGAGTTGCTGAAGCGGCATTTCTTTGAGTACGAGCGCTACCAGTCAGTGCGGAGCAAGGAAATGATGGAAGCGCGCGTGGACGCCGTATTTGCCTCACTGTACCAGGATCCGCAGTTTGTGGCGCTGACCGCAGGCGCTGACGGCAGGCTGCCGCTTCCTGGCATGGCCGGCAAGCCGGCAGGAAACTGAGGCGCAATCGATCAAAGTTTGACCATCAGGGCACGGAGAGATCCGTGCCCTAGGTTCTTGCCACCACAACAGCCAGCCCCATCCGTCCGCCCACTTCTGTGCAGGTGGCAAGCGCATCGTCGCTGGTCTCCTCCCCGCAAACAATTTCCACCGACTGCGTTGCATCGTCCGGCAGTGAGAATCGCATGCCCAGTATCTTCTTTGGCCGATAAGTGACAGCCGCAAGCTCGCGAATACTGAAAGCCAGGCTGGTGGAAACAAAGACGGTGGCAGGCCGCGCCACCTTATCGAGCAGAGTAAGGATCTCAGTCTTCGATTCGAATTCGTCAGGAACCGCTTCGATGATCAGGTCAGCGGCGCGCGCGGCCTGATCAACTGAAGAAGCATATTCAATGCGGGCCAGCGCTGCCTCTGCGGCAGAAGGTGTGATGGCGCCGCGGGCCAAGGCATGGCCGAGGGCGATGCTGATCTCGTTGCCCGCGCGGCGGAGGCTTGCCGGCAGAATGTCTTCCAGGATCGTGGAGAACCCGCCCAGAGCCGCGAGCCGGGCGATGCTTTGGCCAAGGTCACCAGCGCCGATGACTGCGATGCTGCCGATCTTGGAATCAGGAGCAGCGGCCACGATCAGGCTTTTTCCAGGGTCTCCAGGGTTTTGATAAAGTTTGGATCAGCGTTGCGCATGTAATCGGCCAGGCGCTTGCGCTCCTCTGCCGTCATAGAAGTAATGCCCGCCTGGATACGGCGCAACGTGGCGGCAATGTCGTCAACGTAGTTCATCATGCGAATCAGTTCACCGGTTGCTGGCATGCTTAATTAGTGGCTCCTTGTCCAAACAATTATTGTCAACTGTTCCCTATGAATTAGTAAAGGAGTTGAACATCGGGGAAACATGGCGGCAAAAATGCCTGCCGTCTTCTGCGATTTGTGCATCTAAGTAGCTTGGAGTCTCCTGTCTTTGAGTACTGCCTTTCGTCTGATGATGCATGCGAGCCAATCCTGCCATCCTGACGCCCGAATCCAGCGGCATTTCTGAATGCCTGGACCGGCTTGCGTCGGAGAAACGGGCAGCCCGGCCGGTCTCCACATATCGACTGCAGTTTCACGCAGGTTTTCGCTTTGAAAATGCGCGCCGGCTGATTGGATACCTGCATGCTCTCGGGGTTTCCCATATTTATTCTTCGCCCATTCTCAAAGCCCGGGCGGGCAGCCCACACGGGTATGACATCACCGACCACAACCAGTTGAACCCCGAAATCGGCAGCTACGAAGAGCTGCAGGAGTTGGTGGGCGAGCTCAAGAACTACGGCATGGGGCAGGTGCTGGATTTTGTTCCCAACCACATGGGCATCGGCCCGGGGACAAATCCGTGGTGGCGCGACGTTCTGGCCAATGGCCGCGCTTCGGAGTTCTCGGAATTCTTTGATCTTGATTGGGATCCGCTTAAGCCCGAGCTGCACAACAAACTCCTGCTGCCGATTTTGGGCGACCAATACGGTGCGGAGCTTGAGGCAGGGCACATCAAGCTGGTGGCCGACGACGAGGGTTTTCGCCTTGGGTACTATGACAACGAGCTTCCGCTCGATCCGCAAACCATTCCCATGATCTTTGAGCCGGCCGCGCTGGAGTTGCCGCAGGAGCTGCGCAACCTGCTCTCCGGGCTGCGCAGCCTGCCATCTCACAGCGCGACTGACGGTGACGCGGTGCGCCAGCGCCGGCGGTCTGTTCCATCACTGGAGCATGCGTTGAAAGAGCTGCTGGCCAGATCGCCCGAGATTCGCGAGCTCATCCAGAAAGCCATTACGCGCACCAATGGCCAACCCGGCGATCCCCGCAGCTTTGATTCACTGCACCGCATTCTGGAGGCGCAGGTCTACCGGCTGGCGCATTGGCGTGTCTCCGGCGAGGAGATCAACTACCGGCGTTTCTTTGATATCAACGATCTCATCGGCCTGAGCATGGAGAATCCGCGCGTCTTTGCGGCGACGCACCAGCTTCTCCGGCATTTGCTGGCTGACGATATGATTCAAGGCCTGCGCATCGATCACTGCGACGGCCTGCTGAACCCGCGGCAATACATGATTCGTTTGCAGATGCTTTACGTGGCCAGCCAATGCGCGGGCGAAGCGCCGCGAGCGCCGGTGGCGGAGAACGGTATTGAGCTGGAGCTGCAGCAGGTCTTCGGCCAGCATGACTGGATGAACCGCCGCTCGCTTCTGTACACCGTTGTCGAAAAAATCCTGGAGCCGGGTGAAGAGCTGCCGCGCGAATGGCCCGTGGACGGCACTTCCGGTTACGACTTCACCACGCTGGTGAACGGTGTTTTTATTGACCGCCGCAACGAGCGTCTGTTCACCAATCTCTATCACCGCTTTACCGGTGCGTCCAACGACGTGGACACGCTGATTTACAACAGCAAGAAGCTGATCATGCACGCCTCACTGGCCAGCGAGGTCAACGTGCTGGCGCATTTGCTGGACTCGATCTCGCTCACGGACCGCTACGCCCGCGACTACACGCGCAAGGCGCTGCGCGACGTGATTCGCGAGACCATCGCCTGCTTTCCGGTGTATCGCACATACATTGACGAGCGCGGCCAGATGACCGAGCGCGATCGCGCTTATATTCACGAGGCCATCAGCCGGGCCAAGCGCCGCAATCCGGACAAAGCTCCAGCGAGCTTTGACTTTTTGCGAGACATTCTTCTGCTGACGCGGCAAGAATCGGAAGACCAGACGGACGTGTATCGCCGCAAGCTCCACTTCACGCTCAAATTTCAGCAGCTCACGGGCCCGGTGATGGCCAAAGGCATGGAAGACACAGCCTGCTACGTTTATAACCGCTTTATCGCGGTCAATGAGGTCGGCGGATCGCCGCGGCAGTTCGGCATCTCCGTGAATGAGTTTCACGAGGACAACAGCAAACGCGCCGTGAACTGGCCATACTCCATGCTGGCCACATCAACCCATGACACCAAGCGCAGCGAAGATGTTCGCGCCCGCCTTGACGTCCTTTCGGAAATGCCCAGGCTCTGGGGTGCTCAGGCGATCGCATGGCGCAAAGCCAACCGCGTCCACAAACGTCTGCTGGCTGACGGCCGGTACGTGCCGGACATGAATGAAGAGTACTTTCTTTACCAAACGCTGGTCGGCTCCTGGCCCTTCGATTTTGAGCATCTGCATCCAGAGGAGCGAAGCAGCTATATCGAGCGCATCAAGCAATACACGACAAAATCAGTCCATGAAGCCAAAGTGAACCTCAGCTGGATCAACGACGATCCGGCTTACGTGGATGCGCTCCAGAACTTCGTGGAAAAAGTTCTATCGCCGGCGAGCCCAGGACAGACCAATTCGTTCCTCGCGCAAATTGCGGCATTCATGCCGGCCATCCAGTTTTTTGGGGCTATCAATTCGCTGGCGCAGCGCGTGCTGATGATTACCTCGCCCGGCAATCCGGACATTTACCAGGGGACAGAGCTGTGGGATTTCAGCCTGGTGGATCCTGACAATCGCCGGCCGGTGGACTATGAGTTGCGTCAACGCCTGCTGAGCGAACTGGATCATCGCGCCGAGGGCGGCAAGGTGCCGGAGCTGTGCGCCGATCTGCTCAACAATTGTCAGGATGGCCGCATCAAGATGTGGGTGACGATGCAGGCCTTGCGCGCAAGGCGCGAGCGGCGCGAGCTGTTTCACCTGGGCGAGTATCGTCCATTGCACGCTGCCGGTCCCAAGCAGCGGCATGTTGTTGCGTTTGCCCGCGAACGAAACAACCATGTAGCGATTGTTGCGGTGCCCCGCCTCAGCTACACGCTTGCGGCGGGTGCGGTGCGCGCTCCTCAGGGCGAGCTGTGGCAGGCTACGGAGATTGCCGTTCCTCCGCGCACGCCAGAGTTTCTGGAGAATGTTTTTACCGGAGAGAAAATCAAGGTCAGTACGAATCGCTCGCTCTTATGCCACGAACTCTTCGCTCATTTCCCGGTCGCGCTGCTCGTCAGCGGGTAAAGGTTGCGGCGCGCGATCAGAGACCTGGCAGAGCGCCGAGAGCTTGTGCTCGAGTTCGCTGGTCAGCAGGCCCGCGGGGAGACGCCAGCCCCAGTTGCCATCCCTGAGCGAGGGGGTATTCATGCGCGCTTCACTGCCCAGGCCGAGCACATCCTGCACGGGAACAATAGCCAGCCTCGCAACCGAGCAAAAGGCCCCGCGAATGAAAGCCCAGTGCATGCCATCCTCGGGCTGACCCATATAGGCGGCAGCGTGTTGCTTTTCTTCCCTGGTTGCAGATTTCTCCCACCAGCCGGCGGTTGTGTCATTGTCATGGGTGCCGGTGTAAACCACGCAATTGGGCTCAAAGTTCTGGGGAAGGTAGATGTGAGCGCCTGGATCGCCAAAGCCGAATTGCAGCACTTTCATTCCGGGCACGCCGAGCCGCTTGCGGAATGCGTTCACCTCTTCCGTGATCAAACCCAGATCTTCCGCGATAAAAGGAAGATCGCCCAGGCGCGCGCGCAATACCTCAAACAGGTCGTCCGCCGGTCCTTTAACCCACCTGCCATGGACAGCTGTTGGTTCAGCCGCAGGAATTTCCCAATAGCTCTCAAAGCCGCGGAAGTGGTCCAGCCGCACGATGTCGCAGCTCTTGAGCGCCCAGCTCATGCGCTTCACCCACCAGTCATAGCCGTGGGCTTTGCAGGTTTCCCAGCGATACAGCGGATTCCCCCAGCGCTGCCCGGTTTCGCTGAAGGCATCCGGCGGCACCCCGGCCACCACCGTGGGCTGCATGTTTTCATCCAGGTGAAATAGCTCAGGATTGCGCCAGACATCAGCACTGTCATAGTTGACGAAGATGGCAACGTCGCCCACGATCTTGATGCCGTGCTTTTCGCAATAGCTGCGCAACGCTTTCCATTGTTCGAAGAACGCGAACTGAACGGCGCGTTCCACCTCCAGTTCGCGTTGGTATTCCAGTCCGAACTTGCGCAGACCGTCAGGCTCGCGCTTCGCCAGCTCTTTGGGCCACGAACTCCAGGTGTTGCCGCCATGGAGCCGGCGCATCACGTCAAATAAGACAAAATCTTCAAGCCACCAGCTGTTTTCCCGTTTGAACGCTTCGAAGCGTTCGCGATCGCAGTTACCGCGTTCCAGAAAGGTCTGCGCGGCTTGGTGCAACAGGGGCAGCTTGGACGCTTTGACATGATCAAAATCAATCCGGCCGGAAGAATCAGGCAGGCTTTTCAGCAGGCGCTCCTCCAGCCATCCATGCTCGGCCAGGCGTTCCAGGCTGATCAGCAGCGGATTGCCGGCAAAGGCGGAAGTAGCGGAGTAGGGCGAATTGCCCAATCCCGGAGGGGAGAGCGGCAATACCTGCCAGAGCCCCATGCGCGAGCGGGCGAGGAAATCCGCGAAAGCATATGCTTCCGGCCCCAGATCGCCGGTCCCGCCCCGCGAAGGCAGTGATGTTGGATGGAGCAGGATTCCGGCCGAGCGCACAGGCAGCATGATTTTCTTTGATGCAGACTTAGCTGCGGGCTTTAGTAAGGTTATCCATTTCGGTCTTGTTGATTTTTACCTTGCCCTCTTTTTCCAGGCGTGTGCCGAGGTCGCTCATGAACATGGCTAACAGTTCCTGCTCCTTTTGCTGGGCGAGTTCCTCGTGCAACTGATCGCGTTGCTTGGCAAATTCAGGGTCAGACGGAGAAGGTTCCTGCCGGTCGACTACCTGTAAAACGCCCTGGCTTCGCCCGAAGTTCAGAGGACCGCTGATCTCGCCCTGCTTTAGACCAAAGGCTACGCTTGCCGGGCCTCCCATAGAGCCGATGTCCGTAACCTGGCCGGTACGTCCCACCAGATCGCTTGTTTTGACTGTGGCGCCGGCTTCTTTCGCCGCTTTGGCCAGATCGTGTTCTGCGTGGGCGCGGTCTGCCATCTCCTGGGTTTTGCGGCGCAGGAGATCGTTGGCGCGTTCGTTTTTGAAATCAGTGACTACGCGATCCCTGATCTCTTCCAGGGATGGCGAGCGTGGAGGTTCTATTTTGGTTATCTCAAATATTACGTATCCCGTCGGAGTCCGGCCGATCTGTGGGCCTTTGTCCTGCCCAGTGAAGACCGTGTCCATAAAGGTGGGCTGCGAACCTACGCCCGGCAACGAGTCAGTCCGCGCGACGGGATTGCTCTGCACTACCTGGGCGCCGTACTTGGCTGCGGCTTTCTCAAGCCCTTGCTTTTGCGCAAAGTCCTGGACTTCGCCGGAAAGCTTGTTCAGCACGGCGTTGAGCTTCTCCTGTCTGACCGCCTTTTCAATTTCCGGCTTTACTTCACTCAGCGGTTTCAGGTGCGCTTCTTCCTTGTCTTCCGTCTGAATGATGTGGAAACCGAACTCGGTTTGGACCAGATCGCTGATTTGGCCTTTGCTCTGGGAGAAAGCAACCTTTTCAAATTCGGGTACTGTCTGGCCTCTTGTGATCCAGCCGGTACCCAGTTCTCCGCCGTTGTCTTTGCTCCCCGGGTCCTGCGAATATTTTTTTGCCAGCACGGCGAAATCTCCACCTGCTTTCACCTGCTTGAGTACGTCTTGCGCCTTGGCCCGCGCCTCATCAACGCCCTTCTGGTCCACTTTGCCATCGGGTCCCGGCTTGGGGGTTTCAATCAGGATGTGGCGAACCTTGGCCCGCTCCGGCACGCGAAAGTCATCCTGGTGGGCGCTGTAATAACGCTGAATGTCCGCCGGATCAATCGTGATTTTGCTCTCCGTGTCCTTATCATTCAGCACAAAATACTTCAGGGTGCGTTTCTCAGGAATGGCGTTCTGGTAATGCCCCTGGTTGGCATTGAAGAAAGCTTTGAGCTCAGTGTCAGTTGGCTTGATGGTCTTCAGGATATCGTCCAGCTTGATCAACGCGTACTGGAACTTGACCTTGGTGTTCTTGTCCTTGAAAGCCTGCTCCAGTTCAGCCTGGGAGACTACAGCGTTGGCGGCAACGACGCTAAACAATTTGCGCCGGAGCAGGTCATTCTTGATCCCGCTTTCGAATCGTTCTGGCGTGACCTCGGCCTGCTGCAATAGCTGCTTATATTTGTCTGCGCCGATCCATTGCCCGTTGGGGAAAAAAGTCTCCTTATACATGCCAGTCCGCAGTTCGTCCTGCACTTCTTTATCGGATACGTTCAACCCCATGCGTTCGCTCTCATAGCTGACCTCCGCCTCCTGGATCAACTCCTGTATGGCGCGCTGATTGAGGAATGGCAGCAACGCGGCCGGGTAGGCCTGCTGCCGCTGCTGCGCTTCGACGATTCTGGCCACATCATCGCGACTGATCTCATGGCTGCCCACGGTGGCGACCACCCCAGTGGTAGTCACGGTGTCACTGCTCATGAAGCCGGGTATCAGATAAGTCACCATGCTGGCGGCAAGGACCAGAAGAAAACCGGCGAGGATGTATTTAGCGGCCTTATTGCCGCTCTGCAGAAACTTGATCATGGCTTGATTAACGCTCCAGGGAAATTATGAGGTCTCAGTCATTATAAATGCGTTCAGCGTTTAACAAAACTTTACCCAACGGCCTATATCTTAGGAGCATCAGAGCTAAACAACATACCCTACATCCGGAAAATGCAGGATCGATCGGCGGGCGCAACATGTGAGCAGAGTTCGTGTTTACTACCCTATTTGCGGTATTTCTGCGATTGGCATAACCATGGGGCAGGGCCGATTGGGTCTTTCCCGCCCGTAGTAGCGAATACGATGCAGGTGTCATAATCTTCTAGTCAAGCGCGAGGTAAAGGCCATGGCGGCGAAACAGCGTTTTGTCCTGTTGATTGTACTCACAAGTGCTTTCTTTTTTATAACCGGCTGTGGCGGCGGTGGTTCTATCAGTTTTCCCCCACCTCAGGGAGGTTTCACGAATGCCAACCTAAGCGGTCCATTCGCATTCTCTTATACCGGTTCTGATGCCAGCGGTTTTTTGGCTGTAGCGGGCAGCTTTACGGCGGACGGCAAGGGCAATATCACTTCGGGAATGGAGGACCTTCGAGACGCCAATGCCGCTGTTACCAATGCCGCTATTACCGGTACTTACACTGTCCGTCCCGACGGGCGCGGGCAGGCGCAACTCAACTCCCCTGGGGGCAACAGCACTATCGCTTTCGTGATTGTCGCAGGAGGTCACGCTCTGGTGACCCGCTTTGATGCCAGCGCCACCGGCAGCGGCACCATCGACCAGCAGTCGCCCTCGGCATTTTCCACCTCCGCGCTTGCGGGACAGTTTGCGTTCAGCCTGACCGGAGTTGACTCGCTGGTTAACCCGCTGTCAGTAGTTGGAAGTTTTACTTCCGATACCTCCGGCAACATCACCAGCGGCGTTGACGATTCGAACGACAGCGGCAGCGTGATCACCAATGATCCCTTAACCGGATCCATTGCGGTAGCCGCCAACGGACGCGGTTCGGCTACCCTGAATACAATGCGCGGCACATCGACCTTCGCGTTCTACGTGGTGGATGCCACACATATCAAATTGGTAGAGGTCGATACGACGCTTGCCCTGGGTGGCGAAGCATTCAGCCAAGCCGGTCCGTTCTCCAATGCATCGCTTTCCGGACCATTCGCGTTCACCATTGCGGGAGCTGACAACGTCACCGCCGGGCCGTTTGCAGCGGGAGGAATCATCAACTCCGACGGGGCGGGCAACATAACCAGCGGCACTGAGGATTTGAACGATGGGGGCACAATAACGACGAATGCCGGCCTGAGTGGGACCTATAGCCTTGCTGCCAGCGGACGTGGTACTGCAACCCTCAACAACGGTCGGTTCACGGCCAGTCTGGTTTTCTATCCTTCTTCCGGCGGAGTCCTGCTCCTGGAAACTGATGTGAATTTCGTGGCCGGCGGGACAGCGTTGCAACAAACGCCACCCTTCAGCGCGGGCTCGTTCTCCGGAACCTACGGAATGAACTTTACCGGCGTTTCTTCCAACGGGGAATTTGACTCCGTCGCCCAGTTCACGGCCGATGGCGCCAGCAAATTCAGCGGAATTGTTGATGTTAACAACAACGGTGGTGTCAGCTTTGGGCAGCCGCTCAGCGCTACATTCTCTGTCGCTGCTAGTGGGCGCTCCACAGTGACGCTGCAGACTTCGCTGGGGACGCAGAATGCGGCGTTCTATTCAGTGAATGGAAGCCGGGCTCTGTTCATTGAACTGGACAGCGGCGCGGTAGCGGCGGGCGAGATCAGGCATCAGTAAGGAAAATTGCTGCCGCAACAGCCAGCACGGACCAGGAACATTGGGCACACGGAAAAAACGGAACGTGCGAAGCACGTTCCGTTTTGCCTGCATCGCGGGCCGTTTTAATAGACCCAGCGATATCCATCCCAGTGCAGCCAGCGATGTCCGTCCCAGCGTCGATAACCGTTGTAATATCCGCGGTCGTCGCGGTCCCTGCGGTCGTGGTCACGGTCAAAATTGCGGCGGTCATCACGGTCGTGGTCGTACCTGTCGCGGTCGTACCTGCCCCGGTCTCGATCGCGGTCGCGGTCACGATCGTGATCCCGGTCATGGTATGCGACGTTTTGCGGTAAAGCCTGCGCTGAAGCCAACGCTGATCCCCCGGTGGTAAGTGCTGCTCCGATCAGAAGTATTGCTAAACGATTCATTTTTCCCTCCTCAGCTCAGGCCCGAGTCTTTCTCTCTTCTCTCGAGGTCCTTGCTTTTCTGTTACCAGTACAAACCCTTCAGTGCTGCTGGTGTTCCTCAACCACGGTTAGGAACTATCTCGATTTGTAAAGGTAAGTTCCTCGTTAGCAGGGTATTAAGGGGCTGTAAGTTTTCTGTTCCGTCTGCAAGCTTAGGGTGTCCAAGCGTTCATGGAGTAAAGAGAGGTTTTTCCTTGGCCCAAATCTCCCAAGAGTCCGATCATCTGTTGCAAGCTCTCCAGCAATGCGATTACCAGCTTGAACTCTGGCTGAGCCGTTCTCCTGATAATGTGCGTCTCTTCGCTCAGGACCCTGTGGCAGGATTGCAAGCCGCGCATCTTGAATTGAGTCGTGATGCCATGATCGAGCTGGTTGACGTCTTGATCGCGCTGGCCCACAAGCTGGACCTTGTATTACCTGAGTCGGCCGGCGCTGCGTAGATCGGACAGCAGACTGCGGCACCGTACCGGCAAAACAGCACGACAACAAATCGCCTTCAACAGCGAAAAATAAGACGGCCCGGCCGATCCTGCCGGCCGAGCCATCGTTATGAGTAAGGGGGTTCGTCTTACTCAAACCGCAGAGCTTCTATCGGGTCGAGCATTGCCGCTTTCCTTGCGGGATAGAAGCCAAAGAAGATTCCCACAGCCATGGAGAAGACAACCGCCGCACCCACGGCCGCGGGAGAGATCAGAATGCTCCAGCCCAATACCTTGGTGATAGTGATGGAGGACACCACGCCGAACAGGATCCCCATGAGCCCTCCAGCCAGGCTCAGCACCACTGATTCGCTCAGGAACTGGCGCAGCACGTCTGATTCGGTTGCGCCGATGGCAATGCGAATTCCAATTTCACGAGTTCTCTCCGTGACTGAAACCAGCATGATGTTCATAATTCCGATGCCGCCAACAATGAGCGATACACCGGCGATTGAGGCCAGCAGCAGCGTCATGACCTTGGAAGATTCGTCAGCCAGTTGCGCAACATCAGCCAGGTTGCGCACGCTGAAGTCATCATCCTGCCCCGGACGAATGCGGTGCCGGTCGCGTAAAAGCGCGGTAATCTGCCCCTGCGCGGCATAGCTGGCATCCTGCGACGATGCAGACACCATGATGCTTTGCAGCCAATCCTGCCCGGTGATTTTTTTCTGCAACGTAGTGATCGGCACAAAGACGCCGTCATCCTGGTCCTGCCCGATGCCGGACTGTCCCTTGGCCTGCAGCACGCCTACAACCTGGAACGGCAGGTTGCCGATCCTTACGGTCTGGCCCGTGGGGTCGGACGTGCCGAACAGGTTTTGCTGCACGGTTGCACCCAGTACTACAACGTTGCTCGCGCGATTCACATCATCCTGCGTGAAGTTGCCGCCATGCGCGAAATCCCAGTTGCGGATATCAAAATACTGCGGCTCAGTGCCGGTGATGCGCGTGCTCCAGTTTTGATTATCGGCAACCACCTGCGCGCTTGATCCGGATACCGGCGCTGCCTCAGCCACGGTCGGCACCTGCTGCACGATGGCTTTCATATCGTCATCAATCAGGCTCTTGGTGGCGCCGCCGCCCAACCTGATCCCGCCCTTGTTGATGCTGCCTGCACTGATATACAGCATATTCGTTCCCATCGACGCGATCTGGTCCTGCACCTGCTGCTGTGCGCCCTGTCCCAGGCCCACCGTTGCGATCACCGCTCCCACGCCGATCACGATACCCAGCATGGTCAGCAATGAACGTAATTTGTTTCTGGTTAATGCTCGAACCGCTATTTTTAAAATCGCCAGTAAATCCATATGAACCCCCGTTCATGCAATTGCCAAAATTGCCATTGATTGCCAAAGATCGCCGAAAATTGAAGTCAGGCACCCGATTGCTAGTCTTCATCCACCGTCGGCAGGGTCTTGAGCACCTCTGCTGCGCGCGGCCGGTTTCGCACCGGATCGTCGTGCCTGATCTTGCCGTCGCGGAAGACCACCATCCTTTTTGCAAACTGCGCGATGTCCGGTTCGTGCGTGACCAGAACTATGGTTAGCCCGCCGTCATTCAAGTCCTGGAAGATCTGCATGATCTCAACTGACGTTCTGCTGTCGAGGTTGCCCGTAGGCTCATCCGCCAGCAGGATCGCTGGACGATTCACCAGCGCGCGCGCAATAGCCACTCGCTGTTGCTGTCCGCCGGAAAGCTGGGAAGGGAAGTGGTCCAGCCGTTGTCCCAATCCCACGAGCTCCAGAACTTCTTTGGCCCGTGCCATGCGCTGCTCTCTTTCCATCTGCGCATATAGCGTCGGTAGCTCAACATTTTCGAGCGCCGTGGTGCGTGAAAGCAGGTTGAATCCCTGGAAGACAAATCCCAGCTTGCGATTGCGGATCGCGGCCAGCTGCTTTTTCTCCAGGCTGGAAACGTCCGTGCCCTCCAGGATGTACTTCCCGCTGCTCGGCTTATCCAGGCAGCCCAGCATGTTCATGAAGGTTGATTTGCCGCTGCCGCTCGAGCCCATGATCGCCACAAACTCTCCCGGCTCGATCGTCAGGTTCACGCCGCGCAGGGCGTGCACCTTGGTTTCTCCCAGGTCGTAATACTTGTGCACGTCCTCCACCGCGATCACCGGCGTAACTTTAACCAGCTCCGGCGACATCAACTCCGGCGCATTCATTTCGATTTGATTGATCGTTGCCATAAATCCTTCTTCTCTCGGTTCTGCCGTGTCTTCTGTGGTAAGTGGTTTCCGATCACGCGCGATCACGTGCGATCGCGGCGATGGCGGCGATTGCCTACCGTCCCATCCTGCCGCCACCGCCGGATCCGCGCGTTGCTCCCATTCCTGGCGCAGCCGTGCTTGCGCTGGCGCTCTTGCTCGGACCCGCTGCTCCAGTAATCACCTGGTCTTGCGGGTTCAGCGACCCTCTGAGCACCTGCGCGACCTCAGTGGTGGTGTGGTCCGTGATGCCCAGCTTGATCTGCACCGGCTCCAGCGACTTGTTCGCATCGAGCTTCCAGACGACTGCAGTAGTGGCTTGCTGGCCAGTGGTTTGCTGACTTGAAGCTTGCTGCGTCCCCTGTCCGCCTTTTTTGCCGCGTCCTGCGCTGGCAGTGATCCCGGCCTTCTGATAGGCATCGCTCAACTGCTGCGCCGTCAGGTCAGGAGTGAAGCGAAGCGCTCCGTTGGGGATCTTCACCACGTCGCTCGCCTGCGCAACCGGGATGGTCACGTAGGCCGTCATACCCGGAAACAGCTTCATGTCCGGGTTGTCAAAGTCCACGACGGTGGTGTAAGTCACCACGTTCTGGACGGTCGTGGCATTCAACCGCACTGCGGAAACTTTTCCCTGGAACGTATCTTTCGGGAAAGCGTCTACGTTGAACTTCGTGTCCTGCCCGGTTTGGATCGAGCCTACGTCGCTCTCATCGGTGCTCACGTAGACCTGCATCTTGGTGAGGTCCTGCGCGATGGTGAAGAGAGTCGGCGCCTGCAGGCTCGCCGCCACCGTCTGGCCCACGTCAACGCTGCGGGCAATCACGGTTCCGTCGATCGGAGATTTGATCGTGGTGTAATCCAAGTTCGCCTTGGCTACCGTCACCGCGGCGGAGTTCTGCTGTACCTGCGCGCTCGCCTGCGTTACCGCAGCCTGAGCGGCGCCGACGGCAGCATCATTGCTCTGCCAGGTCGCTTTCGCGGCATCGAGTTGCTGTGCCGGGATCACACCGTCATTGGCCAGAGCCACGCTGCGGTCATAGTCCAGCTTGGATTGGTTCGCCGTAGCCTGCGCCTTGGCCAGATTGGCTTTCGCCGCAACCAGGTTCGCTTGTGCGTTGGCCAGATTGGCCTGGGCCTGCAGCATCGCGCCCTTGAACAATGAAGGGTCAATCTGCGCGATCACCTGGCCTTTTTTTACATGTGAGTTGAAGTCGGCATAGAGAGTCTGGATGGTTCCAGATACCTGCGAACCGACCTGCACGGTCGTCACCGCGTTGATGGTTCCCGTCGCCTGGACCAGGTCCTGTATATCGCCCTTCTGCACCTTCTCGGTGTAGTACTGGGGCGCGTTCTTGGTCTCAAACTTGAATGCCGTCAGCAGCCCAATCGTCGCCAGCAGCACGCCAATAATCGTCCATTTGTTCTTTATGATTTTCATTCTTGAACCCCTCAGGCCCGTCTTACCTCTTTCGGCCTCTGTAAGCTCAAACCCCGCTCTGGAGCGAGTTGGGTAAAGTGTGGTAAGAAAAGGGTTAATAATTGTCTAGACGGTTAATTCGTAAGAGGCTGGATTTTCAGGCCGCTTAATAGAACTTTGCAAAGACACGCCAATTGTCGTTAGCGCGGCTTGGCGGCCGAATTGCAAAGCTTTGAAAAGGGGTACTTTTGATGAAATTGAAACTGGTTTTCGCGTGTCATTTGTTGATCTTGCTCTGTGCGGTTCCTCGACATGCACAGTGTCAAGCCGTAGACGGTGTATATCGCGGGACACTGGGCAAACGGAGATCGTGCTGGAGATCGGCGTCGATCCTGGACACCCGGGCGGGCAATGCCTGGTTGGGCGATATTTCTATCGCTGCCACGGAATCGACATTTTCATCAAAGGGACTCGTAACCAGGACGGCAGCTTCCTGTTGTCAGACAACTTGTAGCCAGAATATTAACGTTTCTTAACGACGAGAGTCGCGAGACCGTTTTGATGCATCACAAGACACAGAGGTAATGGCTGTTGAGGCCACCTGTTGTGGCGCGGAAACATTGGTCTACCTTGGAGTTACGGGGGAAAAGAGAGCCCAGAAGCTTCTGCCGGCGTTGGGGAGAAGCTTACTTTCTTGCAAGCGGAGGATTTGTCCGCTATAGTGCGCCCATGCTCATGCCCTGTCTTTCAATGCGGTGTTGCGTCCCGCCAAACCCGTGTGTGCGTCCGGGCAGATGGGTGGATATGAGCTGACGCGATCTTGAAAGCAAAGCAAATACTCCCCCGCTGCAGCCCGCAGCGGTTTTTTATTGCCTGATTTCGAGATCAACGATGTGAGTTTTTTGAGCTGCAGGATACGTCAATGAAGTCTTCACAAGTTATGGGCGGGTCCATCGATCACCGCGCGCTGCTGGTGAACGCGCGCCGCGTTGTGGTGAAAGTCGGGACCGGAGTGGTGTGTAACGCACAAAGTGAATTTGACCCGGACCAAGTGGCCAGGCTGGCCGGCGGGATCGCTGAATTGATCAAGTCGGGACGGCAGGTAGTGGTGGTGAGCTCCGGCGCGGTCACCCTGGGAGCGGCAGAACTCAAAATCCATCGCAGCCGTCTTCGTGATGCCACCGTTACCCGCGCCTGCGCCGCTGTGGGCCAGTGCAAGCTCATGGAAGCCTACGCCGAATCATTTCGTCCGCACGGCATCACCGTCGCTCAGGTCCTGGTTACGGAAGACGATTTCAGTGATCTGAAGCGTTACGGCATTCTTCGCCAGACATTTGAGCGGCTGCTCAAGCTGGGGACGGTGCCGATCGTCAATGAGAATGACACGGTCACCAATATCTATACGGAGCAGTCGCCGGTGTTTCGCGACAATGACCGCCTGGCAGCGCTGGTCCTCAGCAAGCTTGAGGCTGATGCGTTGGTGTTGCTTTCCAATGTCGATGGCCTGCTCTACCGCGGAAACCAGGAACCCGAGCACGCCACGGTTGTAACCATGGTGACTGAAGTGACTCCGGCGATACGCGATTCCGCTCGCGGCGCTTCTGCCACCGGCCGCGGTGGCATGGCAGCCAAGCTTGATGCCGCCGAAATCGCCATGCACGCCGGCGGCATGGTAGTGATTGCCAACGGAAAAACCGACGGCATCCTGGAGCAGGTATTTCGCGGCGACGGGGTGGGTACGCTCTTTCTGCCGGGCTCGCGCATGGCCGGCAAACGTCGCTGGCTAGCTTTCGCCACCACGGTGCGTGGGCAAGCCACCATCAATGCCAAAGCAGCCGATGCGCTTCTGCACCGTCAAGCAAGCCTGCTCATTTCCGGAGTGACTGCCTGCACGGGCGAGTTTTCGGCCGGACAGGTGATTGCCGTCGTCGACGCTGACGGCGATATCATTGGCAAAGGCATCGCCGAATACAGCAGCCAGCAGCTTGCTGCGATGCTTGCTGACAATGGAAGTAAGCGTGGCGTGCTGGTGCGCCGGGAAAATTTCCTGATTCTCTCTGAAAAGCAATCCGATGACTAAGGTTGCACAGGCTGCGCCGGAGGGCGCTATCGCCAGCCAGGTGCAGCGCACACGCCATGTTGCGCGCGCGTTGGCGCGGCTCTCTGCTGAGGCTCGCAACCGGATTCTTCTCTCGGCCGCAGACCTGCTCGAAACGCGGGCTGCCGCGATCCTGGCCGCCAATCAACAGGACTGCGCAGCCCTGGAGCGCGAGATCGCAGACGAGAGGGCCGGCGCGGCATTGCTGAGGCGGCTCAAGACTTCACCCTCCGGCGTCAGTGATATGTCCCGCCAGGTTCGCGACGTCGCGCGTCTACCCGATCCGCTCGGCGGCGTCGTGGTCACGACTGAGCTCGATGATGGGCTGCTCCTGCAAAAAGTTCCATGCCCCCTGGGCGTTATTGCGGTGATCTTTGAGTCGCGGCCTGACGCCGTGCCGCAAGTCGCCTCGCTGGCGATCAAGACCGGCAATGGGCTGGTGCTCAAAGGCGGCGCTGAAGCGCGCAACACCAATCGTGTGCTGGTTTCCATCTGGTATGAGGCGCTGGCCTCGCACAGTGCGCCCCTGCGCGACGCTCTATGCGCATTGGAAGACCGGGCGGAGGTGATGCAAATCCTGGAAATGAATCGTGAAATCGATCTGGTCATTCCGCGCGGATCCACGGAGTTTGTGAATTTTGTTTTTCGGCACAGCCGGATTCCCGTGCTCGGACACGGCAGCGGCATCTGCCATATCTATGTCGATTCATCCGCCGACCTGAAAATGGCGACCGATGTTGTGGTCGATGCGAAGATCCAATATCCCGCCGCCTGCAATTCCGTGGAGAAGGTTTTGGTGCATCAGCAAATTGCCGGCGAATTTCTGCCACTACTTGTTCCCGCACTGCAGGCCGCCGGCGTAGAAGTTCGGGGCTGTTCGCGCACGGTTGAACTCCTTCCACGGCAAAACATCGTTCCCGCCAAAGAAGAAGATTGGCACACTGAATACGGCGATCTGAAACTCACGGTCAAGGTCGTGAGTGATTTCAACGAGGCCGTCGAACACATCAATCATTACGGCTCGCGCCACACGGAGAGCATCGTTACTCAAGATCAGCAAGCCGCGGATATCTTTCTGAACGAAGTCGACGCGGCCAGCGTCTTTCACAATGCTTCCACCCGCTTTGCCGACGGCTTTCGCTACGGCCTGGGCGCAGAGGTCGGCGTCAGCAACAGCAAGCTGCACGCGCGCGGCCCCGTTGGTTTGGAGGGATTGCTTACGTACAAATACCAGCTGCGGGGAAGCGGCCAGATCGTCTCCGACTATGTCCAGGGCAAGCGGACCTTCAAGCATCGGCGGCGATGAAGTAGCACGTTGAGAGCAAGGAAGCCGGGTGAGGCGGCAGAAGGCGCGAATCCCGCCGGCCTTATTCTTGCGGACTTTTTGCCGCTTCAATCTGCACAAACTGCCAGCCGAAGCGTCCCTTGATGCATAGATTACCGTGGGTGACGTCGTGATCGAGTGGTGACGTGACTTTGACAATCTTCCCGTCCTGCTCATGCACCGTAAGATTGCAGCCCACGCCGCAGTAGGGGCAGATGGTAGTCGTCTCCTCCTGCTTTGACTCGTCCCACGTGCCCGCCTGACGCATGTCATACTCGCTCTTGAACATCAGAGCGCCGGTGGGGCAAACGCCGATGCAGTTGCCGCAGTAGACGCAAGCTGACTCGGGCAGTGGAACCTGGAACTCGGTAGCGATTCCAGCGGAAAATCCGCGACCGGAAACAGCGATGGCGAAGGTGTTCTGCGCGTCAACGCCGCAGGCTTCCACGCACTTGTAGCAGAGGATGCACTTGGAGTAATCGCGAACGTACAGATCGTTGTCAATCTTGACCGGCTGCTTCACCGTGGCAGCGGTTGGTCCAAAACGCTGCGGCTGCGCACCGTATCGCTCCATGTAGCCGGCAAATTGCGGCGCCGTGGACACGTCGACCGACGAAGCCAGGAATTCCAGCACCATGCGCCGCGAAAGACGGACGCGCTCGGAGTCGGTCTTGATCTTCATGTTAGGCTCAGCCTTGCGCGAGCATGCCGGCACCAGCGTGCGCGAGCCCTCCATCTCCACCACGCAGACGCGGCAGACGTTGACCGGCGTGAGGCTCTCAAGAAAACAGAGAGTGGGCGTATCGATGCCCAGTTTGCGCGCGGCTTCCAGGATGGTGGAACCCTCTGGCACGGAGACAGCCTGGCCGTCGATGGTGATTTCGACCATCTTGCGTTCGCGCGGCGGAGGAGCCTGCGGCACGGGTCCGCGCGGTACAGGTATCAATGGCGCGGGAGCGGATTGAGGAGCGGCTGCGGGTTGCGTGCTTGCTACTGTAGTTTCCTTCATGCGAATAAATTCCATCTCTGGAGCGCAGATTCCAGGGCGCTGGAAGCGGTCTGGCCCAGTCCGCAGATTGAGGCATCACGCATGGCCTGCCCCATTTCTTTGAGCATTGCGACTTCGTCGGCCTTCGATCCCAGAGGACGGTTCTCAATCAGCCTCTGCAGGGCTTCCTGCTGGCGCACTACGCCGACGCGGCAGGGCACACACTGCCCGCAAGTCTCATGGCGGAAGAATTCGGCGATCCGCAGCAGAATCCGCTTGAGATCGACGCTATCGTCAAACAGCATCACCACGCCCGACCCCAGAGTTGCTCCGATGGCGCGCGTGCCTTCAAAGGTGAGCGGAACGTCAATTTCCTTCGGAGTTATAAAGGTTCCGGCCGCGCCACCGAGCAGAATTGCCTGCAGCCGCCCGGTACCGGCTGTGCCGCCTGCAATGGCGATCAACTGGCGCAGCGTGGTGCCCATCGGCACCTCATAGATTCCCGGCCGCTCAATATGCCCGCAAAGACAGAACAGCCTTGGGCCGGCAGAGTTCTCCGTGCCGATCGCCGCATAGGCGGCGCCGCCACGCTGAATGATGAGGGGCACATTGATCAGCGTTTCCACGTTGTTGACGACGGTGGGCATGCGGAAGAGTCCTGCTTGTGTGGGGAATGGCGGTTTGTTGCGCGGCTCGCCGCGCTGGCCCTCGATCGAATTGAACAACGCGGTTTCCTCTCCGCAAATGTAAGCGCCGGCGCCGCGGCGCAGCTCGATATCAAAGCGCAGGCCGCTGCCGAGAATGTTCTCGCCCAGGAAGCCTTCCCAGCGCGCGGATTCAATGGCATGGGTCAGGCGCTCAGCGGCAAAGGGATATTCGCCGCGAAGATAGATGTATCCGTGCTCTGCCCCGGTGACCAGCGCCGCGATCGTCATGCCTTCCAGCACGGCAAAAGGATCGCCTTCCATCACGATCCGGTCTTTGAAGGTTCCCGGCTCGGATTCGTCGGCATTGCAGATCAGGTAGTGTTTGCGGTTGGGATCCTGCTTCAGGCGATCCCGCTGCGTATACAGCGCTTCCCATTTTTTGGCTGCGGGAAACGCAGCGCCACCGCGGCCCAGCAGCTTTGATGCAGCAATTTCTTTCAGAACGCCTTCAGGGCCCAGCTCAATTGCTTTGCGCAGCGCTTCATAACCACCAAGGCGTTGATAGCCGTCAAGCTGCGGCGCATTGTTTTTTCCGACGCGGCGCAAGAGCCTCAGCTTTGGAGATCCCTCCTGAGGAACCGAAAGCTGTGGATTCAATACGTCCGATGCCGACGGCATGGTGTCATTGCCCGCATCCTTCATGAGCGACTCAACACGCTCTACCGTCGCGGGGGCCAGCACCCGCTCTTGCGGTCTTACTCCGGCCTTAGCTACCAGAACGGCGGGAGCGCGCTCGCACAGTCCCAAACAGGCGCTGCGCTGCCACATGGCGCGACCACCCATACAGGGCAGCCCTTCCGGACCAAGCTTGTGCTCCAGTTGATCGCAAAGCGCCTCCGAACCGCGGGTCATACAGGCAATGTCATCGCATACATGGGCCACGGACAGAGGACGAGGCTTGAGCGAGAACATGCCATAAAAGGAAGCGACTCCGTAGGCCTCGGCGGGAGGAATGTCGAGCCGCTGGGCAACGTAGTTCAACGCGCCCTCGCTGATCCAGCCGATGCGGTTGTGGATGGCGTGCAGAGTGGGCAATAACAGGTGCCTTTGTGAGTTAGCCTTGTGGGCTCCGCCGAGAGCCACCCGGCCGTCAGAGTCCGCGTGGCGTTCGCCGCCATCCCAGCCTGATTCCGGCGCGCCCAATTTGGAATCAACTGCGGCTTTTTCTTCAAGCGTAGGTTGCGCGCCCGTCAGGTGAAGATCCAATTATTCCTCCGCACATTTTTCGATCCGGATCGCAGTCGCCTTGAATTCTGAAGTTCCGGATTTGGGATCCACAGCATCGATCGTCAGATCGTTGGTGGCTATCTGTTGATGAGCATGCACGGAAAGGAAGGCCAGGCCTGGACGCAGCGCAGTATCGAAGCGAACGGGCGCCACCACCGATCCTCGCCGTGAACTTACCCGTACCCTTTCGCCTTCGTGCAGCTGGTAGCGGCGGCCATCTTCCGGCGACAGTCCCAGCGCTTCCTTGCGCCGCAGCGGCGAAGCAAACTTCTCAGTCTGCACACCGGTGTTGTAGTCGTCAAGACGGCGGCCGGTGGTCAGGCGAATGGGGTATTGCTCGTCCAACTTATCGACCGGAGGCGCCTGCTCCACCACGTGAAAGGGAGCACGCGGGCCGATCAGGGGGTCAGCCCACAACCGGCCGTGCAAAAAGATCTCTCCGGGATGGGACTCGTCATAGCAGGGCCACTGTATGCCACCGAGTTTTTCCAGACGTTCATAGCTCATTCCGGCATTCATGGGGCTGAGCTTGCGCAACTCGTTCCATATGCACTCCGATTCGGCGCAACCCCAGTCATGGCCCAGCCGGCGCGCCAGGTCAAAGATGATTTCAACATCGTCGCGCACGCCGGGCGGCGGGGGAACGGTGCGACGCACGCGCTGCACGCGGCGCTCGCTCGATGTTACCGTGCCTTCGCTTTCAAAAGCACCGGCGGTCGCGGGCAGTACTACGTCTGCCATCTCAGCTGTCTTGGTATAAAAGATGTCCTGTACCAGCAGGAACTTCAGCTTGTCCAGCAGCTTGAGGGCATGGTGGCGATCCGCTTCCGAATCCGCGGGATTTTCGCCGAGGCAGTAAAGGGTGGTGAGCTCGCCGCGCTCCATGGCGGCGAACATGTCGCTGAGATGCCAGCCTTTTTTGTTAGGGAGCTTCACTCCATAAGCGTTTTCGAACTTGGCGCGGATGTCATCGTTCTCAACATGCTGGAAGCCGGGGAAGCGATCAGGAATCGCGCCCATATCGCCACCACCCTGCACGTTGTTCTGGCCGCGCAGCGGGCACACGCCGCTGCCATAGCGGCCCACATGTCCAGTGACCAAAGCCAGATTGATCAGCGCTACCACGTTGTCTACGGCGTTGTGGTGCTCGGTGATGCCGAGCGTCCAGCAGAGTTGCGCGCGTCCAGCCCTGGCGTAAGCATGCGCGGTCTTGCGGATGATCTCAGCGGGCACGCCGGTTTCTTTCTCAGCGCGGTCCAGCGTGTATTTTTCGACGTGCGCCTTGTACGCTTCAAAGTTGCTGGTGGCGTGCCGGATAAATTTCTCATTGGCCAGCCCGGCGGCAATGATCTCGCGGCCCATGGCATTGGCCATAGAGATGTCGGAACCCACATCCAGACCCAGCCATGTATCCGCCCATTGCGCCGAAGTAGTGCGCCGCGGATCCACCACATAGAGCTTGGCGCCGTTGCGGATGCCCTTCAGGACATGATGAAAGTAGATGGGGTGCGTTTCCCGGGCATTCGATCCCCAAAGAAGAATCACGTCCGCATCTTCGGCTTCATGGTATGAACTTGTGCCACCACCCGCTCCAAAAACCGCCGCCAGACCGGCGACGCTGGGGGCGTGTCAAGTCCGGTTGCAGCTATCGATGTTGTTGGTGCCCATGACCGAACGAACAAATTTCTGGGCGACATAGTTCAGTTCGTTGGTGGTCTTGGAGCAGCTGAACATGCCGAAGTCGCGCGGATCCTCTTTGGCGATGGAATGGCTGAAAGCCTTGACTACACGGTCCAGAGCCTCATCCCATGAGGCGGGTCGATGTCCACCGTTTTCGCGCACCAGCGGCTGTGTCAGACGGGTTTTGGATGAAATAGGCATATTGCCCTCAAATGGGTGCTAGGGGAATCGTAGCACTTTTGCCAAGACATGGGAGAGGGCTCTCGCCCTCTCTCACGTATAGCGAACTAAAGTTACTTGCGGTTACTTGCTGCTTGGAGCAGGCGCCGGCGCTGTTGCTGCCGGAGCAGTGGTTGCCGGAGCGGTTGCGGCAGGGGGAGACACAAACAGCTTCTGTGCATTCTTCCACAGCTCAGCCACGCCCCATCCCCACGGTACGCCGACGAACAGCCACGCCAACGCTACGAGCACTGCAGGTGTCTTTTTTACTTGATCCATCTTTTGGCTCCTTTGCGTTAGGAACGCGCTACTGCCGGGCTGGGCGCGGCAACGGTGTCTATGGTCTCGGCGGAATACCAGTACTTGGAGTTCACCGGCCGCACCGCCGCATTGGCGATCAAGCCGACGATCAACAAGCCCACCATGACGTAAAGAACGGTGGAATAGGAATCTGCCAGCGGCACGCCGTGGTTCTTCTCATACTCGCGTATGTTGTTGACCAGGACGGGCCCAAGGATTCCCGCCACCGACCATGCGGTCAGGAGACGTCCGTGAATGGCGCCCACTTCCATGGTGCCAAACAGGTCGCGCAGGTACGCAGGGACCGTGGCAAAGCCGCCGCCATACATGCTGACGATCACGGCGCAAACGATCACAAAAAGCGGAACGCTGTTCATACCGCTGATGCCGGTCCGCGGAGCAAGGTAATAGAGAATGCCGCCCAGGACAAAGAACACAAAGTAAGTGTTCTTGCGGCCAATATAGTCTGAGACGGAGGACCAGATGAAACGTCCACCCATGTTGAACAAACTGAGCAAGGCCACAAACCCGGCAGCCGCAGCTGCGGTAATCCTGCCTCGGAACAGCTCCTGGATCATGGGTGAAGCCTGCTCTAGGATGCCGATGCCGGCGCTCACATTCATGCACAACACAATCCATAGCAGCCAGAATTGCGGTGTCCCGAAAGCGGTGTTGACCTCGACATCGTGCTGTGTGACCAGGGTTTTGGGCTTGGCGGGAGCCACCCAGCCTTCCGGCTTCCAACCCGCCGCGGGAACACGGACGGTGAAGACGCCGAACATCATGGCAACAAAGTAAATTGCTCCCATGGCAAGGAAGGTTTTCTCTACGCCAAGATCATTATTGGTTTTGAAGGCTGCCATCAGATTAGTCGCCAAAGGCGAACCAATGAGCGCACCGCCTCCAAATCCCATGATGGCCATGCCGGTCGCCATGCCGGGCCGGTCTGGGAACCATTTGATCAGCGTCGAAACCGGGGAGATATAGCCGATCCCGAGGCCGATGCCGCCGATCACACCGTAGCCAATGTAGATGAGCCATAGTTGATGGACATACACTCCCAGGGCGGAGACGAAGAAGCCGCTGCAAAAACAGACAGCAGAGGCAAACATCGCCTTGCGCGGCCCCACCCTCTCCAGCCACTTGCCGAACACTGCGGCAGAAAGGCCAAGGAATATGATCGCCAGGCTGAAAATCCACGCCAGAGAGGTGAACTTCCAGTCCAGCGGGTTGGGGCTGTCCACGCCGGGCAGGGCTTTGAGTCCGCCGCCCGCGGTCTGTACCTGAATCAGGTAGTTCAACGGCTTCTTGAATACGCTGAAGGCGTAAGCCTGGCCAATGGCCAGATGAATGGAAAGAGCAGCGGGAGGAACCAGCCAGCGGCTGAATCCAGGTTTAGCGACAGAGTGACTACGGTCAAGAAAGGAGAGTGCACCCATGGCCTTAGGTCCTCATCTTTTTGAAGTGACGTTCGTCTTTACTTATTTTTCTGGAACAAAAGCCGAAGCAAGGCAACTGAACCCGGCAGCGGTATCGAGGATGCTGTCGGCGTTATTGTGACAGCAGGTATCCAAGATGCTCTTCTAATTTTCGCAGGGAAGGTTACCATAGCTTCTTATTTGCGCAAAATTTGCCATCCGAAGGCCCAGTGTTTACCCGGTAAAATCGGAATACAACGACCTCAGCCTGTCTGCAGGTCAATCCAAGCACGGTCTGGCTGAAGGTCCCGCGCCTGGCCGGAAGACTACTCGGAAAAGGGTATCAAATCGTAATACGATATATCAATTCATTTTTTGCAGGGGCTTTGTACGCCCGGAAAGGGCCTGGAACCGTCTTTATTTCAAGGTTTCGGGCGCCTTAGCCACAGCACCATCAGCACGTCATCCACATAGTCCGCGCCGATCTTCAGGGATCGTGGTTCCAGACCGTAATCCTGAAACCCTATTGCTTCGTAGAGTTTGCGCGCGGGCAGGTGCGAAGAGGCGACGAGCGTTATCTGCTCGAGCCCGGCGATCTCCCGGCCCCGGCGGATTACTTCCTGAAGGAGGGCGCGGGCCACGCCTTTGCCCCGGGACTCCGGCCGCACATAGACGCCCCAGATATGCCCTTTGTGCCGCTCTTTATTGTTTTGCCGGCGAAAGAATCCCGCCGTGCCGGTCAGCCTAGCCGCTTCAAAGCTGCCGAGAACAAAATTGTTCGTCGGATCGCCGGTGCCCAAATGTTGCCGGGCAAGTTCAATCGTCGATTGCTGGTGTTCCTCCTCCGAATCGGCAAAGGAAGCAGGGTCGTTGCGCAGCATCTCCAGGCGTAGGTGCCACCATGCTTCGGCGTCGCCGGCGGTTAGAACTCGGATTTCCATGATGAGGCATTATCGCAAACCGGCGTGTTCGCATATTTAGCAACAAAAAGGGCCGGACCATTGCGGTCCGGCCTTTAGCCCTGCAACTGCTCAGCTCTAGAACGTGAACCTGGCTCCGAATTGGATCACTCGCGCTGGGTAAGTTGTAGTTACCTGACCGAATGTCCCCGCTGGAGATGTTGGTGTCGGGCTCAAGGAATTCAGAGTGATTAAAGATGTTGAAGAACTCCGCCCTGATCTTCAGCGCCGTGCGCTCAGGGCGGCAACGTTAACAGAAAACACGCAGATCGGCCACAAGATTTTGGGACAATTCGAGTTCCGTTGCAGCACGGAGAGCGCGAGCCTCACTTCCTTCTCGATGTAGTTCCATCTATAAGTTTGCGTGATAGTATTTGTCTGCCTTCTACCATGAGATATAGGTTGGTTTTGCTGATTCTTGGATTCGGTCTGGGTGCGGCGACGCTCGTCTGCCAGCCCGGAACGGCCAGAACCTCTGCCCAGCTTTTGAAAGCCGCCGAATCAGGTGACGCCAGGGCGCAGTTCGAGATCGGGGGGGCCTACGAAAATGGAAAAGGCGTCGCGCGCGATGACCGGCGCGCCGCAGAGTGGTATCGCAAATCGGCCGAGCAGGGCAATGGACAGGCGCAGTACAGCCTGGGTGCGATGTATGCCGAAGGCCGCGGCGTTGAACGCAACCGCGACGAAGCCATCCGCTGGTACAAAAAAGCCGCGAGCCACGGTGTCGCCGGAGCCATGTACAGAGTTGCCATCGCTTACTACAACGGCGAAGGCGTAGAAGAGAATCTTGGCCTGGCTTGTACCTGGCTGCTGGCCGCACAGAAAAGCGGCGATCCCCAGGCACAGGATGCTCTCAAACAGATCGGCGACCAGATGACCAATCGTCTCGACCGCAGCAAGTTTGATCTGGCCGAACTCTACGAAAAAGGAGAAGAGCTCCCGCAGGACCTGCCGTCGGCGCTGGCTTTGTATCAGGAGGCGGCGGCAAAAGATCCCAGGACCTCGCCGTTCGTGAACCCGTCCGAACTGAAGCTGTGCGAGTTCTATGCCGCCGGAAAAGGCGTTGCACAGGATTTCATACAGGCGAAAACGTGGTGCGTGAAAGCAGCGAATGCAGGAAATGCGCCGGCGTTTTTGCAGCTGGGGCACATGGCCGAACAGGGTGCGGGCGGCCAGATCCCCGATCCGCGAGGCGCGATGGTCTGGTACCGGCGCGCCGCGGCCCAGATGGTGGTGGGAGCATACATGGAGTTAGGCCGGCTGCGGGCCGCAAGCGCTGCCCACGTTGACCAGAAAAAGGCCTACTTCTGGTTTTTGCTGGCGCAGCGGCAAAAGTATAAGGGAGCTGAAGCCAAACTAAATGAGGTTGCGGGTCATCTTTCGAACGATGAGATGGACGATGAGCTGAATCAAGCCATCTTTTGGAACAAAACTGGCTCAAGTTACCGCCTCACCATGGCCAATCAGCATTGATATGGCACCCGACGGCCTTATGTGTTGTTGGTCCGGGTATATCTGAGAATCCCTTTCCGGCGAGTTTCCAGAATCAGCTTCCAGATCCTGTCCTGATCGAAGGCCGGCCACATCTTTTTGAGCGCAGCGTGGGCCTCGGCCTGCCGGCCGCTGTACAGGTAGGCTAGAACAATGCGCAATGCATTCATCGCAACTTCCTCCCTGTCGATTATTTCGTCTTTGCTTTTGGCCTGGCGAAGAGCAGCTAAATCTTCTGCTGATATTTCAGCTTTTATTTCTGCAATTTCCTTGTCGTAATCTGCAACGCGCTCACGGCTGATGTCGACTAGTCGGTTTCCTTCCAGCCTCAGGTAGATATCAGGAATTGGGCTAAAGGCATGAGGGGATTCGAAATAATCAAAAGCGCCATCGCTCGTGTGTATCTCTATTCTTCCAGCGCGGTTGCTGACAAATTCCGCTGCCTGTTGGTTATAGAATTGGCTCAGCAGACGTGGATTGGCGCCGAGTGAGATGATGTAATAAGTCCAGCAACAATGGGCGCCGCCGGAATAACCTTCCAGTACGACGTCGGGGATTCCGTCTCCATTCACATCCTTGCCGGCGAGGACGACCGAAAGACCCCAATCCGCTGCGGAGAAGACTATCTTGCCGCGTGCGTCGATGAACTGAGCCCGGCACGGTTCGTTTTCGGCGGCGCTGAAAGGCGCGAGGCGTATTACAAACCCATTGACTCTTTTTAATTTGGTGGTCTTGTCGGAGTGAGAGCAACCCATGTCTAATGCGCAAAGAGGCGCACATGATACGCATAAAGCAATCGCTACAAACCAGCGCAGGTTACATCCCATCGTAGTTTGGACCGCCGCCGCCCTCCGGCGGCACCCAGGTGATGATCTCGTACGGGTCCATGATGTCACACGTCTTGCAGTGGACGCAGTTGGAAGGATTCAGATGGATGCGTTTGCCCTTGGGCGCATCAGCGCCCGTGGTGTCTTCCATTTCATAGACATTGGCGGGGCAGAAATTCTGACAGGGATTGCCGAACTCCACCACGCACTTGGTATTGCAGATGTTTGTATCGGCAATAATCAGGTGCGAGGGCTGATCTTCTTCATGCTTGGTGCCGGAGTGGTAGAGATCGGTGAGCTTATCGAAGGTGAGCTTGCCATCGCCTTTGGCTTTGCCGAGGAGCTGCGCGCGCTTGCCGCCGTCGGCAGGAAGCTGATCGAGGTGCTGCATGCGCTTGTGGCCTGCTTCAGCGTGGTAGACCTCATGCAGGCCGCGTCCGCCGGTGATCTGCTGGAGCGCGGTGTGGAAGAGGCCGGAAACCAGGCCATTCTCGAATCCCTGATGGAAGTTGCGGACCTCCCACAACTCATCTTTGATCCAGCTTGAGTCGACGCTCTCCTTGTACTTGTGGAGCCAGTCACCGTCAAAGCGGTTCTGGAGCAGCGCGCTGAACGCGGTCTCGGCGGCCAGCATGCCGCTCTTGATCGCCAGGTGAATGCCTTTAAGTCGCTGGGAATTTACGAAGCTCGCCGAATCACCGATGATCATCCAGCCATCGCCGGCCAGGGGAGGCATGGAGAACCAGCCGCCGTAGGGAAAAGTCTTTGCGCCGTAGCGAACCATCTTGCCGCCGCGCAGCAGCGTCTGTACCAGCGGATGCGTTTTGAAAGTCTGCAGCACGTGCTGGGGGTCGAGGCGCGGATCGGCGTAGTCCAGGCTGATCACGTAGCCCAACGAGACAATGTTGTCCTTTGATCCGTAAATCCAGCCGCCGCCGTATTCTTTGGTGGTGAGCGGCCAGCCCATGGTGTAGATCACCTGGCCTTTCTTGATCGCGCCGGACGGAACTTCCCAGAGTTCTTTCACGCCGATGCCGTACACCTGGGGATTGCGGCCTTTCTGAAGATCGAACTTATTGACCAGTTGCTTGGTCAGCGATCCGCGCGCGCCTTCGGCAAGAATGGTGACCTTCGACTTGAGGTCATAACCGGGCTCGAAGTTGGATTTCTTCTGATTCTGCTTGTCGATGCCTTTATCGTCGGTGCGAACGCCGGTAACTTTATCTCCGTCGAAGAGCAGCTCCGATCCGGCGAAGCCGGTGAAGACAGTGATGCCGGCCTGTTCGACTTTCTCTCCCAACCACTTTACGAAGCGGTTGATGGAGATGACGAAGTTTCCATGGTCCTGCAGCGGGGGAGGGGTGATCGGAAGGCGGTGTTCGCTCTTTTCGGTAAGGAAGTAGACGTCCTCGTTCTCGACTTCTGCATCAAGTGGCGCTTCTGCGCGCCACCCGGGAAGCAGTTCATCCATCGACCGCGGGTCAAGCAATGCTCCGGAGAGCGAATGCTGGCCCAATTCACGCGCCTTTTCAAGCACGTAAATATTCTCTTTGCTTAGTTGCGCCTCAGGGTTGCGGCGGTTGTGCCGGTCAATCAACTGGGAAAGGCGCAGCGCGCAGGCCAGCCCGCCCGGCCCGCCGCCAACAATGGTTACGTCGGCTTCCATCTGCGGACGCTCGATGCCTTCGAGAGGTTTACGGAAGTAGATCATTGGTTTTTAGCAATTAGCAATTGGCAATTAGCAAAAGCAAATTCTTACCGCGGATGAACGCGGATGATACTGATCAGAAAAACCAAAAAAGAAATCCGCGTGATCTGCGTTCATCCGTGGTAAGACTTTTTCGGTCAGTGTCATCAGTGCTTATCAGTGGTAAAGACTCAGCCTTTCGCTTTCTTCACTTCTTCGGTCAGCGCCGGCACGATATCAAACAGGTTCCCCACCACGCCGAAGTCGGCAATTTCAAAGATCGGCGCTTCCGCATCCTTATTAATAGCGATGATACTGCGGGAACCTTTCATCCCGACAATGTGCTGAATCGCCCCGCTGATGCCGACCGCAAGATAAAGTTTGGGCGAAACCGTCTGGCCGGAGCTGCCGATCTGGCGGTCCATGGGCAGCCAGCCGGAGTCGCAGATAGGACGCGACGCGGCGATCTCGCCGCCCAGCGCGTCGGCCAGCGCCTTGGCCAGCTCGATGTTCTTCTGTTCCTTGATACCGCGGCCGACCGAGACGATGATCTCCGCCTGCGTCAGGTCGACAGCCTGCTTGGCTTCCTTGAACGGATCTTCCGGCTGGTTGCGCTGCACGCCGTCGGGCACCTGAGCGGTTACGGTTTCCACCGCTGCGGGTGAAGCGCCGGCTTCGGCCTTGTCGCCGCGGAAGGCGCCGGACTGGAAGGTCACAAAGTGCGGCGCGGGACAGGCAAAAGAGACGTCGGCGGCGAACTTGCCTTGAAACATCTGCCGCGTGAACACCAGCTTGCTGCCGTCTTTGTGGAAGCCGATGGCGTCGCTGATGAGCGTGCGCTCGAGCGCCGTAGCCAGCTGGGGAGCGAAGTCGCGCACCTGGTAGGTGTGCGGCATCAGCACCAGCGACGGTTGTTTCTGCTGGATGAAGGCTTTGAGCGCCGCCACTACGCCGTCCGGTTCGTACTTGGCCAGCCTGGGTGATTCGACCGCGTACACCCTGGCAACCTTCTTGCTCGCAACTTCCTGGGCGATGCCCGCAATGCCGCTGCCGAAGACCGCAGCTTCCACAGTTGCGCCGGTTTCGGCGGCAATGGCCTGCGCGGCCGCAATCGTCTCCCAGGAGACGCGGTTGAGTTTACCTTCACGCTGCTCAGCTATTACAAGGATTGTCTCTGCCATTTGTCAGTTGATCTGCCGTTTCTTTTTAACGAAGCCGAAAATGATCAAAAACAGCGCTATGCCCACGTCCAGGCCAAAGATGAACTTCATTAACATGCCGCCGGCGCGGATATCCCAGCCCAAAAACAAAAGCCAGCCCAGACCTGATATCAGCATGACCAGCCCAACCACCATGAACGTTGCTCCGGTTTCATGTTGGGTTATGGGCTTATAGTTTCCACCTTCAGGATCGTAGTCTATTCTTTCCATGGGGTACTCCTTCACCACACATCAACATTCTTAGAGTCGAAAAACCCGGATCAGATGACGCGAATATCATTGCGCAGCTTGTCCACCAGCTTTTTCGCCACCTCGCCGGGCGAGCCCTCCAGCATCTCAGTCTTTTTGGTCTTCTGCGGGATGTAGAGCTTTTCAATCTTCTGCAGGTTCTCACCCAGAGCTGACTTCACTTCGTCGAGCGTGACTTTGCGCAGCGGCTTGTTTTTGGCCTGCTTGATGCCGAGCAGAGTGGCGTATCGCAGCTTGTTGATGCCGGACTGGATGGTCAGCACAGCCGGCAGCGGCATGCTTACGTGCTGGAAGAACCCGGATTCCAGCTCGCGCTTAACCTTGATTTGCGAATTGACGCCTCCGCCATCCGCCTTCTGGATCTCCATGATGATTGTGGCGTGCGGCCAGCCCAGCAGCTCAGCCATGATGACGCCGGTCTGGGCGTAGCCGTAGTCGTCCGACTGCAGGCCGGTGAAGATCAGGTCGAACTTCTCGTCTTTGATCGCAGCGACAAATGCCTTGGCCATGTTGAAAGCGTCAAGGCCCACGAAGCCGTTGTCTTCAAGATGGATGGCGCGATCGGCACCCTTGGCCAGCCCCTCGCGCAGGACCTGCTGAGCCCGCGCCGGGCCCGCGGTAATCACCACGACTTCGCCGGTATGCTTTTCTTTTTGCCGCAGGGCTTCTTCGAGGGCGTAAGCGTCGGGCTCGTTCACTTCGTAGGAGACGTCGTCGCGGATCCAGGTGCCGCTCTCGTTGAGCTTCAGAGGCGCATCCTTCTGCGGGACCTGCTTCATGCAGACCAGAATCTTCATAGGCGAAATAAGTCCTGTCGATTACTTAGATGCAGCGGATGAATGGCCGTTCAGCCGCCAGGGAAACTTGTAAGTATAAATCAGATCGCCGGTATCGCGCGGGATCGCCGTGATCGCGCGGGATCGGAAGGCAAAGCTCACCATGGATGAACACGGATAACACGGATCGGAGACAAGGAGAAGTGCTCAGCTCGGCTGCGCCGCTGTCAACCTTGGTTACGCGGGCGTTATTCGTTCAGAAACGCGACTGACTGCACGCCGGCGACTTCAAACCGTTTGCGGCAGCGGATGTTTTTGCAGGCCACCATGTCGTCGCGGCGGACCATGTAGGACTGGGCTTTGGCGAACTTGGCGCGGTCGCGCTCGTCGGCGCGCGGGGGAAGCTGGCGTTTCTTGGTGCGCACCAGCCAGGAGAGCTCGTAGTCGGCGGACTGGCGGCAGTGCGGACACGTCAGCGGATGAGTCTTCTTGGATTCTTTCTCGTCGTAAAAGTCGCGCTCGTCCATTATCTTTGTCGCTTCGCTCCGCACCGCTTCAGAGTGATCTCAAAAAGAGAGATTACTCTGCACCAGTGGCAGTGCGGCTCGGCGCGCCAGTCGGCCTCGCCGCTGCCTGTATTATCTTTGTCGCTCCGCTCCAAACCGCTACAGGTTGATCTGAGGGCAGAGATTCTCTTGCTCCTGCAGCGCGCGGCTCGGCGCGCCCGGCCTATCTACCATTATATTAACCAAAGAGTACACAGGGAGCACGGAGAATCGAGCAGTGGTGGGTTAACTCTCTTGATTTGCCTGAAGCGGCTCCTGGGTGTTCGGCAGGAACCTGCGAAAGACAATCCAGTAATAGACCGCTGCGCCGTATGAGAGGCCCAAAAGCATGATGAGGAACCAAAGGCCTTTGCGCGCAGCAGAACGTCCGTCGTAGACGATGAGAAAATGCAGCATACCAATCCATAGAAACAGTGACGCGCTAATGAACGCAGCGACGATCATAAAAGCAGACAACAACAACGTTATAAATCTTGAGGTCGGGGGAAATGTAAAAGTGTTGTCGGGCGCGAAGATCGTAGCCGCAAGGACCAGAAAAAAAGCGAACACTACCAGCGTAAACGCTGTCCGGAAAAAGGACAGCACTTTCGCAGACGGATGGTATTGACGTCTGAGCTTGTAGGCGTTCATAAGGAATCGTCGAAAGCATCATACAGCCATTTCCAGCAGATACTGGGGCGGGTACAACCTTTTCGGCATGGAGAGTCATTGTAAGCCCACCCTTTCCGATTTCCATTTCTAATCCTCACGAAACTGTGGGTGCCCCACTCCTTTGCGAAGCAAAGGGTGGGATTGTCAAGTCCACAAGGTCACGTGCCCGGGTTCGCCAAAACGGTAAGTACGGAAGCTGCTCCATGGCCATAGTTCAGGAGATTCCACCAATCCGCGCTGAACGGGGTTGTCATGCATGTAGTTTAACTTCTCGGCATGTTTGCGTTGGCTGAAGACGTTGAAATCATAGTAGCGCTTCTGCCAGAAGGCAGGTGGCGCCTCGCTTTGCCAGAGCGATAATTGGTCGGCGGCCTTCTTCTTTCTTCGCGAGCAGCGCGAGACACGCTGTTTGAGAACCTGCATGGCCACGGCGAGATTTCGCTTGGTGGGTTCGGTGATGAGGAGATGAAAATGCTCCGGCATGACCACATAACCCCAGACTATGAACTGGTATTTTCGTCTGACTTCTTCCAGGATTTTGAGAAACAGGTCACGGCGACGAGCGGAGGAGAGGAACGGCTGACGATGGTAACAACTGCAGGTGACGAAGTGTTCGTCGCCGCTGGAGTGAAACCGTTGCAATCCTCTGGGCATGGAGGGTCATTGTAAGCCCACCCTTGTATCTTCCATTCCAGACGTAACTACTATTAGGTTGCGTTTCGGCGGAGAGGCCGTCCCACCCTGAGGCCGAGTTTGAGCCTG
>Ga0126381_100000072_pt1 | contig 116873 bp, 131 predicted proteins | sample PanSoiMetPlot_28_FD_96465 | JGI IMG/M metagenome (GOLD analysis project Ga0126381, IMG submission 96465) | Tropical forest soil microbial communities from Panama - MetaG Plot_28 | ecosystem: Environmental > Terrestrial > Soil > Tropical forest > Bulk soil | place: Panama | collected 2016-02-17 | reverse complement strand
CCGTAGGAGTCTGGACCGTGTTTCAGTTCCAGTGTGTCCGTGCGCCCTCTCAGGCCGGATACCGATCATCGTCTTGGTGGGCCATTACCCCGCCAACTAACTAATCGGCCGCGACCCCCTCCTGAAGCGAATTGCTCCTTTGACCCGTAGGTGTTATGCGGTATTAGCTAAGGTTTCCCTCAGTTATTCCCCACTCCAGGGTAGGTTAGTCACGTGTTACTCACCCGTGCGCCACTTTACTCAGGTATTGCTACCCTTTCTCGTTCGACTTGCATGTGTTAGGCACGCCGCCAGCGTTGATTCTGAGCCAGGATCAAACTCTCGTTTGAAACCTGTTGTCCCGCTCCCACCCGACGGAGGTCGGCGGAGTCAGGACCGTGCATCCGCCCAACCTGTCTCGCGACAGTGAAGCGGTGCACCTTACCTTGTGAGAATGATCAAGCCAAACCCGATCTCTTCTCACGACTGGCACGTTCAACCTTATTGTCAAAGATCCTTAAGAGCTCTCCGCCTGAGCGGCGCCCCCTGGATCGAGGCTCAGACTGTGTCGCCTGAGTTGTCCCCGAACTTGCTGCGCTGGTTGTATTTGCGATTTAACGCACCCTGCAACCGTTTTGGCGCGAACTTTCTAACCTTATCGAACTTCCTCCATCGTGTCAACCACCTGTTTTTCCGCTTCACCAGGGCCGCTCCAACTCGCTGTGGACGGTCTATCCCTGCACTGTGAAGCGCCCAGGCCATGACCCGGAAAATTCCGGCTCGAAGCTCCGCGCTTGCGCAAAATATCAAAGAGCGACCAGCAATGCTCGAGCCGCTGAGGCTCGCGGCAGAAGTTCTGCCGGGTCTTGCAATGGTTTGTGTTCTCTGCGGGATTACCTACAGGGGTTCAGGGCTATCCATCGACCTCGCCCCACCCTACGAACCGCCTCCCTTGTCCCCTAACGGGCAGGCCCAAACGGCCACCGGGAAGCTCCACTGCTCATTTGCAACTTTCCTAGACTAGCACAGGCTTGCCCAGGATGCAACCGCGCGTTCATCTTTCCGTAACGCTTGTTGCGACTCGTTGAGAATACCAACTGGCGTATCGGAACGCAACCGGCTTCCGGCTGTGGGAAACCGCCCGATTCTGTGGGAAAGATCGCTCACCCCTTATTCTGCAATGACTTTGCCAGATCCCCAAGCCCAAACCCTCTTAGTCAATTCGATTCCGCAGGCCTGAAGACGGCTCACTGCCTGCAACCATCTCCTAGTCCCTCAATCCGTTCCGTCAAATGACCGCACCACCGGATGGCCGTGGGCATCATCAATCGGCGAATTCCCCTCCCGCATCACCAGACGCGTCCCGCACCCCGCCTCCCGCGCCGCATCGAGCTCCGCCACAACATCCGAGAAGAACAGCTCCTCCGCCGGCTCAATTCCCATCTCCCGCGCAATCGCCCGGTAGCTGGCGACCTCCCGCTTGGCCCCCGTCCGCGTGTCGAAGTACCCCGCAATCCGCGACGTCAGATCCCCGAAATTCGAATACTTGAAAAACAGCCGCTGCGCCTCCACTGACCCCGACGAGTAGATCGCCACCTGCGCCTTCGCCTCCCACCGCTCGAGCGCCCTCGGCACGTCTTCGAACAGCTCGCTCTTCAATTCGCCCGACTCATACCCCGCGCGCCAGATCTTCCCCTGCAGGCTCTTCAGCGCCGTCGATTTCCGGTCCATGTCCATCAGCCAAAATACATATTGGAGGCTCCCCTCCACAAACGCAGGCTTCCCATCGGCCACGCGCCGGCAACCCGTCCCAATCCTCGGCGCGCCTACATCGCCGTCGACGCGATTCTCCTCGGCCAGCAGTGCCAGGTCCGCCCTCACCTTATCATCTTCAAAGTTGTTCTCAAGGAACTGCGAAAAATGCCTTCGCGCATACGGAAACAGCGTCTCCGTAACGAATGCGACCGGCGCAACCGTCCCCTCCACATCCAGCAGGTAAAGCTTCGGGCGCTCCGCGCTCATACGTTTTGGTCGAGTGAAATGCTGGAACGAACACGCGCACCCAGGTACGCCGGCCCGAAGCAAAGCGGTTGGTACCCCTTGTCCACGCCTGAATCGGTGTAATGCGGCGTCCACCCAGCCGTGTCCTGGAACCACCGGATCGCGCGGATCCGTCGGTCCTCGCACAGCGTGAACCAGTGCGTCGTTCCCCGCGGCACGCGGAGCATGTCCCCCGGCCCAACCTCCACGCTCGCCACGCGCCCGCCAATGTGCAGGAAGAAAATACCCCGTCCCGCCAGGACGAACCGCACCTCGTCCTCGTCGTGCGTATGCTCCTTGTCGAATTTCGCCAGCATCAAATCCAGGTTCGGCGTCGTCGGGTTCACGTCGATCACATCCGCGGTCACGTACCCGCCGCGCCGCTTCATCTCGTCGATCTCGCTCGCATACGCCTCGAGCACCGCGTCCGCAGAAGCATCCGCTCCCACGCGGTCCAGGCTCCATCTCTCGTAATCGATGCCCAGCGCCGCAAGTTCCGCGTGAATCTCCTGCTCGCCGTCAAACCGCGAATCCTTATCGGGGAAACGAAGAACCGCCATGGCGACCTCCTCGAAATCGCTGTTATGAGAATACGACTGGATCGGCAATCAAGGGATTCCACTTTCTGAAATGAACTTGCGCATGATTTCGGCGAGTTCGATCCGAACCGAGTCCACGCTTCCCAGCTTCCTATGCAGGTCTGGCGTATTTTCCGGCGTAATCCTGCTCTCCAAGTGCCGATAGTCAGGGAACTGATCGAAGAAGCTCATCTCCAACTTCGGTATTGCCTTCTTCAATTGTTCAATAGGCCGATCGTGGAGTCTCGACGCTGAGCTAGCAAACCCCGCGACAAAGGAACAGTAGTAGTCCAGGTCAGGAATCAGCCCTTCCAAGAGCCTCTTGGTTGGATCCCCAAGCTGTTTTCTCAAGCGTCGGCAATCCTCATACGGGAATGGCCGCAACATTTGCGTCCGGTAGACCACTTCGATCTCGTGCGGTGTCATTGCGTTGCAAGGCTCGTCGCTGGATGCGTTGGCCTTGCGAATGAGCCGAAATTCAGGAACTCGCCATCAGCTTGCGCCCCTCCACCTCAAACAGAAACTCCAGCGCCTCCAAATGCCGCCGCGCCTCGGCCACCGACGTGCCCCAAGTATAGAGCCCATGCGCGCTCAGCAGCACCCCATGCGCCGCCGGATTCGCCTTCAACGCCTCCCGCAATTCCTCTGCCAGCGCGCCATAATCCTGGGAATTCCGGATCACCGGCACACGTTCGCAGTGTTCATGGCTGCGCACGCCCGCAAGCGCCTTTTCGATCTCGTATCCCTCGATCGCCACACACCCCGCCTCCGCGCCCCGCGACGAAAGCAGCGTGTTCCAAACCGTGTGCACGTGCGCAATCGCCCTTGCGTGCGGCCGTTCTCGATACACAACAACGTGCAGTCCCGCCTCCGCCGAAGGGCGCCCTTCCCCGCGCATCACCCGGCCCTCCGCGTCCAGCTCAAGCACATCCGCGATGGTCATCCGCCCTTTGTCCAGCCCGCTGCGCGATATAAACACGTGCCCCGTCGCCGCCTCGCGCACGCTGAAGTTCCCGCTCGTCGCCGGAACCCATCCACGCCGCGCACACTGACGCGCCAGCGCGCACAGCGCGTCAACTTGGTCCTCGACGGTCTTTCTCATAACCGGGTCGGGGAACATTGGGTCTAAGCAGTGTAACAACGGTTCACTTGCAAGCGATACTCCCAAAGCTATACTGGGTCATCACTCAAAGAGGTATACCTTGCGGCCCTTGCTGATCGCTTCCCTTGCCCTGTCCATCGCGTCCACTGGCTTTGCGCAGTCCGCTGCGCCGGCCGGCCAGCCCCAGAGCGCTCCGGCCGGCAACCAGCTTCAGGGTCCCGCTCCTGTCGCCCTGCCTGAGACGCCCGTCTTCCGCACCGGCGCCCACGACGTGGTTATCGACGTCATTGTCACCGACGACAAGGGCAACCAGATCACCGGCCTTCCGCAGTCGGCATTCTCAGTTCTTGAGGACAAGAAGCCGCAGAGCATCGATTTCTTTGAGGAGCACGCCACAAAATCCCTGCCTCCCGGCGAACTCAAGCCGCTCCCGGCAATGCCGCCCGGCGTTTTCACCAACGTTCCTCCCGCCCCCGAGTCTGACGCCGTGAACGTCCTGCTGCTCGACACGCTCAACACCCCCCAGCAGGACTTCACCTACGCCCGAAATCAACTCATCCAGTTCCTCCAGAAGGTTCCTCCCGGCACCCGCATGGCCATCGTCGTCCTCAGCGACAAGCTCACCTTCGTCCAGGGGTTCACCGCCGACGCCAGCGCCCTTCAAGCCGCTGTTCAGGAGAAGAAGAAAGGCGCCAATCCCCAGTCCAGCCCCGCCCTCATCTCCCGTTCTGAAGAAGCAGCAAACAACGGCACAATCGCCTTCCGCGCCGCCGAGTCCGCTGTTGGCGGTTACTCGAACACAGGGGCAACTCTCAGCGTCGCCGCAATTCAGGGTGCTTTCGCCGCATACCAGGACTTCGCCCACCGAAACGCCACCCTGATGACCCTCGAGGCGCTCTCCGATCTCGCCCGTTATCTGTCCAGCGTTCCCGGCCGCAAAAACCTCATCTGGTTCTCGTCGAGCTTTCCCGTCTTCATCTATCCCAACCTCGCCGAACGCGGCGAGGCGCAGGATCTCATTGTGCCTCTCTCGCAGGTCCGAAAAACCGCTGACGCCCTTACCGCCGCCCGCGTCGCCGTCTACCCGGTCAACGCGCGCGGCATGATGGATGAGACCGTGATGTCTGCAGACAGCCTCGGCATCGCCAACACTCCCAGCATCGGGGCTGCAGCCGGAATCAACAACATGTCGCCGTTCACCGCCGACGCCTCGAACCGGGCCAACGTGATGTACGAGATGAACCAGCTCGCCGCCGACACCGGCGGCAAAGCCCTCTACAACACCAACGACCTCTCCGCTGCCACCCTGCGCGCCATCGGCGACGGCTCCCACTACTACACCATCACCTATTCGCCCACCAACAAGAAGCTCGACGGCTCTTATCGCAGCATCGCCGTCAAGCTCGCCAACGGCAGATACAAGCTCGACTACCGCCGCGGCTATAATGCCGACGAACCCACGGGCATCGCTTCGGACAAGGCCGACAAAAGGGACGCCGTACCTGCGCCCGCCGCCCCCGCCAATCCCCTGCAGCCCCTTATGCGCCTCGGCATGCCCGCCTCCACTGAAATCCTCTACGGCCTCCGCGTGAATCCCGCCGCCGACCAGCCCTCTCCTGGCGCGCCCCGTGCAGGCAAGAACAGCAAGCTCACCGGCCCCGTCACCCGTTTGAGCGTCGACTTCATGATCCGCTGGACAGACGTCCACTTCAGCCCAGTCGAAGAGGGCGCGGACAAAGGCATGCAATCGGGCAGGATCCGCGTCGAACTTCTCGCCTACGACCCGAGTGGAAAGGTGCTCAATTGGGTCGGCGGCACCGAGGAAATGGCTCTCAACGCAGCCGACTACGCCTCTATCCAGAAGTCCGGCGTTCCCGCCCATCTCGAAATTGACGTCCCGAAGGGCCAGGACATCTTTCTTTCCACCGGAATCTACGACTGGCAAACCGGCAAGATCGGAACCCTCCAGGTCCCCATCCCCGCCTCAGCCCAGTCCTCCGTAGCATCCGCCGCCGGTTCCCACTAGTTCGGGCCCGCGCGTCGTGGAATAAAACGTCCCTCGCTCCAGTTCTATGCACTGAAGGGAGCGAAGTCATGAACAAGTTGATTGCCTGGCTGACCCATCCGCCCACCGATGGGCCCCGAAGCATCCTGCTGCTGCGGCTCATGGCCGGAGGCGTCTTCTTCTGGGAGGGGATCCTCAAATTTGTCTACACCAACCAGGGCGTGGGCCGCTTCACCAAGCTGGGCCTGCCGTTTCCGCACTTCACCGCAACATTCATCGGCGGCCTTGAAATCGTCGGAGGCCTCCTATTTCTTACCGGATTCATGACGAGGCTGATCGCGGTCCCTTTCGTCTTCGAGATGATCGTGGCCATCCTGAGCACGAAGATTTCGCTCTTCCTCGGAACCTCGCCCCTGCCTCTGCCGCCTGCTCCACCGAAGGTCGGCTTCTGGGCAGTCCTGCACGAGATCCGGGCAGATTACGCGCAGATTCTTACCTCTGCTTTTCTTCTGATCAACGGCCCGGGCGGATGGTCGCTGGACGCGCTTCTCGAACGGAACCGCAAGAACATTCAAGTGCCGGAAGTTCCGAAGACTCGGACGGCGGCCGGTATGTCCGCGGGCGATTGAGTCTTGTTCCCAAGCCGCAGCCGGGCCGATACACTGTTCGGGCGATGTCCCCTTCGCACCCTGCCCACGGTTCGTTCGAAGAGCTGGCGATGCCTCTGTTCAGCCAGCTTTACAACTTTGCGTGCTGGCTCGCCGGCGATCGCGCCGCTGCCGAAGACCTCGTTCAGGAGGCGTATCTCAAGGCTTACAAGGGCTTCGCTTCCTACCGGCAGGGAACAAACTTTCGCGCCTGGATCTACAGGATCCTCCGCAACACGTATCTGACATCGCAGGCGGGCCTCAGCGCGATGGGCTCGCTCGATGAGAGCGGCGAAGTCGCGGAGCCCGAAACCGCCGAGACCCCGGAATCGATCCTGCTCGCCGCACGGGAGCAGGACAGAATTCAGGCTGCGCTCGAGACACTGCCGGTGCATTATCGCGAGATCATTCTGCTCTGCGATCTCGAGGAGATGAGCTACCACGAAATCAGCCAGGCGCTTGGAATCCCGATCGGCACCGTGATGTCGCGCCTCTCGCGGGCACGCCACGCGATGCGCCGCCTGTTGTCGCGGCACGAGGAAGGAGCGTCGAGATGAATTGCACACTTTGGAAGGATCAGCTCGATGCTTACCTGGACGGTGAATTGCCCGATCGGGACTCGGCAGCAATGGACGAGCATCTGCGCTCCTGCAGCGATTGCGCATCCGAAGCATTCCGGCGCATGCAGATGAAGCGCGCCACGCGTGCTGCGGCTCTCCGTTTCACGCCCCCGGCCGGGCTTCGGGAAAAAATCGAACGGAGCGTCGCGCCGAAGCGCCGGCGCCTCGGATTCCTCAAGAGTCCCGCTCTCGCGTTTGCGGTCGCGCTGGTTCTCCTTGCCGCGGTTTCAGCTTTCGTGATGGTGCAGCGCTCGGAGCGCGAACATGTACTGGCCGAGTTTGTAGATTTGCATGTCTCCGCGCTCGCGAGCGCGAACCCGGTGGATGTAGTCTCGACCGACCGCCACACCGTCAAGCCGTGGTTCCAGGGAAAGCTTCCATTCACCTTCAATCTTCCCGAACTCGAGGGGACTCAGTACAAGCTGGTTGGCGGCAAACTGGTTTTTTCCGGCCATCATCCCGGGGCGCAGCTCCTCTTCGAGCTTCACAAACATGAGCTTTCCGTGTTCATCCTGCAGAACGGCGAGCGCGTTCCGGCGGCCCCATCGTCGCAGACAGAGGACGGGTTCAGCGTCGAGTCATGGAGCGAGAACGGCTTGTCTTGTACAGTTGTCAGTGATGCGGGCGCCGGCGATGTACATGCCTTAGGCGAATTGATACGCACCGCGAACCGTCGCTGAATGAATCCCGCCGGCGGCTGCGGCCTCCTACCCCCCGCGCACCTGCCCGCGCCCGTCGGTCTTCACCGCGTACATCCGCGTATCGGCCCGACCGATGATTGCGTGCACCGTCGTGCCGTCGCGCGGCGCCGTGGACAGGCCCACGCTCGCGCTCACGCGCAGCGACATTCCACTCTTCATGCGGAACCGGGTCGACATCAGCGCATCCAGAATCCTTCGCGCCTCCGTCATGGCCGCCTCCGCGCCGGTCTGCGGCATCAGGATCACGAACTCGTCGCCGCCATAGCGGAAGCACAGATCAGCCGCGCGGCTCAACTCCTTGAGGCGCTGGCCGGTGCGCGCCAGCAGTTCGCTGCCCACCAGGTGTCCATGCTCGTCATTCACCAGCTTGAAGCGGTCGAGGTCCAGAAACGCCATGCTCAGCGGAAATCTCAAATGCTCGCTTCGTTGCAGTTCGCGCGCCAGCACGTTGTAGAGGTGCCGCACGTTGTAGAGTCCGGTGGCATCGTCTGTGATGGTCAGCTGTTGAATCCGCGCCATGTCGTTGGCATTTTCAATCGCAATGGCCGCGTGATCCGCCAGGATATGCAAAAACGCGATCGTGTAATCGTTCAGCTGCCCGGCATGCGGGTTGAGTATCTCGATTACGCCGTGTGTGCCCTTCCGCCCGCGCAGCGGCAGGGCGATCACCGAGCGCACCCTGCCCAGTCTGCCCAGCTTCCCCGGCGCCGGCGCGTGCAGCCGCGGATCGTTCACGCTCTCGGGCACGATCAGAGTCTCGCCGTGCTGCATCACCCACCCGGCGACCCCTTCGCCCACCTTTACGCGCAGATCGCGCAGTGCCGCTTCTTCGCCGCCGGCTGCCACGGCATAGTACAGTTCCTGCGTTTTCTCATCCAGCATCAGCAGAGTCCACAACTCCGCTTCGATCGTCCGCTCCATGTGATCGAGGATCGTGCGCAGGATCGTGTCGAGATCGAGGCTCGAGGTGAGCGACCTCGCGAGGCGGTGAAACACCAGCAGGTCGTCGAGCGGGATGCGGGTTTCCGTCTCTTCAGGCATCAGAAGTCCCTGGGGAAGTAAAAGATACTGCAATGGATTGGTGGCCGGATCGGCCATCCTTTTGAATAAATCATCCTAACAGCGTTGTAACCTGGAATTTTACTAAGTTACCAGCAAAGCACCAGAGTTATCCCCCAATGTGCACCATGGACCGCGACGGCTTCAGGAATCCGGGCTCGCCAATATGGTGTCGAGCCTCCTTCCCGTACACCGTCCTCGTAATATACGCGCTCAACTCGGCATCTGTTTCACCGGAGCGCATGCGTCCATAGAGATCGTGCTCAATTTGAGAAAAAAGGCAGGTGCGGATCTTCCCGTCGGACGTGAGCCGCACGCGGCTGCATGCGCCGCAGAACGCCTGAGTCACAGGCGCGATAATCCCGATCTCGCCGCGTCCGTCGGCAAACGTGTAACGCCTCGCCGTCTCGCTCGCCTCGTTCGGCGGCAAATCACGCAATGGCAGCACGCGTCCGATCCGCTCCACGATCTCCCTCAATGGAACCACGATCCCGGGCGACCACAGCCTGTCTTCCTCGAGCGGCATGAACTCGATAAACCGCACCACCACGTCTTCTTCGCGCGCAAAATGAGCAAATCCCTCGATCTGGTCATCGTTGAATCCGCGCAGCAGAACGCAGTTGATCTTGAGCGGCCTCAGCCCCGCCTCCCGAGCCGCGCGCACGCCTCGCACCACTGTCCTGAAGCTCCCCGGCACGCGCGTAATCCGCTCGAACGTCGCCTCGTCCACGGCGTCCATGCTCACCGTCACGCGGTCGAGCCCCGCCTCCTTCAGCTTTCCGGCAAGCGATTCCAGCAGGTGCCCGTTCGTCGTGGCCGCTAGTTCCAGCGGTTCACCCTCGAGCGTTCGCAGCTTCCTCAGCTCCCGGACCAGTTCCGGCAATCCGCGCCGCAGCAGCGGTTCGCCGCCTGTGAGCCGCACCTTCGTAATCCCCAGCTCGACGAACAGCCGGATCAGCCGCAGGTACTCCTCGATTGCAAGCTCCGGGTACTGAGCACCCACCTCGCCCGTTCGGCAGTAGACGCACTTGTAGTTGCACCGGTCGGTAATGGAGACGCGCAGGTCGTGGATCACCCGGCCGTGGCTGTCCCTTAGCCTGGCCGTGCGAATCTCCTCCGGGGAAGTGGTAGTCGAGGCAGCCATGCGCATCTTCAGGCTACACCACTCTCAAAACGGCCGCAGCCGCGGCGCAGAATGAAGCGCGCCGTCGTCCGCACCGGCCCTGAGAATGAAGAAATGGCAGGACTTGCTCTGTAAGGGCACGAATTTACTCGTCCCGCAAGACTCCCGGAAGTGAACGCGGCTTCAGCCGCCCGGGGGTGCTTAGCACGCCCCCTAGTCGAGCCGCGGCATGCCCCGCCGCAGCGCCAGCCCCGTGATCCCGAATCCCACGATCAGCACGCAAGCCACTGCAAAGTAGTACGCCATCGGATGCTTCCACCCCGGCGAGTACAACAGGTCCTGGCCCACCCACAGCAGAAGCACCGTGGCAATCACGCAGAACTGGCCGGCAAGCACGAGAAAGGTATGGCCCAGTTCGCGGCGCTTGTCCAGCGCCTCCACCTGGACTGGGGTAAGGTTCCGCTCTTCCGGAGGAAGCAGGGAATTCGGCATTCAGGCTCCTTGTCGCCGCCCGAACCTCCAGGACAGCGTTTCACATCTTCGATTCAAACACATGCGGCCTAAACCGCGCCAGATTGCCAATGCGGAAGTATCAGTCCTGCAGGAACGCCAGCGATTGCAGCGTCGTAATCTCGAATGGCTTCCTGCACCGGATGTTCGCGCAGCCCAGCTTGTCGTCGCGGCGAACCATGTACGATTGCGCCTTCGCGAACTTGGCCCGGTCGCGCTCATCCGCATGGCGCGGCAGTTGCTGCCGTTTGCGGCGGACCACCCACGTCACCTTGTACTCGCCCGCCTGGCCGCACTTCGGGCACGTAAGAGTGTGGGTGCGCTGCTCGACCGTCTCGTTGAAAAACTCCCGCTCCTCCATCACACCCCTATCTCCGCCCGGCCATGCGCACGAATCTTCTTCCCGTCAGGCCCGCGCCTATTCCATACTCGTCCTTGCGGGTTGCAAACGCAATAGCCCAGCTGTGTTCATGGAACCGTAATCCGCGCCCCTGAACCACGAATCACAATTCACAAATGACCAATCGAAAGCCCGGCAAGTTTTCCGCAGCAAAAGCAGTCAAAGCCAACGCGCGCGAGCGCGTCGGCCAGCCCAGGCCCGCGCGCGTCATCGACGCCACGCCCCGGTCCGGCCGCAAAGCCAAACACAAGCCGAAACTCGAAGACGTCCTTCGTCAGGAAGACTGAACCCTGAGCCCTGTTTCCTGATCCCTGTTCTTAGGAGGCTTCAATGGCAAAAGCAGTAGGCGTAGGCGGGATCTTCCTCAAGGCCCGCGACCCTAAGGCCCTCTCCGCCTGGTACGCCGAGCAATTCGGCATCTCGGCCGCGGGGCCCGGCTACCTCTTCTTCGACGGCCCGGAGTCCACCGGCATGACAACCTTCGCCCACTTCCCCGCCGACTCCGGCTACTTCGGCGGCGGACCGCAGCAATCCATGATCAACCTCCGCGTCGACGACCTCGACGCGCTGCTCGGTCAACTCACCGCCGCAGGCGTCCGAATCGATCCCAAGCGAGAAGATGCCGACTACGGCCGCTTCGCCTGGGTATGGGACCCCGAAGGCAACCGCGTTGAGCTCTGGCAGCCCGCAATATAGCCGTGAAACGGCGAAGGCTCCACCCGGCCTTCGCCCCTCCACGGCTTGATTGCCGTCAGCCTATTTGATCGGCTCCACGTTGCTGATCCGCGTCGCGCCCTGCCCATAAGGCTCGAGCTTCGGACCGCCTTTCTTTTCGTCATAAGTGAGCGAAGCGGCCTGAACCATCTTCCCGTGGCCCTTCCCGTTGGCGTCCACCGTGATCTGCATGAAAGAGAACGGATACTTGTCGCTGATTCCGCCGCTCTTCAGCTCTCTCGTGAGAATCCGGCGGCAGGAGATCATGGTGATCACGGTCTGGGTGCCGTTCTGCCATTTTTCCGCAATCGCGATCTGGGTTCCGGTATCGCCCTGCGCATTGATGCGCCCGTTGTCCAGCTGTTTCAGCGCGTCCAGAAGGCCGCTCTGCCCCTTTTCCTTCAGGATGGCGCCGTACTGTTTGACCTCGTCCGCGCTGGAATACTTCGTGATCCGGATGTTGAACTGCGTCTGCCGGCTTCCAGCCTGGCTGCTGGACATGTAATTGCCGGTGTACGCATCCTGCGCCCCCGCAAGGGACGCCGCAAAGCTGGCGAGTGCAACAAATGCGAGCAAATACTTCGACATGGAAACCCCTCCGTGTAAAGGCTTTCGGGCCGTGGTAACGACGGCCCCACCTTAAACCGCGCTTCAACACGAGGGAATTGGCAGATGTACCAGTTTTTGAGGCGCGTCTTGCAGACAAGAGACGGCATCGCGGCGCTGCGAAGACTTGCGAAGACAGGACTCGTACTTTTGACAGATGCTATTCGCCTCTGCCCAAGGCTAGCGTGTGTGCTGAAGCATCCGGGCAATTCCATTGCTTACAGGAGTGACCCCATATGGAATTCTCAAGCGCTCGCAAGACTTCCCTAGCCCTCTCTGCGGCTGCCTTCCTGGTGCTCGCAGTAAGCCCGAAAGCAGCGGATCCATCCACGGTAACCACCACCTTCACGGTGTCTGCCGACGTCGTGTCCGCATGTTCGGTTTCAGCAACCGCTCTGAATTTTGGGACGTACGTTGCCACTGCCGTATCGAATGCAACGTCAACGATTACGGTCCAATGCAACAACCTGACCACCTACAACGTTGGACTGGATGCCGGAACTTCCACCGGGGCAACGGTTACGACCCGGGCAATGACAGGACCCACGGGCGCTATTCCTCTGCCGTACTTCCTGTACCAGGATGCCGGGTTGACAAAGAACTGGGGTAATACCGTCGGCACTGACACCGTGACAGGTACAGGCAACGGCTCAGGCCAGCCCATTCCGGTCTATGGCCAGATTAAGGTTGGAAACCCCAGCCGGGCTGGTGCATACACCGATACGATCACCGTGACCGTTACTTTCTAGATGATGCGCCCCCAGTCCGGCGCCCGCCAGCGGTCCGATGAGGATCTGGAGTGATCATCCGAGTCGGCGGGAGCTATTCGTGTCTTACAACTATGATTGCGCTCACTTCATATCGACGAACGTCGCTGGCTGCGGCTGCTGCGCTTATCTCTCTTGCCTTGGGCGCCAGCGCCGTAGCCCAGTCCCTGACTGTTCTGCCGGTCAACGTGTTTTTCACGCCCGGGCAGAAGGCTTCAACCATGACCGTGACCAACCGGGGAGATCGTGAAGCAGCGGTCCAGATTCGTCCCTATGTGTGGACCCAGGCGAATGGCAACGACCAGCTCGAGGCCACGCACGCGCTCGTCGTAAGCCCTCCCATCGCTTCCATCGCGCCGGGAGCCACCCAACTGGTGCGCTTGATCCTTCGCGACCTGCCGGGAGACCGAGAGGTTACGTATCGCGTCCTCCTCGACGAGCTTCCGCAGCCTGCCGAAGCTGGCATCGTGAACGTGGTCTTCCGCCTCTCGATCCCCGTGTTCTCAAGGTCGGCTGTTCGCGCGAGTCCTCATCTCGAGTTTCACCTCGAGCGGGAAGCCGGGCAGGTCTACCTCGTGGGCAGTAACGAAGGGAAATGCCACGACGCGATCCACGATATGGCGCTCCTGACAAGCGATGGAACAAAGCTGAAGCCGGACAGCGGTGCGTCGCCCTATCTTCTCGCCGGCGCTACCCGGCGATGGCGCATTGATGTACCGAATTCTATTTCTCTGCCAAACGACACGCTGAGACTCACCGCGCGCGCCGACTCCGGCGCGATCGACGAGCAGGTTCGTGTTGTTTCCAGGCCTTGATCGCGATGGAATGCAGGCTAATCCATATCTCCGCTGCGCGATGCTCGTGATTCTGGCGCTGCTCGCTGTTTCGGAACCCGCCCGGGCCCATCACTTCGCGATCACGGAAACGACGACCGAACCCGGAAGCACCAACCCCACCAGGACAGATTCAACCAGCACAAATCCCGCCGGCAGCGCCAATCCCAACAGCAACAATCCCGCCAACAGCACAAACCCGGGCAGCACGTCCCCAACAAGCAACACGAATCCCGCCAACAGCACCAATCCGTCCAACAGCACCAACCCCGGCAACAGCACGAATTCAACCAATAAGAACGGTCCCAACGCGCCCAACGGTCCGGGCTCAAACGCCGATCCCAACTCCGACCCCGGCGCCGACACCACCCTGTTCCTGGAAGTGGAGATCAACGGTCATTCGATCGACAAGGTCGGCGAATTCACCCTCCGGCGCGGCAAGCTGATGGCGCACCCGGATGAACTGCTCGACCTTGGTTTCAAAGTCGACGAACGCCGCAAGGCGGACGATCTGATTCCTCTTTCCGACCTTCCCGGCCTTATATGGAACATCGACGAGACCAATCAGGCGCTGCGCGTTACGGTGAGCGACAACGAGCGTCTGCCGACAAGGCTGGGCCCCGGGATATCCGGACGCCCACAGGACCGTCGCGTAGTGGAGAGCGGTACCGGCATGACGCTCAACTACGATCTTTCGAATTCAGTAAGCAGTGGCCAGGACGGTTTTGCGGCTGCGCTTGACATGCGCGGGTTCTCGCCCTTCGGCATTGCGAGTTCGGGCTGGCTTGCCTACGCGGGCGCAAGCGCCAACAACCTGGGCAGTCAACCAGTCGTTCGGCTGGACTCGGCTTACTCGTATGCCGACGTGAATCGGATGCTCCGCTATACCGGCGGAGATTTCATTACCAGCAGCCTCGCCTGGAACCGCCCGGTCCACATGGGCGGCCTCCAGTTCCGCTCCGACTTCAGCACGCGCCCCGATCTTGTCACTTTCCCCCTCCCGACCCTGAGCGGCACCACTGCCGTGCCCTCCACCGTCGACATCCTGGCGGACGGCGGTCTCGTCACGTCGAACCAGGTTGCTCCCGGCCCCTTCGAGGTCCCCCAGATCCCAGTCATCCAGGGCGCTGGCACTATCTCGATGACCATGACCAACGCGCTCGGGCAGCAGGTCACTGTGAGCCAGCCCTTCTATGCAACCTACGCACTGCTGGCGAAAGGCCTGCAAACCTTCTCCGCCCAGGCCGGATTGGTGCGGCGCAACTGGGGCTACGTCAGCAACGACTACGGGAAGTTCGGGGGTGTCGGAAACTACCGCCGCGGCCTAAGCTCGAAAACCACAATCGAGGCCGATCTCGAAGGCACAGTTGGCACCTTTCTTCCTGGCGTGGGGATAGTTCAGCAGGTCGACAACCTCGGCGAACTCGACGTCTCCGGCGAAGGCAGCTTTGGCGATGCAGGCCCGGGGGGCCAGGTCTCCGCCACCGCCCAGCGCATCGGCAGGAAATTCTCGATCGGCGCCATGGCGACCCTTGCTGATCGCAACTTCCGCGATATTGCATCGATGAACGGGGACGCGGTCCTGCGCAAACAATTCAGCGGTTTTACTTCGCTCACGCTTCCCCGCGTTGGCACCGGTGGCCTTGCCTACGCCGGCATCGACGAAGATCCTCCTCCCCATCCGCTCGTCTCGGGAATCTTCACAGGACAAGCTGCGGCGATCCACTCCCATGTCGTCTCCGGAAACTACTCGCTCCAGGTAAAGCGCCGCTTTGACTTCTATGCCAACGCATTTCGAACGCTCGAGAGTCCGCGAAGCAGCGGCGTGCAGGCCGGCGTTGTCATTGCCCTGGGGCGGCGCAGTTCGGCCAACATCGGCTGGTCGTCAGAAGGCGATGCCCTCATTCAGGTCCAGCAATCAGCGGCGCAAATCCACGACATGGGCTACCAGGGCTTTGTTCAGGCCGGCCGCACGAACCACGAGTTCGGCTTTGTCCAGTACAAGTCGCCCGTTGGGTTGTTCACCGCCGGCGCCGATTACAGCGGCGGAGTGACAACGGAGCGCCTGGAAGCCTCAGGCGCGATCTCGGTGGCGGACCGCCGTCTCTTCCTCTCAAACCAGATCTATGACAGCTTCGCCATCGTCGATACCACTCCCCTGACCAATGTGCCGGTTCTCCAGGAGAACCGCGACGTCGGAACCACCGGCTCCTCGGGCCGCCTGCTGGTGCCCGACATGCGGGCGTTCGAGATAAATCACATAGCCGTTGAAGCAACCGGGCTGCCCGCCGACGTCACGATCAACAATGCAACACGCGTGATGCGGCCGCAGGATCGCTCCGGCGTAGTGGTCAAGATCCCCATCAAGTTCAGCCATGGCGCGCTGCTTCACCTCGTCGACGAGTCCGGAAAACCATTGGGGCCCGGCAGCTCGGCAAAGCTAGCCGCTACGGGAGCCGCCGTGCCCGTCGGCTACGACGGCGAGGTCTACGTCGAGGACCTCAGCCCCCGCAATGAGCTGGTTGTTGATCTGCCGGAGGGACGGCACTGCACGGTGTCATTCGAGTATCACCGGGTGCCGAACGAGATCCCCGATATCGGGCCGCTGCGCTGCGTGGAGAAAGAACCATGACGCAGAGGCTATTTGCGGTAGCTCTCTTTGTCGTCGCATGCGCGTCGATCACAGCGCAGCTTCCGCCGGCGTGCCGCATCAGCGCTTCCAACATCCAATTCGGCAACTTTGCTGGAGATACCCTCGACGTGACAGGCACCATCTCCATCAACTGCGACCCCGGCGTTGCCTACTTTCTGGGCATCGACAATGGTTCGAATGGCACAACTGTCTTCACCCGGAACATGAACGGTCCCCTTGGAGCCTTGCTGGGCTATCAGCTCTTCCAGGACCCAGCGCGCACTATGAACTGGGGCAATACTCCCGGCATCGACACGGTGAACGGGATCGGGACTGGAAACTTTCAAACCGTTTTCGTCTATGCCAGGATTCCGACGAATCAATATGCGCAGGACGGCAGCTATACCGACCCGCGGGTACAGGTCAACGTGTACGCTCCCTCCTCTTTCTTGACGGCCACTTCTCGATTCAGCGTCAATGCCACCGTTCTGAAGTCCTGCGACGTTTCCGCGACTTCATTGAACTTCGCAGCTTACACAGGAGGGCCGATCAATGCCACATCGATCATAGCGGTCACGTGCACGGTTTCCACCTCATTCATCGTCCTTCTGGATGCCGGAACGGCACCAGGCGCGTCGACACTGAGCAGAAGAATGACCGGGCCCGGCGGGTCCTTTCTCGCCTACAGACTTTGCCGGGACCCTGCGCTCACCTTGAACTGGGGCAACAATTCCGGCGCGGACACGGAATCCGGCACAGGAACCGGAGCGCCCCAGTTGTTAACGGTTTTCGGACAACTTCCGGGAGGGCAGGACTCAAATCCGGGCGCCTACTCCGATACGATCACCGTCTTCGTTATTTTTTGAGCGCTTCCCAAAGTGGTATCCATGTGAGGATCCGCTCGCTGCACTGCATGGAGATACGACCTTGACGCGATCGTGCATCATCGTATTGCTGTTCCTGGCGGCATTTTCCGCCCGGTCGGCAGCTGCGGTCAGTTGCACCGCCTCCGCCTCCAGCCTCGTATTTGGCGATTACGCCGGCGGCATGATTGACGTCACGAACACCATTACGGTCTTCTGCACCGCAGGCACGGTCTTCCACCTCAGCCTCAACGCCGGAAACACTCCCGGCGCAACAGTCACGACTCGATCGATGTTCGGCGGCAACGGCGGACAGAATACCCTGGGATATCAGCTTTTCAGCGATGCGGCCTACACCGTCAACTGGGGCAATACCGCCGGAACCAACTGGGTCACGAGCACCGGGACCGGCGCCCAGCAGAACTTCACCGTCTATGCGAGAATTCCCGCCAATGAAGTTTCTCCGCTCGGAAGCTACACAGATACCATCACCGCATCTCTCAGCGGAAGCACCTTCTCTACAACCATCGCGTCCTTCAGCGTAACCTCGACCGTCATCCCGGGCTGCACGATTTCAGCGAGTAATCTCAACTTTGGCAACTATTCCGGCTCTCTCATCAACTCCAATTCAACCATCACGGTCAACTGTCCCAGCGGCACGACATACAATGTGGGGCTCAATGCAGGAACCGCGACCGGCGCAACAGTCACCACGCGAAAGATGACCGGTCCCAGCGGAACCTTGCTCGCATACAAGCTGTTCAGAAACTCCACCCACACGCTGAACTGGGGCAACACCGTTGGCACTGACACGCAGGCCGGCACAGGGTCCGGAGCAGCCCAGGCGCTAACTGTATACGGCCAATTGCCCGCTGGTTCGCCGCCGAGATCGGGAGCCTATTCCGATACCATCACCGCCACCGTCACGTTTTGACCTCCCCGCCGCAATCGAATTCTCTGTTCGAGTGGCTGTCCGATCAAATAGACTTGCCGCTACACCTCCATGCCTCTCAATTCAGGAACCCAGCTCGGCTCCTTCAAGATTCTTGTGCCCCTCGGCGCAGGCGGAATGGGCGAGGTCTATCGCGCCCTCGACACCAAGCTTGACCGCCAGGTCGCCATCAAGATCCTCTCAGCAGCCGTCGCCGACGATCCCGAGCGGCTGGCGCGCTTCACCCGCGAAGCCAAGGTGCTCGCCTCTCTCAACCACCCCAACATCGCGACGATCTTCGGCGTCGAAGAAGGCGCGCTGGTGATGGAGCTCATCGAGGGCGACACCCTCTTCGATCGTATCGAGAAGAAAGGCGCGATTCCGGTTGAGGAGACCGTGCAGATTGCCGGCGAGATCGCGTCGGCTCTCGAATATGCGCACGAGCGCGGGATCATCCATCGCGACCTGAAGCCCGCGAACGTAATGGTTTCAAGCCGCGTCAAGGTGCTGGACTTCGGCCTGGCGAAGGTGCGCGAGACCGTTGCTCCAGCCGACGCCACGATTACCTGCGAAACGCAGATGGGTGTGATCCTCGGCACGGCAGCCTATATGTCGCCGGAGCAGGCCGCAGGCAAGCCGGCCGATGCACGGTCGGACGTGTTCTCCTTCGGCGTCCTGTTGTACGAGATGCTCTCCGGACAGCGAGCCTTCTCGGAAGAGACGCCGATCTCCACCATCGCCGCCATCTTGCACAAGCATCCGAAGCCGCTGCGCGAGATTGTCCCGAATGTCCCGCCTGCGCTGGACTCGCTCGTCTGCCGCTGTATGTCCAAGAGCGCGGCCGACCGTTTCGCCAGCATGAGCCTGTTGAGGAAGGCACTGAAGGAAGCGAGCCAGGCTCCGGCTCCCACCACCACTCCCGGTCCCGCTGCCGAGGTAGCGTCCATCGCGGTGCTGCCTTTCACCAACCTCAGCGCAGACAAGGAGAACGAATACTTCTCGGACGGTCTCGCCGAAGAGATTTTGATCGCCCTCAGCCAGGTGGATGGCCTCCGCGTCACCGCGCGAAGCTCGTCGTTCTCGTTCAAAGGCAAGTCAATCGAGATGAGCGAAATCGCCTCCCGTCTGCACGTGTGCCACATCCTCGACGGAAGCGTCCGCCGCGCCGGCAACCGCGTACGCGTTACGGTGCAGCTCGTGGACGCGCGCAACGGCTTCCAGCTCTGGTCCGATCGCTACGACCGCCAGATGGAAGACATCTTCGAAGTGCAGGACGAGATCTCGCGCGCCATCGCCGATCAGCTCAAAGTCACCCTCGGCGTCGGCGTGAAGCAGGCCACGAAGAACCTCGAAGCCTACGAACTCTACCTCAAGGGCCGCCATCTCGCGAACCAGCGCATGCCGGGAACCGTGCGGCTGGCGATCAAGTGCTTCGAGCAGGCCATCCAGCTTGATCCTGAATTCGCATTGGCCTACTCGGGCCTCGCAGACTGCTACTGCATCCTGCGCGTTTATACCTGGGTCTCGGCGGAGGAGGGTGGGCCCCCGGCGCTGGCCGCAATGTCAAAGGCCGTCTCACTGGCTCCGAACCTCTCGGAAGCGATCTTCTCGCGCGGCCTTTATAAGTTCTTTTTCGGCAAATGGCTCGAAGCCGGAGCCGACTTCCAGAAAGCCGTGTCCCTGAACCCGCATTCCCCCATCGCGCATGGCTACGTGTCGTTCTTTAATGCGATGACCCACCATGCCGACGCGGCGTTCGAGTATGCCAGGCAGACCGTGCGTCTCGACCCCGTCAGCCCGTATTTCCATGGGTTGGTGGCCGTCGCGCTGCAACTGCTTGGCCGGTACCAGGACGCGGAGGGATATGCCCGCAAGGCCCTTGAGCTTCAACCCAACTACCTGTTCGGTTTGTGGATGCTCGGAGTCCAGCTCTCGGCACAAAATCGCCACAAGGAAGCCGTCGAGACGCTTGAACACGTGGTCACCATTTCCCGCATGCCCATGTTCATTGGATTGCTGGGATGCGCCTACGAACGCGCCGGCCGGCCGGAAGACGCCACCCGCCTCCTCGATGAGCTGGAGGAACGCCGAGCCCGCGGGGAATATGTCTCGGCCTTGAGCTTCCTCAACATCTACGCCGGCAAAAAAGAAATCCCGGCCATCCGCCGCTGCCTCGCCGAGGCAATTGCCGAGCCCAGCCCCGCCTTCACGTTGCGCCTTACCACTTACACCATCGAGGACTTCCGCGCCGATCCCGAGATCAACCGCATGCTCACCGAGATACTGGGGTATTGATTTCGCCGGCTTGCTGATTGCCAACCCGCTCCGACGCCTCACCGAAGCAGACCCGGTTCCCTTCCGGATCGAAGAGGTCGAAATCGCTCATGCGATAGGGCTGATCGCCGATCTCGCGGCTGATCGCCACCTCGCGCTCGATAAACTCCGCATACAGCGCATCCACGCCCACGCGCAAGGTTGCCGTCGCCTCCACCAGTCTTGGGATCGTCATAACACGCTGCTCCTTCACAGCCGCTCCGATTGCGGCAGCCGCAGCGAACTTCGCCGCATCCACCCGCGATTCAACTCTACGCCACGTATAGTGTGTCCATGTCTTCCCACGGCAGCCGAAACGTCTTCGATCCCCACGACACCGCCCGCGCCGCGTCGCTTGCCGGTGTTCCCCTGGCTCCGTTCGGCCGGCGTTTTGCCGCCTTTCTCGTTGACTTCCTGCTGGTCGTCGCCACGTGGACCCCGGCGGAGATCGCGCGCCAATATGTGATGCTGCACCTGACCCACGAAAAACGCGACATCACCGCTGTATTCGACTTTCACGAATGGACCAACGTGGTCTGGGTCGTCCTGTACTTCGGCCTCTTTGTCTGGGCGACAAACGGCCTGACGCCGGGCAAGAAGCTCTTCGGCATCCGCATCGCGTCCCTCACCCACGCGCGCATCTCGCTCTGGCAGGCCATCGAGCGCGCGCTCGGCTACGGCGCGTCGACCCTCGAGGCAGGCTTCGGATTCGTGCAGTTCTTCACCGCCCGCAACCGCTCTTGTGTCCACGACCGCATTGCCGAAACCATCGTGGTGGACGAGCGTGCCATGAAGAAAGCGCCGGCCGAGTCGCGGATCGCAACCCACGCAAGTTAGCCTTCCCTCGCGCCCCTACCCATCGCCTGCACTCAGCCGTGAGCCGCCTCATGAATCGCCAGCAGCGTTTCGAGCAGCGGCTTCAGCAGATCCAGCCGCAGCGCATTCGCGCCATCGCTCTTCGCGTTCGCCGGATCGTCATGAACCTCGAGAAACAGCCCGTCGACGCCCGCCGCAACCGCCGCCCGCGCCAGCATCGGGATGAACTCCGGCTGCCCGCCGCTCACTCCGCCGGCCGCGCTCGGCTGCTGCACGCTGTGCGTTCCGTCGAACACCACCGGAGCCATCTCCCGCATCACCGGCAGCGACCTGTAGTCCACCACCAGCGTGTTATACCCGAAGCTCGCCCCGCGCTCCGTCAGGAACACCCGCTCGTTGCCCGTCGACCGCACCTTTTCCACCGGATGCGTCATATCCCAAGGCGCCACGAACTGGCCCTTCTTGATGTTCACCGCGCGCCCCGTCTTCCCCGCCCCCACCAGCAGGTCCGTCTGCCGGCACAGGAACGCCGGAATCTGCAACACATCCACGGCCTCGGCCGCCACTGCGCAATGCTCCGGCTCATGCACGTCCGTCAACACCGGCAGCCCGGTATCCTTCGCCACCCGACCAAGGATGCGCGTGCCCTCGACAATCCCCGGCCCGCGAAAGCTCTTCACGCTGGTCCGGTTCGCCTTGTCGTAACTTGCTTTGAAGATGTACGGAACCTTGAGATCCGAAGTGATTCGCTGGATCGCCTCCGCCATCGTCCGCGCATGCGATTCGCTCTCGATCACGCACGGCCCCGCAATCAGGAACAGCCGCCCCTCGCCCACCCGCACCGGGCCAATTTCAAACGTGTGGCTCACAAACGAGATTCTAGTCGACACAGCAACCGCGAAGCCCGATCGGAAAGCCCTAGGCCACTACTTCCGAAGCGAACTTCGCCGTCGCCCCGCGCTCCAACCGGTTCTTGTAGCTCGCCGCCACAAACTCCCGGAACAGCGGATGCGGCTCCAGCGGCTTCGACTTGAACTCCGGATGGAACTGGCACCCCAGGAAATATGGATGCCCGGGAATCTCCACGATCTCGACATACGTCGCATCCGGCGTCGTCCCGCTGATCGCGAGCCCGCCTCCCGTCAGCAGCGCCTCGTACTCGCGGTTGAACTCATACCGGTGCCGGTGCCGCTCGCTGATCTCCGTCGCCCCGTCGTAGGCGCGCGACGCAAGCGACCCCTCCTGCAGCACGCAGGTCCACGCGCCCAGCCGCATCGTTCCGCCCATCTCTTCCACGCCCAGCAGTTCGCGCAGTTTGTAGATCACCCGGTGCTGCGCTGCCGGATCGAACTCGCTCGAATTCGCATCCTTCAGCCCGCACACATTGCGCGCAAATTCGATGCACGCCGTCTGCATCCCCAGGCAGATGCCGAAATACGGCACCAGTTTCTCCCGCGCATACCGGATCGCGTTGAGCATCCCTTCGATGCCCCGCTTGCCGAACCCGCCCGGCACCAGGATGCCGTCGAATCCCTCGAGCTGCGCCTCGTAACCGCGATCGTCCGCCGACTGTGACTCCAGCCCCTCGGCCTCAATCCACGTGATATTCAGCTTCAGATTCTGCGAAATCGCCCCGTGCGTCAGCGCCTCCTTAAGCGATTTGTAGCTGTCCTCGTACTCGACGTACTTGCCCACAATCGCAATGTTGACCTCGTCCTTCGGGTGGTAGCACCGGTCCACAAGGTCGCGCCATCTGCTCAGGTCGGCCACCGGAGACTCCTTGTGCAGGTACTTCAGGATCAGCCCGTCGAGGCCCTCTTCCGCAAAATTGAGCGGCACCTGGTAAATGGAAGGCACTGTCGTCGCCCCGATCACCGCCTTCTCTTCCACGTTGCAGAACGTGGCAATCTTCTGCTTGATGTCGCGGCCCAGGTTGCGCTCAGACCGGCAAAGCAATATGTCCGCCTGGATCCCGATCGACAGCAGTTCCTTCACCGAGTGCTGCGTCGGCTTGGTCTTCAGCTCCTGCGCCGCCGCGATCCACGGAACCAGCGTCAGGTGCACAAAAACCGTGTTCTCACGCCCCAGCTCCTGCCGCATCTGGCGGATCGCCTCGAGAAACGGCAGCGACTCGATGTCGCCCACCGTCCCGCCGATCTCCACGATCGTCACGTCCGCCCCGTTGGCCGAGACCTTCCGCATCGCATTCTTGATCTCGTTGGTTACGTGCGGAATCACCTGCACGGTCTTGCCCAGGTAGTCGCCACGTCGCTCCTTCAGGATGATCTGCTCGTAGATCCGCCCCGTCGTCAGGTTGTTGTCGCGCGATAGCGGCGCGTGGGTAAAGCGCTCGTAGTGGCCCAGGTCGAGGTCGGTCTCCGCGCCGTCGTCGGTCACGAACACCTCGCCGTGCTGAAATGGCGACATGGTCCCCGGATCGACGTTCAGGTACGGGTCGAACTTCATCATGTTCACGCGCAGCCCGCGGCTCTCAAGCAGGCAGCCGATCGAGGCCGCCGCAAGCCCCTTGCCAAGGCTGGACACAACTCCGCCCGTCACAAAGACATACTTTGCCGACATCGATGCAACCTCTTCACTTAAATGTTGGGATTGGCCGTACCTGGTGGGCACAATCAAGTATGACAGAGAAACCAAAGCGAAGAAAGTGGAAATCCAGGTCCGTTTGATCCAAAAGGGAACGGCGTCGCTTTGGGATAGGCGATGCACCGCAAGCGGAACGCAAACCCCGCCACGTCTGCGATATAAAGGACGGCATGTCCCTTGAAAAACGTACCCGGGGTGTCCGCTACGGGGTGCGGATGCTCTGGAAGCGCTGTATTTCCTATCGCAAGCGCGAATGGTCCCTCAGCGATTATCCGGTCGTCGTGCGCGAGCAGAAGGATGTTCCAGCCAATAGCCGCTATTTCGCGCGCATTCTGGGCTGGAATATCGACGGCCTCGGCGAAACCCCTGAGGATGCCCTGCGCGAGATGGAGCACTGGTACGACACGCGCAAAACCGCCCTCCAGAGTGAAGGCAAGCCGATTCCCCGGCCCGGAACGAAGGTCCCGGTTCAGTTTGCATCTCAGGATCGGGCTAAAGCGCAGGATGATCTGCTGCAGGACTTTATCCATCGCGTGCTTGATCTCAAGTGGGCGTTCATTAGCGATGAATCGACCCTCTTCCACTTCCAACCCGATGGCAAAACCGATCCCCTCGTTGCGCGGATCATGGAAGTGTATGGAGTCGATGTATCCGACGTCGTGGACGGCAACGTCGCGACGATTCTCGAGCGGATCGCCGCTGCCCGGAACCGGCGTTAGCCAATCCGCATTCGAGCGTCATGTCGGGTTGACCGCCGCATTCGCGCACGTGGGTCCGCGATGCGATAAGCTTTGCGCATGCTCGAAAAGCAGCCCGAAGTGAACCCGGATCAACAACCCGAAAACCAGCCCCAGAAGCAATCCGGTTCGATTCATCTCGGCCGCGTCGTCGGAATCGACCTCTTCCTGCACTGGTCCTGGTTCATCGTCGCCATCTACGAGATCCAGAGCAGGAGCGGCCGCTATTCCTCCGTCCTGTGGAACGTCTTCGAATACCTGGCGCTGTTCCTGATTGTCCTGCTGCACGAGTTCGGGCACGCGCTGGCGTGCCGCCAGGTCGGCGGAATCGCGAATCGCATCATGCTCTGGCCGCTGGGCGGCGTTGCCTACGTCGACCCGCCGCCGCGCCCGGGCGCAACGCTCTGGAGCATCGCCGCAGGCCCGCTCGTGAACGTGGCACTCCTTCCCGTGTTCGCGACCATATATTCCTTCGCCACAGTGCATGGATGGGCTTATCTGGCGCCCAACACCTACCAACTCGTATGGGCAGTCCTGACGATCAACAAGGCTCTGTTGATCTTTAATCTCCTGCCGATCTATCCGCTCGATGGAGGCCAGATCCTTCGCGCGCTTCTATGGTTCGTCCTCGGCCGCGCTCGCAGCCTGATGCTGGTCACTGTCTTCAGTTTTGCGGGCGTTGCCGCCGTCATTGCGTTCGCTGTGTTGAAGCAATCCGCTTGGGCATTTGTCATCGCCATCTTCATGCTCCTGAACTGCTGGGGAGGCCTCAAACATGCGCGCGCTATGCTCCGCGCTGCGAAGCTTCCGCGTCGCCCGGGATTTGCATGTCCCTCCTGCGGCAGCGGCCCGCCCATCGGACCGTTCTGGATCTGCCAACAGTGCTCGAACCCGTTCGACACCTTCCAATCCGGTGGAGTATGCCCAACCTGCTCGGCCCGCGGCGCCGCAACCCAGTGCATCGACTGCGGCCGTTCCGCGCCGATTGAGCAGTGGGTCACCGGGCGGCCCGCGACCTCCCCGCCCGTGATCGAGGGAATCCCTCAGCGACAGTGAGGTCAGTGTGAACTCTGCGGCGACGTCTCGTCGATTTCGTACACCGTCAGGACCGAGTCATCTTCAAACGTTAGCAGGTAGTCTTTCTCATCCGCGCTTGCCAGCGTCATGTACGCATCCAAACGGCTGACGTCTCGCGCATCGATCTGCGAGTGAGTCTTGGTGGAGAAGAAGACGGCGATCGCTTTTGTCTGCACCCAGGTGCCAAGAAAGCTGTCATGGCCCTCGGTCATGATGCCCAATCCTATATTGGCATCGGGCGAGAAACGGTCAGGCTGGGGGCAATATTCCAGGTCCTTGCTTGTACAAATGAATTTGTCCCTAAATGGAAGCGGGAAGTTCGGTTCCGTTAAATATTCCTCGAGAGCAATGTTGTGCGTCGACTGCAGGCAGGTATCGCCACCGATCGGAATCGGATGAAGCTCATTATTCGGGCCACTTACATTCCGATACAAGCATTTTGGGCCCACGCCAAGTCCGGGCATATCGATCGGGATAAACGCGCCTTCCTTGAGTTGGGGAGAACTGCTCTCAACAACAAGTTGGCCATCCGTACGCATAAAGACGCCCTGAAACTCAAATAGGCTGAGAGCTGCCGTAGTAGCCCTGCCGGCAACCCTGAAATTTTCCAGATCGATTGACGAAATTCGGATCTCGGTTCGGCTCTTCCCAACCGACTTCCCGTCGACCCGCTTGTTCCACCACGCATCGGCAGCGCATGCGCCGTACCGTCCATCCGGAGTAAGAAAAAGCTTCAGTTCAAGTGTTTCAAGGTCGTGATCGTCCTTCGAAGAAAAGTAGCCGGGCAGTTCCAAATGTTCGATAACCGGGGTCGCGGAGTTCCACCTTCGAACTCGGGTCAGCTGCCAAATGCCATTTCGGCGTGCAGAAAAGGCGAGAAAGTCTCCAGATTGGGTCAAAGCCAAGGCCTGCTGACCAAACTTCCCGGTCAGGTCCAACAAATTCCAGCGAGGCTGCTTTGGCCCGACCACAATCCGGGCAGATCTGTGAATCTCCGCCCGAGACAGCATCGTGAGGAAAAGGAGCGGGATTAAGACGGCAGTTGATTTTAGAAGTGTCCGACAATCCGGGAGCATGGACGAAGTGTAGCCGACGCGAAGCCGTCCGCCTTTTGGAACCCGGGACCACATCGCAAACTTGCATGATTCCGGCAGGAGGCTGCGAGTCAGCCGGACATCCGTCCTGATAGCATTCTGCCTATGGTTTTAAGGAAACTTCGCAAACAATTTCATGTCTTGGTTCTGTCAGCCGCAGGCACCGTTCTGCTCGCCCTCAGCCCGGCCGCATCGGGCCAGAACGCGCCCGATCGCTCCCAGGTTGAGCAGACCCTCCGCGGAATGAATCGCGGCCGCTCGGTCGGCCAGGTCGGCGTGTCTCCCGACGGCAAGCAGCTGGCGTGGACCCAGGGCGGTCGCGGCGGCGGCGAAATCCTCCTGGCTCCGATCGACGACCTGACAAAGACGCAGCATGTGACTGCAGCCGCCAGTGCAGACCAGCACTGCGCAGCGCGCGAGTTCGCGTGGGAGCCCGATTCGAAAGCGCTCGCGTTTCTGGCCGACTGCGGCGGCCAGTCAGGCCAGGTGGACGTGTACGTATCGCACCTCGACAGCACGCCAGTTCGCCGCGTTACGGCCCTGAAGGGCTATGTCCACGACCTTGCCTTCTCGCCCGATGGCGCCAAACTCGGCTTCCTCTATGTGGAAGGCGCGACGCGTCCCGCCGGCGCTCTGGCCGCGATGAAGCCACCCTCAGGCGTGATCGGTGAAGACGGAGTTGAAGTGCAGCGCGTGGCCTGGTCGCCGGCCGACGCGGCCACACCCGCCGACGCCACCTTCATTTCGCCCGCGAACCTGCACGCATACGAGTTTGACTGGGCCCCAGATTCCAAAGGCGTGGCCTACGTGGCCGCCGATCCGCCCGGCGAGAACAACTGGTGGGTCGCCAAGCTCTACACGCAATCCATCGGCGCCGATCCAAAGGCGATCCTCGCGCCCGAAACCGTCTCCGGACCGCTGCACGGCCTTCAGATCGCGGTCCCGCGCTGGTCGCCCGACGGCAAGACCATTGCCTTTATCGGCGGATTGATGAGCGACCAGGGCTCTACCGGCGGCGATGTATGGATCGTCTCGTCCGAAGGCGGAAAGCCGCGCAACCTGACCGCCGATCGTCCCTCCTCACCGGCCTGGGTCGAGTGGAGCGGCAACGATTCCCTGTACGTATCTGAACTCGCCGGCGGAGACAACCAGTTGGTCCCGCTGCACCTCAAGGGTGATCGCACCGGGTCCGGCGAAGTAAGCGCCGGGGCGCCCGTGTTCAGCATCCCGGGCAACATCGGCGATGGCCGCATGTCGCACAGCCTGTCCTCGACCGCCGATCAGAAGCTCTTCGTCTTTCACGCCAGCGCCTTCGACCATCCCACGGAGATCTATTCCGCCAGGCCCGGCACGACAATGACCTCGGGACTCGCCGGCGTCACGCAGCTCTCGCACCTCAACGACGGCATCGAGCCCGCATGGGGCAAAGCCGTATCGCTTACCTGGAAAAGCGACCAGTTCCGCGTCCAGGGCTGGCTGCTCGAGCCAAAGAACTTCGATCCCGGCAAGAAATATCCGCTGATCGTCGAAGTCCACGGCGGCCCCGCCGCGGCCACGCAGGCGGGCTGGGGCGGGCGCGGCGGACTGAGCGCCACCGCTTTCTCCGCGCTCGGCTACTTCGTGTTGCAGGCCAATCCGCGCGGCAGCTTCGGCCAGGGCGAGGCCTTCACCGAAGCCAACCGCAAGGACTTCGGCTACGGCGACCTGCGTGACATCCTCAAAGGCGTGGACGCCGTTGAGGCGAAATACCCCATCGATCCTAAGCGCGTAGGCATCACCGGCTGGAGCTACGGCGGCTTCATGACCATGTTCGCCGTCACCCAGACCGACCGTTTCAAGGCCGCCGTCGCCGGCGCGGGCCTGTCGAACTGGCAGAGCTACTACGGCGAGAACTCCATCGATCAGTGGATGATCCCGTACTTCGGCGCGTCCGTATATGACGATCCGGCGGTCTACGCCAAAAGCTCTGCGATCAACTTCATCAAGCACGCGCGCACGCCCACTCTTGTCGTCGTCGGCGATCGCGACGGCGAGTGCCCGGCACCGCAATCCTACGAGTTCTGGCATGCGCTTCGTGACGAGCACGTGCCCACTCAGCTAGTGGTGTATCCAAATGAAGGCCACGGGTTCGTAAACCCCGCGCACACCATGGATGTCATGGAGCGCGCAGTCGAGTGGTTCGCGAAGTATCTGCCGCCGAACCAGGAACCTGCCAACACTGCGAGCCGTTAAGCGAGCCTGCTCGCCAAGCGGCTCCGCGACAGTCTATGGAAAGAAACGGACACTGGGCCGGCCGGGGAACGGACCGTCCGGCCTGATACACTTTTTGTTGGAGAAAACACAGGTCAATCCGAGCAGTCAGGTGTCAATCCATGCCCAATTGACCAGGGTAGTTTCTGCCTTCGCGGCCTCCAATGGAGGCTGACGGCGGGCGGATTTCAACCGTAATTTTCCACACGTTCTTCGGAGAGACCGTTCTGCGCCAGGGAGGGCGGAGCGGGGAGGATTCATGCGGCGGTTTTTGACGCTTGTCTGTCTTGTATTCCTGGCCGTTCCGGCAGGTATCACCATTTCCGGCTGCTATCGCAACCCTGCCGGAAACTATTGCAACGGTCTCGGATACGGTCCCAAAACCACGGACCTCTACTCCATCAACCTGCAGCCCCAGTTCACCGGAATCTCCCTGGCTTTCGGTCAGACGCGGCAGATCACCGCTCCCACGGCGGTCAACTGCAAAGGCGGCTCCGTCGGAGTGACCACATTCAACTACGGCACTACAAATAACCAGCTCGTCGATATCTCTCCCACCGGGAATATCTGCGCCGGGACTTGGAACCGCAACTCCGGCGGCGGCATCGCCGACTACACCATCTGCAGCTATCCGAATCCGGTGCCGGCGACCGGAGGGCTTCCTTACGCAACGGCCTATATAAGCGCGTCGGCCCAGACGGTGACGTCGAATCCAGTCGAAGTATATGTCCACTCGCCGATAACATCGATTACGCTCGTCGGCCCGCAACAATGTCTCTCGCAGGGCCAGCAGGCGCAGCTTGACGCGCAGGCCTGCTACGGCAGCAACGGCACGCAGGTGCTCATGTGCGCTCCTTCCACAGTCAGCCCGGCGAATTATGCGTGCCCCCTTCCGAGCGGCGTAAAGTCCGTCCCCGACTGCAGCAACTCAATCGGCACCCTGACCTACAGCGCCGGATCCGGGTCCGTTGCGTCGATCAACGAGCAGACCAACCAGATCACGGCCGAGCAGCCCGGAACAACCGTTATCAACGCGTCCCTTGCGTTATCAGGCTCTTCGGCGGGATACTTCTCCACCTGTCCGCCGGCCTCGATCAAGCTCACCCTGAACGGAGCCACAAGCGGAACCGTCACGCAGGGAGTGACGCAAAACCTCGTCACCACGGTGATCGACACCAACGGCAATCCAATCACCGGCCTTACGCTCGATTACCAATCCACCAACCCGCTGAATGTATCGGCCAGCGGAACGGGAGCCATCAACGCAAGCTTTCCCGGTTCGGGCGCGCTCTACGCGGTGTGCCAGCCATCCACCTGCAATCCCGCGCCCATCAACCAGCTCGGCGTGAACGGCACCGGGTTGTCTATCTCCAGCAACGCAGTGGATGTTACGGTCCCGGGCACGGCCAGCTCATTCGTGTGGCTCGCGGCGCCGGGCAAGTCCCAGTACTTCGTTCCCATCGAGTTGCTTACCGGAACCGTCGGCTCCACCGTGCGCCTTCCCTACGTGCCGAACTCGATGGTGATGGACAAGACCGGTTCGAGCCTCTACTTCGGCTCCTCGCACGAACTCATGGTCTACAGCACCAACAACAACATCCTCACCTTGCAGAATCCGGGCGTGCCGGGCGTGGTCCTTGCCGTGAGTCCGAGCAACTCGCAGGTTCTGGTCAACGACCAGGTCCGCCAGCTGTTCTACATCTTCAATGTCGGCGGCAGTACTGCCGCAACGTTCGGAGGCATGGGCACATCCGCCGAGTGGACGCCCGACGGCAAGACCCTCTACGTGACTGACAGCGCAGACACCGGCCCCGGTCACACGAATACGCTCTACGTCTACAACGCAGACACAGGTTGGACGACCTATTCGCTCGCCGGCTCGCGCGGCACTACCGGTCCGCAATCGGTGGCAGTAACGGTCCCGGGAGTCGGAGCGTTCATCAGCGGCAATCCAACGGTCGCGCACACCTGGTGCCCCACGGGAACCCCGGGTAATGCCAACATCAGCTACTATCCGCAAGGCGCCTCGGTCAACGCCGACACCAGTGTGCTTGCCGCGACCGTCGACGGAAATCACATCCTGGGCGCGGCGCTGGCCAGCGGAGGAATATCATTCTCCGACATCGGGGTGACGATCCCGGCCGGCGATTGCCCCGCCGCGGTGGGCGGCGTTCTTCAACCGCTGACGATCGCAACCAACGTCAATAACACTGCGATCAACGCCAACGCAACCTCCATCACAGGCGTGGTCACGTCTCCGGCTGAAGTCAGCCTGGGCGCCAATGCCGCGGCGTATAGCCTCACCTTCATCACCTATAACGGCACCACCGCCGGCGCGACGCTGCCCTACTACCAGCAGACGACAGCCCCCACCAGTTCGCTGGGCACCGTGGGCTACCTCACGCTCTCTGGGGCGTCTGCGATCACCGCGCCTCTCGCGGGAGCATTCAGCCCGGACAACTCGCTGTTCTTCGTCTCGACAGCGGGCGACAACCAGGTCCACTACATCAACACCGTCACGCTCCAGGACACGCAGCAGATCAGCCCCAACCTGCCTGCCTGCGCTCCCGGCTCCGATCCCGGCTGCCTGATCACAGCTCCGGCTCCCACAGTTGTGCCCGCTACGGTCGTCATCACCAAGCCGCGTCAGACCACGTAATCTGTGCGAGAGAATATGCAAAGAGCCGGCCAAGTGCCGGCTCTTTGCTTTGAGGCACGCATTCGCTCAATCCTCCTGGTCGCGATAGTGCAGGCAAATGCGGGCACTGAAGTCCGCCTTGCGTGCCTGGCACAAGTGCGGACGCTCCGCACCCGCAAGATAAAATCAATTCATGATTAAGGGCATCTCCCTTCTCCATCCGGCCGCGAACCGGGAGTCCTTCGACCGGTTGGCCGGCTTTTTTCGCGCGCTGGGGTTCGCGCCCGGGCCCGGATGGGACAGGGAAGACTCGCGGGGAGCCTCATTCCAGGCGCCGCTTGGAAGCATCGAGTTGGCCGAAGGCGCTTTACCGCCACTCGCTCCGATCGCCGTTGAAGTAACCTCCCTTGACGCCGCCCATCAGGCCGCGGCGTCGTGGATGGCCGGCAGCGGGAATGACGCGAGTGGATCGATCTCCGCCATCTCGGAAACTGATTGGAAATCGCGTTACTTCACCGTCGAGCCAATGCCCGGGCACGCATTTTCCTTCTGGGCCTGGAACGATCCCGCGAAGGGAAAACCCCTCGCCATCGAAGGCGATCTCTCCGCAGAAGGCATGAAGTTCGCCATCGTCGTTGCCAGGTGGAACGCCGTCATCACGGACCGCCTGCTCGAGGGCGCTCTCGATGCCTCGCTGCGCAGCGGCGCGCGCCGGGCCGACATTCATATCGTGCGCGTCCCCGGATCCTGGGAGATTCCCGCGGCGGCACGCACTCTAGCCGAACGCGCATCCGATGCAACCAACCGCCCCGACGCCATCATCGCGCTCGGTTGCCTGCTTCGCGGAGAAACCGCCCACTACGAGGCGATCTACAACGAAGTGTCGCGCGGCATCGGCCAGTCGCAACAGGACACAGGAATCCCGCACAGCTTTGGCGTGCTCACCTGCGAAACGCTCGAACAGGCGCTGAACAGGGCCGGCATCAAGGCCGGAAACAAGGGCTTCGAGGCCGCGCTCGCAGCGATCGAAATGGTCAGCCTCCGCCGCAAGCTCGTCGCCGGAGCGTCTGCATGAGCGCCGGCACGCGACGCAAGGCGCGCGAAATTGCCATGCAGATGCTGTTTCAGGCCGATGTCGGCAAGCAGACCCCCGACGAGGTGAACGCGACCTTCTGGAAGGCCGGGGACGAAGTCGAGCCCGATGTCCGGGGCTTCGCAGAGGACATCTTCCGCGTTGCGACGCTCAACCACGAGAAGATCGACGACCTGATCTCCACGAACTCCACCCATTGGCGGCTCGAACGCATGCCCGCCGTGGACCGCAATCTTCTCCGCATGGCCACCGCCGAAATGCTCGGCTTCAAGTCCACGCCGTTTCCCATCGTCATCAATGAGGCGCTCGAGATCGGGCGGCGGTTCTCCGCGCCCGAGTCGATTAATTTCCTCAATGGGGTGCTCGACGCCATCGCGCGCAGTCTCGTCGGCCGGTAGCGCGCATCCCCTTAGGCCGATAGGGCGCAGCCGAGTCCAGCTCTTTGCAACTTCCGCTGCCAAAGCGGCGTCCAAACCGGGGGAAGGCGAGACGGATCGCGGACTCAGCCCGAGGCGTCTGTCTATTCTTCTCCCCAACCGGGACTCTCCGGTCGCCGGATTGCGGTAACATGGAGTGTCTTGCGGCGTTTCAGGCAGTTGCACACGGCTCGTTGAATCCGCGATTCGTCGCCCGATGGAACGGGCGCCCGGTTGCGGGATTGAAAGGCCTTCCTGGAACGCGTTCCATCGTTCATGCATTCTTCGGGCTCACGAAGGGAGAGATGTGGATATGGCAGAGGAAAGCAGCGGCATCAATGGCTTTGCATGGTTTCTGGCGGGCCTCGGAATAGGCGCGCTGGCGGGTATCCTGTACGCGCCCAAGAGCGGGCGTGAAACCAGGGAGGACCTGGCCAATACAGCCCGTGAAAGCGGTGAGTACCTTCGCAACCGCGGCAAGCAGGTGGCCGAGCAGGTCGGCACCATGGTCGACCGGGGCAGAGAGCAGGTCGGCGAGTACATGGACCGCGGCCGCGAGGTGGTCGAGCGTGGCCGGGCTCAGTGGGAAGAGTTCGTTGAACGGGGTAAGAACCTTGTCGGCGACCAGACCTCGCGCGTATCCGCGGCCGTCGATGCCGGGCGCCAGGCATATCGCGCGACCAGCGCGCCGGGGGCAGGCTCCGGCGTCACGAGCGGCAATTTCGGCTCCGGAGTTTCTGGCGGAAGCGGCGCCTTCGGTCCCGGCACCCCTCATCCAACCACGGGCGAGTCGGGCGTTTAACGATCGAACGATTGCGGAACCGTCTCTCTTGATCCCCGGAGACGGTTCCGCATCGAAGCGGGCTGATGAACTTCGACCCATTGAAGGCTGAATGCAAGGCGGCCGATTCGCGGGGCCACCAAGCTCCTGTCGAAATCGACAAAATGCTGTAAGTACGTGTACGCGTGAGGCCCAAATGCCGCACATCGAAACCATTCTGATCATCATGGCGTCTCTAACCGCGCTTGCAGTTATGCTGCAGATCGTCAGCCTGATCGTCATGGCGGTCATCGCACGCAAGGCTGTTAAAGAAGCAAAGGCGTACGCCGAGGAATACCGCACGGTGCTGACGCCCCTGCTGCAACACGCACGAGACCTCATCCAGGTCACAAAACATCTCATCGAGCGCATCGAGCCCCGGGTCGAGGCAGCGGCCTCTGATTTAGCGGAGATAGCCCGCATCGCCAACGAGGAGTCGCGCAAGATCCGCGCATCCGCAGACGAAATCAACGACCGCGTCCGCCGCCAGGCGGAGCGCATGGACAGCATGGCCACCAGCGCGCTCAACGGCGTAGAGCGTGTAGGTCGTTTTCTGAACGAAGCCGTGAATGCGCCCGTCCGCCAGGTCTCCGGCATTCTCGCGGCGGCGAAAGCAATCGTGGAAACCCTCCGCGGCCCCGCCCCGGCACAACGCAGAGCCAGACCCGAAGACCCCGCCAAAACCGAAACCGGCCAGTACGCTTAGCACACACCGGATTCGACACAGCGCCTGCATCGATTACTCTGTAACGCGGAGGTCAGGCCAATGGGTCTCCGCGTTTTCTTCTCATGCGTTGCGGCGCTGGTCATCGCTGCGAGCACAGCCGCGCAAACCGCTCCCGCAACCGCGCTGCTAGTTCTTTCCAAACAGGATCGCACCGCCGCCATCGTCGATCCCGCCAGCCTCCGCGTTCTGTCCCGCGTTCCCGTCGGCGACGATCCGCACGAGATCGCCGCTTCAGCCGACGGCCGCACTGCCTATGTTTCGAATTACGGCTTCGGACAGTTCCACACCATCACCGTCATCGACCTCGTGAACCGCAAACAGGAGAAGGTGATCGATCTTCTGCCTCTGCGCGGCCCGCATGGCCTCATATTCGCCGATGGAAAGCTCTGGTTTACCGCGGAAGTAAACAAGTGCATAGGCCGCTACGATCCTGAAACCGGCAAAGTCGACTGGATCATGGGCACCGGGCAGAACCGAACCCACATGCTCTACGTGCTTCCCGGCGCGAAGCGCATCGTCACCACCAACGTCAACGCCGGCACTGTCAGCATCCTCGATTTCGAAGCATCCAAAGGCGGCCCTCCTCCGGGTGGCCCTGGCATGCCCGGCGGCCCTCCGCCTCCTCAGGGATTCCCGCAGGGTGCAATCCTCCCGCCCGGCGGAGACTGGAACCCCACCGTTGTTCCTGTAGGCTCGCGCGACGAAGGCTTCGACGTCTCTCCCGACGGCAAAGAAGCATGGGTAGCCAACGCCGGCGACGGCACCGTCTCCATCGTCGACCTCGACGCCAAACGCGTCACCGCTACGCTGCCGCTCGATGTGAAGTCGGCCAACCGCCTGAAGTTCACTCCCGATGGCAAACGCGTCCTGATCTCAATGCTAGGCAACGGCAACCTCGTCGTCGTCGACACCGCCTCGCACCAGGTTGAGAAGCGCATCCCCATCGGCCGCGGCGGCGCCGGCATCCTCGTCCAACCCGACGGCGCGCGCGCCTACGTAGCATGTTCACCCGACGGCTACGTCGCCGTAATCGACATGAATACCCTGGCCGTAATCGGCCGTATCGATGCCGGCGGCAACCCCGACGGCCTTGCCTGGGCTACTGGCAGATGATCTCTAGATCCCGGATCGACGGCGGGAGTCTTCGTCGAGGAGACGAATGAATAGTTCCGACGACGCGAAGAAACTTGTCCTCCGAAGCTTGGCAAATGCGTCGCTTAGGTCGATGAGCCCAGCCGCGGCTGCGTTGCTCAATATACCCAGCGTCCCGATAATCGGGACATTGCGGTGCATCGCGGCCTTTCGAGCATTTGTTTCGTCAACCAGGAGGCGATCGGCCCGGAGCAATTCCGCGAGTGCGATCGCTTCCTGCTCTCCTCGTTCCAGGTCGTCAGGGAGATCCTGTGGATTGAATTCCAGATCCACTCTAACCAACCACGCAGGTGCCCGGATAATCCATTCTCGAACAGCTTGGGGCGCACGCGTGTCGTTGAGCTCAGACCAAACGGCAGGCGGAACATTGACCGTTCCATAAAAATGTGGGAGCAGGTTAACGTGACCGATGAGGATGAGGTAATTGAGAGACGAGGTATCTGCGACGACGATCATGCCGCGTTGGATTTGTCCTTTTTATGAGCCAATTCAATGTCGCGGGATGTTGCAATGTCCTGCTCGAGGTCTTCAAGAGAGTAATTGAGGTAAACGGCGTGATCCTTTAAGAACTGGTGCACGTCAAACCGCGACTCCAATCCGAGGATGACTCGCAACTGATACTCGGAAAGCCGCCTCGCCCGGTAACCCTCGAGCGCGAGAGCCTCGATTGCCGCGCGCGACATCTCAGCAGGATCGCTGGGAAGCGTCTTGCCGAGTTCGTCCGGGATGTTGAGCTCGACCTTCATACTCAAGACTAGATTGTACGCCGGATCAGCGCACAGGCCTCGCTCGAATCTCGAGACCCGGATCCCAATTATCTCGCGTCAATCTCCATCACCTGGACCGAATATCCCGGCATCATGTGCTTCACCTTCCCGCCCGCCACCTGCACCGTGCTCTCCACCGGCACAAGCTGGTCCGGATGATCGATCGTGTTCGTCGCCTGCGTGCTCTTCCCGCTCAGCGTCCACACATTCGCCGCAGCACCAATCTTGGCCCCCGCCAGATCAATATCGACTTCCTGCGGCGTAGAGTCCGCATTCACCAGCTTCAGGTACATCTTCTTCTTCGCCGCGCTGCCCGTAATCGAATAAAAGAACCGCGGCCCCGCCCCCTCCGCCTGCGACGCCAGCGTGTGATCCCCGATATGCGATGCGAACATCACCTGCGCCCAGTACGCTGGAGATCCATAGCTCTTCCCCGCGTCATATCCAATCAGATCGGTCGTCCACTGCATCCCGCCCGGGTTCACGTTGACAAACAGCGGCGCATAGCTGGCCATCACGATCAGGTCGCTGTTGCGCTCGAGGCCGGTCATCCACGCCGCATCGCCCAGCGCCGCGCCCATGTTCGGCGTCGGCGATCCCTCGCGCGTAGCCCACTCGCCCACAAAGATCTTCGGCCCGTTGCGGTCCGCCTTGTCGTAGTGGCCGTTGTCCCACTGTGCCGGCGCAGCGGATCCACCTTCCGGCGTGTCGTAATGATTCGCGGAGTGGAAATTCTGCGTCGCGCGCACGTAGTAATGCTCGTCCAGCACATCCGGCTTCACGCTCTTCACAGGCGCCGTCGCAATCAGTTGCAGGTCGGGATACTTCGCCTTGATCGCCTTGTAAATCTGCGTGAACCGCCCATCGTAGCTCCCCGAGCGGTCAAACCAGTCCTCGTTGCCGATCTCGACATACGTGAGCTTGAACGGCGCCGGATGCCCATCCTTCACTCGCTCGCCGCCCCATTTCGTACCCGGCCCTCCCGTCACATACTCGATCTCGTCCACTGCGTCCTGCACATACGGGTCCAGGTCCGCGCCCGGATTCACATGCTGCCCACCCAGCGAGTAGCCCGCGTACACTGCGAGCACCGGCTGCATGTTCAGGTCCTCGCACCACTCCAGGAACTCGAGCAGCCCCATCCCATCCGTCGACCAGTAATTCCAGGGGCTCGGGTGCCCAGGCCTGTCCACAAGCGGCCCAACGGTCTTCTTCCAGTCGAAGCGATCGACAATGCGGTCGCCTTCGAGATAATTCCCGCCCGGGAACCGCAAAAACTGGGGATGCATCGCCGCCAGCTTCTCCATGATGTCCGTGCGAAACCCGTTGGGCGTGTTCTTGTACGTGGGCGGAAACAGCGACACCTGCTGCAGCCACAGCGCGCCCGCATGCCCCGCCGTCACCACCAGGTGGTTCGCCGCCGACGCTTCCACTGCTCCCGTCTTCAGCGTGAACTTGTGCTCCGCCCAGTCCGGCCCGATCCCTTCCACCTTCGCCGTCGCCAGCGTCCGCCCCGTCTGGTCCGACACCAGGCTCACAGTCACCGGCCCAATATCCGCTGCCGCCGTCTTCGCGTAGAACGATCCCTTGTACTCGGTGTTAGGCTTCAGCGCAAATCCCCACCACCCCGTGTTGATCACACCCGCCTGGTTCTGCGCATCCGCCTGCGCAATTTCGATCCGCAGGCTCGACTTCAGCGCCTCGCTCGGACCCGTCGTGCTGTCTGCCGTCATCTTGGCCTGCGAGTTCCCCTGCTCCACCAGGTACCAGTCCAACACCCCGCTCCAGTCCGCGCGGAACGTCCGGTTCTTCACCATCTCCGCATACAGCCCGCCTTCATACGAGTAGTTGATCTCCTCGGTCATCAGCCCATACAGCGTCGGGCTAACCGGAGTGGTCGGCTGATCCGCGTGGATCGTCAGCGTCAGAGGCTTCTGCGCAACAGCCAGCGCGGCGCACACAACAAGGGCCCCGCATGAAATGAAAGCAAACGTTTTCTTGGGCATCGGCGGAATGGTCCTCTCAGGGTTCGGGAGGAGTATAGCGCATCAAATCGGGAGTTCGATTGATCGGGCAATCGCTCTAACGGACCAGTCGTTCAAGCTGCGAACTGTGAACTGCGAATTACGACTTGGGAACCGCGAACTGTCTAAAGTATCCAGCCGCCGCCCACCACTTCATCGCCGTCGTAAAACACCGCCGACTGCCCCGGCGTCACCGCCCGCTGCGGCTCGTCGAACGTGGCAGCAATCTCGTCGGCCCCCGTCGCCTCGAGCATCGCCCACGCCGGCTCATGCCGGTGCCGGATCTTGATCTTCACCCGCATCGCCGCCGTCAGCCCCGGAACGCTCACCCAGTTCACGCGGTTCGCGCGCAGCTCGCGCGTGGCAAGCTCCTCGTCCGCGCCCACCGTCACGCGATGGCTCGACGCATCGATCTGCAGAACGTAGAACGGCGAAGGCGACGCGATCTTCAGCCCCTTCCGCTGCCCCACAGTAAATCCGCTGATGCCCTCGTGATGGCCGATCACCTCACCGCTCGTAGTCACCAGTTCGCCCGCCGTCTCCGGCATCTCCTCGCCCTGCTCCTCGAGATATGCCGTGAGGAACTGCTTGTAATCGCCGCCGGGAATAAAACAGATCTCCTGCGAATCAGGCTTCTCCGCGAGCGCCAGCCCTTGCCGCCGCGCCACTTCCCTCACCTCGGGCTTCGTCATCCGCCCCAGCGGAAACAGCGTGTGCGCAAGCTGCTCCTGCGTCAGCCCGAACAGAAAATACGTCTGGTCCTTCGCCAGGTCCGCCGGCCGCTTCAGGATCCACCGCCCGCGCGCCTCATCGTACTCATTCACCGCGTAGTGCCCTGTCGCGATCCGGCCGGCCCCGATCGACCGCGCCGTCTTGAGCAGCTGGTCGAACTTCAGGTGGTTATTGCAGAGCGAGCACGGAATCGGCGTCCGCCCCGCCAGGTACTCGCTCACGAACGGCCGCACCACGTCCTGCTCGAACCGCTCTTCCTGGTTCACCACGTAGTAGGGAATGCCGAGGTGCTCGGCCACGCGCCGCGCGTCATAGACATCATCCAGCGAACAGCACCGCCCCGCCTTAGGCGTCTCCGGAATCCCATGCTTCCCCGCCAGCCGCGTCTGGTCCCACAGTTGTAGCGTCAACCCCACCACCGAACTCTCCGCGCGATTTTCCCCGCGGGCCCCATCCTCCCCGCGCGCAAGAATCGCCGCCACCGTAGAGGAGTCAACCCCTCCGGACATGGCAACGGCAATCGTGTCGTTGTGCTTCATCGGGAACACTCTCAGACTTTATTGTCCCATTGTTGACGATTCGGCGCTTTTGTCCTTGCTTTTCTTTCTGTCATTCCCGCAGGGAATCTGCTGTTGCAGCACGCAGCGCCGGAGTGAACTTGAGACATCGCGATTATCAATGGAGCGGAGTTTGCGCGCATTTTGCTCCAAACGCAGTCGAAGTACCTGCATTTCGGACTGCGGACAGTGTGACGAATTTACCGAAGAGTACCCGAGGTCCGCTTCCGCCGTTTCGGTTCGACGGAGTTTGCGCGTTCGACTAAGAGTCTTCTCGCTCGCTCGATGATCCGCTCCGCATCAAAATCAGAAATGCGCCCCTCGGCAACATCTGCCAACCCACGCCCGATCTCGGACCTGAGAGTATTCGCATGATTCGTTTTCAATTTCACTTCGGACAATCTCCGAACTCACCTTCTGGTTGCGTCACCTTAACAAAGCGGAATGCTCCGCCAGGATCATGCAGTATTGTGAAATACAGGCGTCCGATGTCGTCGGCCGTAAAGCACGCTTCTTCGGAATCCCCTTCGCGCTTAAACGCAACGTCTTCCAGCATTCCGACGGAGAACCAATGCGGGTCGACCTTCTTCGATTCCGTCTTGGCATCCACGATCAACGGCCGGAGGAAGCGTGCGACCTCGGGGCTCGCGATGTCTGCGGTTGACTTGCCGTTCGCAATGCGCCAGAAGAGCTCATCGATCAGATCGAGTTCCGGCGTAGTGGAGGTCTTTCCCAGATCTGTGATTCCATCAGGCATGATTCGAATACGCCGAACCATCTGCCTCGATTCGCAGCCGCCGCATCCGTCGAAGGTGCGAAAGTTGTCTTTTTCGCCGATGGCAAGCACACCGTCGCCGAAACTGGTGCCGATCTTTTGATCAATCATGAAGTCGTGCCAGTCGATCCATAGCAGAGTGGCCGAATCTCCATCCCATCGCCAGATACTCGTTTGGTGGCCAACCGTGGCGCCCATGATCTGCGTGTATCCTGCGTCTACATAAAACCGCGGGCGACCATAAGAATCGGGAGTGAGCACACCTAAATCCGCATAGAGCGGGCCGCACGTTCCGGGCGGATGCCCCGAGCCCTTCTCCCTGCACTTTCCACCGGCACGATCCGCCTTCCATGCGCCCAGCAGGCCTTGCGTATCGGCTGCCTGCGGCGACGCGTTTTCGATGGACCACAGCAGTGCGGGCTTACTTCCGCGAATTCCAACCAGAAACGCGGTTCCGGCCTCTCCGTTGAATTGCGATCCCAAGAACAGGTGTGGAGCAATCGCCACGACAGAAATCATAACCTCGTCGGATTCTCCGCAGCCCTTGCCCTGCAATGGCAGACTACCCAGGGCTGTCTTCAGATCGCTCGCAGCGGCATCAGGACGAGACGCAAGGACTTCGATTGCCGCTTGAGCACTCGCGTTCCACATGCTTTCAAGCGCCTCCACTCCATCCTTCGAATCGTCATGGAGAAAGTCGCCCGGCGTGTGCGCGCAAAAGACTCGAGCTGCCTCGCGGTATCGATCCGCCGGGCTCTCCGCGTTCAAGATGGAATTTGAGGTCAGGACGAGAAACAATAACGCGACGAGCAACTGCCGGGCAGGCATGATTTCATCCGGATGAGTCATTTCGGTGCGACACCAGCATAATGCACCCAGCTAACTCTGCTAGCTCCGCTGCCCTACCCCAGCGTCCCGGCCTCAACCGGCGAAACCGCCCTCAGCCGCTCCACCGCCTCCGGCACCACCTTCAGCACGTAATCCACATCCGCCTCGGTCGCCGTCTTCAGCATGCTGAACCGCAAGCTCGCCCGCGCGCGCGCCGTGTTCACGCCCATCGCCATCAGCACGTGGCTCGGCTCAGTCTTGCCCGAGTGGCACGCCGACCCGCCGCTCACCGCAACGCCCTTCAGGTCGAGCGCAATCACCAGCGCCTCGCCCTCTAGGTTGTCGAACCAGATATTTGTCGTGTTCGCAGCGCGCAAAACTGGCTTGCCACCATCCGCGCCATTCACGCCCGTCCCCGCCAGTTTCAGCAGCTCGGTTTCGAGCTTGTAACGCAGCCCGGCAACTCGGTCGATCGTCCCATCTTCCAGCGAGTGCATCGCCAGCTCCGCCGCCTTGCCCAGCCCCACGATCCCCGCCACGTTCTCCGTGCCAGCCCGCCGCCGCCGCTCGTGGCTCCCGCCCACAAGCAGGCTCTCCACTGGCGTCCCGCGCCGCACGAACATCGCTCCCACGCCTTTCGGAGCATGCATCTTGTGCCCGCTGATCGAAAGCAGGTGGCACCCGATCTTCCGCACGTCCATCGGAATCTTGCCCGCGCCCTGCACCGCGTCGATGTGGAAGAACACGCCCGTATCCGCCGCAATCCGCCCGATCTCCTCCACCGGCTGGATCACGCCCGTCTCGTTATTCGCCAGCATCACGCTGATCAGCCGCGTCTGCGGCCGTATCGCCCGCAGAATGTCGTTCGGGTCGATCAGCCCGCTCGGCTGCGGCGCCACAAACGTCGTCTCCACGCCTCGATCGGCCATGCGGTTCGCCGCCTGGATCACCGCCGAGTGCTCAATCGACGTCGTAATGAAGTGATCGCCCGGGTGCAGCAATCCGAAGATCGCCGTGTTGTCCCCCTCCGTGCCGCCCGAGTTGAACACCACCTCCGCGTCGTGGCAGTTGAAGAACTCGGCCAAAGTCTCCCGCGCGCGGTCCACGCCCTTCCGTGCCTCCTGCCCGTGCAGGTGAATCGACGACGCGTTGCCGAAGTGCTCCGTCCAGTACGGATGCATCGCCTCGACCACCTCCGGAAGCAGAGGTGTGGTGGCATTGGCATCCATATAAACGCGTCGCATGTCGGCTTTCTCCTCTTTCGATTGTACGGGAACCGGGTTTTCGCGCCCACCCTGCATCTCCCCAATGCCAATTCACCGCATTCTGATGCCGCAACCCACATCTGCTCTGTTAGATTGCCGTCACGCAGCATTCCCGGTGAACGCCTGCCGCCCTCTGCACCTTTGGGCAAAAAAGCCGAATGCCGGCTCCGAAGACCGGCAAGCTTCAGGATCTTATTCACTTTAGGAACAGAAACAAGTCCGGACAGGCGTGCCGCATCCATCTCGCACATTGGAGGAAGTCATGAAACACACCATCGCTCGCATCGCGGGCCGCGCGCTCGCCCTCTGTCTCCTCTCTTCCGCCGCCGCCCTTGCCTCCGCCCAGGCTGCCCCGGCCGCCAAGCCGGCCAAGCCCGCCGTCGGCACCCCGCAGCCTCCCAGCCAGATCTACGGCAAGCTACTCGCCGGAATGGAAAAGGAGTTCGTCGACCTGGCCGAAGCCATGCCCGAAGACAAGTTCAACTACGCCCCCACCGAAGGCGAATTCAAGGGCGTCCGCAGCTTCAGCGGCCAGGTCAAGCACGTCGCCGAAGCAAATTACTTCTTCTTCGCGGGCGACAGCTTTACCGAAGCGCAGGACAAGGCAAAATCGGAAGCAATCGAAAAGCTTACCTCAAAGGCCGACATCATCGCCGCCCTCAAGGACTCCTTCCAGCTAGCCCACACCCTGGTCGACGGAACCACGGCCGACAACGCCTTTGTAACGACCACCCACGGCACCCGCGCCGGCATGATCTCCTTCGGTCTCGCCCACCTGAACGACCACTATGGCCAGATGGTCGTCTACCTCCGCTCGAATGGCATCATCCCCCCGGCCAGCCGCGGCGGAAACATGTAGAGCGTCCGCGAAGCCGCGTCCAACCACACCCTCTGGGTGCCCGGGTCTCGATTTTGAGATCCGGGAAACCTCGAGGGCCAACGCCAGGACCCATCCAGGGAGCAATCCAACTGCGAATATCTAATCCCTCGGTCAGAATTCCTCTGCGTCCGGCTCGTCTTCCATATGAAAATCGGGATTTTGCCCCACTTCTGCAGCATTTTGGAGCTTAAGCAGCGTTTTTCGGTAAATCCAGGCCGCCGCAAGGCCTCCCCCCAGGATGGTCCCGGCCGCCATCGCCGTCACCTTCACCCATGTTGCAAGTTGCCGCCGGTCACTACCATTTTCGCTGGAAGCAACTGAATCCAAACGCCCTTTCATCGTGAAACTCCGCCAAAAAACCGTCAGGTCGCCCTATCCTGCCATTGGACGCGGCACCCTGCAAACGGTTCCAAAAAGATTTCAAGAAAGAATTTCGATTTTTGTATTTGCTTTTTTGGGAATCTATAGTATCGTGTAGATATTCCGGTGATGAGAGCGGCAAACGTCGCCCTCGGCGCCGGGAGTAGTTTGCGTCACTGGCCTCCCGGCACGAACAGCAAAACGTTCGTGCCGTCTTTTTTTGCTCGATCCGGCAATTCGCTTTACTTGCGGGTCTGCCACATCCGCTCACGCTCCCATTTCCCATTCGTCTACAATGAGACCCGGAGAGTCGCACATGAAATCCCTGCTCACCCGCCGCTGGCTTCTCGGTATCGCCGTCGCCGTCTTCACAGTCGTCAGCTATGCCCAGTTCGCCAACCCTGCGGACGACGTGCCGGCCTACCACCCCTCGGCCCCGCTCAAAGTGAGCGCGCTCCCGCCGGTCCTGACCGGCAGCCAACTCACTGGCGACAACTCCCGCTACCCGTGGCAGGCGCACGTCTACCAGCAGGTGGCCAGGGTCGCCAGCGTCGCCTACCAGCTTCCCTGCAACTGCCGCTGCGACAAATCCCTGGGCCATACCAGCCTCCGCAGCTGTTTCGAGACGCTGCACGGCGCCGAGTGCTCTACCTGCGCCAAGGAAGGCTTCTACGCCTACCAGCAGACGAAGCTTGGCAAGACCCCCTCCCAGATCCGCGAGGGCATCGCCCACCACGCGTACGAGTCCATCGACCTCGAAAAGCAATAGTCCCATCTCGGAATTCCGAGCCACGCCCGCCGGGTCGATTCCCGACGGGCGGTTCGTTTTGCGCGTAAAATATACGAAGAGCAGCACCGAGCCGGTTGAACGGGCTCGCACCCATCGGCCTGCCAGGATCATCCAACAGGCAGCCGATCAATCTGGGGGCGTCACGGTTTCGACGGGATCGATTGCGGCACAGGAGGCATGTCGGGGTGTGGGCACCCGTAATCGCCTGCAAAACAAAAGTTGCCAACAACAATCTGGCACTTGCTGCTTAATTAACTAAGCAGCCGTCCTCTCCGGCTTCGCCTGTGGGCCGGTACAGGGCGTCGCACAGCAGGCTGGTGGTTGCGGCTCGGTCCGTGTTGCAGCCATAAGATCATCGGACTAGCTCGTCGGCCATCTTGTCCGTTCTGAGGCCGCCGGGCGAAAACATGCGGAAGCGGACAGAGCATGGACACTCCTGGCTGACAGCGATTTCGGACGCGGGTTCGACTCCCGCCGCCTCCACCATCCTTTCTTCTTTAAATTCAATAGTTTGCAGTGAACGCAAAAGCTGCGTGTGTACTGCGTGTGCTACTCGTGGGAAGCTCGATCTGTGCTCACGATTTTTCGCAGACATATGCAGTCCTGCAAGTTCGCCTCGAAGGGCCGCAGGCACCGCCATTGCACTTGTCCGATCGCGGTCGAAGGGCGGCTGCGCGGGGAAATGGTGCGGAAATCCCTTGATGTGCGGAGTTGGGAAGCCGCGCAAAAGCTGGTGCGCGAATGGGAGATTAATGGCGTATCGGTTCCGCAGATTAAGGAAGCGTTCGAGCGGTTCGTTAACGATCAAAAGAGCCGCGGCCTTTCGGATGACACGACGCGAAAATTCGACCGTCTCTGTGATGAACTCGTCGAGATGTTCGGCAACCGGTCCATTGCCGCGCTCACGCCCGACGACATTGCCCTCTTCCGGGAAGGCTGGAATTTCAAGCCATCGACGGCGATAAAGAAGCTCGAACGACTGAAGTCATTCTTCAAATTCTGTAATGAGCGAAAGTGGATCGCCGATAATCCGGCAAAGCCGTTGCGTCCTCCAAAGGAAATGGCAATCGAAAAAAAGCCCTTCGACGTTGCCGAATTGGAGAAGATCGCCTGGGCTATTCCGCTCTTTCCGGCAAAAGGAATCTATGGGGGAGCGAACCGCGACCGCGTTGCCGCATTCGTTGCAGTATTGCGGTGGACGGGTCTGCGGATACGCGATGTAGTGCAGCTCAAGCGAGCGGCCGTTGCGGATGGAATGATTACGCTGCGGACACACAAGAACGGCAAGCCGGTTCAGTTGCCGGTTCATGCGGAGATGAAGAGCACACTCGAAAAAATGAAAGCTGGCGAGTATTTCTTCTGGTCTGGCGAGGGGAATCCGAAGTCCTGCGTGGGCGATTGGCAGCGGACCTTCCGGCGCCTCTCTACTCTCGCCGGCGTCCACATCCACGCGCACCGCTGGCGCCACACGTTCGCGGTCGAGCTGCTTTCGAAGGGCGTGCCCGTGAGCGAGGTCGCCGCGATTTTGGGAAATAGTCCGAGGATCGTAGAAAAGCACTACTCGCAGTGGATCTCCACGCGGCAAGAGGCGATCAACCGGGCGGTCATAGCGACGTGGTGATTAGGGAGGTTCCCTCCCGATCAAATTCCTTCCTTCGATCATTAGGACCTGGGTTATAGTTCTACGATTGGGGTCACGTCTACATGAAAACCGACGATCTTATCGCCCTGACGCTGGTGCTGTGCGCGATTGTCGCAATTGTCGCGATCTTCGCACGCATGTTTAACGAGGTCGAGTTTGTCTTCGATCCGAACACGAAACGAACGGGAATCCGCGGCCGGAAGCAGGTCGAAGGTTTGCCCGGAGGGATGGTCCCACTCCTCGAAGGGAAGTAAACTTCAGTGCGCGTATCTGACCTGGCAGGATGGATCCCCGAGCCCGGCTCCCCCTTCAAGAGAGGAGACCGCGTTCCGAGACCGGACGAGGTCTTCATTGAAAACGTGCTTGCGCCGATAGGCGAACACTTAGCATTTTCGTGCAAGTTTGAAGGTCGTTCGATTATTTACGACTTTCCTATGCTCGATGAGAAGACCCGGCCGAAAATCGTCGAGATTCTGCACGAAAACATCGGCAAGACGCTCCTGTCCATTGGCAAAATTCAGATTCCTTCGGACTGATCCAGGAGCATGGGAATGCCTACAGTAGAGTAAAAGTCCACGTTACATCCGGCCCTTCAAGTGGTCCGACGCGGTTCGCAAGCGTGATCTTGTTCTGGTCCCTGAACAAATCAGTGTCGATGGCGCGACAAACAGCTGGGTATCGATTCACTAGCGATAGCCCTTTATGAACGCTATCCGACGTGAAGGACACCTGCTTCATCTTTGCATTGCGCGCTTTCACGATATATGTCTTTGCGGCGAATGCGCGGATTTGGTCTGCCAGTCTTGCTGCCATCCGACTTGCCCTCCGACCATCTAAAGCCCCTGTGAGGCCTAAAACGGCTTCTTTTCTAGGGCTCGCCTACCAGTGCCTTTAAAGACTGAGTCTGCGCTAATGCGAGTATTGAATTCGAATGCTTTTCGCAGCTCCGACTGACCGCTCGTTCCCGGCTTAAATCTTTCGGTGTTCAGGTCCTTATCGTCGAGCTTTACCTCATTGAAGATCGCCAGAAACATATTGGTGTCTGGGACCTTTCCGATCCAATCGAGCGAAAGAATGATTAATGGAAGGAACTGCATCAACGCGCGGAAGCCGGTGGTTCGGTTCAAGATGAGGCTTCGCTGCTTAAGGTTCCATGCTTCTGGCCAGCGCTCGCGCACCGCGTCAAAGTAGTTCCATATGACCTTCGCGATTCTCGCGTCTTCATCCTGAATAAACATATTTCGGAAAACGAGCTTCTTGGTGCGGATCTCACCTTCCGAAATGAGTGGTAGTTCGATCTTTCTCTTGATAGCGTCACGGTCGTCCATTGGGTTCGTCGAGACGAGCTTCAAGAGTGGGTCGATGAATGCAGCCTGGGTGAGCGTTTCGTTCGGCTTTCCCGTCGCTGTGCCAAGGATCATGATGCGCTGATAAAACGGGCTCTTCTCGCGGCTATTGAGCAAACGGGCGACATAGTGACAGGTCTTCTGGGGGCTTCGTGTCGTCGCGTAGTCGTAAAGATCGTATGCAAGCGAATTCGCAACCGGCGCCTGCTTGAGATTGATTGTTGAGAAGACGATCGCTTGGTCTTCCATCTCCATGTTGATGAAGATTGTCACGTTCAGTTCGAACTTGGGACCGTTGTAACCCACGAGGCCCTCAATGCGGTGCTGACCGTCGATAATCTTGGCAACCTCGGAGGCGTAGCGGACGCTCATCGTTCCTGTTTTCTTGTCGTAGATAGCATCATCACTGCTGATCGCGAGGATGATGCCGGTCGGGAAGCACGCGTCGAGGTGGTTGACGTACTGGCGTAGTTCGGCCACCCGCTTTGGCGAAATCTCGCGCTGGATACCCGAGACGATCTCTATCTCGCGCTGCTGTTCAAGGATACGCCGGCGGTCAGCAAAAGAAATTTCAACGAGTTCCCGAGCTGGAAAGCTTCCGATGTAAAAGCGGCCGATCGGTTGATGGACGACAATGCACGGGATGGAGATCCACTTGTCTTCAGTCGGCATCATCATCCTCCTCGTGTGCCGGCGGGGGCACTGGTGGGGGGAGCGTCTCTTCTTCCTCAATTGTCTCGGCGATAGTGACTGCTTCTTCTTCTACCGCTACGACGGGAGGATGATCCTGGGCCTGTGCCGCTGCCGCAGTGGCTTGTGGTGGCACTGCGGCAGGAGTGTCCTGTAGCGCATCGAATTGCCGTGCGAGATGGGCTTCCGGCTGCGTGAGAGCTTTCGATGCACGCTTTTGAAGGTCTCCCATCAGTTGCGCGGTTCTTTGGGCGTCAATCACAAAAACGAGGAAGGCGAAGCCGAACGACAAGGCAAGGAGCACTACGGAATAGCTGACGATGCCCGGCGTGTTGAGGCCATTCACTGGTGGGCTCGTGGCCCAATACCTGATAGCTCCATATGCGGCAATTGCGGGAACGATCAGTATGTAGGACGCGAGATTGAATTCCTGCCGCCGCACGAATGGACCGAGCTTTTTCGCATCCTTTGTGAGAAGGCGCGTAGAGCCAGCGACGAGCGTGATCGAATAGATCAGGAATTCGCCGTGAATGATGAGGTCGGTGAGTTTGATCGGTTGTCGTGCGAACACGAGGATGACGAGTGTAATGATTGTTGGCACGAGCCAGAAGAAAAGCGTATATGCCAAGTAGTTGAGGGCAACCCGCAATGTCTCCGGGCTACACCCTCTCAGGACAGTACTGATGCTCACCACATCTTGCGGCTCGGGCTCCATTCCGACATGCTCTCCCAGGCTTGCTGTACCAACGGCGAAGTGAAGTTGCGCCAATTATATGCGGGGAGATGGGCAGGTAACTCGCAATTCCTTTTTTCCTGCTGATTTGCCCTCCGACTTTTTACAGAGGGGGTCTGTTTTCAAAATCGGCGGCTCGCGCTCTGAGAGCTGGATGATTATTATGCGCGCTCCCATCAATGATGGGTTGATATTCACATCCAGCTCGCAAAGCACGAATATGGCGGCTCTTTTATATTTCACCCTTCGCTGTGTCTCGTCGCCGATTTGCCGTTTCGCGTTGGATCGCAGGGGTCGAAGCTGGACGGGGAAACCGAGTCGCCCTTCTCTGTCCTCGAAGCCGGAGGACATTTCCTGCGTCATTCAGGGGCCGTTCATGACGGCGTTTCCGTCGGCGGTGGCTCTACCAAACTACCCTATGATTCGCTGGTGGGGGAGCAGAGTCGAACTGCTCAAACAGGCCTGCTTTATGCCGATCCCCCATCAACGAACCACGTTCCGCCTTACAGGGTCGCAAAGTCTCAAGCGTTGCCCTGCGTGGGCCGGGGTCTGCCCGGACACCTTCACTCTCAGGTGAAAAAAATGCTTTCGACTCAGTACCAGCCGAATCCTTGCGAGAAGCGCTGATACCGATGCGAAAGCATGCAAGGATTACGGGATATTGAGGCATCTTCATGAAAGCATGATGAGGGAAAAGCGCAAGGGGAGGGCTGGGGAAAACTCAATTCGCCTGGCGGCTTGCTCTTTTCCGGCGCGGTGGCTTCCGGAATTCTTCAGCTATAGCGATTTCGACACTGTTCTTCTTGTCCTCAAGCTTGGTATATGCGATGGCAGTTCCCCAAAAGATGACCCCATCTATAACGGCGCCAAGCCATCCCTTTACGATGACTCCTATAGCGCCTAGAAGAAGCACTAAGAGCACGATGATCAGACCGTTTCGATAGGACTCAATCCTCGATTTCTGGATGAGCAACTCCTTTTGCCTCGGGGTCAGTTCATCATTCGCACGTATTTCGTCTTCGACTGTTGGCCCATAGTCGTCATCCCAGTCCATTGCACTCCTCCCCCTGGAGCGGGCATCGGAGATCATCTGAGGATCTGTTGAAGAATCATACGCGCCAAGGTGACGCTATCGGCAATGACTGTTGCGAGGCGGGGGGAGGGCCGGCTTATGTTCTCGTCTCTCGCGAGCCGTATGGCCGCGATGATCGACGCCGCGATGGTAAGGGTGGAGGCGAAGCGGTCGGTAGTCCGACGCTGCTCTTCGTAGGCGTTGGCGCGCTTCATTTCGCCCATGAGGGATAGTATAGGCGAAGATAAGGCGAATATGCTGTGGAAGCCTTCAGCGGCCAGTCCGTTCTCCAGTGAGCTTGGCGTCCATGGGACGATGCGGCTTCCCAACCGCAAAGAAGAACTGGCGCGATACGAGTATAGGCCCGTTCAGGTGACCAGATGAAGAATATGTGCGCAGGTCCAGTGCCCCAAGAGGTCGTGGTCAATCGCCCAGTCTGCCATCCGGATCGCGTCGCTTGGGTTGATAGGGCTTCCGGAGATACCGCTCGCCTTGGAAAATGACGCCCACGTACTGCTTGCCATCGTGTCGAGCGGACCACGATGAAACTGTAAAACCCCATCCGAAAAGATGCCGTCGGAGTCCGGCCGGGATATATTTACGCCCTGGCTTTCGCATTGGATCAGTTTTTCGATGTCTGCGACGTTGTGGACTACGAACGGGACTGTATATTCCCAATTCCGGCCCTGAATTTCAGTTTGGGAAGGACTTTGGGCGGCAATGCGATAGGAGGCGCTGACTGAGAGAAACGGGGCTATAAAGGCAAAAACCGAGGAAATCCATATGAGACGTTTCATTAAAGGGTGGGGTGTGCCAATTTGTCACAGTTCAACCCCTGTCCTGGTTCGGACAAGCCCGATTCAATCGGACTGGTTTAATTTTGACGACCCTTTAAGCATGGCCGAATGTCAAGGAATTTCAACCCCGGTTGTCCACAGTTCGTCAATTGCGAAGGAGTGGCGAAGGTGCGACGATAAAGTGGAAATGAAAAAGCCAAAGAATGCCGTGGTGAACATCGCGCCGGGTGAAGACCTCCTGCGTTTTGCCGCCGGTCGGAGATTCGGCACGATTCTTTGCGACCCTCCTTGGCAGTTCCAAAACCGCACGGGAAAGATTGCCCCTGAACACAAGCGGCTGTCGCGTTACGGAACGCTCCATCTCCGAGACATCATCGCAATGCCAGTTTCTCGCATTGCTGCAGAACGATCTCATCTCTACCTTTGGGTTCCTAATGCCCTTCTTCCGGAGGGTATCGAGGTGATGAAGGCATGGGGATTTGAGTACAAGAGCAATATCGTCTGGGAGAAGATCCGAAAGGACAAGGGTCCCGATGGGCGCGGTGTTGGGTTCTACTTCCGCAACGTCACAGAGTTGATTCTCTTCGGCGTCCGTGGGACGAATGTTCGAACACTGAAACCTGGCCGAACGCAGGTAAACTTCATCGCCACCCGGAAGCGGGAACATTCTCGCAAGCCCGACGAGCAGTACAAGCTAGTTGAGACTTGTAGTTGGGGACCATTCATCGAATTATTTGCGCGTGGCGAGCGGAAGGGCTGGACGACCTGGGGAAATCAGGCGGACGAAACTTATACTCCGACGTGGCCTACCTATGCGAATCATTCTCAAGCGGCTGCAGCAGACGATTAAGAATTCGCGTCGTACTTCTGCATCGTGATTCCGAATGCAATGACAGGGCATCCACCGGATGCCCTGTTTCGCATTTTGGGGATGAGTTTTGACATATGCGTGGTGGACATTCCGGCGGCGGTATGTTTGCCGAGGTCGTCGAACACCTGTTGGAGTTCGTCGGCGCGAGTGATAATGATGCCAACGCTGACTACGTTTAATTCGAAAAGGAGCCGAAAGGTCGTGAGATCGCGGTCAAAGAATGGATCTTTATTGTTCCATTCGGTTTCGATGGCGATGCGATTCTTGTAATAGTCAACCTTATGAGTGGGAGCGAGTGTCTGAACGCCATCTGCGGTAACGGAAATGGCGAAACTATGCTCGATCCAATTGCGGCCGCCAAAGAGACCGTCGATTGCTCGCGCGATGGGAGATTTATTTCCTCCGCGAGCTTCTACGTGTGAACGACGAAGGACGAAGTCTGAGAGGACTGCGATGAGGTCGTTCCATTGTTCCGGGAAATCGGAATGGAGGATGGCGCAAGCATGATGACGTTCTTCGATCTGGTATGTGTCGCGGATCGCTTGCGGCAGGAGTTCGATACCCAAGACAATGACCCTCGTGAGTTAATTTGATTATTAAACGATGATTCTCCTGCTTTATTCTTCCTTCTGTCAAACGCAGTAGCCCGGCTAATTTGATCTCTAAAAACCGAATTAGGAAAACCCCGCCTTTTGAGGGGCGGGGATTAGTGCTCTTTGCCGTTCTCTGATCCGTGAGAATGGAGCATCTGAGCGCGTTTGAATTTGTTGGCGACACAATCGTTCTCGTGACGATTATGGTAGTGGAGTTCGTAGACCTTCTTCGTGGCCTTGACACGAACGGTCGTGCCCTCGCCGGTTTTGATGATGCAGTTGCACCAGTCGCAAAAGAGAATGCCGTCAATTTTCATACGGCCTTCTGTCCTGCGAACCGATCTCGAAGCTCGTCGAGTTTCGCCTTGAGGCAAGGGTCTTTGAGCGTGTTGTGATACCAGAAGGTATACGTCACGCCGTCCTTCTCGATGTGTACGGGCGTCATTTCGTCCATTGCGCCCGTTGATGCACAAAAGTCGCAAAGTTCGAAATGTGCCATGGATCACCTCCTTCGGAGAACGAAGCGATAAGACGGGTCAAGGTATACGCGGTTGATCTCCTCGGCGATGCGTTCCGGTGGCCAATTCTGAAAAAGAAAATGCCACGCCCGATGTTTCTCGATCGGAAGCCAGGAGATGTTTTTGTGGTGTTTCGTGCCGCCGAGTGACTTCGGCTTGCGATGGTGGCGGTTGAAGAGTTGTTCTTCCGGCATCTGCCCTCCTACTGGATCGCTGCGGTGGTGAGTGGAGGGAAATGCCTGAGTGCTTGGCCGCAATTCGGACAGACGGCCTGAGAGGTCTTCACCGTGAGGCCGTAATCGCGGATCTTGCGGTACGCACTCGTCTTGCCGATTCCCAAGAGCTTCGCGGCGGCCTTGATGGTGCCGGTCGCTTCGATCGCTTTGAGGAGCGCCCGTTTTTCAAGCTCGGCGAGGTTGAGAGTTTCGGGTTCGGGAGATGAGGTGATGGCCTGATGACAGGCCGTACTTCCCATCTCGTACGCTTTTGCAGCAAGCCGTTCGGGGTCGAGCGTCCCGCCCCGAACCGCGCGGGAGAGCGATTTGAGGTCGTGCATGTCTTTTTCGGGGATCATGGCGCCTCAATTCAGGGTGAAGAACCGGCCGAGATCGGCGGTCGCTTTGTATTGCGGGATGGGGTCGAGAACCTTGAAGGCGCTCGTGAAGGCGTTTTGCAGTGAGAACTTCGTTCGCGCGGTGAACTCGGGATACTCCGGCTCGAAGTAGTGGTGGTGGACGATCTTTGCGAGATGCTTCGGCGCGTCGAGCTGGTCTTCGATAAATGCGCGGTAGATGATCTCCTTTGCTTGTCCATCAGAGAGCTGCGCCTGGCGCCATCCTGCGATCTGGTCGGCCATTGGCTTGAAGTTGCGCTGCATCTGCTCCATGCCGATCGCGAGCGCATCGTTCAGATTGAAGCGCTTCGAATGCTTGGCGAGCACAGGCTCGAAATCACCCGAGAACGCCATGTTGTCGCAGACGAGGATGCGAACGCCGACCACGAGGCCGAGCCGCATGGACTTGTCGTTCGCGTTGCGCAGTCCGATGGCGAAGCGGAAGCCGTCGCCCATCGTTTCGAGGTCGAGGCATCCGAACAGCTTCATGCCATCGTTCGAGACCGCGTACTCCTCCTTCACGACGTTGATATGCCGGAAGGAAAGAGACTCGATGAGTGAGGTGACGAGGTTGATGTGAGCGATCGGTTTGTGCGTATCGGTTCCTTCAGGCGGCAGGATCTCCGCGAGCTGTTCGCGGGTCACCAATTCCGTCATACCGGTGTGCGCCATAAGCGTCATACCTTCCCCTTTCAGTTGTGAATGTGCGGATCAGGGCAAAGAGCGCCCTATCCTGCTTCGATACCGGGCGGGTCGAATCGCCCGAAGCTCGGTGTGAGGCTTCTCGAAGCAGGAGAGGACGTTCTGGAGAGCGCCCACGCCAGTAGCAGCCCTGTAGGAGCAAGCCGCGCGGCTTAGCTGGACCGTCCCGTCCGTAGCTGCTGCTGGTGTGGAAGTTCTGATCTCGTGGGGGAGATCACTGCATTAAGCAGTCGTTGACGGAGGGAGCTTTTCGTAGACGACAACTGCACCGATACCGACAACGAACTCGATAACACCGGCAATCCAATTACCGGCTTGCACACTTGCCACGCCGACGCCGATGAAAGCGATCGCGGCGGTGAGAAGTGTCGCGTTTGCGCTGGTCATAAATTTATTGACTCTGGTTTCGACCTTTGACGAGAGAAAGAATCTGCTGATAGAGCCCGACGATCTTCGTGAGGATGTCCGCTTTCTGTTTGAGCTGGGCGACGACTTCGGGCGCGAGATCCATGAACGTCCACCCTTCCTGGATGAACGGGATATAGTCCTGGCCGAAATAGCCGTTCCCGTTATCGCCCCACTCGGCACTCCATGAATTGCGGATATAGATGTAGTTCTCGTCGTACCCATACATAAGAACCGCATGGCCTGAGGTGACTGTGGCCGGTGGGCGCAACGGAAGGATGTCGGCCTTCGCCCATGAAGTTGAACCGTTCGGCGCGGTCCACCATTCGTTTCCCAGTTCCACCCCCAAAAGGACTACTCCGTTCTGATAAATAGCCTGCTTCAATCCGGCGAACGATAGATCGCTCAATGCGACGTAGCTCTTCACCAGTCGGCTCTTTGCGATGTCGAAGGCGGTTTGCGGAATCAGAGAGGCGTTTTGATACGTCGGCGTGTCGAGCGTCACGTCATTCGGAAATTGTGCGTTGTCACACACGCCAAACGCGGTGCCTTCTTTCAAAGCCTGGCGATAATAGGTTCCGTCTGCTGCGATGCCGTCGTCGCGTTTGCAGAGAGCGTAGAGGAATCGCGGCGAATAGTCCCACGAGTATGCGCCGTTATCCTTCTGCATCATTCCCGCGGCCGTCGCGTGGCCGATGCAAGATGGCTTCTGCGCTTGCATGAGCACCGGGAGTTTGGAGAGATCAGCAAAATAGGAAGGAGGGATCGGGCCGGCGGCGCCGATCAGCTTATTTACTTTATTGAGCTTGAAATCCCGCGCATCGTACGGAGATGTAAGGTGCCCAAGATTATCGAAGCCGTGCGGGTCCATTGGCTTCAGTATGAAATTTCTATGAGAACTGTCCAGTACGCCATGTGTATAACTCCTTGCAATTTAGAGCCATCGGTGTAGGGTGAAGGCATGTAGGGTCGAAAAAAGGTCGAAAACTTAAACACTAAAAATATGGGTAATCATTTGGCGATTCTTGCGCTGATCCAGGCACTCCAGCAGGAAGTCAACCTCTTGGAACTCCAGTTGGCGCAAATGCAGTCGAGCACCGTTCAGGTGGCTTCGCTCGATGTCGCTCCGGTTATGACGAGCACGCCGGAAGTTGCGGCCGTCGTAGAAAGCCAAACGGAAGCTGTCACTCCGGCTCCAGTTCTTTCGGTTCCCGTCTCTTTCAGCGCATCAGGCACGCTCGGGTATGTCACGATCGCGAACACACTCAATGAAGCGATCCGCGTCAAGGATGTGGAAGTGAACGGAACGTTCGATCATCTGAGTTTCAGCGATGCTCCGAACTGGACGTTCCAAGCGCACTTCAATTGCACGGGATTGGGAAGCCTCGGGTATCAAGCGGTCTATGGCAATCCCCGTCTCGACGTGTGTGCGCGGCACGACAACGGGCAGTCGGTGAACGAAGTCGCGCCGGGCGAGACGATGACGATTGAATATAGCGGAAGCCCCACGGGGATCACGACGGCAACGATTGAGACGGATTCAGGAGAGAGCGTGACGTTCTAAGAAGACAGCGCCTTCGGGCGCTGTTTTTGTTTACTTCTTTTTTGGTGCTGCTGGCGCTGCGGAGCTTGTCGAGTACCCGAAGACCGAAGGAATGAGCGGCCACACTTTGTCGAAAGTCGCCCTATCGTTTTTATACATGTCATAGAACGCCTGGCTGACGAGTGGGGTGAGTGATTGATACGCTTCCTGCTTCCAACTGAAGGGCTGTCCAACGACGTTGCTTCCTGCCGCCCAATCCACGAGCGTTGAAACGACCGGTGCGAGATGGTCGCGTCCATACTCGATGAACTGATCGAGGCGCGTCGGTGCGGTGAAGGGTGTCTTCTGCTGTTTCCCGGTCGTCTTGGAGGTTGTGTAGATCGGCGAACCGAGTTGCGTGACCTTTCCTGTTGAGCTCTTTTCTTTGTTCGCGATGATTTGGGATAGCAAGCGCACATACGAAGCGTTGCCTCCGGTGAGGTCGATGGTCGTATTCCCGATCTTGATCTTGCCGAAGTTCGTGCCGATAGGGTTCGTCTCAATCTGACCCCCAATGAGTTTTCCCACGCCCAAGAGCGCCCCGGTAACGAGCAGGCTGCCGGTGAGCTGGCGGATCGCTGCTGCGCGGGCAGTGGGGCTCATTTCTGGGTCGAGGTACGTCATGGGATTGAACATGTCGAACGAGCCGGCCATCTTGCGGGGAGAGAAGAAAAGCGTATTGAGCATGGACTGGTTTCGTGTCACGTCCATGCCGAAGATCTTGCTGCCGCGCCCCGTGAAGCTGTTCACGATCTGCGCGATGTCCTTCGTCGCATCGGAACCCTTAGATACATCCTCGCCTTTGAGCCGCGCGGCGTTCAGAAGATCTTCGAAGCGGCTGAAGCGGAGGTAGTTCATAAACCCGGTGAATGCGCGGGAGGATGCGCGAACGATGTCGGGTGTCTTTGTCTTCTCAGAGAGCCACGCGCTTCCTTTCTGGAGCAAGCTCGACTGGATAGCTTCTTCGCGGTCGTTCAGTTTGCCGTCGATCTTCGTGAGGGAAAGCCCCGCCGATTTTGCGATGTCGTAATCGGGGTGGCCGGAGATCATCGCTTCGGCATTCTTGTAATTGTTTTCGCTCGCGAAATACTTAAACTGTTCGGCGGCTGCTTTCCAGAACTCCGGTGTGCTTGCCATGCCCCATCCCTGGACTCCCATCGCGGAGAAGTGAAGGATGGAGGTGAGCGCAGACTTGGGGATGTTCGCAATGTCGATGAGCGTGTTCTTGATGCCGCGGTTCGGGCTCGGTTTCACCGAATCGAGGTAATCGCCGAACGCCTGTTTTGATTGGCCGTACTTCAGGATGTTTTCGTTATTCGGGTTCGCATCCCTCGCGGTCTTGGCCTCGGCCGACTGCTTGGCAAGATCCGAGAGCCTGGCAGCTTCTTCCATCGTGACGGTGGTGCCGAGTTTGTGGGCTGCGAGATCCTTGAGGAACATGTCGGCAGTCTTGGGATTCAAAACCTCGTCCATCTTGTTCACGCGCGCGATGATGTCCCGCTGCGCCTCGGGGCTCAAGCCTGACACCTTCTTTGCCCAATTGATGATGCCCTGCTGCTGGTTTTTCAAGAGGAGCTTTGACTCGAACTGAGCGTTCGTCTGCTCGGCCGACGGCTTCGACATGAACTCCTCGAAATAGGCGCGGCGCTCGATGCTCGACATCTCGGCCAATTTGTCGGGATTCAGGTCGCCGGATTTGATCCGGTCGAGGAACTCCTTTACCTCTGAAGGGGGTAAGCAAAACATTTCAGCATTTAATCGAATTTACGAAGGACGACCAATCCTCCTTTTTCGGTGCGGTTTTCTTAATCTCGCGCTTGATGTCGTCTGCGATTCTTCCCTTTGCCTTCTCAAGCGTGTCACCTTTCGCAAGTTTGCCCTGCGCGGCTTTCTCCCTCGCGTTCTGCACTTCCTTGATAGCTTCAACGGGAGATGCCTCGTCGCGTTCGGCAAGCGATCTGATCCTCTGGCCCATGGTTGTAGCCTCGCCCACGAGGGAAGATTGCGTGGCAAGATCGCGCAGGGTGTTCACATCGCCTTCTTTGAGCGCCTTGTCTTCGACCGCGACGAACACGCTCTCAGGAAGTATGCCTTCGGGTGGTGCGACGCGCCCCATCGCAATGTCTCTCGCGTTCTTGTAGTCGGAATTGATGAGGTCAAGGGCCTTCGCAGCCTGGTCTTTCATGCTCACGCTCTTGTACTGCGGCAAATCGCCGAATCCGCGCGTCAATTTCTCCTCGATCGCCTTCGATTCGACGCCAGATGCGAGGCCACTCGTCTTTGTCTGCCCGGTTCCCTCGACAGGGGTAACTTCGGGAGCCTTTTCGGTTGCTGGAGATGCGATTTCGGTCTTCTCGGCGGCCGGAGCGGGCGGTGTTTCGGCTGCGGGAGCGGACTTTGCACCAGAATTGACCTCCTGCGCCTTCTGTTGGGCGTCTTCAACGAGGGACTTCTCCGCTTCGGGGGCAATTGCGCCCTTCGCGTCCATCAATCCGGTCGCTTTGCCGAAGATGTAGCCGCCCAAAACGATCTGGCCGGCGAGCGAGCCGACATTCTTCACGGATTCTGAGAGCGTGTCTTTCGTCTGCTGTGAGAGGGGAAGAGAATCGAGCAATTTTCCGGCTGCGAAACCTCCGATCTGGCCGGTCTTGTTGAATACGAGGCCGGTCGCGTCGGCCGCGGGCTTAATGATCGGCAGTTGAGAGGCGATGTTGAACGATTCGGAGACTGGCGCCATCGCAGTTGTCGCAGCTGAGGTGAGGAAATTGAGGATGTTCGACGTCCTCTGCGCGGCGTTCTGGTTCGGAGCTACCATTTCCTTTGCACTCGCGCCGAGATTCTTGAGTGTCGTATCAATGTCGTTCTTCGCATTGCTCACGATCGTGTTCAACGTGTCGATGGGGTGAAGGATCGCGTTGCCGCCGAGCGCGTTGAAGACTTTGTTCTCAGATTGAGGGGTAAAGGCGTTGCGGATGAAAGCCGCGGCCTTGCCGAGAATAGAGTTGTCCGGGTTTTGATCGTTCTGCGTCTGATTGATATTCGGAACCTTGCCTCCTTGCTCCGGCAACGTGAGCCCTTTTGCCTGGGCCATCTGCTTCCACGCATCCACGAGCGACATATCGCCGTTGTGAACTGCTGCGGCGAGCTGGTTTTCGAGAGGATCAGTCGGGGTCGGATTTGACCCGCTGTATTTCTGATTCGGATTGTCTGCGGCCTCCAGGCGGAGATTCGATTTATTGTTCGAACCGCCGAGTTCGAGCGGCATGATGTGGTCGAGTTCTTCGAATGCGTCGCCGCCGATGGATTGTTTGATGCCCTGGCTCACGGATTCCTTCATGCGGGGATCTTGGAGCGACGTTGGATCAACCTTCTGGGCGACGGTCGGATCGAAACTCGGCGCGGTGCGATCGGAGAGGAGTTGAGATGCCTTCGCTTCAGGATTCTCATAGGTCAAAAGGGGCTTCCCAGAGGCCGGATCGGTGTCCACTGCCGCCCCATACCCGCCTCCGAGATTGCCCTTTAAAGCGCTTTGAGGGACGCCGGAAGCAGTCGAGGCGGGGTTTGTATTCGGAGAGAGAGAAACGGGCTGTACGGGGGCTACAGGAGCAACCGGGGCTGGTGTAGCGGCCTGCTTAGCTGAAAAGAGCCCCGAGAAGGGCGTTTTCGGGGAAGGAGCAGCCGAAGGCGCCGCAGGTGCGGCTTGCGAACTGCTGAAGAGACCTGCGAAGGGAGCTGCCATCGTTATTTCGGCTTCGTGAGGCCGGTGTAATTATTCGTCGGATCCGCGGTGTTCGCGTACTTCTTAAAATTCGAAACAAATGATGCGGCGGAGAGTCCATTTCCCATCCACGCGTTCATAGCCGTAGACCAGTCTGCCGGGTTGATGTATCCATCCTGTCCCTTCACGCCCTGAAGCTCGGAATCCATACTTGAAATAGCGTCGGCAGTCGAGACCTTGGGAGCGTTTGTCTTGCCGGCGAAGAGCTGATCGAACGATTGCGTGTTGGGGTTCCACTGGTACGTCGCACCGCTCGCGCTTTTGATCGTCTTCGGCGCGGCTGCTGCTTTTGTCGCTGCGGCGGCTGCGGCTTTTGCCTGCGCTTCGAGTACCGTCAGCTTAGCTTTGTTCGAATTCGTCGTCGCGGTGTTGTCAGCCGTTTCGCGGGTCACCATGTCATGAACGGACTGAAGTTTCGTCTTGTAGTTATCCTGAAGGTTCTTGATGTCGGCGGTGGCGAGGGACGTGAGGTTCTTTACCTGGCCGACGCGCGATGCTTCGTCGAGCCACGGGTTGTCGTTGATATTCCCCGTCGCCGTGTTGAGGTCGTTCTGCTTCGAAGCGATCTCATTAGCGAGCTGGTCGAGGCCCGCTGTGGAGTACGCCTTGTTGTAGAGGCTGATTTCCGTGTCAGTCGGTGCCGCCGTGAGATTTGCAATGGCGTCGTTATAGTCTTTGAAGCCCATGCCCTGCGCGATAGTGTCCTGCGGGCTCGGTGCGGCGGGAGTGGCTGCCGGAGCTGCCGGCGCAATTGGCTGGAACGTGCTGCCTGCCACGGCGGTGTCGCGGGAGTATGTATTCTTCGTCACCGGATCGGTGATGGTCTGGATTGTCGAAGGAGTTGCGGTGGGGTTCACTTGATTAAGGGAAATTACCGATATTCGTTCCGCGCCCCGCGCGACCGTTGGGGAAGAAATTCTGCGTATTGAAGAATGGGCGGTTCTGTTGCTGCTGCTGGGCCTTGCGCTCGCCCATCGGTTTCCACACGTTATCGAGAATGGAGAACGCCTGGGCCTCGACGAGCTTCGCGGTGTTCGGGTCTTTCTTCTTTTCGGAGTTCAAGGCATCGGCGTATCCAAGAAGCACGATCGCCATATTGCCAGAATTCTCATCGTTGTCATCGGTCGGAGAGAAGGGCAAGAGGTCCGTGTCGTTCACGAGCGTCGGCGCGCGGCGCTTACCGGTGATGTCGGCGATCTGGTTCAGCGAGACGGCGTTCGTATTGACGAAGATGAACCGCTCGTTCTCGCTCCAAATTTTCGCCTGGTCGGTCGGGTAGTCCGTGAGCCATTTTTGGTAATCGGCGAAGAGCTTCTTTTCGAACTCCGCGAAGCCTTCGATGAGCAGGCGATATGCGCTGAAGTCCTCGAACGTGTTCGGATAATCGAGGTACCCCGCGGAAAGGATCTGCGAGGTGATCGTGAATTTGTACGTCTTCTCGGTGAACGTCCACGGCTTGTAATCCCACGCCCGTTTCAAGCCGAGATTGAGGTAATCGGTGATGTCCTGAAGCGCGAAAAGATTGTTCGACCCGGCGGCGATGTCGGTAAGAGAAGTGTTCAGCTTGTTGCAGAGATAGGTTTTCGCTTCGCTGAAGATCATTGTGGGGGGGATTAGTTTAAGTGTAGGACGTTTTATTTTTTTCGCCAGTCGTCAACCTTGGCACATATAGGTGATTCCGGTGACCTGTTGGCTGACACTGATCGTTCCGCTGCTACAGTAATACGTTACCCGGAAGGTGAAGGTCGTCGGACCGATACTTTGCAGGGAGAGATTCATGGTTCCTGACGAAGTAGAGGCGGTCTTCGTCCACGCCGTCGTAAGCCCACCATTGGCAGGTATTGAGCTGCCGGTGACGGTGTAGTTCGTGAGTCCAGAGACGGCATTTCCACTGCCGTCGAAGGTGATGTACATGAACACAAAGTCATAGACCTGGCTTCCTCCCGAATTGCCCGGTACCTGGAAATTATTGATCGTGATCGTGATGAGCTTCGGTGTCGTCCCGAGGCCGTGCGTGACCACTGTATCGTTATTCTGCGGCGTGGTCGTCATGTTGATCGAGCCGATAGAAATGTCAGGGATCGTCCCGCTCGATACCGCAAAGCTGCTTGAACTGGTCGCTGAAATGGTGATGTTGCCAGTTGAGCCAGAAATCCCAATGCCGGTGCCTGCGGTGAGCGAGAGAACGCCAGTGTTATTGATCGTGACGGTTCCTGTGCCGCCTCCTGGAGATATGGAAATTCCTGTGCCGGCGAGGAGTTGCGTGACCCCAGACCCGCCGGTGATGCTGAACTGGTTCCATTGATCCTTGAAATACAGGTAGAGATAATAATTTCCTCCGGTATAAACGAACTGGAGCTGCTCCTGGAACGTCTGAGGGATAAACGTTGGCGCGGCCGTGAGGCACTGCTGCGTGCTTTGAAGCTGCGTGAGGATCGGAAGGAACTGGTCGATCGGCGTTCCGGGAAGCGTAGGCGCGGAAGTCACCTCGTCGGATGTTTCGACCTGTACGTTGCCTGCCTGTCCCTCTTTGTTGAATTCGTCTAGTGTCATGTTTGGTCGTAGCCGATGTCGTTGAACACGAAGTACGAAGTCTGCACTTCGAGCGAAAGGGTGGATGGGATACCGTCGAGCACGACTTTCACGAGGAACTGTTTGCCCTTGATGCTGTTCACGCTGAAGAACAGATTTTTGAGTTCAGAGAGCGTGGTGAAAGACTGGCGCTTGATGAGCGTGAACGGCTGTACCTGAAGATTCATACCGGCTTCGGTCGCGTTTGCAGCAGTAAGGTCGAGCGTCCACGTCTCGTTCGTCAATCCTTGGTTCGCGATGGCGGTGATGTGCGCTATGAAGCCTGCATTACTTCCCTCAAGGATCGTCACTTCGTCGCCCACCTGCGCTTTTGCTGTCCCGGTCACAGTCCAGTCAACCTGTACCTGGTTGTGGTTCGTGAGCTGCGCGCTCGTCACCGCATGGCCCCAGAGCTGGCGCTTGAAGTTGTAGGCTTTGACAGAAACATTGAATGAGAGCGTGGGGTGCTCGGTCGTGGAATTGAGGATGCTCAGGTTGAGCACGATCCCTTCGAGCGTCTTGTCAGTTGGCCCGAAGAACACGCGCTGGTACTTGATGCGGCCCAATCCCAGTTCTTCGGAGGTGAACTGCGCGGTGGTCGGCGGCTGGTTGATGAGCTGTGCGAGATAGTTCACCCCGCCGTTGCTGTACGCGACAGAGATGCGATTGTTCGCGAGGTCGGTGATGATGGAATTCACATTCACGTTGAATGTAGCACCCGTGGCGACGGGGATGTAGCTCCATGCCTTCCGGGTGAGGAAGTAGAGATACAGTCCCGGCTTCTTCTTGCCGTACTGCGTGAGATCGCCTACGGAATTATTGATGATGAAGAAAAGTACGTCATTCACGAGCGACATCTGCTGCGGCAATACATCCCCGTTCGTGTAGGGATTGAGCGCAAGCGGGTCGTCGAAGATGCCGAAGAACTCTTTGACGGTGATGCCGTTCGTGATCCATACCTGGCGGTCGGTCTTAACGAGCCAGTTCTCCCCGTAGGGTTCGATCGCGAGGATCTGGCCGGGTACCCACTTCCACGGTACTTTCGAACGGGGCGAGATGCCGTCCCAGAGGATAATGGCTGCGCGGCTCCCTTTGTTCGCGCCGATCAGCACTCCCGCGGGGCCTGAGCGGATTCCGACAATGGTCATCTGGCTCGGCAGGGTGAATGCGCTGTTGCTCCATGAGCCATCCGAAAACACCGCATCTACAGTATCGTTATCTGCAATGAAGACAGTACCCTCGTACCAGTCCATCGGGTGCTGCGTCGATTGAAGGCTCTGATAGGTGTCGTTCCATACGGCCCCGTCGAATTTCCCGAGCTGGTTATTCGTCGAACCGCAGGCGTAATACAGGTTCCCGTACTGATCGGCGAGCAAGCCCGCTCCGTTGCCGCCGGGGTTGCGGACGCGTGAGAGATTGTAGGCGCCCTTCGTACCTTCTTTCCAAATCTGCCCTGAGTCATCCTGCACGTAGAGGAATCCGTTGATCGTGACCTGATGACGAACCTCTCCGAGCCCCGGAATGCCTGCGCTCGATGCCTTATTCACCATCGAATATGCCGCAGCCATCCCGAAGAGCGTCGGTGTGAATCCTTGAGAATGAAAATGCGTTCCGACGATGGGGAGATCGGAGAAACCTTCTGATGCGCCGAACGGGACGACTTTGAGTGCCATTATTTCTGGAAATAGTTGGTGTATATCTGGATTGCGAATTCGATGATGCCCAATGCGCCGAGTCCCATGAGCATCCACGAATACACTTTGTCGAGCTTCTTTCCCTGCGCATCGAAGCGCTTGTCAACGATGACCTTGAATTCTTCGAGATCGGCCTGGTTCGCCTTTTCCTGCTCTAACGCCGCGACACGGGTGGTCGTGTTGTCCTTCAGTTCCTTGATGTCCAAGATGGCCCGGTCGAGCTTCGTGGCGATCTGTATTAAGAGGTCGTGGTCGTTCATTGGAATTTGTCTTCAAATTCGGTGTTCTGCTTCGAATATTTATCGCTGAACGTGGTGCCCTGCTGGGTGTATTTGTCGCTGAATGAGGTTCCCTGTGAAGAGAACCTGTTCATGAACTGGATGAACAGTCCGTTCACCATCGCTTTCATCTTGTCGTAGCGCCCTTTTGCAATCATCATTGCGTCCGAAAGATAGGCGTAGGCGGTGCGAAGTCCGGTCACGGTGGCGAATCGGGAGGCTCCGTTCATCACTGAATCGGTCATGGATTGGAAGTGCGCGGCTATTGAGGTAAGGGAAGCGAAGCGCGATGCTGCGTTCATGATTGTGTCGGAGAGCACTCGCACAACGGCTCTCACCCTCGTCACCGTTGCCAATCGTCCCGTTGCATTCATTATGGAATCTGTGAGTTTTTTCACAAGCCCGACATTGAGGACAGCGAAGCGGGACGCGGAATTCATGATCGTCGCGGAAACGGAGCGGAAGAACGAGACGAGCTTCGACACAGTGCCGTTCGGATATGGAGAGACATTGTAGAGTCGGGCAACCTCGGCAGCAGAGAGTAGGCGGTTGTATACCCTGCAATCATCCAATGAACCGGAATAGTGTGCGCTCCCAACGGCCATCGAAGAATTTTGAGTGACGTTTCCCAAGCTGGAAATACTGGCCGTTCCTGCCGAGACGCCGTTCATATAAAACGTCATCACATGACTCGTGGTGTCCACGGTGACAAAGAAATGGCACCACGTGTTCACTGGTACGTTGTTAATGGATATTGCGGGGCGGATAGTGCCATCACAGATATATGCGCTAAGTTGCCCCGTGTTTCCGTTAGTCCGAACGTTGAATCCTGGACTTATAGTGCCATTATCTCCGCCGGTTCTCATGAGAACGAGGCCATTCGTCCATCCTGTGATGTTTGCCCACCCTCCATACGAGAAGCTGCTTGTCCCCATATTGAAGTACGAAGTCCCAGACCCCGCAAGAGAAGTATTAACCCCGTCATAAATTCCGGCATACGGCCCGACGATGCCGGTCGCGTAGTACGTTGTTCCTCCTGCTCCAACCTTGTTGCCGCTCCATGTAAGTGTCTGTCCATTGCCGCTCGAATCAGTAGCGCTCGTGCCCGACCCTTCATCAAACTTCCACCATGCCATGAGGCCCGAATCAATCACACTGGTTGCTGCCATCATGGAATCGGACATTGAACGGGGCACGTTGCGGATTGCCGCCACGCTTGCAAGCCTGCTCGCCGCATTCATGATTGTGGCTGAAACAGACCTGAAGAACGAACTCACACGCCCCACGGTGGCAAGGCGGCTTGCAGCATTCATGATCGAATCGGATTCCGTTGCGGTGTAGGCAGTGGGGTTGACCATCGTCTGACCCGAGCCGCCGTTGTAGAGATCAGCAATCTCCTGCGATGAAAGCGCCTTGCTCCAAATGCCGAACTCGTCGATTGAGCCGGGGAAGGGTGTAAAGAGAGAGTTCCCGTACACCTCACCGCTCAAGTTGAGCACTGCGGTCGTGGTCGTGGTGTTCCCGCTCGTGATCGTGGTGTTGAGCGATCCATCGACCCAAATCGTGTAGGTTGATCCGTTCCTGATCCCTACAATGTGATGCCAGGCATTGTCGTTCACGGTGGTCGTTCCGGTGCAGTTGGTAGAACCGCCGACACCGTAGTTAATTAAGCGAAAAGTCGGCTTCCCGCCGGTGAACTCGTTAAGGGTGAGGCACAGTACCCATCCGCTGCCGCTTACGGTGTCGTATTCGGAAGTGATGCGAACACCCGAAGAGGTCGAGGTCTTGATCCAGCAAGAAAATGACGCATCCGTAAGGGAGTATGCCGTCGCGAAGTGGGTGTACTGCGACGATCCGTTATACGTGATGGCGTTGTTGACCTTCCCGGTGCCGTACGTCGGGCTCGCGACATCGGTGCCGTTGTGAGATCCAAAATAGTCGCTGGAATCGCTGTCGAGTTTGAAATAGGAAACAAGCCCTGTGGTGAGGGTTCCTCCGGTGTCAACAGTGAAGTGCTTTGCCATGATTCAAACCCCGGCAATGAGATGCCGGGGACTAAAGATTGATGGTCCAGGTCACGGAAAGAGTGTCCCCGCTGTTCAGCGTGGAGGACGATGCGAAGTTGCCTTCGACATACAGGTTGCCGGTCGAAGCGGCATCGAAGAGCGCCGCGGATGCGACGGTCTGCGTACCCGATGCGGTGAAGGTATGGGTGAAGGTGAACGACGCTGCTGCGTCGAGCGATGCGGGAGCGGAATAGCTGCCGGCGGTCGCTGCTGCGCGCGTGAAGCCGTTCGTCGAGAGCTCGCTCGTGAGCGTGGTGTCGCCGTGCGCTGGAGTAAGCGTTGCTGACGAGACGGCGAGATACTTCGGCGCCGCCGGCGAGCTGATGCCGCCGAGCGTGGAACCGGAGATCAGGGAAGCGCACAATGCCGCGCCGGCGTCGGTGCGGGAGTTGTAGCTGCGCTTCATCTCGGTGCCGCCGTTCGCCCTGGTAATCACCGCGTCGATCCGGTTATACCCGGAGATGCCAAGGTGGTACCCGACGAATGCGCCGAGCTTCGTGTGGAGGAATCCCTTCACCATCCGACCGATCGTGCTGTGTTGGATTGGGGTTCTGGTGTTCATTTTCTTGATTTCATAGCTGCTGCCGCATGTGCAGCGGTTTTTCGTGCGTAGATCGCGCCTGCGACGCGAGCCCCGGCCACTTTGGAGCCGTATTCCTTTGCTGCGGACTGGGCGATCTTGTTGAAGTTGCCTGTAGTCTTTGTGCGGCCAAGGCGCTTTACTGCGGCCATGCCGCGTGCGCCCTTCGGCTTGTGCCCCTTCGAAACAGGGGTCATTTTGGGTTTTCGTGTCATGTGGGTGAGGGTTCAGCTCTCGCCCCGCTTTTTACGAGGCGAGAACAGAACGATTAAAGCGTCGAGAGCGATGCGTTGAAGACATCGCCGGTGTTGACGTATACCGCGTTCGGAACGACGGTTGCATCATCGAGGGCGGTCGTGCCGCCGACGAAGTTGCCGGTGCCGGTCGGGTTGATGATGACGAAGCCCATTGAGACTTCACCATCAGGAACCGTCGGCATGAGGACTGCGCTGAGCGACGCTCCAGCAGTACCCATGTACGTGTGAAGCGCACCTGCGGCATTCACGGTAAACACGAACACGTTGAACGTAGCGTTCACAACGGTGCCGGAGAGCGCGGCACAATCGGCAGCTCCCTTCGTGTACAGGGTCCCGTCAACGAGGTAATAGACCGCGTTTGCGATTTTCGCGAGTGCTGATGCCGACCCGTGGATCGCAAGAGCGCCGGTGACGAGCATCCGGTTCGTGAGTGCGCGCTGGATCTTGTCGAAGAGCGCGCTCATCTCACCTTCCGTGTTGGGGAACTTGATAGATTTCGTACGAGCCATAAAGATAATGATTATTTGATGTCGGCCTTTTAAGATTCCCACCCTCCGTCACAAGCGAAGGGTGGGATTGAGGACTACGACCAGGAGCCGGTGCAGAAGAGTTCAGCGGCGAACTTGCGGCGGTTGTCCTTAACGAAGGAACCGTAAACAAACAGGTCCTTATAGGCAGCGCCGAAGTTACCGATGAGCATCTCTTCGATCTCCGCTTCGAGGACTTTGTCCGCGAAGGTCTGCCAGTTCTTCTGGATCGCGAGGGCGTGATAGCCGTTCGTGTTGTCGCCAGTCAAACGTGCAGAGCTGAAGATCTTGAAGCCGACGAGCTCGGTGATAAAGCCCTTGACGACCAACTGCTCATAGGCAGCCGGAACGTTCAGGACGATACCCGTGGCGCCGGGGATGAGGTTCGCGACCTCGGTCGGAAGGACCAAGACGCGATCCGTCTCCGGAACCTCAAGCGCATCGAGTTTCTGCTTGAGCTGAAGGATGTACGTGAGGAGCGTCGCACGGGTGAGAGCGATCGGTGTGACAGCCTCGATAGTGTACGAGGTACCGCCCGAAACCGCACCGCCCGTGTACTGCGTCACTTCATCCAAGTCGTCGGTGATCGTGATAGCCGTCGTGGACGTAAAGGTCGCGACGCGGTACCACGAGGTCTGACCGGAAGCCTGGAAGCCGCGGCCGACCATCGCCGAAGTGAACGTCGTGCCGGAGCCGGTCACGTTGCCCGAAGAATCGACGGTTACGGTCCCGGTCGCGTAGTTCGTGCCGATGCGGTTGCCCGCAGCGACCTTCGTGTACTTGCCGAGAACGAACTTGTCGATGTTCTTGCGGCGCTCGTTGAACGCCTGCTCCTTCACAATGCTCTCCGGGTTCTTGATGTACGACTTGAATTTGTCGAGCGTCTTGACCCGGAAGTAGAACGACTTCTGCTGATCGATGACGAGCTGACCGTTCGATTCCGTGAGGTCATCGACCGAAAGGTTCGCGCCGGTGTAGTCCTTCTCCGTCAACTTCCCGAGGTTCAGGATGTTGAGGATGGAACCAACGCCGACAATCTCGCCTTCATAGTCGCGATTCACGAGGTCATCGAACAATGCTCGTGCATAGAGTTCGCGGGTGACCTTCGAGGAGAAGGCTTCCGCGAGCTTAGTGGGGTAATTGTTCATTACTTGCGTGTTGTGTTAACCCCAACCGTCGCCTTATACCTTAAAGGTCATCGTCGAGCGCGTCCGGATTCGCTTTGATGTAGGCCGTGTATGCCTTCTCATCGGTTTTGCGAAGCGTTCGCAGTTCGTCGGCGGTGAGCTTCTTGGGCTTATCGGGTGTCTTCGGGCCGCCGGTGCCTGGCAAGAGTGAGGGTCTTGCGGGGCCGGGCGTCGGATTGGAAGCGCGCTGAGCGGCACCTTGAGATTGAAGGAATGCGGGCACGAGAACATCCATACTGGTGTTCTTGTAGCGGGATGCGTACTGACGAAACTCTCGCTCTTTGCCTTGTAAGGCATTGTTCGAGGCGATTGCGACTTCGATGGTCGTGTTCCACGAACGTTCAGCTTTGATCTCGTCCAATGAGGAAACTGCGTTCCCCGCGATACGCTCCGCCGCGAGTGTGCGGCGTGCCAACGATCTCTCGGTTTCACTCATCGCTTCCCATGCCGGGAATGCTGCCTGAAGTTCCGAATCGGTTGGTTCTTTTGTCAAATTCCTTTCAGCCAATTGCGCTTTGAGGGCTTTGTTCTCCTCAACGATCAATTGATTCTCCCTGGTGGACTGCGAGAATTTCTCCTTGTAGTCCGGTTCGGGAGGAGTCGGCTGACTCGGCTCCGCAGGTGCTTTCGGTTCCTGCTCTCCTGTTTCCGTCTCGTTGTCGAGGTTAGGATCTTCGTTCATCTGATGTGGTGCCGTCCCTTTCGGGGTTTGGCAATGATTTAATTTTAGGTCGCGCTCGATTTTGCGCAACTGTGTACAACTATTCCGACTTCTTCTTGCTCGGCTTCTCGGGTTTCTCAGTCCCGAGGACCTCCGCGTAGAGGCTCAACTGCTGATCGTCGAGGTATGAGCGACGGGCGCGGAGGAATTCGATGTCGCCGGGAGTGAGCGCCGCCGGCTCCTTCTTCAGGATTTCGGCGAGGCGGTCCTCCCACGTCTGTTCGATCATCGCTATTCGGCGCTCCCTTCAGACGCACCCGCTTCAGCCTGTGCCTCGGAAGCCTCGGCTTCCTGACTCTCCTGACCTTCCTGCTTCTGTTCTTCGTCCATGTGAGTGGTGATTAGATTTCCCGACCTTTATTTATTCAATCCCGAACTTTGACTTCAGGAATGATCGCAAGTGTTCGCGCTGCTGCTGCGGGGCAAGAATGATCTTCGAAATGTTTTCGCATAGTGTGGTGTACGCCTTATAGAACATCTCTTTCTCCGGGGAATTCTTGAAATCGCGCAATTCCGCATAGGCGCGCTCAAGCTCTTTTGGCAGGATCTTCTTCAGATCATCGATACTGACATCCGACTTTGCGAGTATCTGCGCCCACTGCTGGTAGGTCGCGCGCTCCGCGGCGGTGAGCTGGTCTGGGCTCGTTATATGGAGTTTTTCGAAGAGTGCGTCAAGCATTGGCGGGAATGGCAGGTTGCGGGGCAGGCTGGCCCGGAGTCGCGGTTGAAGGCATCATCGGCATCGCTACAGCGGCCTCCTCGACTGCCTGCTGTTCATCTGGCGTGAGGCCGAGCCAATCGACTACCTTCTCGCGTTCGATCTTCTGAAGGGCGGCATTGTTCGGGAAGAGCGCGTTCGCAACCTGGAACTTCTTGATCATGTCGAGCGAGTCCGATTCCTTGTCGGCCTTCGAACCGACCTTCGTCTCATAACCCTGCTCGGAATACATGGCTGACGGCTTGAGGGTCTTCGCGTAATACTTGCCGGACGGTCCCTTCTTGTGGCGTGTGACGGAGTTTAACGTGTCCTTGTTCGCCATCACGATCTCCACGAACAAGCGGCCAATGTCCATCCAATAGCGCTTGTGGTACTTCGAGACATTCTGCGCGCGCTGCTTCGCTTTATCTGCGAGAAGCTGGATCTCCTGGGCGGTCTGCTGTGCGCCGCCGTCGTTCGGATCGTTTTCGCCCTGTTCTACGGCTGTGGCGCCGGTCACGCCCTGAATCTGCTCGTCGATCCAATCGAGCTCCTGCGTCACTTCCGGCATCTTGTCGATCGTGACGGGCTGCAATACTTCCTTGGGAGGGCCGGGCAATGGATAGAAACCGAAGGGGGAAGGATCATATCCGACAGGCGTCCAGCCTTCCTTCGCGGTTGAATCATAGAAATACATGCCATAGTTTGCGAGCGTGCCGTTCTCAACCTTCTGGCTCCATCGGGCATTTGCAACAAGGTTCATCTGCCGGACAGAATCCGCCCCCCCATCGCTCCAGGTGTCCGTGCGTTCCACGTCTCCGGCCCAGGTTGGAATGGTGAAACGGTTGATGCCGAGAATCTCGCGCATGGGTTTCTGCATGAGGATCTGATCGCCGTTTCCCGTGACGACCACCATCACGACATCTTGTTTGGTAGCCTCGTCCCAAACCTTCACCTGCATTTCGTTCAGCTCGACATAGGTTTCCCCGAGCACCGGGTTCAAAACGTCCTGGACACCCATATCCTGCATCTTCTGGGCCTTGTCTGCTGCGATCACAGCGTTCTGGCCGGCGCGGATGAGCCCTGCTTTCGTGGCAAAGAAGTCCTCCAGCGCTTTGACCGCTGCCTTGTCGTAGAACGGATTCAGCTTGATGTCCGAGAGTGTCCGAAAGATGCCGATGTGGGTAATCCGCCGGGCCGATTCCACGTCCCAAGGGTTCATGAACCGGTCGAGGAGAATGTCCATCGGGTCGATCACTTCCATCGTGATATACCCGTCCACGACGTTCAGCTTCATGAACGTCCGGCCGTAGAGCCATTCCTGCTTGCGGTCCACTTCCTCAAGGATGTCCAGGCGGCAGCGCTCCACGAGCTCGTCCCAATACGCGTTCAGGTAGATCTCTTTCTGCTTGTCGTTGCCCTTGTCCTCGTAGTAGTTGTCAACCGGCCAATTGGTCTGCGTGAGATACGTTTTGAGCGTCTTCTTCATGTACGGCACATTGACGCTCTGCCGCTGCGTGAGGCGGTTCACGATCACGGTGTCCCGATAGAGTTCGTAGTTCGTCGTCCACTGGGGATGGCGCCGCTCACGCCAAAGACGGTCGGAGAGGTAGTGCTTCTGGATGACGGAGATGTCGATGGGTTTGGGCATGAAGACGGGCCATCGACCTTGGCTTATATAACTCAATTATGACTGGTGGGCGAATTTCGGCAAGTTGGGGATAACCCAAAAGATTTCCATTGTGTTTCTACCCTTAAGTGCGGTATGCTGGCGGCCATTCGCATTGCAACCTGAAGCGATCCAATTTCGCTTCCCCCAAAGGGAGGTCTTGATGCGCTATGCCTTGCTGCTTCTCTCTATCACACTCCTGATGCCTCATCAGGTAACCTCCCAGCAACCTCTGCCCTGCCATGACATTTCCGGTCGCCTGGTGCCATATATAGCGAATCCAAGTGGTCAGGGCGACGTGGCTATGGCGGCCTTCGATAGCCGGGGGTATCCAGTAATCTACGTAAATCCGAACATTGTGAACTTGAGCGAACCCACGCGGCAATTCATGTACGCGCACGAATGTGGGCATCACGCGCTGGGACAGGTCGGCGGCCCAATAACTAGGGTTCAGGAACAACAGGCTGACTGCTTCGGTATTGTTGCGCTCGTGCGCCAACACTTGATAGATAAGGACGACTTCGATGTGATAGTGCAAGAAGTTGCCGCCTACGGGCGAGGAGACTGGACTCATTTGCCCGGACCGCCGCGTGCAATCAATCTCACTGCATGCCTCAAGGCGAAGGACCTTGACTTTAAGACCACAGATCCAGATTCAGATTCAGCTTCTGATACAGGTTCGGCTCCAACTCCTATGTCGTACGCCGACTGCCGGAACAATTACAACTCCTGCAGGAGCAAACTTGTCACCGTCGATGCGTGTCTACATGACCGTGTCGAATCGTGCAAAAGAGCCTTTTGCACTAATAAGTCGTGGGAAGCTTGTCAGAATATTTGCGGTGCCGACCAACACACGTCTTGGCGAGACACTTGCCAGGAAACCAGAACCTATGGGGAACAGGAATGCCGCGATGACCGAAAACAATGTTGGGCAGACATAGCGGCGGCAAGCCAAAAGCCATAGGTCAGCGGGGAATCCCCGGATACGGCTTCACAAGCCCGGTCGTGGGCGGCGGGACAAACGACGGCTTTTTCACGATCGATGCGATCGCGTACCGGATAGCATCCATCGAATGACTGAACTCGTGATCCGGCTCATTGAGCGTATTTCCGTCCCTATCGGTGAGCCATAGATACGCCCGGTATTCCTTGATGACATTGAGCGACCGGTTCGTCACAGAGATCGGCTGCGCCTGGACGAGTTGGATGCCGTTATTGACCGAATCCTTGCCCTTCTCGGCCCCAAGGATGTTGAGGCCATAGCTGTGAATCTCATCGATGCTCTTCGGTTCAGCGGAATCGGCGATCACGAGGGCGCGCGACTGGTTGAGAAGCGTATCGGCAATCTGCCGGTTGCTCATGGCTTTCTGGAACAGAACTTCGTCGAGAATGAACCCACCGTTATACCGGTAGACTGCTACGATGGCGCTCGGATCGTTCGAATAGCCGAAATCAAGGCCGTATCGTTCAAGCCTGGCTTCGTGGGGTATGGCGTCGATGAACTGCCAGCCGGTATAGATCCGGCCTTCGATCTCACCCAGTTGGCCCAGTCCGTAGACCTGCCACCATTGCTTATTGCCCTTGTGTGATTCGATCTCGGCGATCGTGATCGGGTCGAGCGCTTCATTGTCGAGGTACGTGAGCGTGATGAAATCGACATCGTTGCGCCGGTTCAGGAATTCCGTGTAAAACCAGAACTCAGAGCTGGGATTCCAGTCGAGCCATACGATCTCGCGGGTGCGGACGATGAGCTGATCGGCGATTCTGAAATCGAGGTTGTTCGCCTCATTGATGAAGAGCACATCACGGCGCGGGCCGTGGGCCTTGCCATAGGTATCGGGTGAATAGAACTCAAGCTTTGAGCCGGTTTCGAACGTGTACGTGTGTTTGGTCTGGTTCCACCGGTTGTCATCCCAGTAGCCCCTGTCCTTCATGATGTTCTCGAAGTCGAGCATCGCGCCCTTTTCGAGATGGGGATAGGACTCCGAAACGACCGATGCGAGCTTGTTCCGGTTGGACTGGCAATAATCGATCAGCCAAACAAGGATCGAGATCGTTTTCGAAGCTGATGTGCCGCCCGCAACAGCTCGGATGCGCTTTCTGAGTGCGAAAACTTTGCGTGTCGCCGTCGTATCGACGAATGCGAAGCGCTTACTTGCCCGCTCCAGCGTCTGTGGTTGATTTACCACCATAGATCGGAGTAGGAAGTGGATTGCCGCCAGTCGTTATGTCGATGTGATCGGTGGCCTTCCCGAATGCCCGATTGAACATGGAATCGATCGCCTGATTGCTCGGCTCCTTTACCGTGATGAAGTAGTATGTCGCGCTCTCGTCGTTCGGATCGTCGAGGGTAAAGATGCCCTCATGCTCTGCGAGATTGTCGATGTAGCTGCGGATTTCCCACTCGGCCTCGACGAGCTCCGGCTTTTTCGGACGCCAGAATCCTTGCTTGGTTCCGTCTTTCTTCGTGCCGCCGGTCGAAACCCATTCCTTCTCGATCTTGTAAAGGAACTGCTGGCCGTTCGCGAGAATCATCTGTGCATCGAGGATCTTGTCGGCCTTTTGCATGATGCGCTGACGGAGAGCGGTAAACACGCGCTCCCTTTCGAGTGTCGCTGCGGATTTGGAACCTTTTTTCCGGCCGGCTCCTGGCCTCTTGCCTCCAGGCATGATTTGAAATTCAGCTATTCATATTTGGAAATCGGAACCGAATATCTGTTTGTAGAGCTCGTCCATCTCGGCGGCGAGCTCGCTGAGGGATATTGGGTCAACAATGACGAAGAACGGGCGACGCCTCATGGTGGGTTCGTTCTTCCGATAGAAAATCCAGCGGCTCATGTCTGGCGCAGGAAGCATCAACGGTTGCTTGTTCTCATTCATGGTCCGGGGCTTTTCGGGTTTCAGGCGCCATCACGATTGAGAGCAAGAGCCTCCAAAGTATCTTCGGAAAGAAGCGGGGGCGCGGCCGGATGATCTTCCGCGCGATGTAATGGATCGTTCCCGGATCGTCCAGGATCTCCATCACCTTGCGGTTTACCTGTAGCGTGCGGTCGTATTTGCGGGACATTTAGATGGTATGGGCGATGATTTCCACGATTGCGACGCTCGTGAGCACCGTGAGGAATACGATCGCAAGGAACCGCAGTGACTCCTTGAAATGCTTGGGTGTCATGGGGATAGTTTCACAGTAGAATATTCACAATTTCTGTCAATCCACAGATTTATAACAGTTCTCAGGAGGATTCATCGAATGACCGAGCAGGTAAAAGAGACCCTTGAAGAGATGAAGAAGATACTCGCCGAAGACCCGCAGGCATCACAGGTGTATGGTTGCTGCGTATGGTTCGATGAACACAACGTCGAACATCAACAAACGTTGACCCGTGAGGAGTGCGCAACGCACGAAGGAAATGTATTTGCACCCTTAGCGAGATGTTAAGCCGAATTGCCTTCCAAATGTTCAAGACACGTCCTGGTGATGGGGCCTTAGCTCGAAATAGAATTTCTCGTATACTCTGGGTCCCATCCTCGCCGCGCTCCTGAGCTGCTCCAATTCCTTCGTCTCCCACGGTTCGATGATCTGGGAGAGTTTGTAGAGGAACTGTGCGGTGCCGGCGCCCCACTTCAAGTCGAGGTTCTCCCGGTAGAGATCCATGTCCTTCATGCCATATTTGTTGTTGTGGGTCCCTCTATTACAGCCGATCCCCTCGTGATTGAGGTTCATGGGATGGAAGCGGGTCGGCATCAGCTCGCGGCGGCGGTAGTGTCCGGCGTCGTACTCCTTGTGGAGCTTATTGCAGGCGATACACGGGTCGTTGGCATCACGTTCCCGGATCATGAGCGAAACGGCGCGGTCAGTTCGTTCGATCGCTGCCGAGTGCTCGTTCCTGGTATGCGTGCGCCACTTTCTCATGCCTCCAAGTGCTTGTTTATGGCGTCCCGTACGTGAGTCCAAAAGCGCCGCGCAATCGGATTTCTCACGTCAATAAAGCCGCTCTTTTTGCTATTGCAACGAACGCAAAGGGTCTGGATGTTTTGCTTGCCGAGGTTCTTCTTATTGGGGCTCGGGTTCTTCTCGGCGACAGGGAAGGCCGGGTTAATGACCGCACCGCAGCCGGGTGTTTGGCACAGGTAGAAGAACTTATTGATGGACGGATCGTCCGGCTTTACTTGCGGTTTTGCGTAAGGCATCGTTTTGGGATTAGTCGAAGATTACGATCTCGACACATGTACCGAAGATGGACGTTGCTACGCCACTGAATGCGGCGGCCCACTGAATCCATGTAGTCGGATTGGGCGTCCCGACATGGAAAAACCATGCCGCTATCCAGATGGTCACGAAGACATTTATGAAGGAAAGGATGATTGTTTTCATTTCAAAATAGTTGATTAGGAATTGTCTCGACCTTCTTCTCTTCTCTCGCCGGCGGCAGTTCGATCGGCGGTTTCACGCGCCAGGTGTGAGCGGTATTCCCGGTGATCCGGTCGCGCCGCTTCCCGCCGTCCTCGATGAGCTTGGCCTTTCGGAGTTCGGTAATCCTGCCGCTTACTCTATTCACCGGACGGTGAAGTATAGTAGCAAGCTCCGTCAGAGTAGAGTTCGGGTGGGCACTTATGGTATCGAACACTTCCTTGCGCGCTGCGGGGAGCTTCTCTTGGAGGTCGCGCCATGCCTTGAGGGAGGTGTCCTGAACGCTCGTTTTCATGGAAGTTCGAAAAATTTATTTCGCTTAGTTGCTTTGACTCTGGTCGGATCTAACTCACTGAGTCAATGGAGGTTCTGGGCAAGAAACACACCACGAGTAATTTATAGGAGTTTCCACCGGTTTCGGGCCTTGACAGGGCACTTGACACGTTCCACAGTGTTTTTAGCCATTTGATTTTTTCTTTAAGCAAGTGTCCATTTTGACGGTATTTGCTGGTGGAGGCTTCAAATGGTTGAACTGTACTTCACATCGCTCTTTACCTTCATCTGTCACGCTTTCGAACTGCTCGTCCTGATTGCCTTTTTTCTCTTTGGCCTCCAGCACGGCATCAACTTCATCCGCGCAATCCTCAAGATTGGCCGCCGCGATGACGACTGAGGTCGAACGTAGCGGATACTTCTTCTCTACCCGCGACGCGCGTATGCGCCCTCACTTCATCGTCTTCGCCCTGTGCTTCGCCTCTTTGAGAACCGCTTCAAGATCCGCGATGAGCGCGGGGACGGTAAACCGGAATCGCTTTGGACTATCCACATACTTGGAGCGCGCCGCTGCGCCCCGCACCTTGTTCTCGTACCACGATCGGAATTGTTTATCGGTCATGTGTTTATTCGGGCCGGGACTTCCTTCGGTAATTCATAACCGCGCGCGTATTCGCCGATATTCCGCGCAAGTCCCGTATTTAATTTAGAAGTTGTTCCGCGCCTCCTCGGTGGCGACGCTGATCTTCGTGCTGATCGCCGACATCATCTTCTCGATGGACTTGAGCTTGAGGCGGATCGAGGTTTCTTGAACCCCTTCCGGCGTCCGTGCCCACTTCCGCTCAGCCTGGGTGTCGCTCGTGCAGGTCAACCTGAACGCTTCCCACTTCTCCGGCTTCACCATGAGTGAGGCATCAAGCTGGCCGGAGAGGTAAGCGTACTCGGCGGCGAGGTATACCTTGTAGTTCGCAAGATCGTGTGGCGAGGGCTGCCCCTTCATCCTCTCGACAATGTCGGCGATCGTCATGCGTTTATGCAGTGATGATGTCGCCCTTCACGTTCTTCGTCGGATGCGTGAGGTACAGAACATCTTTAAAGTCATTGCCGACCTTTTGGGTGATGATCTCCACGCGGGCATCTTTGCCCACCCACTCATCACTATTCTCTCCGTAAGCGTCCATGAGGGCCGCTTTCGAAGTGTTGTTCAGCGATACGACTTTCTCATCCCCCTCCGGCAAACGAACGCCGATCTCGAACTTCAGCTTCTTCTTCCCCGGATTGAACTTATCGGCTTCTTCTTTCTCCACGCCCGCATCAACAAACGTGACAATATCGCCAGTGGATACGTCTTCCGTGCTGAGGAATTTCCCTGTCGGTCTTTGTAAGTTTGGCATTTTGGTAATTGATTATTGTTTTTATGCTGCTTTCGGCGCGGCCTCGACCTTAGCCGGTTTTGCTTTCGTTTTGGTCTTATCCCACACAAGCTCAAGCGGGAAATCCTTCTGCTGCGGATGAACGCCCGCCGTTTCCCTCGCCCATATCGCTTTTGCGGCTTGGAAGAGCGGATACTGATCTTCGATCTCGGTGAATTTATACTTCGCTTTGTTCCTGGTATAGCCCACCTGAAGGATTGCAATACGCTGACACTCTAGGTCAGCCTTCTTGTAGGCGGACAACTGTAGTTCATGAGATGGGTACACATCCTTCGATGTCTTGATGTCCACGATCCACACCTCGCCCTCAATCTTGAGCTTCATGTCAATCGTGCCGGCGTATCCTTCTTCCTCATTCACGAGCGCGTAGTCAATGGCCATGACCTCGGGCTGCGTTTCATTCAACCAGTTCACAAAGCTCATGATGGCTTCGTACTCGATGGCGGTGAGTTCTTCCGGCTCCCTTCCGTCCGCCGAATACTTGTCGCCGATTTTCACCGTCCGACCCATGAGGATGTCGGAGATCGCCTTATGGACTTTCGTGCCTTTCTCGCCGGCGGCCTGCTTTACCGCCTCGGCTTCGTCCCAGCCATGCTCCGAGAGCCACTTCATATACCCGATACCCTTCGGGTAGTAGCCGCAGATCCATGTCACTGAGGGATAGAACTTGTCATCAATCTGGTACCAACGTTCGTCAGAGGTGGTGATCTGAACGATACCGCGCTCATCATCTACTCTGCGCGTTTCAATCTTCATTGCTATTGTGGAGTTCGCACCCGACGCCGACTATATCGTCAGGGTTTTCATAGCCACTTCGCTCATCCCAATCACTCCCATCATGGAAGCGGCGCCCGTCGTCTTCGGGGAGGAAGTCTTTGAGCGTGCGGCCGGTCGGCTCCATCTTCGGCCACCCTGGCCCGATCAACACTTCTTCCCAATTCGTCGGCTTGCCAAAATCCTCCGGCGGTTCTACTTCTGGAATGTACATTTTGGTTTTATGGATTAGATGTATTTGCTGACGATTCGGGATGGTGCAAGCCAACCTGTGCGGTAATGCTTACTTGGTGTTTTGGCTTTTGGCCTCCATTCACCCCATCCCGAATGCACGGGTTTAGAACGCGCCGATTGACGCGAGCCACAAGAGGAGTGCAGTGAAGGCGACGATGACGAAAGCGCCTATGATCGCTTCGCCCCAGTCCTTCCACTTCGATTGCTTCGGACGGATGAAGTGTCCGATCTCGGAAGCGATCAATTCTGTTTCATTCATGGATTTATTTGCTTAGTTTATTTCGACCTTTTATTTTCCGTTTTGCCCGTATCTTTTTGAAGTGGTCGCGACCGTATTTCTTCTTTGTCGCAAGGCCGCCGCGCCGCCCTGCCTCTTTGGTATCCATAACCTAACTCTAACAAGCCCTCGTAATATTACAAGCCCTCGTCAAGTCGCTCTACAACCCGCATAAAACCTATATCACCGACAAAGTTATACACAAGCCCTCGTTGCGCTTTCCCGCAGAAATGCTTGAGTTAAGGCAGTTCTGGGAGGAACTGAATATGGCAGGAAAGAAACCGGACTACAACGTGTGCGTGTCTGAGCGGCGCGAATCGAATGGTGAATCGCAACGCTATGCACATCGCGTGGGCGCAGCCTGGGTCGGAGAGAAAGGGCAGATCACTTTGCGGATCGGTGTTCCCCTGATCCTGACCCGCGACGTGGATCTCGTTCTCTTTGAGAACAAGGACGAAGCCTTCTAGCCTCAAAGCCTCGCTCACTGCGGGGCTTTGTTCCACTGAGGAGTTCGCATGGACTTTAGAGAGATGAAGGAACGCATCCTGATCGTGGATGTGCTTCTGCACTATGGCGTGAGGCTCCGGCGGTCGATGTCGAACGAGGAATACGCGTTTGCTGCGTGTCCTCTCCCGATGCACCCCGCCGGCGACAAGAACAATAACGCATTCAACGTGCATCTTCCGAGCAACCGGTGGCAGTGCAAACACCCGGCGTGCGCGCGGATGAACATGGTCGGGAACCGGTGGGGAGATTGCCTCAACCTCGTCATGGCACTGGACGGCCTACCGTTCAAACAGGCCGGCGAAAGGCTGGAACGGTGGTTCCCGGAGAATAAGAATCCCGCGCCTCATATCGAAGCGCGGGAAAGAGGGAAGGGGAAATGCACACCCCCATCCACTCACACACCAGAGCTTACCAGTCCGAGCGATAGCGTCAAGGGAAGCTACATGAAGGACATTGACGCATGGTTCGATGAGCTGATCGTGCGGAGAATCAATGAACCCGATGCCGAGTTCTGGCACCGGGTCCGGAATGGAGTGAAATCGAAATTGGTCGAGTCGTTCAAGGCTGGACGGGCTCGATCTGCTGCGTAGGTTCTTTCGGTTTGCGCCCCCGACGTTTGGGGGCGTTTCCATTGTTATGCCCGAGCTGCTTCAACTGATCGTCGATCTTCCCCCGCTCATCAAGGAGAAGCGCGATGGCCTGATTTCTGAGGTTCTGTACTGCTTCATGAACGTTTGCCATAATGCCGGAACGTTCGTTGGCAGGGAATAGGGTTAATGTTTCAACTAAATCTCAGACACAGACTTCAATATTTTCTCTGCGTCTTCGAGTGATGCGACTGTCATCATCGCTATCTGGGCGCTGTCAAAGCGGGCGTCGATGGCCTCCATAGTGCCAAGTTCCTTATCAACCCTGCCGTCAATGATCTTGTCGAGAGGATTGCGCGATCCGCCTTCGAGCATCAGCTCGCCGTCGTAGTCAATCCGAAATCCGAGAGTGGAGAGTTCGGCTTTCCATTCTGCGATTCGCTTGCCTGCGGCGTCGATCTGGGTGACGAGACGTAACGCGCCTTTCTTCTCGGCATATTCATTGCGAAGGGACTGATAGAGAGCTTGTCGCTTTTCAGCCAATATCCTCCTCGCTCTTTCACGCAGCCCGTCTTGCTTATGGCCTAACATGTCGGCAAATTGCTTTCTGCTCGCCAACGAAAATTGAGAATTGTTCATGGATTTGTGGTTATTATGCTTTTCCCTGCCCACAAAACGGTGACGCCCGAATGTCCCTCTGCTCGGCAGCGGCTTATCGAATATCACGATTTCTATGCTCGGCCGCTTTTGGATTTCAGTACAGTCGCAGGAATTGCAGCCCTCATGAGGAAAGGAACTTTGCGATGCTCTCGTTCACGTTCTTCTTCGGGGTGGAGTATTTCATCAGGGAGGTTTTGAGGATTTTCTTTAGGGTGCGGGGAGATGTTTTTGTGTGGAGCTGGAGCGGCGCTTTCACATAGCGGACGACGGGAGTGTTGCCCTCGAAGGTGCGGGCGTGAAACTCGTAGCGTGAAAGGTCAGTCAGTTTAGCGGGATCGAGGTTCGGCCAATTCCAGTTCTTCGCCATCGTTTCAGCATCTTCACCCGAAGGATTGAAGACGATCTGTGTGGCGCTGTTCGTTAAAACGTCGCGCATGAAGGGGACCTGGTAGAAGCCCTGAAATGCGGTTACGAGAGATATTCCGTACTTCCGGGCTTCTGCTAACAGGGTGCCGAACCTGCCTCCGTGGATGGCGTTCTGGGCTTCATCGGCGACGATCATGAACGGCGGCCGGTCGGTCTGCTGTTCACGCTTCAGTGCAGCAATGGAGAGCATGGAGACGACAAGGGAATAGAGGATCTGCGCGGTCTCCTCGCCGAGTCGTCCTTTTGAAAACCTGCATATCAAAATCTTATTCTGATTCATGCAGTCCAAGAGATCGAGACATTGAGGGTTGCCGATGGCGTTCACGATATTTGGGCGCATGAGCTTCGCCAGCTTATTGATCGCAGGGCTGAAGATGTCGTCCTTGCCAAGCTGCTTCTGGTACAGCTTCACAAATGGATTGCGAGAGGCGTTAAGGTGTTTGTCGCGGTAGTCTGCATCTACGCAGAAGCGAAAGACATGGACGAGCGTGGGGATTGATACGATGTCGGAATTTTCCGTTATGGCATCGAGGGCATTGCGGATGTTGTACGGGGTGGCGTTGCCCCAGGCTGAATCAGAGCCCGCGAGAGCCTTGAGGATGGTAAGACAGGTTTCCTTCGCAAGTTCGAGCTGTTCGGGGTCGGTGAAATAGAGGGGATTGAGCGGTGGGACTGCATCGGCATCGGGGTCATACCAGATGATGTCCTTCCAGCGATCTTTCGGAATTAAGAGCGGGAGCCGGTCGGCTGCGTCACCGTGCGGATCAAAAAATGCACCCCCATGGCCATCTTTTAACCACGAGACAAATACCCATTCAAGGAGACTGGTTTTGCCAACCCCAGAGCCGCCCAAAATATTTATATGGCGCGTGGGGTCAATTTCGTATGCTCGCCGATCAGATGTGCCGATAACCATATGTGCACCGTCTAGGTAATGCTCCTAGCGAGAGTGGTGCTCGACTGCTTTACAGGCAGCCCCGTCTCTTTAACGGAATACCGGTGCTTAATCTCGTTGGCCCAAGCCCCATCTGGTTCTCATCCCGCAGGAGTGAGTACGGAGCTTGGGGGTGGCGAGAGTGAGCCGTAGCTCCCCGCTTGCGCGATTGATTTAAGTATGAATGTTTAGCGCACGATTTCAAGGAGCGAGAGCGTCTTGCCACTTGGGGTGTGGAAGATCTTGTCGAGGGGTCGCTCGATGATGTCGGCGTGCGTGGTGAAGGCAAGGATGTCCGTTGCGAGCTTATAGCGGGCGCTGCCGTGCATCTTTTTGAGCTTACGGTCTACACAGTTGCACTCGCCGCGGAAATGGGCGATAACGTTTTGCACCGCGTTCTGGTCTCGCATTGGCACGATCACGTTGTAGTACCGGAAGCCCCAGTCCTCCTTCATCTTCGATGTGCCGTGGAGATCGACATATGGCTTGAATTTCGTATAAAGGGCGTCGAAATCTTTGCGCTTGTACTCCTCCTCAAGGAAGAAATGGGCGGTCTTGCCGTTCGTGATCTCGAAGATGTCGTCAGGCTTCAGGCCGTGGGCGTCGCCCTTTTTCCATCCAAGCTGCCAGTCCTTCTCTTGTGCTAGCGCATGGAGTGTAATGTGCGTCCGTGCGCGGCGAAGGTCGTGCTCGATCGTATGGGGTGAGTGGGTGGGCGAGAATTCCTTGGGGTACGTCGCCGGCCATTCCTCCTCGGCGAACTGAACACCTTTATCGGAAAGCCCCGACGCATTCGGAAGATTCCCTCGTCCCATATAGTTCTCGGGCCGGAAGAATATTCGATTGATAAGGCGGTTCTGTTTGTCGAGGGATTCAAGCGAGCCGTTGACCGTCGTAATGTGATGATGTTCGGTGTCGCCGTAGATGAGCTGCGAGAGGTCGCGGGCCGTAAGCACTTCAAAGAGCGCCAGGTTTTCGAGGATCTGGCGCTTGAGTGGAGTGGGATTTAAGAGTTGGCCCATCCTCTTCATCATGCACTTCTGACTTAGTTTGTGAAGGGCTGTTGTCCACAGTGCGTTTCTGGCCGTATTGAGCGTATGTTTGCCGGATTAGTGTTTGCCGGATTGCTTCCGCTTGCCGGATGTCAAAGTCGGGAGGCTTTTTCGTCCAATGGAACACTGGGGGCGCGTCCCCGACTTTGAAGATCGCTTGGTGTTTTGGGATGAGTCCCAACCGATACGGCTTATAGGGATGAATGATGGTGGCGAACTGGTCGAAGCCTTCGCGGATTTTAAAGATGATGCACGTTCCTACGTTGCCGAATACCGAATGCCGGATGTCTTCCGAGAGCTGAAAGATGTGCTGATTGCCGAGTGTGAGGTAGAGTCCAAGTCCGCCGGCCGCCTGGAGAATTTTATTGAACGATGGTGTTTGGAACATCTCGAACTCATCAACGTAGAGGCAGAACGGCGCGCGGTGGTCTTTCGGAATATCAGCTCGGCTATATGCTGCCTGTTGGAACCGTGAGACGAGCATAGTTCCATAAATCTGTGTTACTTCGCTATCACCTGGAAGACTCACGAGGATGATTTTTCGCTCATCCATTGCCTTACGGAGATTGAGCCGTGGTTCTGGCTCGCCCAAGATCACGCGAAGGGTTGGATTTTCGGTGAAATCGGTCATGCGGGAGAGGAGCGGCTCAAAGCGGTCGCCGGTGGGCCAATTCGCTTTCCAGTATTCGAACCGCTGGGGATCACGTTTTTCGAGGGAATCAAGGAACCATTGTTTACGCTTCGGCAGTGTGAAAATGTCCTCGATGTCGGTGAATTTCGAGCCGGGAAGCGCAAGGAGTGCATAAATGAGCCGCGTGAGGATAGGTTCGGCGCGTTTAAGCGTAGTGTCGCCCTTGAGGATGAGCTGCTTAATATCGCCCACGAGATGTTCCGGGTAGGGCGTGGGGCGCATGACATCGAGAGGAATGGGGTGTTTGAGGTCGAGGTAGATACAGTCCTTCAGGCGGTTTTGGGGAATGAAGGGCAAGAGGGATGTGATGAGGTCGCCCTTAATCGGATCTAAAACTCCGACACCTCTTCCATTCGCAATGTCATGGAGAATCAGGTGGAACATCTGCGAGCTTTTACCGTGTCGTGTCATGCCAGGCACGAAAACGTGCTGATCGCGGATACTGAAGGGAATTTGAGGGATTAAATGTGCGGGCCTGAGTTGAGGCGTAGGGTCGCGGCGCTCTTTTTCAGCCGCTTGCTCTTGTTTGCGCTGGGCCTCGCGTTGCTCACGTTGTTCCTGAATACGCTTTTTTTCGGTCTCACGTATTCTGTCGTTTATTTTTTGAGTTTCAGCGCGGGCAATGCGTTCGTTTATTCGTTGTAATTCACGATCTGCTGCGGCGGCTAGTCTGTTATTTTTCTCGCGCTCACGACGGAATTTTGCCTTTTCAGCTTCCTGCTCTTGCCACTGTCTGCGGTAGTAATCTATGTGATCGTACGCAAGATCGTTCGGCCTTGATTTGGCCAAGTGATTAAGGGCTTCACTCCAATACTCTTCCCATGATTGGGGATCAGGCCAGGGCATTAGTGCCGCCCAGTCCTAGCGATAGCGTACCCCGATAGGGGCGAGCGCAAGCGACGGGCATCTTTCAGCCGATAGCCGATAGGGTTCGAGGAACGGAGAGACGAGAAAGCTGAAAGATGCCCGTCGATAGACGAGGGACTGGGCGGCTCACCAGTATCGTAAGTGAAATCAGGGCGATAGCGCATTTCGGGAATACCGAGGAATGGCTTAATAGTAAGCAGTTCGTAAGCCGAATGTCGAGTGTATAATCATTGAGCCTCCTATCCTGGATAAAGGGATAGGGGGTGTCGACATCGGTAGGCGGCGGCAGGCTTCTGAAGTCAGGCTGGCGAGGATCGGTGGCGATAGCTCACTGGACGTACCCGAAAGGGTACGAGGCTTGGAGACAAGCCATGAGCTTGGTGAGCGCAGTACCCGCTCCTGAGGAGCGGTGGTTGTCAGTGAAAGAGGCGTCGGGAATTCTGGCCGTTTCATCGGATACAATCCGGCGCATGGTACGCGCGGGAGAGTTGAAGGCGTGGCGGCTTCCATCACGATCTTCCCGACGTAAACGGATGTATCAGTCCTTACGGATCGCGTATTCGGAAGTGATGCGGTTCATCCGGCGCAATATGCTGTAAGGTACATGTGCATTTGATAGGGCGGCTGGTAACCGCCCTTTTTCATATTCACCAGTTCAAAAATCCACAACTTTCTGGTGTGTGAGGCGTGTGTGGAAAGCGCGAAAGCGGCGTTTCCAGCGAGACTGGCTTCCTTAAAAATCAACAAGTTACTTATTTTCAACGCCAGTCCATAATCCGACTCCCGCCGCCTCCACCAGCCTTCGCATGAATGCGAAGGCTGTCGCGCCGAAGCTTCAGCGCAGGCGAACGGTCACATCGGATTGGCTCGCCAACATTGATTCATGCGAAGGCTGTCGCGCCGAAGCTTCAGCGCAGGCGGACGATCATTTCGGATTGGCTCGCCAACATTGATTCATGCGAAGCCAGTCGCGCCGAAGCTTCAGAGCAGGCGGACGGTCATTTCGGATTCGCTCGCCAACATTGATTCATGCGAAGGTCGGTCGCGCCGAAGCGTCAGCGCAGGCGGACGGTCACATCGGATTGGCTAGCCAACATTGATTCATGCGAAGGCTGTCGCGCCGAAGCTTCAGCGCAGGCGGACGATCACATCGGATTGGCTCGCCAACATTGATTCATGCGAAGGTCGGTCGCCCGAAGCTTTAGCGCAGGCGGACGGTCACATCGGATTGGCTCGCCAACATTGATTCATGCGAAGCCAGTCGCGCCGAAGCTTTAGCGCAGGCGGAAAGCTATCGCGCCGAAGCGCCAAGGTAGGCGGACCAGTTGTAAAATCAGCCAAACATCAGAATTCAAGCGAAGGCTGTCATGAAATATGTCTACATCCTTCAAAGCCTCGTCGGAGAGCACACCTACACAGGCATTACCGATGACCTGGTCGCGAGGCTGTTGAAGCACAATTCCGGCGCCGTAAGCCACACTTCAAAATTCCGCCCGTGGAGTATCAAGACCTACATCGCATTTGCAGACGAGGCGCGCGCAATTGCATTTGAAAAGTATCTGAAATCCGGATCAGGACGAGCATTTGCAAGGGCACGGCTTTAATCGAATGCGCGATTCGAAAATGCCAGAGTTTCGATAAACTGCCGCGCCAGAGGCCGGAGTTAGGGAGAAGGGACGACCCCCACAACCCGAAAACCGACGCGGTTGCGGTAGGTCGGGTTGAGGTCGTTGCGGGCAGCCGCGCGCGCCTTGAGCTGGGTGTAGCGCCACGAGCCGCCACGCCCTACCCGAGGCACATCCTTGCTCTCATCTTCCCGCCCGTCCTCCGCCCTATACGGATACGGCTCGTAGGCGCTGCTGGTCCACGTCCAGACGTTTCCAGAAAGATCCAACACACCCTCCGGCGTGGCATTGCGGAAGATGCCCACGGGGGTCGTGCGCAGGATGTGGTTTTCGAAGGTATTGCTGCGCTCCGAATCGAACGTATCACCGTAGGGGTATCGCCGCCCGCCGGGACCGCTCGCCGCGGCCTCGAACTCGGCTTCGGTGGGCAGCCGAAATTCCCGGCCCGCCTGCGCAGACAACCAGGCGCAGTAGGCCCGCGCCTCATGCCAGCAGATGCCGGCCACCGGCTGCGACGGGTTGTTCAAGCTCTCGTCCCTCCAGAATCGCGGTTCCGTAAAGCGTCTGCCTGAAGGGAAACCCTCCTCCAGCCAGGATTCGAAGCTGTCCTCCGGCCAGTTGCGAATCGCGATCCAGTCAAGCGATTGCTGCAACGTGATGAGCTTTTGCTTCGCCATGTCGCGGAGATGCTCCTCGGGCCAGCTCTGGAACAACTTGCGATTGTCGCGCCAGAGCTGCCTGGAGCCTTCGGTGGAACCCTGGCCTCTTCTCCACGCACTGGCTGCCTCCGTCTTCCACCAGCGTTCCTCCTCATAGCCGCCACTGGCGATGAACAGCGCGTACTCCGCGTTGGTGACCGGGAACATGCCGATCTGGAAGGCATGCAACGGAACGGTATGCGCCGGCGCTTCGTCCTCATAGAAGCCTTCGTCGCTTCCGATGGGGTATTCGCCCGCCGGGATGGTGGCCAGGGGGGTCAGCAGGTAGTCCCCGTGCGGCCCGGCGCACCGCTCAAGGCGCGGGTCGCCCAGGGTCCCTAACGCCAGTCCCGCCGCGATCCGCGCCCGCAGGTCGGCGCCCGCATCCTGCGTGCGGACGATCAGGGCCTGCTGCATCTGCTGCTTGAAGGGCGGGGTCGCTGCCAGCTCCGGCATGGCCGCCGAGCGCCCCGCGAGCGCCAGGTTGACCTCCATGAGCTCGCGAACGAAGGCTTCCGGGTCCGGCGCCATGACCGAGCCCAGCAGGGTGGTCTCTTCCCAGCCCGTCTGGGGCAGCAGCGGCAGGGGGTCGCTGTCTGCCAGGCCGGCGATGGTTTGTTCGAGAGGGGGTGACGCACTGCCCGCGCGCCACTCCACACGCACCAGCTCCGGCCTGGGGTCCAGAGCCAGTCTCCGCGCCGCAAAGAACTCCTGCAGCAGCTGGTGGAAGAAGAGGACCTCGTCATGCCCCGCGTCTTCGTCGAGCACATGGAGGGCCACGCCGGCCTTCAAGATGTCCTTCGGACGCTCGCTCCCCAGGTGGCCGCAGGCGTCACGGTAAGCGATGCGCATCTGTGCGCCTCCCGCCTGCAGTCCCGTTTCTTGCATGGCATAGGCCAGCCCGCTCAACGAAGGGACCAGACTCCCCTCCTCGGGAAGCTCAAAGGGAGTGCGCCACTTATGGAGCGCCAGTTTCCGGCGGTCTCTGCCGGTGAGGAGGCTGTCCGGCTCGAAGAGCGGATTTCCGCCGGTGGTCTCACGTTCGAGCGCCTGCCGCACAGAGCCCGCGAAAAGGCCGGCCCGGCCTTTCGGCACCGCGCCGTGAACTTCAAGCTGCTCGCACAGCATTTTCAGGAAAAAAGGGGTGCGAAAGAGGCCGAGTTGCGGCGTTCCGTCCAGTTCCCGCCAGATGTGGTCTGCGCGGCCAGGCAAATAGGCTTTGAGGAAGCTCTGGATCTGCCCGTCATCCATCGGCTGGACCACCACCTGTGGCACCCGCAGGTTCTTGCTGCTGAGCATGCTGCTGTAATCCAGGCTGCGGCAGGAGAACAGCGCCCGGTTGCCCTTCGGCACAATGGACTGGATGAAATCGCGCCACGGCCCAATGCGCTCGTGATAGTGCGCCATGTCCGCGTGCGGCATCTCGTTGATCGCGTCCAGCAGCAAAACCACTTTGCCCCGGGCAAGCTGCACATCCAGCCTGGGCAGGTCAGGGTAGAGCCGCATCCATTCCGCGCTGAGCCACTCGCGGGGTTCGTCGCAGCCGATCCGGTAGCGGTTGAGACTTACAAAGAAGCTGACCCGGTCGTCTCCGGCGCGCAGTGTGTCCGTGGCGGTGTCCAGCTGGAAGCGGCGCAGCAGGGTGGATTTGCCGGAGCCGGGCGCGCCCAGCAGCACCAGCGCAGGATCGTCGGGGCGCTCTTTCACCACGTCGCGGAGGTCGGTGAAGCGGCCGCGCTCCGGCGCCCATCGCACACCCTGGGCCTGTTCCTCCCGGTCGGTGAGCAGCGTCAGGCTGACAAAGCGGCGATCAATCTGGAAGCGCGGCTGCGACCATTCGGCGATGCGGGTCAGCCGGTATTCTGTGAGGTCGCGCGGCTGATGCCGAACAATCTGAGCGAGCTGATCGGCGCTGAAAGTGATGAGGCCGCTGGGATCGCACACGGCAGCTCGAAGCCCTTCCAGCAATTCCGGCAATCCTTCTGGTTTGGCGCCGGGAATGTTGGCCTCAATGAGACGCTCGCCTTCACTCATCGCAGTGCAGTGATTCTGGTATTCGCTCATCCTTGGGATCTGCTCAAGAAGTGACATCCCGAACAGTGGTGTTCGTACCGTTTTGGCGACTTCGCGCCATTAGCGATGAAGGAGAATCTGGAGAAGATACACGTGTGGATGAGGAAGCAGACTTAACCTACCAAAGCCAGAAAAAGAGCGCAACTGGATTATTCGCGGAACGAAATTTGAGCCAACAAATGGATCTTCGGGTGACCTGCCCCTGTCTCCCATCCATTTTCTAGAGGGGCTTCCATCGTCTGCAGGTACACCATCCCCGCCGTCAGGAATTTGCCTGCTCTTCCAGCCGCGCAATCACCTCATCCAATGCAGCCTCCCACTGAGGCAACCGAACTCCAAACCGCCGCTCCAGCTTCTCATTCGACAGCACCGAATTCGCCGGCCGCCGAGCCGGCGTAGGGTAATCCTTCGTCGCGATCGGAACCACCTCAGGCACGCGCCCGCCAGGCCGTTCGCCGGCCCGCGCAAAGATCGCCTTCGCAAATCCACACCACGAAGTCGACCCCGCGCAGGTCATGTGGTAAACCCCTGCCCACGCCGCAGTCTCTCCATGGCGCCCGTCCAGCACGCCATCCACAATCGCGCGCGTGGCCTCGGCAATCGCGATCGACGAAGTCGGCGCTCCGATCTGGTCGTCCACAACCGTCAGCCTTTCGCGTTCGCGCCCCAGCCGCAGCATCGTCAGCAGGAAGTTCTTACCATGCGGCCCGTAGACCCAGCTCGTGCGAAAGGTCAGATATTTTCCGCCGACAGATCGAACCGCCCGCTCCCCGGCCAGCTTGCTTTCGCCGTACACATTCAGCGCCCGGGGTTCGTCAGTCTCCACCCAAGGTTCGCTCTTCGTACCGTCGAACACGTAATCCGTCGAGTAGTGCACAAGCAGCGAATCGCGTCGTCGAGCCTCTTCCGCCATCACCCCGGGCGCATCCGCGTTCGCCGCCATGGCCGCCGCGCGCTCTTGCTCCGCGCGGTCCACCGCCGTATATGCGGCGGCATTCAGAATCACGTCGGGCTCGCTGTCGCGAATCGCTTCCCGAAGCCTCCCCACATCGGCAACGTCGAGGCTCTTGCGATCGAAGCAAACTAACTCGCCTGTTCCGGAAAAACTGCGCTGCAACTCGCGCCCAAGCTGCCCTGCGGCGCCGAGAATCAGAACGCGACGCCCCCGGCTCAAGCAAATACCTCCGCCGCTCGAAACAGCGCACCGTTGCGATCTTTCTCCGACACCAGCGCCTCTTCAGCCTTCACCGGCCAAGGGATGCCAAGGTCCGGATCATTCCACACAATCGTGCGGTCCCCGGCCGGAAAGTAAAAATCCGTCACCTTGTACGCAAAACTTGTTCCCTCCGCGAGAGCCACATATGCGTGTCCGAATCCCTCGGGGATGTAAAGCATGTTTCCGTTCTCGGCGGTCAACTCCACTGCCACGCTCCGGCCGAAATGCTGCGAACTACGCCGCAGGTCCACAGCAACATCGAGCACCGCTCCGTGCGTCACGCGCACCAGTTTCGCCTGCGGCCGGATGACCTGGTAGTGAACGCCGCGGACCACGTTCTTCGCCGACACGGAGCTGTTGTCCTGCACCCAGTTCCGGTCCAGCCCGGCCTCGGCAAACACACGCTCGTTCCACGCTTCCCAGAACGCCCCGCGAGAATCGCGCAGCATGCGCGGCTCAATCAGCAGAACTCCCGGCAGATTAGTTTCAGTGAACTTCATCGCGCTGAGCGGTCCTCCGCTGCGTCGTGCAACATCCAGGATGATTCAGAAACTCAAGTTCGATCATAGAGTCTCCGGCTCGGCAGCCGTCTCACCCGCTTCGAGAATAGGCGACGAAAGAATGGCGCACGAGAGCGCACGGTCGAAGTCCCGGTATGCCTGGGGAAAATCAGCGGACAGGGCGGGAAACCGCAGCAGTCGGAATATCGAATGTGGAGAAGCGCTTGTGCTGGCCCGTGATCTCCGAGCGAAGCTCGTGCCACAGTTCGTTCGGAATCTTCAGGAAGACTTCCACCACGGCCGGATCGAACTGGGTTCCCGAGCAGCGCAGAATCTCCTCGCGCGCCGTGTCGAAGCTCCGTGCTTTGCGATACGGCCGGTCGCTCGTGATCGCGTCCAGCGTATCCGCCACCGCGAAGATGCGCGCTCCGATGGGGATTTCACCCGCATGCAGTTGGCTTGGATAGCCGCTGCCGTCGAAGTGCTCCTGGTGCGAGAACACGATCTCCGCGGCCTCGCTCAGGAACGGGATCTTGCGCAGGATGTGATAACCGCGCGTGCAGTGCTCGCGCATCACTTCCTGCTCTTCCGGCGTAAGCGCCCCGGGCTTGCGCAGAATCTCGTCGGGAATCCCCATCTTGCCGATGTCGTGCAGAAACGCGCCGCGCGCAATAATCTTGATCTCCGACGGCCTGATGCCCATCGCGCGAGCCAGTGCGATCGTGTACGCCGTTACGCGCTTCGAGTGGCCCTCGGTCTCCGAGTCCTTGAGGTCGAGCGCGTCGCCAAGTGCCTCGAGCGTGATGTCGTAGGAGTGCTCCAGGTCTTCCATCGCCTGGCGCAGCATCTCCGTCCGCGCCTGCACAACCTGTTCGAGGTTCTGCTGGTAGTTCTGGTTCTCCTCGAGCGACTGCCGATGCTCAAGCGCGCGCAGCACCGTCGACACAAGGTGTTCGCGCTCAAACGGCTTCAGCAGATAGTCGTATGCTCCGCGGCGCATCGAGTCGATGGCAACGCTGATGTCGTGGATCGCCGAAACCATCACCACCGGCATGTTCGGATAGAGCGCGTGAATCCTTTCGAGCAGTGTCATGCCGCTGCCATCCTGCATGACGATGTCCGTAAGGACGAGGTCGAAGGGATTGTTCTCCAGCATCTCGGCGGCTTCGCGCCCGCAGGAGGCAAGGTACACGTCGTATCCCTGGCGTTCCAGCGTAGCGCCAATCATGGCGCGCACGTGGCTCTCATCGTCCACTACCAGGATTCGGGCCAGGCGCAGGCGTTCCCGCACGTCGGATCCCGCATGGGGGAACTCCGAGTTGTGTGGCACCGCGCCTGCAAGCTCCAAACTCAAGGTAAGCTCTCCCAACCTCGATTCCATTTCACCAGGCTCAGTCGAACTGCGATCCGGTGAGGGGTGCTGGTGCTCCCGGCTCCGCCCGGATCCACCGCCCTACCGAATTAATTCGGCAGCGGAGTGACTCAGGGACAGTTTTTTCGGATCGGGAGACACTGCTCTTCCGTAACCAGACTGCCCACGATCGGGGAACTTGTAAATGCACCGTTCGGGGTATGTCACTAACCATGCACCCCGGGTCCAGAGAACAATTGCAGGCCGCCGCCAGAAACGGAATCAGAAATTCGATGAATCCGGCCGCTTCGGGGTTGCCCGAACCGACTGATTTCGTTGCACATCGGCGCGAGCTTCTCTCCTGCCGATCCCGCTTTTGTGCTATTCGGCCTTTTGCCTGGCTCTGCGCTTTTCTGCCCACCCCTCGATGTTCACCTGCTTGCTCCGCCCAATCGCCAGGCTGCCCGCTGGAACATCCTTCGTAATGCACGATCCAGCTCCCACGTATGCGCCGTCTTCGAGCTTGAGCGGCGCCACCAGGGTCGAATCACTGCCCACGAACACTCCCTTGCCGATCGTCGTCCGGTGCTTGTGCACGCCGTCGTAATTGCACGTGATCACCCCGGCTCCGATGTTCGAGCCCTCGCCCACATCCGAGTCGCCCAGGTAAGCCAGGTGGTTAGCCTTGGCTCCCTTGCCTACCCTGGACTTCTTCGTCTCGACAAAGTTGCCGATGTGCGCCTCTTCGCCGATCTCGCTGCCCGGGCGCAGATGCGCAAACGGGCCGATCTTCGCCCCGGATTCGACGGTGCTCTCCGACAGCACGCAGCTCTGCCGGATCAGCACGTTGTCGCCGATCGTGCAGTTCTCAACCACTGAGAAGGATCGGATATGGCAGTTCGCTCCAATCCGCGTCTTCCCCAGCAGCTGCACATACGGCTCGATCACGGTCCCCGCAGCCACCGTGACTTCCGCATCGATGACGCACGTCTCCGAGCGCCAGATGATTACTCCTGCTTCCATAAGGCGCCGCACCGCTTTGTTCTGCGCCGCCACCTGGTGCGCAACCTTACCGAGAATACTGACCGGCCCTTTCGCTAGACGAGCCATCGCCGAAACCACTCCTGCATCGATTTTTACTGCTGCGCTTCCCCGCCCTGCGCGCCCGTCGGCGCTCCAGGGATGCTGATATCGATCGTCTTAACCGGCCCCAGGCTCAGCGCATCAAGCCCCGGCTTGATCTCCGGCCCATTGCCAACCACCAGGATCGCCAGCTGGTCGGGATGAATGTACTTCTTCGCGGCAGCGGTCAAATCCGCCACCGTCACCTTCTTGAGCGCAGCCTCGTACGACTCAAGATAATCGGCCGGATAGCCGAAGAACTCCAGCCGCTCCCGCTCCTCGAGCACCTTCTCCGGCGTGTCGTACCGGAACAGGAACGTGTTCAGAATGTCGTCCTTCGATCTCTTCAGCTCCTCTTCCGTAAACGGCTGCTTGTTCAGCCCCGCAATCTCGTCCATCGCCGCCTTCGTCGCATCCACCGTTGATGCGCTCTTGGTCAGCACTTCAACGTCGAACGACGCCGGATGATCGTACGAGAAACCAACCCCGCCGCCCACCGCGTACGCAAGCCCCAGCTTCGTCCGCACCGTCTGGAAGAGCCTGCTCGCGAATCCGCCGCCGAGAATGTCGTTCATCACCGCAAGCGACGGCACATCCGGATTGCGCCTGTCCGTGCCCAGCCCCACGATCTGCACATTGGACTGGTTCACGTCCTGCTTGTCGATAAAGTACACAGCCTGCTTCGGCGCGTCGAAGTTATCGTGCCGCGCCGGCATCGCCTTTGTCTGCGGCAGCCCTTCGAAGGCCGCCCGCAGCTTCGCCTCCATCGCCGCCGGATCGAAGTCCCCGCTCACGCCCACGATCAGCTTGTTCCCGATGGTCTTGTCGTGCCACGCCTGCAGATCGGCCACCGTCACCGCGCCCACAGTCTTCAGCTCCGGCTGCCGCGTGTAGGGGCTGTTCGCTCCATACACCAGCTTCGCGGCTTCGCGCTCGGCAATCTGGCTCTCGTCGTCGTTCCGCCGGACGATCCCCGTTGCCTCCTGCTGCTGCGCCAGCTGCAGTTTCTGCGGATCGAATTTTGGATGAAGAAACAAGTCCAAGGCCAATGAAAAAACCTGGTCGGCGTCACCCTTCAGCGAATCCCACGAGAGCGACGTCGAGTCCACGCCGCCCGCGGTCTCAATGTGGGCGGCCTTTGACTCGAGCAAATCGTCCATCGCGTCGCCGTCCATCTTTGCCGTGCCGCTCGTGCGCCAGGTCTGCCCGTAGAGGTCCACCAGACCAGCCTTCCCCGCATCCGCATCGCGCTCGCCGCCGGGAATCAGCACCGACCCGTACACAAACGGCAGCTCATGATCCTCCTGCAAAAAAATCACGATCCCGTTCTTCAATTCAATCCGCTTCGGCTGCTGCGGCTTGAACTCCTTCAGCGGCGGAATCGGAATCTTCTCCCACGGCCGCGCCTGTTGGTCCACCACTTCCGGAGGCGCCGTCTTCTGTGCCTTCGCCCCCGGCATCATGAAGGCCACCGCACACACTCCGCAAAATACCGCCGAAACCCACGAGGCGCGCCAAATGAACCGATCCCTGATCCCTGATCCCTGATCCCTGTCCTTCATTGCGCACCTCCCGCGGAAGCCTGCGCCTTCCCCGGCTCCTTCGGCGCTTCTGTCTCGATCCATGCCTCGGTCCGGTTGCTCGGAACAAACACCTGGTTCGCCACCCTGCGAATATCCGCCTTCGTCACCTTATCCACCCGGTCAAGATCCTTGAACAGCTCCCGCCAGTCCCCATACCGCGTCTGGTACTCGGCCAGCGCGTTCGCCAGTCCCTGGTTGTCTGCGAGGCCGCGCAGCAAGTCGGCCCGCGTACGCGTCTTGAACATCGCCAGCTCTTCGTCGCTCACGTCCGCGGTCCTCAGCTTGTCGATCTCCTTGTGAATCGCTGCCGCCATCTCCTGCGGCGTATGCCCCGGCAGTGGAACCGCGTAGAAAGCAAACAGCCCCGGAAACTTGTCTCCCGGATAGGGACTGAACCCCTCCGCCTCCGCCGCGATCTGCTGGTCGCGCACCAGGCTGCGGTAGAGCCGCGACACCCGCCCGTTCGACATGATGTCCGAGATCGCGTCATACACCGCGTCATCCGGATCCTTGTAGTTCGGGCGGTGGTAGCCCTCGATGTAGAACGGCTGCGTCTGTTCGCGGACAACAACTGTCTTCTCCGCAAACTGCTTCGGCTCCACGGTCGTCATCTTCAGCGGCTTCGGCCCCGCCGGCACTCGGCCGAAGTACTTCTCGAGCATTGGCATTGCCTTCGCCGCGTCGATGTCGCCGGCCACCGCCACCACAAGGTTCGACCCGACATAGTAGGCGCGGTGAAAATCCATCGCCTCAGTCGCCGTGATCTGGCTTACTTCGCTCGGCCACCCGATCCCGCTCCGCCCATAGGGATGGGCAACGTAAGCCGTTGCCAGGAACTGCTCGAGCAGCCTCCCGATGGGGTTTGAGTCCGTGCGCATGCGGCGCTCTTCCATCACCACATCGCGCTCCTTGTAGAACTCCCGTGGCACCGTCTCCGCCAGCCGCGAGCTCTCAAGCCACGCCCACAGCTCCAGCCGGTTCTCCGGCATCGACCAGAAGTACTGCGTATCGTCGAGGCCCGTCTCAGCATTCAGCCCCTCGGCTCCGTTGCGCTCCGCCACCTCCGTAAACTGGTTCGGGACCACGTACTTCTCGGCATCGGTCTGCGCCTTCTTGAACGCGGACTGCAACTCCTTCACCTTTTCCGAATCCGGCCCCATCGGGTTGCGCAGCTCGTCTTCGTACGCGTTGTTGGCGTCTTCCACCTTCTGGAGCGCCACTTTCTCGTCCGCCCAATCCTTCGTCCCGATCTCCGTAGTCCCCTTGAACGCAAGGTGCTCGAACATGTGCGCCAGGCCGCTCTCGCCCCACGGGTCGTTCACGTCGCCCGCGTCCACGAAGGTGTCGTAGCTGAACACCGGAGCCTCGGGCCGGTTGCAGATAATGATGGTCAGCCCGTTTGGCAGCACCTTTGTCGTGATCTTCTGCTCGAAGCTCTTCAGGTCCTGCGCGCGCGCGAGCCCGCACGAGACGGCCAGCAACAACCCAATCGAAACGCCGATGCGGGGGAAGACTCGGTTGCCCATTCCAACTCCTTCGTCCTGCACTTAAAAGTTATCTCATCGGCCCTGTTTCCTTCACGCCGCGCCCGCACCTGCGCCGATAAACTGCAGGTGCATGACGAACCCCGTCGATCTCCATTCCGCGCGCCTGATCCTCCGCCTCTGGCGCGCCTCCGACCGCGAGCCCTTCGCGCAGATGAACGCCGACCCCCGCGTCATGCAGCACTACCCTTCCCTGCTCACAAGCGACCAATCCGACGCCCTCGTCGACCGCATCGAAGCCCACTTTGCCCGCCACGGCTTTGGCCTCTGGGCCGCCGAACTCCGCGACACGGGCGAATTCATCGGCTACATCGGCCTCTCCGTTCCAACCTTCACCGCGCACTTCACTTCGACCGAAAATCCAGCGGTCGAAATCGGCTGGCGCCTGGCCGCCGAACACTGGGGACACGGCCTCGCCACCGAAGGCGCGCAGGCCATTCTCGTCCACGCATTCACCGTCCTCAACCTCGACGAAATCGTCTCGTTCACCACCCCCGGAAACATCGCCTCCCGCCGCGTCATGGAAAAACTCGGCATGACCCGCAACCCCGCCGAAGACTTCGACCACCCCAATCTCCCCGAGTCCCATCCCCTCCGCCGCCACGTGCTCTACCGCATCACCCGGCCGGTTTGTTCTTGATGACGAGCTTCAATTTTGTCCCGTTCGGGAAATTCTTCGTCTGTTGGAAGATATCCGCGAGGAAGGAATAGTGCTCGGCAAGATCAATGGGTGCGATATTGCTCACCTCGTACTTTCCGCTCAGCAATGGAGGGATCTTGAACCCGTAGCATTGATTCGCCGAGATTGTTATTCCTGCTGCCCTGCATTCATCGACGAGACTGATCATCAGCCAGTCCTCAGCATTGTCCCCGGCATCGATCAGCTCACAAAACTGCTCGCGGCTCTCAGCGATCTTTTCAATCGTTCCATGACCCACATCAAGCAGGTGAATCGAACCGTCCTCGAAGGCCAGGATCAGATCACCGATGCGGTTGACGAACCAGATGGTGAATGTCGAAGGCAAAACCTCTACCCAATCTTCCAGCAGAGCATTCCAGTCCTTGTCGGTCTGGTCGATCAGATAGTCATTGACATCCATGCGTCGATCCTACGCTGCTGTTCACTCCCGCCTGTCTTTACTGCTACCCTTCACCACAGCGCGACCACGTTCGAATCGCGCCCATTGAGGTCCCATGAGCACCGTTGCCCAGCCTCCTGCTCCCATCCTCAATTTCAACGCCCAGCCGATGCTCATCCGCCGCGCCGCCGTGCTCGGCGCCGGAACGATGGGCTCGCGCATCGCTGCGCACCTCGCCAACGCCGGCATCCCCTCGCTGCTCCTCGACCTCGTCCCCGAAGGCGAAGCCAACCGCAATCGCCTCGCCCTCGCAGCGCTCGACGCACTCGCCAAATCGAAACCCGCCGCGCTCTTCGACCCAACCTTCGTCTCGCGCATCACCCCCGGCAACTTCGAAGACGACCTGCCCAAACTCCGTGACTGCGACTGGGTCATCGAAGTAGTCGCCGAGAACCTGCCCATCAAGCACGCGCTTCTCAACCGCGTCGCGCCGCACCTCACCCCCAACGCCATCCTCACGACAAACACGTCAGGCCTCCCGATCCACCAGATCGCCACCACTCTTCCCGAGGCGATCAAGAAACGATTTTTTGGAACGCACTTTTTCAACCCCCCGCGCTACATGCAGCTCCTCGAGCTCATCCCGCTCCCCGAAACCGACCCCGCGCTGCTCTCCGCCTTCGCCGCATTCGCCGACCGCCTCCTCGGCAAGCAGATCGTCCTCTCGAACGACACGCCCAACTTCATCGCCAACCGCATCGGCGTCACCGTCATGTTCACCGCCGCCACGCTCATGCTCGAGCAGGGCCTCACCATCGAAGAAGCCGACGCGCTCACCGGACAGGCCATCGGCTGGCCCCGCACCGGCACCTTCCGCCTCGCCGACATGGTCGGCATCGACGTCCTCGCCCACGTCGCCGCGAACTATCCCGGCGGCGCGCCCATCGGCAGCTTCGCCGCCACCCTCCGCGAGATCGTCAAGCGCAACTGGCTCGGCGACAAATCAAAGCAAGGCTTCTACAAGAAAACCCGCAACCCCGACGGCTCCGAATCCCGTGAAGTCCTCGATCTCAAGACCCTCGACTACCGCCCGCTCAAAAAGGCCGCCATCCCCTCGCTCGACATGGCGAAGAACGCCGCCACGCTCAAGGAGCGCCTCCGCATCCTTCTCGCCAACGATCCCGCCCGCGACAAGGCCGCCGCGTTCCTCTGGCCTCTCCTCTCCACGCTCTGGAACTTCGCCGCCGAGCGCATCGGCGAGGCCGCCCACGACGCGCCCTCCATCGACCGCGCCATGCGCGCCGGCTTCAACTGGGAGCTCGGCCCCTTTGAGATGTGGGACGCAGCCGGCGTGCGCGAAACCGTCGACCGCATGTCCGCGCTCAACCTTCCCGTCAGCCCCGCCGCACGCGCCCTCCTCGACTCCGGCAGCCACACCTGGTACGCGCCCGATGGCCCGCACTGCTTCAGCCCCGCCACCGGCGCGTGGGAGCTCATCCCCCGCCAGCCCGGCCACGCCCGCGTAGCCGACTACCGGCGCGGCCGCCGCCCCGTCGGCTCCTGCATCGTCCGTTCCAACTCCGGCGCATCGCTTATCGACATCGGCGACAACATCGCCTGCATCGAGCTGCACTCGCTCAAAAACGCCATCGGCGGCGACGTCGTCGCGCTTGTCTCCTCCGTTCTCAAGCCCGGCTCCGACTCCGTCCGCGACTTCTCGGGCTTCGTCCTCTCCGGCGACCGCGAACACTTCAGCGTCGGCGCCAACCTTATGCAGCTCCTACTCGCCGCGCAGGAGGGCGAGTGGGACGAAGTCAACGGCGCGATCCGCCAGTTCCAGCAGATGACCGCGCTCATCAAGTTCTGCCCCCGCCCCGTCGTCGTCGCCCCCTTCGGCATGACCCTCGGCGGAGGCGCCGAAATGTGCCTCCACGCCGCGCGCCGCCAGCCCCACGCCGAAACCTACATCGGCCTCGTCGAAGCCGGAGTCGGACTCATCCCCGGCGGCGGCGGAACCAAGGAAATGTTGCTCCGCGCCGTCGACGCCGCTGCCGCCGTCGCCCCGCCCGACCCCAAAGCCCCGCCGTCCATGTTCGCTCAGTCCGCCGAAATGCTCTCCGCCCTCAAGCGCTCCCTCGAAACCATCGCCATGGCCAAAGTCTCCACATCGGCCGTCGAAGCCCGTTCCATAGGCCTGCTCGCTCCCGCCGACCGCATCACCATGAACCGCGAGCGCCTCCTCATGGACGCGAAATCCCAGGTCCTGGCAATGGTCGAATCCGGCTACTCCGCTCCCGTCCCGCGCGCACAGATCCCCGCGCCCGGCCTCGCCGCCCTGGCCACGATGGAGGCCGGAATCTTCATGATGGGCGAAGCTGGATTTGCGAGCGAACACGACATGAAGGTCGCGCGCTGGGCCGCATACATCCTCGCCGGCGGACGCGTCACCGCCGGCTCGCTCGTCACCGAGCAATACCTCCTCGACCTCGAGCGCGAAGCCTTCCTGAGCCTCTGCGGCGAGCGCAAAACCCAGGAGCGAATCGCCTTCACCCTCAAAACGGGCAAACCACTCCGCAACTAGCGATGCTCCCAGAAGAGCCGATTCAAAAGCGGCGTCTTGCCGAATCTCCGCTTATGCGAATCCTCCAATGTCTCGGAAGAAATCTCGCGAAATGGCTGAATATCGCGCCGTAGGCGCAGCGTTCGTTAGCCCCGCGCTTCAGCGTGGGGACGACGGCCGATTGAGGATTCGAGTCCCGTAGGGACGGCGGACACGGAACCATCCTTCAGACGACTCACTTTTCGAGGGAGCGAGCCCGGAGGACGAGTCGAAGGAACTGCATTTCGGGACGGCGGCGTATGATGTGGCCGATGATCGAAGAAGCGCATCGGCCTCTGCTTATCCGAACCAAGCGCGGGGCCCTCATCGCCCTCGGAATCGCGATCTTGCTTACCCTCAGAAACCTCGTCGCTCTCTATCAGCGTCTTCCAGGCCACGAAGGATGGTTCACGCGCTATCCACTTCCACCCACGACCTTTTCCCGCTTCACGGACTTTTTTGCAGCGGCGCTGTTCGCTTGGCCACTCACATCCGTGTTGCGTCGCGCACGAGCTGCAGAACGTTTGTTCCTCGGCCTCTGGCTCGCAATAGTGGTTTTAGCTCCTGTTCGCGACCTCAACTCGCCTGCGCTGGCCCGAATCTATGAATGGGTCCGAATTGCCATCGATTTCGCTCTCATTCCCGTTGCGTCGTGGATGTACCGAACCCTGCCAGAGCGCGCCACGGACGAAGAGCCCCAGCCTCCGGATGAATTGCCGCATCCGAGCTAGAATTGCTCCTAAGTCTCCATGCCATCCACCGGCCGCAGAACGTCCACTCTTCTTCTGCTCATATTCGCCATCGCCTCCGCATCCGCCCAGCAACCGGATCTTGTTTAGAAACAGCTCTCGCCATGTTTGAATCTCGTATGAACGCCGCAAGTCCCAATGAACGAGTTCATATTGAGCCCCGTTGAGCACCGCACCGCATCCGCGCTGCGCCGTGTGCTGCAATGACTTCGCTCCTGAGCTGGGCTGACGCCTTCGAAGCCGGCCCTTCCATCTGCGGCGGCAAGGGCTACAACCTCGCGCGCCTGGCACGCTATGGCTTTCGCGTTCCGCGCGGCGGCGTGCTGCCCGTCGGCGCATCGATCTCGGAGATCGAATGCGGCCTCAGGCAATTGGGCCTGGACGACGCAAGTGTCGCAGTCCGCTCCAGCGCCACAGCCGAAGACTCCGCACGGGCATCGTTTGCCGGAATCCATCGGAGCTACCTGAACGTGCTCGGCGTCGAGGCAGTCAAGCGCGCGGCTCAGGACTGTATCGATTCCCTCGAAACGCCGGAGGCCCAAAGCTATCGCCGCCGGATGGGCATCGCCGACGAAGATGTTCGCTGCGCCCTGGTCATCTGCGAAATGGTCAATGCCCTCTGCGCGGGCGTCGCCTTTTCCTGCGATCCGGCCAGCGGCCGCCGCGATCTTATCCTGATCGACGCCGCCGAGGGCCTGGGCGACCGCCTGGTGCAGGGCACAGTCAATCCCGTGCGCATGGTCTGGCGCAGATCTTGCCATCAGCTTTTGCGCGAAAGCGCCCCGCTCCCCAACGGCCTGTTGCCTCCGCAGCGTGAAGAGGAACTCGCGCACCTCGTCGATCGCATACAGTGGGCGCTGGGCGAGGGCGCAAACCCTCAGGACATCGAATGGGCGTACGACGGCGAGCGCATCTGGATCCTCCAGGCGCGGCCCGTAACAGCCCTGCCTCGCGCCGGATGGCCCGAGACGGCATCGCTGCCCTGCTACTGGTCCACCGCCAACCTCAAGGACAACCTGCCCGGAGTCCCCGGAGAACTCTCCTGGAGTTCGCTCTGCAACAGCGTTCCGCTGGCGCTTTACGCGTCGCAGCGTGCGGCCGGCTACGAGATCCCCCCGGGAATCGAAATCGTCCGACGCTTTCACGGTCGCGCCTACTTCGATCTCACCGCGATGCAGTGGGCGTTTTACGATGCCTTCGGAATCGCGCCGGCCGAAACCGTGAATGCCATCGGCGGATCCCAGCCGGTGATTCCCGTCCCGCCCGATCCGCTCGCCGGGCCGAAGGGCCGGCGGCGCCGCCTCGCCGGCCTGCGCCTGTTGCCGCGGCTCTGGGCAAGTCGCGGAACGGGGCGCGAGGCCCTCAAGCTTGCTCTCGCATACGCGCGCCGCCTCAGGTCAATCGACTGGACCCTCGCTTCGCGCGACGATCTCAGAGTGGCGCTGGAACAAATCGGAGAATTGCAGCTCCATCGCCTCGACGTCGCAGGAATTGCCAACATCGGTGCGGGGCCGTGGCGCCTGGCGCTCGATGCACTGGTACGCGACGGCAGCCTGGTCGCCCGGCTGCAGGCGGGCGCCGGAGGAGTTGCCACAGCGGAGACAGGCTATCGCCTCAACGACGTGGCCGAGGGCAACGCCTCGCTCGACGAGTTTCTTGACGAGTTCGGCCATCACGCCGTGCACGAGGCCGAGTTCCTTAATCCGCGCTGGGCAGAGGACCCCTCGTGGATCCTCGAACAACTGGAGATCATGCGCGCAAATCCGCAGAAGGGACGCACGCGCGACGGCGCCGCGGCAATTCGCCTCCAGGCCAAACAGGAATTGAAACAGCGATTCGGCTGGCGCGCGCCGTTCCTGCTTTGGCTCGTGCGCAGGCTCTGCGTCGCCACGGCCGAGCGCGAAGCCGCAAAATCGGCCCTTGTCTGCCTCATGCTGCCGATGCGCCGCATCGTATTGGAGATCGGCCGACGCCTCGCCGCAGAGGGCAAGCTCGATGCCCCGGAGCAGGCCCTGCACTTCGCCTTCATTGACGTCAACTGCTGGCTCGGGGGCTACTGGAATGGCGAAGGCGCCCGCGATCTCGCCGCGGACCGCATCGCCCGGCGCGAATCCTGGCTCGCGGAAGCTGCTCCCGATCTCATCACCGAAGAGCCCGATGGCCGAATTGCCGCATCGGCGCAATCCGCTCCGGCCGTCCCGGGCAGTGAGTGGGTTGGTCTGGGAGTATCGCCCGGCAGGGCCGCGGGCATTGCGCGAATCCTCCGCGATCCCGCCGCCTCCGGCAGCCTGCAGTTCGGAGATGTTCTTGTCGCACCCTGCACAGACCCCGGCTGGACTCCCCTGTTGCAGCGTGCCGCGGCAATCGTCGTTGAGACAGGAGGATTCCTGAGCCACGGTTCCATCGTGGCCCGCGAGTTTGGAATCCCCGCCGTAGCCAACGTCCCGGGAATTCTCGCGGTGCTGCGCGACGGAGAACGGATCGAAGTGGATGGGTCGACTGGGCGCATCGTGCGCCTGAACTCCAGCGACAGCCCCGATCGCCCAACACCGGCAACTGCCGCCTTAACCCCCGAAGGTTGATGGCTCAAGAGTAAAATTGCTCCCAAGCCCCATGACGAACCACACTGCCCGCGGATCGAGCATCGCCCTATGTCTTTTGCTCGCCGCCGTCGCCTGCGCGCAGGATTTCAATCCGGAACATCTCGTTACCACCGGCCAGGTCACAGTCGACGGCCGCGAGGTCCCCTACGAAGTCCGCCACCTTCCCCCCGCATCCTTCCCCGACCTGCCCGACGCAATCGCCGGCGCCCTCACCCAGCGCAACTGCCTCATCCCCCAGACCTACGCCGCCCACCAGCCCGAGAACGTCATCCACGGCAGCTTCCAGCGCCCCGGTTCCGATGACTGGGCCATGCTCTGCTCGAGAAACGGCGAAGTCTCGCTGCTCGTCTTCTTCTCCTCCAACCCCGCGCATCCCATGACCGTCGCATCCGCGCCCGAGACGAAACGCCTCCAGGTCCATCCATCTACAACCGTCCTCGGCTTCAACTGGGGCATAGATGCCGCCACCCCCGACACAGTCCACGACGCGCAGGTCGGCCTCACGCCGCGCCCGCGCCCCCTCGACCACGACGCCCTCGCCGACTCCGTAGTCGACCACGCCACCGCCTACCGCTACTACTCCCACGACAGATGGTCGGTCCTGGCAACATCGCAATGATCCGCCCAACCGATCGCGCACTTGCATTCATCCCGAATCGGCCAAAGGCGCCCGGGCATCTTAACAACAGCCAGTAGCGGGGCATTTCTGTCCCTATGTCCCTATGTCCCTATGTCCCTATGTCCCTGCTCCGAAGGAGCCGTAATGCCTGAAGCCGTCCTCGTCTCCTCCGTCCGCACCCCCGTAGGCCGCGCCCCCAAAGGCGCCCTCGCCACCACGCGCCCCGACGATCTCGCCTCCATCGCCATCAACGGCGCGCTGGCCCGAGTTCCCCAGCTCGACAAGCGCGAGATCGAAGACGTGATCCTCGGTTGCGCGCAGCCCGAAGGCGAAGCCGGCTTCAATATGGCGCGATTCGCCGCCATCCGCGCAGGCCTTCCCATCGAAGTCCCCGGCGTCACCGTGAACCGCCTCTGCTCCTCCGGCCTCGAGGCCATCGCCCTCGCCGACATGCGCATCCGCACCGGCGGCGACAAGGTTGTCATCGCGGGCGGCGCCGAATCCATGAGCCTCATCCCCATGGGCGGCACGAAGCCAAGCCCGAATCCTTGGCTCGCCGAACACTACCCGGCATCGCTCCTCACCATGGGCCTTACCGCCGAACGCGTCGCAAAGCACTACGACGTCAGCCGCGACGACCAGGACTCTTTCGCCCTCAACAGCCATCGCAAAGCAATCGCCGCGCAGCAATCCGGCAAATTCGCGCACGAGCTCATTTCCGTGCCGATAACGACGTCAACTCCCACCGACAAAGCCGGCAAGCCGAAGATCACTGAATCCACTTTCGCCGCCGACGAAGGCCCCCGCGCCGACACCTCCGCCGAAGCGCTCTCGAAGCTCAAGCCCGTCTTCCACGCCCAGGGAACCGTAACCGCCGGCAATTCCTCGCAAACCTCCGACGGCGCCGCCGCCACCGTGCTAATGGACTCCGCCCGCGCCCGCGAGCTCGGCATCGAGCCGCTCGCCCGCCTCGTCGCCTACGCCGCCACGGGCTGCCTGCCGGAAGAGATGGGCATCGGCCCCATCCACGCCATCCCCAAAGCCCTCAGGATCGCCGGCCTCACCCTCGCCGACATCGACGTCATCGAGCTCAACGAAGCCTTCGCCGCCCAGTCCCTCGCCGTCATCCGCACATTGGGCCTCGACCCCGATCGCGTCAACGTCAACGGCGGCGCCATCGCCCTCGGCCATCCCCTCGGCTGCACGGGCGCCAAGCTCACCGCCACCCTGCTCGGCGAAATGCAGCGCCGCAACGCGCGCTACGGCATGGTAACGATGTGCGTAGGCGGAGGCATGGGCGCGGCGGGCATCTTCGAGCGTTTAACCTGATCCGCAGGAAGGTCGCTTCCATTCCTGAGGTACCGCATGAACCCGACAGGGAAGATCATCTCGCTCGTCTATGCTCTGATTCTTCTCGGAGGCGCCTTTTCTGCCGTATTTGACGTCTGGGGTTTCGCATTCGCGATCGGCGACGGAGGAGGACAACCCGGCCCAGCGATGAGTGTTCTACTGATCGCCACCCTCCTGGGCGGCGCGGGCCTGGCGATATCCGCGCTTGGATCGTGGACCCGATGGCCGGCCGTCGGCCTCATCGCCTTCGTCAGCGCGCTTCTCGTGCTCCCGGCGGCCGCCCTTTTCGCCTGGGCGAACGGGCACGCGCTATGGTGGAACACACGCACTGGAGCGTGGCGCTCCCCACTTTGGGAGTGGGGACTAACTTTCTTGCCGCCATTTCTCGGCCTGCTCGCTATCGTGTTTTCGTGGCTCCGGTTTCGGCGTTTCTCAAAGCCCGCCGGCGGCGGCACGGGAGCCGCAGGAATCTTCGAGCGCCTCAACTAGACTCTTCTTTCGAGCCAGTCTGAATTGGCCCCGCTTTTCCCGTGAGGAGACCGCATGAACCTCGCCCCGCCCGAGCCCGCTCTTTCCTCCGCCGACATGCTTGCCCGCGCCGAAGCTTTGCGCCCCGCCCTCCGCGAGCGCCAGCAGGCTTGCGAGCAGCACCGCCGCATCGTCGACGAAACTCACCGCGACTTCCTCGCCGCCGGCTTCTACCGTGTTCTGCAGCCGCGCGCATTCGGCGGATACGAATTCTCCATGACCGACTTCGCGCGCCTCATCGCCGAAGTGTCGCGCGGCTGCATCGACACCGGCTGGGTGCTCTCCCTCATCGCCAGTCAGCCGCCGCTGATGTGCTCGTTTCCAATCCAGGGTCAGCGCGAGGCCTATGGTCCCGATGGCGATTTCCGCGCCGCCAACGTCCTCATCCCGCGCGGCTCGGCCATCCCCTGCGACGGCGGCTTCCGCGTGCAGGGCGCGTGGGACTATTGCTCCGGCTGCCACTTGACCACGCACCTCCTCGCCCGCGTGTTCCTGCGCGAATCACCCGACTCGCCGCCCAAAGGCCTCGCCTATGTCCTGCTCGACCGCGATCACTTCGAGATCGTCGAGAACTGGGACATGATGGGCATGCAGGGCACCGGCTCGCACCGCGTCGTCGCGCGCGAAGTCACCATTCCCGCCTATCGCCTCGTCGCCGACTCCGATCCCTGGCGAGACAACCCGGAAACGGCTGAATCGCGCACCCTCTATTGCGGCGCGCCTCTGGCCGGCGGATACGCAACCTACTCCGTCGCTGTAGGCGCAGCCCGGGGCGCCCTCGACCTCTTCGACGATCTGCTCCGCAACCGGAAGTGGCTCGCGCCGCCATTCCCGCGCCGTTGCGAAATGGTCCCTGAGCAGATCATCTTCGGAGACGCCCAGGCGCTCATCGACACCGCCGAAGCCGCCCTCTACGCCCTTGCCGATCGCCTCACCCATCTCATGGAGAACGCATACCGGTCCGGCACCCCCGCTCCGGTCGGCGAACTGCGCCGCACGCATCGCGCCGGCCTTCAGTGCATCGATCTCGCCTGGCAGGCCACGGACCTGATCTTCCGCGCCAGCGGCACTTCGTCTGCCTCCGCCACCGGACCGATTGGGCGTGTGTTCCGCGGGCTCGCGGTGCTGCGCACCCACATCGGCGCGCAGACCGAGCCGGTCTCCATCAACGTGGCCCGCCTGCACTTCGGCCTGCAGCCCGCGGGCCCGCTCTGACCACTGAGGCCCGGCCGCGCTCGTCTCAAGGGGCAGCGCTCTTTTGTTCCTGCCCCGCCGTATCGCCAGGACTCTTCCGCAGCGCCGCGCACGTAGCCCGCAGCGTGAACTCGAGCGACTCCCGCGGAACCTTTTCGACAAACGGCCCAACCACCCATCCAAGCCCCGCCGGAATCGACCGCGTGAGCGACACCGTCTCGATCTGCATGTAGATTCCGCCGTCGCGCTCCACACAGGTCCAGTAAGTATTCAGCCTCCACAGGAACCCGTGATTCTCCGCCGGGGTGAGCGCGTGCTCGTGCGCCGTCCCCGCCCCCTCGATCTCGTCGATCTGCTTGCTTCGCGACAAGGAAAACCGGTGCTGCTCGTCGAGCCTCCCAAAAACGCCGTCATATGTCGCATCGAGAACCACCGTGAGCACATGCTTCTGCCGCGTCCGCATCATGGCCTCGATACGGTCGCCATCTTCCGACAGCATGTGTGCCTCAACTACCTGTGGCGCGTAGATTCGCGGATACTCGGAGAAATTCCGCATCATGCTCTCGAAATCCGCGGCCGTAACCCCCGCCACGAACGCCGTCCCGCGCCAGTGAACCAGCATCGCCCCAGGAACCGCAGGCGCCGGGTCCGGCGTGACCTGCTCGATGATCACTTCGCCGTTGCGCAGGCGCTCCGCCGTCTGTGCAGGAACCATGACAAATGCCGAGCCGGTCCGGTGCTCGCGCCCCAGCCGCGTCTCGACCGCACGGGTGTACGTGTCAAAGCCTGCCACGGCCGCGGCGCTCGGCTGCTCGGCAAGCGCCGGAGCCGCGCACGCCGCCAGGCTCGCGAACACCATTACAATCGAACGTCCGTTCACAGGATTGCGCCGCACCATGCTTGCACTTTGACGCGGAAGGCCACCGGCGCGCAATCCGCGCCATGTCATTTCTCTGCAAATGTCCCTCAGCGGACAATGCTCCGCAATTTCGCGCCAGTAAGGCCCCCGCAGAAACACGAACAGCCGGGCTAAACCCGGCTGCCTCTTGGTCCCTTGTTCCCGAAGCCTGCCCTGAGCGAAGTCGAAGGGTCCCTCGGTCCCCGCTTTTACGCCTTGGCTGTCGAGAGCGCCTTCAGCCGCGCGTTCAGCCGGCTCTTGTACCGCGAAACCGTGTTCTTGTGGAACACGCCCTTCTGCACGCTCTTGTCGAGAGCGGAGACGGTCGTCTTGAACTGCTCCTGCGCGGCCTTGGCGTCGCCCTTCGCGAGCGCTTCGCGCAGCGAGCGCAGGCTGGTGCGCACGCGGCTGCGGTTGGCCCGGTTCTGGGCGGTGCGGGTCTCGGTCTGACGGGCGCGCTTGAGCGACGAAACGTGATTTGCCATTCCCTGTTTCCTTGATTCTGAAAGAGATGATGCGGTCCAGAATGCAGTGAGAGCCGCATCCCTCGCAATTACTTAGTTTACGGGAACCGGGCCTCTTGGTCAATGCGGGGATCCGCCTGCGCCCCGGATGCGATTCCTAGTAACACCACGCACTCGACGGTTCCTTACCAGCCACCGTCACCGTCAGCGACGCCGTCGCCCCCGCCGGCGGGCTGTTGTCGTCCCCATAACACCCCTCCGCGCCGTCGATCTCATACGTTGCCTGTGCGTTCGTAAATGTGTAAAGGCGTTTGGCACATACCCCGGTCCCTTCCGATTCGGCTGTGCCGCCCCTGATTTCGAGGTCCGGGCTCTGCACCACCGATCGTGATGCATTCCATGCCCGATACCTCAGATTCCCTTTCTCATCCGCGTCGATAACGATGCGATGTTTCGCAGTGCGGCACACCAACTGGATCCCGTTGCGCGTCTGCTTAGCAATCCCGCCCGCCGGAATTACATTCACGGACCAAACCTGCCAGCCGAACTTCCCGTATTGAACCCACACTTCCCCTGAGTCGCCGTAGGAAAGGCCCTCGTCGTATTTGCAGAAAATATCTTCAATCTTCTGATTCAGGATGGCCTTCCGCACCCGCGGCGTGAACACGTCCTGGAAATGATGCCGCAGCGATTGCCCATCGTTGATCGAATAAGTCCCTCCATCGGACTCGTTCACCCGGAGCGGGAATGTCACAAGCATCGACATCGCTATTGCATCCTGTTTGGCGATCGCCGCTCGCAGATCCGCATCAAATGCCTTGAATTCCTTTACATCACTCGCCCCATACGTCGACAAATCGCAGCCGTCGTGCAGCAATGTCGTCTGGCCGTGCCCAACCGCGCACAATACGAGCGCCAATAAGGGAAACAGAATCTTGGTCATAAGATGACCGCGATTATAGCCCGCAGCCCTGGCACCCGGTTTGCGCCAATTTTCGCAATCCATCCCTTGTTTCGCGCAAGCATGCTTCCATGCGATCCGCATGCTCGCTCCTCGTGCCGGCGGTGCTTCTGCTCTCCGTTACTGGCCCTGCCTCCCATGCCCAAACCGCAAAAATTGACCTGACCGGTGGCGTGCCACTCGTCGAAGTCAGGATCGACGGAAAAGGCCCGTTCCACTTCGTCGTCGACACCGGAACGAACTGCGGTGCGATTGTCTCGCCCCGGTTGGCAAAGCGGCTCGGCCTGTCGTCCGAAGGCCACGCGCAGATCACAGACCTGGGCGGCCGCGCAACCCACACGCTGGACGAAGTTTCGCTCGATACCGTCTCCCTGGACGGGATTGAGTTCCACTCCGTCAGCGCCGTCGTTACGGACCTGCCCGACGGCGACGCAGTCTTCGACGGCATCCTCGGATTCCGCTTGTTCCGTGGACGCCTGCTGACCCTCGACTACCCGCACCACAGGCTGCGCGTAAGCGATGGCGTCCTCGCGGGCAGCCGAAACCACGACGTAGTGCCGATGACGATGCCGGGCGGCATCCCGGTGGTAGACCTCGCGGCGGGCGGCACAACGATCCAGGCGGCGGTCGATTCCGGCGGTCTCGGTTTAAGCGTGCCCGCATCCGTGGCGCAAGCGCTCAGGTTTTCGGGCTCCGAGACCATTGCCCTTGGAAAGACCCAGGTGAGCGACTTTACGCTCGCCGGGGGAGTGCTGGCTGGTTCGATCGGTCTCGACGGCCACCGCTTCGAAAGTCCCTTCGTCGAGGTAAACCCAGTCTTTCCTATCGCTGACCTGGGCTCCCGCGCCATGGCGGACTTTGCCGTTACCTTCGACCAGACGAGCATGCTGATCGAGTTCTCATCGGGGCGGACCGTTCACCGGCTCGTAAAGCCATCCCGTCCCGGCGCCCCGCCTGAGGAGGAGCTTATCGGCGTGGTCTACGTAAAACAGACCTACGACTGATTCCCGAGTGGCCCTGTTTCCTGTTTGTATCTGGAACCACCACAGTCACCTTTTTGCGAATCTTTCACGCCGGTGGGATTGACGCCGGAAAACAACTCGGGCTACTCTCTACCGCAGATACTCTTACTTGGTCGCTATCGCCAACCCGAAGTTTCGCAAGGCGCCCACGAGCAACCGCTCCGAAGCGGCCTCCGCGAAACAAAATCCACTCCAAATCAGAACCCTGCCGGCGCACGGCTCCTCTGCGCCTTTGTCGCGCACCGCACTGTCTGACGCCGCCGCCAATCCTGCCGCATCCAAACTTACAGCCCTTTTGTTCGCGCTCGTTCCTGTCGATAGAACCAGAAGGGAACATCGGAAGGGCATGGAACGTTCCACCTTAACTAGAAGCCCTGGAGGCTGCCGAAAACTTTGAAGATCGCTCTGGAGATCACGCCAAACCTTGAGCCCCTTTTCGGGACCCGCGATGAAAACCTCAGGTTGATGGAAGATTCACTTGGCGTCCGGATCGATCTCCGCTCCGACGCCGTGCACGTGGAAGGGCCGGAAGACAGCGTCAACCGCGTCCGCGTCGTGTTCCAGGACTTCGAATCCCTCCGCCGCCAGGGCGTGCACCCCCACAACGGTGAGCTCAACGGCATGCTGCGCCTCGTCGTAGCCGACCCTACCATCACCCTGCGCTCCGTCGCCGACAGCGGCAAGGCGCGCTCCGCCGGCATCAAGCGCATGGTGCAGCCGCGCTCCATCAACCAGCGCAAATACGTCGAAGCCATCGAGCAGCACGACATGGTCTTCGGCGTCGGCCCCGCCGGAACGGGCAAGACCTACCTCGCCGTGGCCATGGCCGTCGCCGCCATGAACGCCAAGAAGGTCAGCCGCATCGTCCTCGTCCGCCCCGCCGTCGAAGCCGGCGAAAAACTCGGCTTCCTCCCCGGCTCGCTCCAGGAGAAAGTCGATCCCTACCTGAGGCCGCTCTACGACGCCCTCTACGATCTTCTTGATCCGGAGAAGGTCGACAAGATGCTCGAGAAGAACGTCATCGAGGTCGCCCCGCTCGCCTTCATGCGCGGCCGCACCCTCAACGACGCCTTCATCATCATGGACGAGGCCCAGAACACCACCATCGAACAGATGAAGATGTTCCTCACCCGCATGGGCAACAACGCCAAGGTCGTCGTCACCGGCGACATCACGCAGATCGACCTGCCCAACCCGCGCAAATCCGGCCTCCTCGACGCGATCAACGTCCTCGAAGGAGTCGAAGGCATCCGATTCTGCCACTTCGAAGACTCCGACGTCGTGCGCCACGCCCTCGTCCAGCGCATCGTCCGCGCCTACGCCGCCGCCGAGCCGCAGCAGCAGGAACTCCCGCTCTCGATCGGCGAAACAATCGACGCCCCCGCCGGCGAACGCACGCCGCAGCACGCCGTCAAGCCGCAGTAATCGAATTCAACGGCGGAGCGCCGCACCCGCGGCTCCGCCCGTTTCTCGAAGCGTCAGCGCATTCCGGCAATTGCAGCCAGCCTCTTCAATATGACCGGTACGCGCCCCTCATCCAGCACGTATCCCGGGAGCACGTCAAGAAAGCTGCTCGTTCCAAGGAGATCTCCGCAAGCCTGGGCAAGATAGGCCCTGATCTCATTGGGTGCCCGTTCAATCTCCTCCAGAATGGATTCCCGCCCATCGACCACAGCCACAAAATCCTCCAGGTCACGGCTTGCCAGGTAATCCCCGTGGCCGCGCCCTCGAAAGGCTTCCATCTTGGTGCCAAGGAAAAAAGGCGCAGCGATCACCCGGATCGATTTGCCCATTGCCAGGCGCACTAGGACCGCGTTCGCCAGCGCGCCGCGGTACCAGCGATTCGTATAGCCAAGCACTCTTTCGTCAAGGGGCAAAACGTCTAGGATCAGATCTCCCTTGTGCCACCGGCACGCGATCGGATCGTGTCCTGCGTCCTCGGAGAAGTGTTCGCTGCGCAGGCGTTCAGAAAACGCGATGTAATCCACGTAGGTCAGGATTTCGGCGATCACGTCGACGTCGCGCGTAGGCCGGATCGGCGCCGCCGCCGGATCGTCGATTAACAAACCCAGCGTTGCACCTCCCACAAACACAACGTCCTCGATCAGCGGCCCCAGTTTTTGCGCGGCCTCCTCAAGCATTTGCAGGTTCGGATCAGGCATTCAGAGTCCTTCGCAGATAGTCGGCGGCTAGTCCGCGCTCGCGCGTTCTGCCATCCCGAATGGCATCGCAAACAGCCAGCAGTTCGTAGAGTTTTGCGTCCGCCAGCGCAGCTTGTGGAGCCGCCTTGTAAAGCGGACTCAAGGAGATGCCGCGCACCGTGCCCCCCGCATGCGGCCATACCGGGGGCGGCTCACCCCGATCGACAACATGCTCCTTCAACGGCGCTGCGGCGATCGATGTCGGAAGGCCCCGCACGAGTCCGCCTTTCTCCGCCGGAAAGACATACCTCATCCCATGGATCAGGAATTCCAATAACGCAGGCCGATTGACTCGCTTCTCAAGATCGGACCAGTAGAGGAGACCCGAACCTTGACAGCGGCGCAAAGACTTCGAAATTTCAGCCGGAGAGAGATAAAGTTCGCTGGCCAGGGTCTTGGACAAGACGCGGGACCCTCTTCGGAGGGTCAGCTTCAATAGAACCGCGATATCCTGTCCAAGCATGATTGTTGCATTATGTCAAAAAAATTTACGATTTGCAAATTGCGAATCGTAAAACCGGAATCCGGAGAGCGCGAACCGATTGCGCGCAACAAAAGCGCTAAGTCAACCTCTCCGTCAAGCTGCTCGCGTAAAATAGCTCTAGACTCGAGACCGCCGCACCCGCGGCCTCAGGCACGATGATCCTCCTCGACCCAGATTTGGACCCCGACCGACGATCCACCATTCCCCGGGGCACCAACTCGCCCGAACTCCCCAAAGTCCAGCGAGACAGCCGCCCGCCCTCCCCGCGCACCCTCAACGCCTTTCTCCGCGAAGCGCAACAGGCCGTCCGCCTCAAGGGCATAGTCAGCGTCCTCCTCACCACCGACGCCGCAATCCGCACGCTCAACCGCGACTTCCGCCGCAAGAACAAGGCCACGGACGTCCTCTCCTTCCCTGCCTCCGAAGTCTCCCGCGGCGAAGTAGCCGGCGACCTCGCCATCAGCGTCGACACCGCCCGCCTCCAGGCCCGCGACCACGGCCACTCGCTCTCCACCGAGATCAAGGTCCTCATCCTGCACGGCCTGCTTCACCTCGCCGGCTACGACCACGAAAAGGACTCGGGCGTTATAGCCCGCCGCGAGCGCACCCTCCGCGCAAAACTCGCCCTCCCCCTCGGCCTCATCGAACGCACCACCAAGAACGCCTTCACTCTCAGCACCCCTGGACGCGGTCGAGGAGGGAAGCAGGTGAAAACTGCGAGCCTCGCAGGACCTCGCGCCGTAGGCTCAGAGTTTGTTAGCCCCGCGCTTCAGCGTGGGGAAAACGGTCCAGTAAAGGGTTCGAGTCCCGTAGGGACGACGCCGGGAAGAGTCGCTCGCCGGTTGCGAGGTGATTCTCAACGAAGCGAGTCGCCGCGGCGACGAGTCGAAGGACCTGCATCTCAGCGACCTTCACGGGGCCGTACGCGAATGCGATCCAAAGGCAGCCGCTCATGACCGCCGCCTCCATCGCAATCCTCCTCATCCTCGCCGTCATCGAGACGCTGGCGAGCTACATCTCCCGCGTCTACGCCGAGTTCGGCAAGATCCTCTCCCGCGAGGTCCAGGAAAACCTCGACGCATGGGAAGAACAGATCGAACCCCATCTCGGCCTCAGCCGCGACCACGCCGCCGTCTCCGCCCTCGTCGCCCAGCAGCTCGCTCTGTGCGGAATCGCTCTCGTGTTTGGTGCCATCCTCTTCGGCGGCGGCGCCGCAGCCCGCCCCGGCGCAGGCGAAATCGCCCAGGCCGTTCTCGGCGTCATCCTTGCCGTCGTCTTGTGCAGCCAGGTGATTCCCTGGCTGCTCTTCGAGCGCACGCGCGGCAAGTGGTCCGTTCGCCTTCTTTGGCCCATCCTCTTCATCCTCTGGGCCGTCACGCCCATCACCGTGCTCATCCGCTTCTTCTTCTCCGTCGTCTCGCTCGCCGAAGAACCTGTCACCGCGCAGGAGGAAGCCGCCGTCGACGTCGAAGCCCTGCTCGAAGCCGGCGAAGAAGAAGGCATCCTCGAGAAGACCGACCGAGACCTCGTCCGCTCCGCCGTCGAATTCGGCGACAAGCTCGTCAAGGAGGTCATGACGCCGCGGCCCCGCATCTTCGCCGTGCGCGACACCACCACCCTCGAGCAGTTCCTCGTCCAGCTCCGCGAGCAAAACTACTCGCGTGTGCCCGTCTTCTCGAGTTCGCTCGACAACGTCACCGGCATCGCCTTCTCCCACGACCTGCTCCAGATCGCAGACGACGAGGCCCGCACCCGCACCGTCTCCAGCATCCAGAAGCCCGCCGCATTCGTCCCCGAAACCAAGCGCGGCTACGAGCTGCTCCGCGAAATGCAGCGCGAAAAGCAGCACATGCGCATCGTCATCGACGAGTACGGTGGCGTCTCCGGCCTGGTCACCATCGAGGACCTGCTCGAGCAGATCGTCGGCGACATCCGCGACGAGCACGAGAACGACGCCCCCGTCGAAAACGCGCAGCGCGAAGAGAGCGGCTCGTGGCTCGTGCCCGGCGGGTTCCCCGTCGACGAGCTCGCCCGCCTTTTGGAAGAGCCCGTCGAGCCCGGCAATCACTACGAAGCCACCACAGTCGGCGGCCTCGTCAGCGAGATCGAAGGCCGCATCCCGCTCGCAGGCGAAGTCGTGATGCTCGAGTCCGCCGGCATCCGCATGGAAGTCGTAGCCTCCACCGACCGCCGAGTAGAGCGCGTCCGCATCTTCCCCAACGCCACCGAAGAAAAAAAGAACGCCGCCGTCGACAACTCAGCCCAGGCCTGACCCGCGACCCCACCCAAGCCCGCAAGAAAAGCATTTCAGGAATCCAGTCCAGCCACCGCAAGTGGGTGCCGCTCCCCAACAAAACCGTGTCATCCCGAAGGGCCGCACGCCTGGGGCCCCGCCCGCATTTGGCGGGGTAAGCGGACCGAGGGATCTGTGGTTGCTCCTCGCCCGCCCACCCGCAGAAGCTCACCCAACCGGCCCCAGGTTTTGGGGCCGGCTAACCCAATGCGTCACCCGCCCCATTCGCGGGAGACCACACATGCTCGCACCACCAGCCTTTAGAAACTCAGTCCACCACCGAAAGGGGTGCCCCGGGTCCGGGGTCCCCGGCGACAGGTCTTCGTCGCTGGGGTGGGGATCCCTCGCATTCGGGGACCCGGGAAACCACCAAAGCCCGCACCACAACCTTTCACGGACCCCGCGCACAGGTCGACCCTTCGCTCCCGCTCCCCCACAAGAGCGTGTCATCCCGAAGGGCCGCACGCCTGGGGCCCCGCCCGCTTTTGGCGGGGTAAGCGGACCGAGGGATCTGTGGTTGCTCCTCGCTCGCCCAGCCGCAGAATCTCACCAAACCGGCCCCAGGTTTTGGGGCCGG